>Ga0335085_10000478_pt1 | contig 113006 bp, 99 predicted proteins | sample Lox_Sample_45_FD_206712 | JGI IMG/M metagenome (GOLD analysis project Ga0335085, IMG submission 206712) | Soil microbial communities from Loxahatchee National Wildlife Refuge, Florida, United States - Lox_Sample_4.5 | ecosystem: Environmental > Terrestrial > Soil > Wetlands | place: USA...
CAACGGGCGAGCGCATCCTGCAGCGAGCATCGCACCAGCGGTTGGCGTGCCGGCCCGTTGGCTGGAACCGACATAAAGTGACATTGGTTCGGGATCCGGCAGAGGTGGTACTCTCCTCTCAGGTCTGATTCTTGGCAGCCAGTGATCCGCCATGAAAGCTGCAATCCTCGCCGCGTCTGCCCCCATTTCAGAACGTCCTCTTCAGATTGTTGATGTCGCTGATCCCCGTGTGCGAGCCGGACATGTGCTGCTGCGCGTCCGCGCTTGTGGCGTGTGCCGCACCGATCTCCACATCGTCGAAGGTGATTTGCCGCCGAAGCAGTTGAGGATCATACCCGGCCATCAGATCGTGGGCGAGGTCATCGATGGCGCCACGGCAGAGATTCCTCTGGGCTCGCGTGTCGGAGTGTCCTGGGTGGGCGGCACGGATGGTACATGTCCATATTGTCTGAAGGGTCTCGAGAATCTGTGTGACTCACCTACATTCACCGGGTACACCGTCGCGGGTGGTTATGCCGAGTACGCGTTCGCTCGCGCTGACTTTGTATTCTCCCTCCCCAATGCACTTGATGATTTGCACGCTGCTCCGCTGTTGTGCGCAGGCATCATCGGATTTCGCAGCCTGCGTGTGGCGGGTGTGGAGCGCGGTGAACGCGTCGGTCTGTTTGGTTTTGGCGCATCCGCGCATCTTGCCATAGCCGTCCTGCAGGCCTGGAATTGTGATGTGTATGTTTCTACTCGTGGCAAGTCACATCGTGAACTGGCGGAGTCCATGGGTGCGACCTGGGTTGGCACTGAGACAGACAAACCGCCAATCGAACTCGATCGTGCCGTTACTTTTGCGCCGAGTGGCGATGTGGTTCTCGCAGCGCTCTCAAGCTTGAGAAAGGGTGGAGTAGCGGCGATCAATGCGATTCATCTCGATCGCATGCCGCAGTTCGACTATGACACGCTGCTTTGGGGTGAGCGCCAGATACGCAGCGTGGCGAATATGACGCGTGCTGACGCGAGAGACTTCCTCGCGCTTGCGGCAGAAATAGGTTTGCGTCCTAAGGTGACGGTGTTCCCACTCGATCAGGCGAATGAGGCTCTGATAGCGGTGAAGAAAGACGCGGTCGATGGGGCGGCGGTGCTCGTTCCGTAGGCCATCGATTCCCAGTGAGTAGATTAGGTTACGCGATGAGTATGAATCGGGTTTCTGCTCTCACCCTTCTGCTGTGCGCCAGTTTAGCTTCAAGTCTCTGCAGGCCGGCTTACGCCCAATTGAGCAAATTGGTACGTGAGACCCGGGTGCCGGTTGGAGGCGCGGAGCTCTATGCGCGCGAGGTAGGCGAAGGGCCGGCGATCATTGTCTTACACGGTGGTCCGGATTTTGATCAAAGCTATCTTCTGCCCGAGATGGATCGCCTTGCCGATTCCTTTCACCTCATCTATTACGATCAGCGTGGACGCGGGAAATCCGCCGTCCACGTTCAGCCCGAAGACGTCACGCTCGCCTCCGATATCACCGATATGGAGAAGGTGAGGCAGTACTTTCACCTCGATTCCGTGATATTGCTCGGGCATTCTTGGGGTACGGTACTTGCGCTCGGGTATGCTCTCAAATATCCGCAACACGTTTCTCATCTGATTTTGATGAATCCGGGGCCAGCTTCCAGAGAGGATTATCTGCAATTGAGGAAGGAGTGGCTCGAGAAGCGAGCGGAAGCTGTCGCTCAGAAGAAAGCCATCGCCGAGACTGTCGCTTATAAAGAAGGTGATCCCGAAGCTGTGACAAATTACTACCGCATTCACTTCAAGACGGCGCTAGCGCGTCAAGAGGACTACGAGAAACTGATTGCAAGGATGCACGCGAGCTTTACAAAGGTGGGCGTGCTGAAGGCGAGAGCCGTTGAAGATCGTTTGATGCAAGATACATGGGCAAATCCCGACTTCGACCTGCTGCCGCAAGTCAAAAGCCTAAAGGTCCCAACGCTGGTGCTCTCCGGTGATCACGAGTTTATTCCCGCGTCATCGGCTGAGCACATTGCTCGGGCGATACCTGATGCACAGCTGATTACCCTGAAAAATTGCGGGCATTTCACCTATCTGGAGTGTCCGACTGCGGTTCATGAACAAATCGATGCATTCCTGGCCGAGGAGTTCCCCGCCGCACGACAAAAGCAGTAGATGCCGAGCCATCCTTAATTCCATCCTTCCGCGTACGGACTTTCATATTTCCGTTTTCCACCTCTACCGTTTCTTGGAGAGAGTGAGACGAGTTGCTATGTCGCCAAGTTCCATTCCTGTTGCCACCGGCGATTCGCTCGTCATAACAGAGATCAACAATGCAGCATTTAGGAACAGTATTTGTGTGACGCGAATGTTCGCAGGTGTTAAGTCTCCGCATGCGGAGATCAACCGGTAACGTTCCAGATCATTGAGATAACACCCGGGAACTGCTGATCTCTGTCCTTCCTGCGACAGTCCGCATGGTGATTGCAACGGGCTACTTCATGAGCCGGTTGGGTTCACGTCGTGTAAACGATTCTTATGAACTGGGCAAAGGGATTGTCCTCAGCCAACAGGGAAGGTCTGCAACAAATCGTCTCGAATGTTTGCGTCTAACGCTGGCGTTGAAACGTGTTCGCGATGGCCTCCTGAGCGGCTTTGGCGACCGTCTTGCACTGCTTGCTTTCAGTCTGGGTGTTCGATTCTGCTTAGGAATTGCGACTCCACACAATCTGTATTTGGAGGCCTTCATGGCGGATATGTTTTTTGACTATAAGAGAGCAGCCGTAGCCGTTGTCATGTTGCTCTTGGCTGCCGAACTGGCGTTCGGACAAGGCATTGTGACCGGCTCGATTTCCGGCACTGTTCTGGATCCGCAGGGTGCGGTGGTTACCGGCGCAGATGTACAAGCCACACAAAAAGAGACCAACCGTGTATTCAACACCACCAGTTCCAATGGCGGAGTCATCCAACTCCCGTTACTGCCACCGGGCAATTACAAAGTCACAGTTTCAGCGCAAGGGTTTTCCCAGTATTCCGCGGCAAACGTCGTAGTCGCAGTGGGCAAGGACTCGTCTCTTGGAAGTGTCCGCCTAAATGTGGGGAATACCACCGAGGTCGTCACTGTCGAAGGGGCCGCGCCAATTGTCGAGCGCACGACCGACCAGATATCCGCGACCTTCACCCCTAAGGAAGTGGCAAACGTGCCGCTTGGCAATACGTATGACTCCTTCGTACTGTTTACGCCTGGCGTGGCTACCGTGGGCAGCGGCGGCTTTGAAAATACGAACGGGGCCGCCCTTTCCATCAACGGCCAGCGTGGACGCTCAAACAATTTTCAGCTGGATGGCCAGAACAACAATGACAACACGATCGGTGGCCCGTCATTCTTCTTCGGCAATCCGGATGCAATCTCCGAGTTGCAGGTCGTCACCAACTTCGATGCCGAATACGGCCGTAACATGGGTGGTGTCGTGAACTACGTCACCAAGGGTGGCACAAATCAGTTTCACGGCACGGGCTACGAATTCTGGCAGGGCAACCACTTTGATTCTCTGCAGAACCAGGAGAAGAGTTCGCTATTTGGTTTTTGTCCACCCGGAGTAAATCCGAGCACGGGCTGCACCAAGCCCGTCGTCCCGCAGTATGTTCAGAACCAATTCGGCGGGACCATGGGGGGCCCGATCAAGCGCGACAAAATATGGTTCTTCGGATCGGGCAATTTCCAGCGTAACCGGTCTGCGGGCGCGCCAATCTTTTCCAATGGAGCCTTGACCCCGGATGCAACGGGAATTCAACAATTGCAGACAGCGTTTCCCAACTCTCCCGCGGTTGCTGCCTTGGCGCAGTGGGGCCCGGCAACGCTGAATATCGGGAACCCAACCTTCAGCAACATTCAGAACGTAAGCGTCACTGGACCCACCAATGTAACCACTCCCGTTGAGATGGGCAATCTGACGCGTTCTCTTACCCAGCCGTTCAACGACTACGAGGGAACGGGACGTATTGATGTTCAGCTCACCAGCAAGGATCGCTTCTTCGGGCGCTACTTATTCCAGCAGCAAGGGCAGTCAAACCTCCCGATCGGCGGAGCGGCCGGCGCACAGGGACAAATCTACACGGTTTATGGTCGCAACCAGCAAGTCGGCCTGGACCTGACTCATACATTCAGCCCTTCACTGCTGAATCAGGTTCGATTCAGCTACTCGCGTGCGCTATCGAAGTTCGATGGCGGCGGGTTCCCCACCTGCGTGCTGGCGAATCAGGGTGCCTGTCCGCCCCAGATAGCTATTCTTGATCCTACGGTGTTGGGTGTCGGCCAGTTGCTCGTATTTCCTCAAGGCCGCATCATCAACGTCTACGAAGTGCAAGACAACGCCTCTTTCGTTCATGGAAGGCACGTGATGAAATGGGGCGGGTCCTATGATAGGCAACGCTCCCCGAACTACGGACTGTTCGAGGAGAATGGGTTCTTCATCTATCCCGACTTCAACTCTTTCATCCAGAATGCCCCCCTGCAAACACAGGTCGCATACGGGGAGAATGTGCTGCGCTTCAAGGAGAATGATGTCGCGTTGTACTTCCAGGACGACTGGAGGCTCAAGGACAACCTGACCGTCAATCTCGGGTTGCGCTGGGAGTTCTATCAGCAAGCCGGAAACCTGCTGCACGATGAGAGCGTAGCGCGAGAACAGGGACCGAACGCTCTCTGGGATCAGTCGCTGCCGTTGAGCCTGACCACGGTGCCGCACATTCCCAACCACTACAAGAATTTCGGACCGGTAGTCGGCTTTGCCTGGACGCCGCATATCCTGCCGAGTCTGCTCGGGACAGATCAGACGGTCGTTCGCGGCGGCTTCCGGATTGCATACGATGTCAGCTACTACAACCTGCAAAGCAATATCGGCGGAACTTCTCCGTTTACCAATCTTGCCACCATCACGGACTCAACCGGGGCACCCGCAGGCTTGCCTAATATCCCCACCCTGGATGGTGCCAGCATCGGCGCGGCGCTCTTTCCGTTGGCGTCGAAAGGCAATCCAGGTTTCGCCACCGAACTTCAGTTCGGCAACAACTTCCGCAATCCCTATTCCGAGCAATGGAACCTGGGAGTTCAACGACAAATCGGCAGCAAGATGGCGGCCGAAGTTCGCTACGTAGGCAATCACGGTGTGGGTAATTTCCAGGAGATCAACGGCAACCCCGATGTCCTGGCGCTGACCAGCAACGGCTTCGGCAATTTTGTCCCTGCGGGTCTGACCGCATGCACGACTCCCGGCGCACCCGGGTCCACTGGAACCGATCAGTTCGGCAATCCCGTGGGGTACGCAAACTGCAACTACAGCCGCGTGATTCAGTATGCCAACACCGGATACTCCATCTATCACGGCCTGCAGACCCAATTCCGGTTGCAGAACTGGCATGGATTTACCGGACAGATCTCCTACACTTTCAGCAAGACGATTGACAACGCCTCCGAGGCGTTCTCGTCGCTCTCTGGCCTGGGGACGCTCTTCAACCTCGCCCAGAGCCCGTTTGACGTGAGCAAGGCGGAACGTGCCGTTAGCAGCTACGATTATCCGCACGTGCTGGGCTTGCTGTGGGTTTACGACTTGCCGTTCCGCCACCAGCAGTCTGGCCTGGTAGGGCACCTGCTCGGCGGTTGGCAGATCAACGGCACGTATCGTTACACCAGTGGTCAGCCATGGACGGCCGTGCAGAACTCCGGTCAAGGATTGTGCGATCCCACGGACTTCACCGGTGGTACGCTTGACACTTGCCGGCCCATCCTGGGCAACGCAAGCGCGGCCTTCAACTCTGTGGGGGTCTGCGGCGATGCCACCGCCGCGGATTGCGGCATCACGAATCTAACCACGGGTGCTCCGACGAGCCTCAGCCAGGTCCATTGGATCGTTAACGACGTGAATGCAGAGAAATTCTTCGGTTCGCCCTTCCTCGGAGTGGGCCGAAATACACAGCGTGGCCAGCCCATCAACACGATGAATCTGGCGGTGTTCAAGAATACGCGAATTACGGAGCGTCTCACGTTCCAGTTGCAGGCCCAGGCGTTCAACTTGTTCAACCACCAGTGGCTCGGTATTCCGAACGTCAATGTGAATGCCGCGAACGTCGGCGGAGACAACCAGTTCGGCAGCCTGGCTTTTAACCCTAACGGCGGCGACAGCAACTTCGGGAGCGCCAACATCATCACCGACGGCATCGGCCGGCGGCGTCTGCAGTTTGGAGGGAAACTCATCTTCTAAAGCAGACGAAGATTCACGCGAGCATTCTTCCCAGGTACGGCGGTGTTCAGCCGCTGTCCCTGGGATTCTTTTGGACCTCAACTCTCGGGACGCTGAGGTGAATGCGGTCACCTTGCCAGGATGAAAGTCGCGATCAGCAGCACGCAGAACGCTGTGGCGTGTTTGAGTTCGCTCCAGCCCAAACGCCGAACTATGAGTTGCGTCGGTTCCTGGATGAAGTAGAACCATCCACGGAAAAGAAGTGGAGCGAAGGCCAACGAGGCAATCGGGGGCATCAGACGCGACATGCAGGCTAGTGTGATGATCGCGGTCATCAATGCCTGCCCCAAGGCGAAGGCCCAGCCACGAGCGAGTTTGGCGCGGAATCCCTGAATTTTCGCCGTGTGGATTCGCAACTGGACGTAGTGGATCTGGTCTCCGGCGAAGAGGATGTTGGCGAGCCAGAGGGTCCATGCAGTCGTGTTGAACTCTCCCGTGATCACGTAATAGGCAGCGGGCGCGGCCGCTGCGAGGCCGATGGTGCCGACCATCTCAGAGAGCATGCGTGTACGGCGGCCGAGTTTCTTGAGAGTCGCCTGGGCAACAAATGCGGCCGCGACTGCCGCGCCCAGCGGCCAGAGATCAGCGTTTCTGCCTGCCCAAAGAAGCCCTGCCAGCGCGACCGCGGCAACTCCCGCCAACAATACAATCACTGAGCGCAGGGTGTGCGACTCTTCCAGCGTCTGCGCACGCATGGCCGAGGTGCCGATAAGAGATTCAAGTGGGGTCCGCAGCCAGAAGAGCGCCAGAGCTGCGGTCAGGAGAAGGATCAGGGGGAAGATGTGGCTCGCCTGATGGAAGGCAACACCGGCCCCCGTGACCATCGGGACCAGGAGCAGGCCCCAGGCGCCATGTTCGCGCGGAAGAATCAAAGCGCGACGGCGCTCGCGGCGGGCATGGTCGAGAGCGGATTCGGTTGTGGGTGAAGAAGGTGCTTGAAGGCTATGCTCGTGAAAGATGACTCCGGGCGAATGAAAGAGTGACACAATAGTACCCTCAGGGGCTAAAGCCCAATCTCTATATAGTGGCCCGTGCGTCGCGGCTTATCGCCGCGCCCTTCCAATCTTTCCATTAGCGCCATCCGGCCATGTGGATGTGCGTCATACCCTTCACGGCGCGCATGTACTGGGCGCGCTCAAACGCGGACGGATCCGCGCACTTGGTCTGGCTCATGCTGCCCTGCATCTGCTGCACCGATTCGTATTCGTGCTCTTCCATCCACTCGCGCAGTTCGCGCTCAACGTGACGCAGATGGTTGATGCCATGCCGCATCAAGGACGAACAGAGCATTGTGATGTTCGCGCCGACCATCAGCAGTTTCACCACGTCTTCGGCGGTGTGAACGCCACCGGTGGCAGCCAGGCTTGCCTTGACTTTGCCGTAGAGAATTCCGATCCAGGTGAGCGGCAGACGCAGCGCCTGCTGCGAACTCAGCAGAACATTAGGGCGGATCTCCAATTCCTCGAGATCGATGTCCGGCTGATAAAAGCGGTTGAAAAGTACCAGGCCGTCGGCACCGGCTTCGACGAATCGATGCGCTACGTTGCTGAAGTTGCTGAAGAATGGGCTGAGCTTTACCGCAACGGGAATCGTAACCGTGCCCTTCACGGCACGCACGATGTCGAGATAGGTCTTTTCGATATCCGCCGCCGTCAGTTTCGCATCCGTCGGGATGTTGTAGATGTTGCACTCAATGGCATCGGCACCCGCGCGCTCGATTTCGCCGGCGAACTTGGTCCATCCACCGAGGGTCGAGCCGTTGAGACTGGCGATGATGGGAATACGGACGGACGCTTTCGCTTTGCGGATGTGATTAAGGTACCCTTCTGGCCCGGTGTGGAACTCGCTCGCCTGCGGGAAGTAAGTGAGCGATTCGGCGAAGCTCTCGGTCCCGGCAGAGAGATGGTATTGCAAGTCGATCTCTTCCTGGCGGAGTTGTTCTTCAAACAGCGAATACAGCACGACTGCAGCCGCACCGGCATCCTCAAGGCGGCAGATGCCGTCGACGTCGCGGGAGAGCGGGGAAGCCGAGACGACCAGAGGGTTCGCTAGTTTCAGGCCGAGATACGTTGTGCTGAGGTCAATCATCGCTTTCTCCTTAGGTTGGTTCCTAGGTTCACCGCATTCTCTTTCCGGAATACCTTATTTTGTTGTGCCCACCGGGTTCGGTTTTGCAGGCGCCGCCGTGGGCGGCACTTCCTTCGGCGCAGCAGCCTGTTCCGGCTTGCGTGCGGCCATGTATTCGTACATGTGGAAGCGCTTCTCGACGTCTTTCTGGGCTTCCTTCCACAAGCGCTCGGCATCCTCCGGTTTGCTCTTCGTCAGCATCTTGAACCGCGTTTGTTGCAGCAGATACTCCTGCACTTTGCGCGTGGGCGCACGTGAGTCGAGAGAGAGCGGGTTCTCGCCGATGGCGGCCTTCTCGGGGTTGTACCGATATAGCAACCATTGACCGGACTCGATTGCAACTTTCTGATCGCTCATCGAGGTCGTCATATCGATGCCGTGGGCGATGCAGGACGAGTAAGCGATGATGATGCTCGGTCCGTCATAGGCTTCAGCCTCGAGAAAAGCTTTCAACGTGTGCTCGTCTTTCGCGCCCATGGCGACGCTGGCGACATAGACGTTGCCGTAGGTCATGGCCATCAGCCCCAGATCTTTTTTCGGACCCGGCTTGCCTCCGGCGGCGAACTTCGCAACTGCGCCACGTGGTGTGGACTTTGACGCCTGGCCTCCAGTGTTGGAGTAGACCTCGGTGTCAAGAACAAGCAGGTTGACATTGCGTCCACTGGCGAGCACGTGATCGAGACCGCCGTAGCCGATGTCGTAAGCCCATCCGTCACCACCGATGATCCAGACACTTTTCTTCACGAGCATGTCGGCGACGGCGAGAAGTTGCTTGGCTTCGAGCTTGTGGACTTTCTGTAGTTTTTCTTTCAGCAAGTCCACGCGCTGGCGCTGGTCGTAGATGTCGGACTCGTCTTTTTGCTTGGCTGTCAGCAAGGCCGTGGCAAGATTCTCGCCAATATCGTCAGCCAGACGCCGCACGAGTTCTTGCGCGTACTCGGTTTGCTTGTCGATGGAGACGCGGAAACCAAGGCCGAATTCAGCGTTATCTTCGAACAGCGAGTTCGACCACGCCGGACCCCGGCCGTCGGCATTCTTCGCCCAGGGGGTCGTCGGCAGGTTGCCGCCGTAGATGGACGAGCAGCCTGTGGCGTTCGCCACCACGGCGCGGTCGCCGAAGAGTTGCGAGACCAGCTTCACATAAGGCGTCTCGCCGCATCCCGAACAGGCACCGGAGAACTCGAACAGAGGCTCCTGCACCTGTTGCTGGCGAATCGTGCTGACCTTGATCTTGCGCCGATCGAGGTCGGGGATCTTCAGAAAGAATTCCCAATTCTCTTTTTCCGGCGCTCGCAGCGGAGGCTGAGGAACCATGTTGATGGCTTTCAGCCGCACTTCGCTCTTGTTCTTGACCGGGCAGATGTCGACGCAGACGCCGCATCCCGTGCAATCTTCAGGTGCGACCTGGATGGTGTACTTCATACCCGCCCATTCCTTATCACGCACTTCACACGACTTGAATGTTGACGGAGCGCTGTCCAGCTCCTTGCTGTCATACACCTTGATTCGAATGACTGCATGCGGGCAGACCATGGTGCACTTGCCGCACTGGATGCAGATCTTCGAATCCCACGCTGGGATTTCCAGAGCGAGGTTCCGCTTTTCCCACTGCGCACTGGCGGTCGGAAAGGTGCCATCGCAAGAGAAGGCGCTCACCGGAAGTTCGTCGCCTTTTCCCGCGTATATGGTGCCCAGCACTTCGCGCTCGAATTTAGGGGCCCCCGGGAATACCGGCGGGAGTTCGACCTTGCTCGTAACAGTTGCCGGGACCCTTACCTCGAACAGATGAGAGAGGCTCTCGTCAACTGCGAGCATGTTCTTCTTGACCACTTCCTCGCCCTTGCGGCCGTAAGTATCGCGGATCGACTGACGGATCGCCTCGATCGCTTCGTCGCCCGGAAGAACTTTCGAGATCGCGAAGAAGCATACCTGCATGATGACGTTCATGCGCGAGCCCATGCCGGCATCTTTGGCGACCTGATAGGCGTCAATCACATAGAACCGCGCTTTTTTCGCGATGAGTTGTTGCTGCACTTCGCGCGGCAGGTGATCCCACACTTCGTCTTTACCAAACGGGCTGTTAAGCAGGAAGACGCCGCCTTCCACCAGGGAACTGAGCATGTCGTACCGCTCGAGGAAGATCCACTGGTGGCAGGCGACAAAGTTCGCTTTCGAAACGAGGTAGCTTGACTTGATCGGCTGCGGTCCGAAGCGCAGGTGGGAGACCGTCATTGCGCCCGATTTCTTCGAGTCGTAGACGAAGTATCCTTGGGCGTAATTGTCCGTGTTCTCACCGATGATCTTGATTGAGTTCTTGTTCGCTCCTACCGTGCCGTCGGCTCCGAGCCCGTAGAACATGGCGCGTACCACGCTGTCGGGTTCCGTCGAGAATGTGGCATCGTATTCGAGGCTGGTGTGAGTGACGTCATCGTTGATCCCAACCGTGAAATGGTCTTTCGGCTGTGGCTTCTTTAGATTGTCATACACAGCCTTGACCATAGCGGGCGTGAATTCTTTAGACGATAGGCCGTAGCGTCCACCGACGACTGTGTAGGGACTGATGCTTTCGTCCGCCCCGCGAGCGGAGCGAGCGTGCCTCCCGTATCCCAGCTTCAATCCTTCATTCAGCGCGCCGACGATATCGAGATACAGAGGTTCGCCGATCGCACCGGACTCCTTCGTGCGATCAAGCACGGCGATCTTTCGGACGGTGGCAGGCAAAACCTCCATGAATGACTTCACGCAGAATGGGCGATACAAGCGAACCTTCAGGACACCCACCTTCTCCCCGTGAGCATTGAGATAGTCAACCGTCTCGTGCGCAATCTCCGCGCCCGAACCCATCATCACGATCACGCGTTCGGCGTCGGGAGCGCCGACGTAATCGAAAAGGTGATACGACCGTCCAACGATCTCGGCGAACTTGTTCATCACGGCTTGCACCTTGGCAGGCGCGTCGTCGTAATACTTGTTTGCCGTCTCGCGGATCTGGAAGAAGACGTCGGGATTCTGCGCCGTGCCGCGCAATACTGGATGATCCGGAGAGAGCGCGCGCTGGCGATGCTCGATCACGCGATCCATGTTGATCATGGCCCGCATGTCGTCTTCGTTCAGCATTTCGATCTTGCTGACTTCGTGCGAAGTGCGGAATCCGTCGAAGAAGTGCAGGAACGGAATGCGAGTCTCGAGCGAAGCGGAGTGTGCGATCAGTGCCAGGTCCATCGCTTCCTGCACCGAATTCGAGCAGAGCATGGCCCACCCGGTGGTACGGCAGAACATCACGTCGGAGTGATCGCCGAAAATCGAGAGCGCGTGGGTAGCAACGGTGCGCGCCGAAACATGAAAAGCCGCCGGCGTCAGTTCGCCGGCAATCTTGTTCATGTTGGGGATCATCAACAGCAATCCCTGCGATGCCGTGAAGGTCGTGGCAAGAGAACCGGTCTGGAGGGCGCCATGCACGGCGCCGGCCGCCCCGCCTTCACTCTGCATCTCGACCACGTGCGGAATGCTTCCCCAGGCGTTGGGCACGGCTTCTGACGCCCACTGATCGGCCCATTCGCCCATCGGAGATGAAGGGGTGATCGGGTAGATGGCAATGACTTCGCTGACCCCATAAGCTACATGAGCGACGGCCTCGTTGCCGTCCATGGTCTTGAACTTACGCTTCATGAAATCCCCCGTTCAGTTTTCTCGACGGGAACCACTGGCGTGGTCCTGCGATAGATAGAGGATGAACGAAGGGGCATAGTTCTGTCGGGACGTAGGTTCACAGGGGGGTGTGATGGAAATCACATGATCTAGATAAGCCGCTGAGTCTCAACTAGTTAGCGATTCGATTTCTTGCTGCAGTATCTCTCAGCAGGAAGAACTCCGATCACTAGAGTGACCCCGCCGAGCACACCAGGGCCGGGAACTCTCCCAAGAACTCCCATACGGTCGTGGTCGTACGCTATTCCGGATCCGTCGGATCGTTAAACAGCACCGTCAGCTTGATGCTGCCGTGACCATATTGCGGGAAGTTCGGCTTTGTAGGATTTGCCGGATCAAGATTGGAGGTGGTGTCATCCGGAGGAAACAGCACCAGTGAATTCAGAAACGCGATCACGCTTTGCTGGGCATACCAGGGCAAGGCTGCAAAGGCATTACGCGAATTCAAAGACTCGCCTCCGTGGCGCAGAATGACGTCGTTCAGCGTCATACTCCGACCATCATGGCCATACGGTCCCGTGCTGCCGACGCCCCACAATGGCCGCGTCAGGAATTGGGTTTGCAGCGTGCCGTCCCAGTTGCGCTCGTAGAAATTCGTTCCAAGGTCGTGGCGCTTGAAGTCGGTGTAGATGTCTTTTACGACGAAAGGATTTCCCGAGGGCTGCTTCAGCAACGGGAATCCGCTGCCATCATCTTTCGTGGCAAATAGCGGACTGGCCGTCGCAAAAAGACTGTTGAATACACCATTCACCGGGTCGTAATCGGTCTCCACATCCGCGACGCGGCGGTCATGATTGATGGTCATGTCTGAAATGTGACAAGAGCCGCAACCGATCCGATCAAAGACAGCTCGTCCCCTCTGGGTAGCATCGTTCTGCTGATGGTGAGCCGGTTTGAAGTAATTCAGCAGGTAGAACTCAAGGTGATCTACAAGGGCGGCGTCGATCTCGTTCCCGTTCTGTGCATCGGGAGTTGGCGGCGGCGTGATCTTGTCTTTCGATCCGTCCAGTACCATGCCTGCTGGCGTAACCACTCTTCCGCCGGAACTGGCGGTAATCAGATCGGGATCTGAGGAGGCTTCCAATCCCATTTCCTTATGTAGAGCTCCAACAATAAACTCGCGCATGGAGATGACGGACCCTTCGGCCATGAAGGGCTTGATTCGCAGATCAGTATCTACACCGGAGACCTGCGAGGTATCGACTGTTCCATCAGGGTTTGCGGTGATGCTGCCGAACTGCACTCCCTTGCTGCGGAGCCTCAGTATGACAGGTCTCTTTTTCTGCTGGGCTTGCTTCACGGCTAGGTCGCGCGTGGTCCGAAGGTCGGTCGTCATCTCGTCGGCGAGCATTTCTTTCAGACCCAGTCCGAACAGATGTGGAGCATCCCGGCTGTCGGGACGAGTCGCGACATTCCCTCCAGACCCTGCCGAGCCGCGCGGGCGACTATGGCACCCGGCGCAGCTATCCGAAAAGCCGGCGCCGATCGCGACGTTGCTATTCAGATCACCGACACCATCGCCTTCATTGGGGCCCAGACCTTGCGCCTGGGTAAATTTTCGTTGGAACAACTGCCGTCCGCGGCGAATCGAACGGAACGGATCTCGGCTAATAATAAACAGCGACGATCCCGGCACCATGACGCTGCCGCGGCCTGCTCCGACCTCGTCAACCAACGATTTGTTGATTCCTGCACTCGCCTTGTTGGTGGCTTGAGTGTTGTCGATCATCTGGGCGCGAGCAGCAATGCCCAACAATAAGGTGTACCCCGCGATTGCGAGAGTTTTTGGTAAGAACTCCATTCCTCATCTCCCCGGCACAAAACCGGAGCCTCTCAGCCACTTCCCCGATATGACCTGAGAGGCCCGGAGTCTATTAGAGGAGATCGGAGACGGAGGACAGAACACGACAAAGCGAAACAAAAAAGTTCAGGCCAGGGAGTACGCTCAGCTATGACTGGGCGTGAGGGCTGCTTGGTGGAGACGTCTCTCAAGGGACTGCAAAGGTTGCAGATACTGGCTTCCAAGTTCGCGATGTGAACTGAAAGCATGTTTGGCGATCCTGGCTAAATCAACGCCCTTGGCTTTATTACCCAGATCCAGGTAACAATCGGCCAATCCAATCTGTGCTATGGCCAATAGGGGACTTGTGGCATCGACGGCACTCTGCCGCAGCTCAATGGCTCGTTGCAGCCGGGGCAGCGCATTGGAGGGATGACCGAGTTGCAGGTCCGCCCGACCTTGCACCAAGACAGCACGAGCTTCAAGCCATTTCAGGTAATCCCTGGCCGTGCTGGCTGCAAGCTCCTGCGTAACCTCCTCCGCCAGCCGGCTCGCTGACTCGGCGTCACCACGTGCTAAAGCAGTCTCCGCCCGCGACACCAGCAACTTCAGGGAGTCCAGTTCCAATGCGCCCGCTGGCGGTGCCATTGGATGAAAGGTGTCTAGTGCCGAATCTGCCTCTCCGTTGCGGCCCGTTGCGATCAACAGTCTGGCGCGTTCGTCCGCTGCGATGTAGGGTGTCGGGTAATTGACCTTTTTCGCGATAGCGTCGGCCTCGTCCAGCAGCCGTCCAGCCTCAGCGTAGTGACCCATATCCGTGAGAATCGAAGCCTGCAGATAGAGCATCTGCGCGAGATAGCGGGTCCCGGGCCGATTCTTGCGGCGATTCTTAACGGCCTTCTCAACGTAGGTCAGGCCTTCCTCCCACCGCCCGGCATGTGCAAGGGAACGTCCATATTCGAGATAAACCTGCGGCGCGAAAAAAGGATCGTCGTCGCGATGGGTACGCAACAGGATTTGTTGCGCACGCTCGATATGCTCTAGGCCCTCTGTCGTACGCGAGGTCGCACTCAGAAATGCTCCCAGGCGCAATTCCGTCTCCAGCGTGTCGACGTGGTCTTCGCCATTCAGCTTGCGGGCCGCCTGTAGCGCTTTCCGGAGGCTTTCATCGGCGGCTGCGAACTCCGTCAAGTCTTGCTGCGTCTGGCCAAGGTAAGCATAGAAGCGCGCCAAGCTAGCGTTAGGGTCTCCTTCAAGCTTGGCCGAGAGTTGAATCGCTTCCTGGAGGAGCGGTTCTGCCTCGCGCGACCGTCCCATCATTGGAAGCAGAATGGCTTCCTCGTACAGCGCCTCGGCCAGCATCGGCGAGGTTGGATAGTGCCGATAGACATCGACTGACTCTCGCGCATACTGCAGGGCCTTCTGCAGATCCGAGCTTTCGTAGTGCTGCGCCATCTGCATCGAAAGATCTGCGCGCTCTTTTGAGGTGAAATCATGATGCTCGTCGAGAATGCGCTTCGCCTCCAGCAGTACGCCCTCCCTGTCGCCCACGGAGCTTGATGAGTGCAGGGCGCTCCCGAGATCGATCAAGGGTCCAGCAACCTCCAACGAATCTTTGCCATAACGACTGCGGGCCAGATCGACTTTCTTGCGTTGCTGGCTGACTGCCTCATCTGCCAGACCCAGATCGGCATACATCGTTCCCAGCGTACTCAGGATTCTAAGCTTCGCTTCCGGCACATCGGTCAATTGTTGATCAATCTTCCTGGCTCCAATGTCGAGCAATTCCCTGGCTGTCGTTTGACGGGCTTTGATCGGATCGTCTTGATAAGAGCTATTGGCGCGAAAAATATCTTCTAGGAAGCCTTCCATCGCGGAAGCTACGCGGGATTCTCTCTTTGCAATGTGGGCCTGCCACAATGCGGTGCCCAGACCGGCCGCCAGGGCAACTACGATCGAAGCTACGGACACCACCGCCCAGCGGCGCCGGACGAGAAACTTCTTTGTCCGGTACCAGGTAGTTTCAGGCTGCGCGATGACCGGCTCACCTGCAAGGTAGCGCTTCAGATCAGCGGCCAGAGCCTCTGCGGTGATGTAGCGCTGGTCCGGCTGTTTCGCCAGCCCTTTCTGGACTATCGCCTCCAGATCGCCCCGCAATTGCCGTGCGAGCTTCTCCGAAGTTGTGCCGCGATTCTCGGCTGCGATCTTGCCGGCCTCGGACATGACCACTTTGGACAGACGTGGAGGTTCAAGTTCGACGATCGATCTCACGAGGTCGGCCGCCGAGTGCACGCTGCTTCCGGCAGGGTGCTGGCCTGTCAGCAGCACGTAAAGAAGAACCGACAATTCATAGACATCCGTGGCCGTCGTGACTGCGCCATTGGCAAGCTGTTCGGGAGCGGCAAATAAAGGCGTGAATGCCGATCCGGACTCGCGCGTAATCAGTGTTGCGGCGCCTTTTACTCCCTCCCCTTCGAGCAACTTGGCAATGCCAAAATCCAGTAGCTTCACCGACCCCTCTCTGCTGACCAGCACATTCGATGGTTTGATGTCGCGATGGATGATGAGGTTCGCATGCGCGTTGGCAACGGCTCCAAGTACATCCAGGAACAAACGAATTCTGGCCCGCACGTCCAGGCGGCGCGCATCGCAGTACTGGTCAATCGGCTCGCCTTCGACGTATTCGAGGATCAGAAAAGGCTGTCCTGTTGTAGTGACGCCTGCGTCCAGAAGTTCGGCAGTATTGGGGTGAGAGAGTCGCCCGAGGATCGCACCTTCGCGCTTGAATCGTTCTTCACCGCCCTGGCCGATCAGGGCCGCACTGAGAAACTTGACCGCTGCTTTGCGTTCAAAACGTCCGTCAGCACGCTCCGCCAGCCAGACGATACCCATCCCGCCATGGCCGATGGGTGAGAGCAAGCGATAGGCCCCAACAACTTGACCAGCCAGTCCGGGACTTTCCAGAGCTGTAAGCGGGCCCGTTTCAAGAAATGCCTCGTGTTGCGCCGCCTGATGCTCGCTCAGGAGTTCTTGCACCTGTCTTGCGAGTTCAGGGTTTTCAATGCCTAAGGCTTCGAGCCAACGCCCGCGTTCCGTTTCCGACAGCGTGAGCGCCTTATCAAGGTATGGGCTGAGGGCGCCCCATTGGTCCGGGCTTAAGGTGGACATCGCTACCTCACATTTGCAGATCGGCGCGTAACTCCCGATGCAGATAGATCCGCGCTTTTTCCCACTTGCGCTGCACGGTACGCTCCGACAAATTGCGCATCGCAGCAATTTCGGCGAAGGAGAACCCGCAAAAGAACTTCAGGTCGACAAATTCCGCCAACTCAACATCGAGCTTCGCCAGCTGATCGAGCGCGTCGCTAATGCGCTGCAGTTCACGCTCGTCTGCAAGGTTACCAACGTTGTCGTTTTCAAGAGATGTGATTTCGAATTGACCTCCGCGCTTCTGAGCCCGTCGGCTGCGCGCATGATCAATGATCAGTCCGCGCATGACCCTGGCTGCATATCCCATGAAGCGAGAGCGATCGGGAAACCTTGCCTCCTCTCTGGACGCCATGTCCAAATAGGCTTCATGCAACAGAGTGGTCACGCTTAAAGTGAGTGGGCCTCCGCGACGAGCCAGTTCGCGCCTCGCCATGCGGTGCAATTCGGAATAGAGAGCGCTGAACAACGCTTGCGTGGCGGAAGCGTCCCCAGTGTCGGCAGCCGCGATCAGCGAAGATAGGTTGGATTTCAAGCGCACATTCCCAAATTCGTGGAGGGAGTGTCGCTGAGATTCTCGCATTTCGGGCGGTTAGTCAAGATGCTACTGCTACAGGAATGACCGTCCGTTACGCAAGACTGGCAGAGGCTACGGCCCGGTGCCGCCTGTATGGCAGTCGGCGCAGTTGACCTGCGTCAGGTCGCCGATGTCGACGGGGTGCTGGAAAACAGGGGGTGCCGTCGTAATCGCGGTGGCTCCGCCTTCCGTCTCCGACATCATCGTGTGACACTGATTGCAGTCTTTGCTGATCACACGTCCATCCGCGCTAAGGTGCTGTCCGTCGTGGCAGCGGAAGCAGCCCGCGAAGTAATAATGTCCCAGATTGTTGGGATGCGTCTGCCAGTTCAACTTCATGTCGGGGAATGTCGTGCGGCCGTAGATCTGTTGAATCTCGACGACAGCGTTGCGGATCTCCAGCTGCTTTGACTTGGCCACGTCCGGGTACTTCGTTTCGTAGAAGCCTTGAACGCCGCTGGCAATGCCGCGCATGGCTTCTTCCTTCGTTTTGTAGGTCGCCGTCGCAACCGTCACGGCTTGCTGTTTGATGAAGGGAAGCGAGACGTCGATGCGATGGGCAAGAATGGCCTGATCGACCGCCTCGTCGGGAGGTACATAGATGTGGGTGGGACGATTGTGGCAATCAACGCAATCCATGTGACGGCGCGGCGCCTTGGCGATCTGGTCCTTCGTCAATGTTGAGTCTTTGGCGTAATACTCGGTGACGCGACCCTGCATGTCCTCTACGTGAACATAAGGGATGACTTGCCGTTGCTCGTCCGCAGCCACATAGTCAATCTTGTTGCCGATGTTCATGTGCCAGTGAATGCCTTCGGGCTGCCCTGTGGCCGGATCTCCCCCGCCGGTCTTGATGATCATGCGGATCTGGCGCAGCGTGTTCTTCTCGTCATTCGCGTAATGGGAGAAGACTTTCAGCTGGCCGCCATAGAACTTTTTCGGCCAGTGGCACTGCTCACACGTCTGTTGTGCCGGGCGCAGGTTTTGCACCGGCGAGGGAATCGGCCGTGGATACGTGTTGAAGATCGTAGCGAATACCTGCCGGGTGCCCGACAGCTTCGATTTCACGAACCAGGTTGCTCCCGGTCCCACATGGCACTCCACACATTCAACACGCGCATGGGGAGAGAGTTGATAGGCCGTGTATTCCGGGATCATCACCGTATGGCAGAGCTGTCCGCAGAATGTGGTGGACTCGGTAAATTCATATGCCTTGTAGCTGCCGGCCGTGCTCACCACAACGAACACAAATAAAAACGTAACGAACGAGATGACAGCGCCGCGCTGCGTGCGATCGTTGAGATCGATCCGGGGATAGAACGCCGAGGGCGCAACATGCTTATGCCGCTCCATCAATACGCCGACCAGCATCAGCAGTAAGCCGAAAATCAGGAATCCTGGCGAAACCATGTAAGCGAGAATTCCCACGTAAGGGGCAGGCTTGGTCGCGATCTGATCGATGAGGAAGAAAATGAAAATGTTTGCGATACTCACGATCGCCAGCGCCACTCCCGCAAGGCTGATGGGATTGCGCAGCACCATACGCGAGCGGTGCCAGGGTTCCACCGCCGGCGGTGGAGTTTTGTCAGTCTCCATGCTTGGCCTCAGTTGGTTCGGGTTCCTCTTCCGTCACATCGTCTGATTCCGTATCCCGCGGTTCTTCAATAACCGGATTCGAATCAAGCCCATGCTCTTCCTCGTACGTGTGCAGCGGCATTTTGCCATCCAGCCAGGCCCAGTTCATGGGATAGATGTCGGGGTCCAGAAATACCTGGTAGAAGTGCCAGACAACGATGGCGAGAGTCGCCAGCACGGCCTCGTAATAGTGAATGGCCGTGGCGACGTCGAGCCACCATCGTGGCAGATGATTTCCGAAGAACACTTTTGCCCATAGCATGATACCGGTACCCGCCATGACGAACATACCCCAGACCAGCGCCCAGTACTCCGCTTTTTCCGCGTAGTTGAAACGCGGAAACTCCGGCTTGCGATCCGAGAAACCGAGATAGTAAGTGAGATTCTGCCACGCTCCCATAGCGTCGTCCAGCGTAGGGAAGAGATCACGCGCCAGGCGGCGTCCTTGGCGCGTCAGGATGACATCGAACAGGTGGAAGAAGCTGACCCCGATCAGGACCACGGCAGCTACGCGATGTAGCAAGTGCCGCATGCGTTCTCCCAGCGACAGCATGGAGGCGAACCACGAATCCGGGAATTTCAGGGCAAACCCTGTGAGCACCAGCACGATGAAACTGGAGAGCAGCGCGGCGTGCTGCCAACGGAAACGCATCGGCATACGCGTGACGAAACGATGCTCCAGCTTGCGGCGGGCAATCGCTTTGGCACGCCAGATGATGAAATTGTGCGCCAGCATGCCGCCAATCACCAGAAAGATCAGGCTGAGATACGCCTTCCGTATCCAACGGACTGCTTTGCTGCCCACATCGGCGGATAGTGGAGCGTCGACGTGAACCTTCGCGGACGTGAACTTTTCCGTAACCCCGGGATGGCATTGTCCGCATGTGCGCGCGAGGTTCGAGGGATGAATCGTTGAGCGCGGATCGCTTGAGGGAAAGATGCTGTGCGTCCCGTGGCAGCTGGCGCAATTCGCTACGATTTGCGATCCCAGGCGTGACGCCAGTCCGTGATAGCTGGCGAGGTATGTCGTCGCCCGGCGGCCTTCAATGCCAAATTCCTGTGAGAGCCGTACGCCTTCGTGGCAGCGCGCACAGGTCAGCTGCGCAACGTTCTGGGCGGAGACAGGAGAGTTTGGATCCCCGTGAGCTTTGATGGAGTGGATGCCGTGGCAATCGGTACAGACTGGCGCTTGCCAGTTCGCTTTTGCGATCGACTGCCCGTGAATACTCTGCTGAAATTCCTTCGAGATCTGTTCGTGGCACTTGCCGCATGTCTCCGGCACGTTGAATTTGAAGATCGGAGATTTTGAATCCTTGGCATCCAGGATCTCATGCGTGCCGTGACAATCGGTGCAGACCGCAGCTTTTTCCGAACCATTGGCGACCGCATGTCCGTGAACACTCTGTTCATAAGAGGCGACCGTCTGCACACTGAGTCCGCTCTTCTCCATCACGAACTTCTGGCTGTGGCAGGTTCCACAAGTCGCAGGAATGTTCGTGTGATGGACACGCGATTTCGGATCGCTTGCTGGCAGCAGCTCATGCGGGCTGCCGTGGCAGTCCACGCACGTGGCCGCATTGGTGTTGCCGCCTTTCATGGCCCTGGCATGCAAGCTGCGATCGTAGGCGGCTTGCTCGTCGGCGTGGCAGGTGGCGCAGGAAATCCTCTGGGGCGGAGTTTCGTGCGCGGCGTTCTTTACGTCGGTGTGACAGTCAACGCACGTAAACATGCTGCCATGAATGGAATTCTTGAATGCTTCGGGATCGACGTGAAGGCTGACGGTTTTACCGTTCACTTCGTGTGACAGGCTGGCGTCGCTGTGACAGGCGAGGCACTCATCCGCGGTCGGCTTGGGAGGGTCGTTCTTCGATGTGGCGGGGAGAGAAACCGTCGCTAAAAGAAGGGTGAGGGCAACTCCAGGCGCAAAAAGATTCCGTGTTGTTCGCGTGGACATGCTCTCACCCGCCGTTTCTTCAGAATCAAGTTGGTTTGCTGCGGCGGCATTGCGGCCGCCTTTCTCTGCAGTTTCTATTTGCCCAGACTACGGATGTAAGTAACCAGGTCTTTAATCTCCGTATCTTTCAGCTTGCCGCCGTAGGCCGGCATCTTGCCTTTGCCCTTGGTGACTATTTCGGTCAACTGAGCATCGCTTTCCGCTTTCACTTCAGGCGAAGCGAAATCATGGGTTCCCATTTTCTGACCCGTGGCTGTGCCCTTGCCATCGGGACCGTGGCACATGGCGCACTTGGACTTATAGGTGGCTGCCGCGTCCTGGGCGACTGCGGGTGACGCGCAGGCGGCGATTAGACCGCAGGCCAGTAGCGCAGTTAGGACTACTCGAACGGACAGAGATTTCATTGTGTTCCCTTCCTCCTAAGGAAGAATTTTTCGCTTCGCACGATATCACAGAGCAGGGGTTTCCCGGTGGCTGACGGCCGCAATCAGTCACCACGACTGCGGTAGGCCCACGCTTTCGTCCCGTACCCTGAGAACTCACTCGCAGGGGTAGGTTCGCATGCTGGGGAAAGTCGACCTATGGCAGAAGTCACGCGGCCCTGTGACATAAATCACACGAGTTTTGCGTGTGATTTGTGATTGTTATCACGGGTGGCTGTGCAATTTCGCACTGCTCACAAGCGGGGTCGCTTCTACGATCGAAAAGATGCCATCGGCCTCGCAACTATCCGCCGGGAGCGCTAAGCCACCCCACAGCAGTGTGTCTAACGCAGATTCGCGAACCAATGCAGTCGGCAATTCGCGCGGTCTTCGACTGCGGCCGTCCCAAGTGACGTGGGAGGTGACGCGCGCGTTTTCGTGGAAGACAGCCAATCCGCATCCGGCTAAGACTCGTGCCCGCGGAGCGAATTGCCTGTCGACCGCGGAGGCATTTCACCTGATTGAAGACGTTGCGGCGATGCACGTCCCGGTGCTGGCGCTCTCGGGGGGCGATCCGTTGACGCGTCCCGATTTGTTTCCCATCATTGAATTCGCGGCGCGACGCTCCGTCCGCACCTCTTTGACGTTGCTGCCCACACCTTTACTTGAGCGGGGCATTGTCGAGGACCTGAAAGCATGCGGTTTGCTGCGAGTTGGGTTCTGGCTGCACGGATCCACAGCGGCGTTCAACGACAGTCATTGGGGAGTTTCAGGACTGCACAGGCGCACCCTGGAAATCATCGGCATATGTCACGAGGTGCAACTGCCCGTGCAGGTGAATACCATCCTGTCGCGGCGGAACGTCCACGATCTCGATTCGATGATCGAACTTCTTACCCGGCTCGACGTTGTCTTGTGGAATGTTGTCTTCCTCGTACCGGCAACCCGCGACGAGGCCGGTACGATGTTGAGCGCCGAGGAGCATGAAGAGGTTTTTGCCAAGCTCTACACGGCGACAAAACGGGTGCACTTTCAGATCAAAACAACCGAAGGGCAGCACTACCGGCGGTACCTCTTGGAGCAAAGAGTCCGAGAGTCGCGGGGGCGGTTGACCGAGGTCGATGTTTTCATGGCCGCGCTCAGAAGCGTCAGTGACAGTCAGGCAACGGTGTTTATCAATGATCGAGGAGAAGTCTATCCTAGCCGCTTCCTCCCGCTTGCCGGCGGCGATGTAACCCGGCAGTCTTTGGCCGAGGTCTACTGTGAGTCTCCTCTATTCGTCTCTCTGCGGGATAGTTCGCGGTTGAAAGGGAAGTGTGGCCGGTGTCAGGCTCGCAATCTGTGCGGAGGATCGCGGGCGCGTGCGTACGTCATGACCGGGGATTTGTTTGCATCGGATCCCTGCTGCGCGTTTGAGCCTTAAGTTCTCAGGTTCCGCTTGCGAAAGACAATTGCCGCGAAGTTTGCCCTAGAGGGTGAGTGAGATCACATGCGAGTGTGATTCATGCACAGAGTCGACCCAGCCCAACAGCTGGCCCGTTGACGGGTCGGCAGCAGGTTTGGGGTTCGTCCCGTATTCCCACGCAATGTGATTTCAATCACAGTCTAGCGTGTGCGTGGTCACGCGATCCGTTTCAGACTTCCTTGAAAATTGGGCCAATTGCGAGTGGGGGCAGTTAGGCCGAGCCTCATCAGTGTGATTCCAATCACGATTCCCGGTGACTCAATATACGGTCTTCCTCGAAGCCCTCTGGCATCCTGAGGCGCAAATGAGGTGCCCTATGGCTCAAGACGACCGCGACATTCTCGATATTCTGAAGTTCGAGTTGAGTTTTCTGGAAGATGGCGGCTATGGGCGCTCCCCACATGCCCCCTGGCGCGCACCGGCGATTTTCGAAGATTCTCCAATTTGCCCCAATTTCTGCGATCCCGCAAGACCCCATCCCTGCGAGAGTTGCCGGCTCGAACAATTCGTGCCAGAAGGACAACGCAAGGAAAGCATCCCATGCCGCTTCATCCCGCTGACGTCCGATGGCGTGACGGTCGAGGATATGTATCGCACCGGCAGCCAGGTTGAGATGGAAGAGGCGCTGGCGAAGTGGCTACGCGTGCAGATCGCCAGAATCGAGCGCGAACGCGCGATCTCGGCGAATGCAGGTGCAGCCTAATCGGCGGGCTGACAGGAAGTTTCCGTCGGGTTGCTTCGCCGCAGCCCCATCAATTGAAGGAGACGCAAGATCATGAATGAAGAGCACGCATATCGAGTGGCTGCATGGTGGACCTCCGGACGCACTGGGCTAGCCAAGTCCGACTCCGCCCCCAATGCCATCCATTTCACTGCCCCCACTGAATTCGGGGGCCTGGAAGGGCGGTGGACCCCGGAAGAGTTGCTGCTGGCTGCGGTCGCCGGGTGCTATACCACGACCTTGCGCGCGATTGCGGGCGGAGTGCACTTCGACTTCACCGACCTGCAGGTCGAAGCTAGTGGGACCGTACGCAAAGCGGAATCGGGGTATACCTTTACCCAGATTGTGGTTCGTCCCAATCTGAAGATCGGATCGAGCGAGGAGCGCGATCGCGCTCTGGAACTACTCAAGCGCGCCGAGAAATTGTGCCTGGTTTCGCGCGCGTTAGGGACCAACGTGAAGTTCGAGCCGCAACTGGAGATTACAAAACCCGCCTCCTCCATCGCCTGAGTCCACCTCGAAAATGAGCTTCGAAAGCGTGCCCCAGGATCTCGCCGCTGCTGCGAGACTTGGGATTTCCATGTTCGAGATCCTCCCCGGTGAAGGGGGCCCGGACTGGGAGCCCCTACAGGGAGAGCACGGCCGATATCGACGATGGGTCTTCCATCGGCCGCAGCGTGAATCCCACTTTCTTGAAAATTGCCTGCGTCGGTAAATTGTCACGGAGGATCTCTCCGCAGAGGCGTTTAAATTTTTCTTCGCGTGCGACCCGTGCCACCCCGGCCAGAAGCTCTGTGCCAAGTCCGCGTCCCTGCCATTGATCTGACACCAGGACGGCTGCCTCTGCATCGCTTCTGCTAATCGCGCTGAAGCGCCCGACTCCGAGAATCTCGTGTTGTCCAGTCTCGGAGTTCTTGCGGTCGGCGACCAGTGCGAAGCCGCGGTCATAACTGCCGAAGCAGATGCGGACGAGGCGTTCATGTTCGACTCGTGTGCTCAGGCTCAACGAGCAGAAGTACCTGAGGTACACGCTGCGCTCAGAGAGCGTGTGATGAAATTGCACCATCAGCGGCTCGTCTTCGGGACGAATGGGCCGGATCGTGACTCGCGTTCCATCTTTCAGACTCCAATCCCAAATGTATTGCGAGGGATACGGACGGATCGCCGCCCGCGGCAATTTCTCCGCAGGCAGGCTGGAGTCGTGCATGAGGATGCGTGCGTCGAGGGCCAGCAGCCGGTCCGGGGTGGCGAGCAGGGGATTGATGTCGATTTCCTTGACCCACGGCTGCTCGAGAACGAGCTGGCTGAAGCGCACCAGCACTTGTTCGAGCGCTGACAAATCGACGGGTTTGCGCCCGCGCACTCCTTGCAGCGCTGCAAAGATCTTCGTCTGTTCCATCAGTCGCTGGGCCAGAGTTGTGTTGAGCGGTGGCAGAGCCAAGGCCCGGTCGCGGTAGACCTCGACCATGACCCCGCCCGATCCAAACAGGATCACCGGTCCGAACTGTTCATCGATGGTGCTGCCCAGAATCAGTTCATATCCGTCGCGTCGCACCATCGGCTGTACGGTCACTCCGAGAAAGTGTTGCGCTCCGGCCTTTTCCGTGACTGCGATGCGAATCGACCGGAAAGCACCCAGCACCTGGTCTTCGTTCTGCAGGCTGAGACGTACTCCATCCACATCGGTTTTGTGCGCGATGGTGTTCGACAACAGCTTCAGGGCGACTGGATACCCGATTGCCGTTGCGGTCGCGACAGCTTCGTCTGCGTTGCCTGCGGTTCGTGTATCTACGACGGGAATCCCGTACGATGCAAGAACCTGCTTGGCCTCGAATTCATTCAGCATGGTGCGGCCGCTGGCGCGAACCTGTTGGATGAATTCCGTAGCTTTCTTCCGCGCGTCGATCGCGGGTTCGGGGCCCTCGATCATCGCCGGAGTCTCATAGAGCCCCCGCAGGTTGTAGGTGTAGCGCCACATATAAGTAAAGGCCCGGGCGGCTGTGTCGGGGTACGAGAATGTCGGAATACCGGCGGTATTGAGAATCTCGGTTCCCTGTCCGATGTCCTCTCCCCCCATCCAACTTGCGAGAAGCGGCTTGCCTGTCGTGTTAGCGTACTTTGACATTTGCTGCGCGGTGGTTGTGGGATCCGCGAGACCTTGTGGCGCGATGATCGCCAGCAGTCCGTCGCCTGCCGGATCCTTCGAGACAATATCCACGGCCCTTACATATCGCTCGGCGTCAGCGTCGGCCAGGACATCTACGGGATTGTTGTGACTCCAATGGGCAGAAAGAAATCCGTCGAGTTCCTCCATCGTGGCCGGCGAGAACACGGTCAGCTCTCCGCCAGTCGCCATCAGCGCATCGGTCGCCAGAACTCCGGGCCCTCCCGCATTGGTCACGATGCTGAGGCGCGGCCCTCGCGGGCGCGGCTGCTTGCTCAACACCTCCGCCATGTAAAAGAGGTCCGCGATATTCTGCACGCGCAGAACGCCGCAGCGGCGGAAGGCGGCCTCGAGCACGTCATCGCTTCCCGTCAACGCTCCGGTGTGCGAAGCAGCCGCGCGGGAAGCGGCTTCCGACCGTCCGGCCTTAATGACGATGATTGGCTTGCTCAGTGCGGTTTCGCGAGCCGCCGCCAGAAATGATCGCGCATCACCTACCGATTCCATGTAGATGAGAATGCTCTTGGTGTGCGGGTCATCGCCGAAGAAATAGATAAGATCGCCCCACCCCACATCGAGCATTGAGCCAGTCGATACTATTGCGCTGAAGCCGACGTGTTCCTTCTGGCTCCAGTCGAGAATCGCGGTCTGGAGTGCCCCGCTTTGGCTGAGAAAAGCGACGCTGCCTTTCTTCGGCATGGCCTTGGCGAACGTGGCGTTCAGGCCGATCGTGGGATTCATGAATCCCATGCAGTTCGGTCCGATCAGCCGGAGCGATCCACGCTGCAGGTGCTTCTTGATCTCGGCTTCCAGGCGCGCGCCCTCTACGCCTTGCTCGCGAAATCCGGCCGAGATCACGACGGCCGATTTGACACCAGCGTCGACGCACTCCCCAATGATCGCCGGAACTGTTTGCGCAGGCGTTACGACAAGTGCCAGATCAACTCCGCCAGGAAGATCAGCAATTCGCTTCTGCGTTTTGATCCCGGCTACCTCGGGATGGCTCGGATTGATGGGATAAATCTTGAGCGGGAACTTGCTGTCGAGTAGATTCGTGAGAACGCTTAACCCCACGGTGCCTGGCCGGTTTGTGGCCCCAATCACAGCCACGGATCGTGGCAGGAATAGCGGTTCAAGCCCACCGCGTGCAGGTGGAGGGGCGGTGTAAATTTTCCCAACAGGCGACGTGATTGGTGAGCTCGACACTTGGCTCACAGAATTCCTCCACGGATGCAGTTATTTTTTCATACGGATAGAGATTACGCTCAACCAATGTTGCTTTTTCCCACGATTGAATCCGGTCAGAGCTTGTATCTGCTTGCGCATGAAGAGCATATCCCTGATCACATGGGCTTGTGACTCTGATCACACCCAAAAGTGCGCCAGTGCACTCTAATCGGATGGGAGGTGCAGCGAAATGCGCGCCCCTTACGGTCTTAATATTCTTGATAATTGCCTTACTTGTCCGGTTCGTGAAGAGCATGTTTTCTGCAATCTCTCGGTGCATGCCGGGCAACGCCTCAACGAAATCAAATCAACCGCGGTGTATCCCAAGGGGGCGATGCTTTTCATCGAAGGACAACAGCCCCGCGGCGTATTCGTGCTCTGCGCTGGCAAAGCGAAACTCTCCACATCCTCACGCGAGGGCAAGACTATCATCACCAAGTTGTCCGAAGCCGGTGATGTGCTGGGGCTGAATTCGGTCATCTCGAACCGGCCGTACGAAGTAACCGCCGAGATGATGGAACCCGGCCAGGCCAACTTTATTCCCCGCGAATCATTGTTGCAGTTCCTCAAAGACCACGGGGAAGTTGCGTTGCGCGTTGCCGAGCAGCTGAGCCGTAACTATTACACTGCTTACGAAGAAATCCGCACACTCGGCTTGGCTACCTCGCCATCGGAGAAGTTCGCCAAGCTACTGCTATCGTGGACACCGAAGTCTCTCAACAGCGACAACGGGACGCAAGTGAAGCTGACGCTCACACACGAAGAAATTGCGGAGATCATCGGAACAACCCGGGAGACTGTCAGTCGGCTGTTCTCCGAATTCAAGAAAAAACAGCTGCTGCAACTGAAGGGCTCGACGCTCATCATCCGCAATCGCCCGGCGCTGGAAAAGATCGTCCAATCCTGATCGGCGACCTCGCTGCGCGACTCCGACGTACGCTGGCGTGTCTGGATTACCTTCCGGCGAATACAGATTTTCCATGCCCGAGTGATATTTTTTCTACCGCCACTGCAATCCGCCTGTCGCAATGCGGCGTTTTGGCTTTGGCTTCTCTTCTGTTTCCCCTGCAGACATTGGGTTTTGGGCGGCGGGCTTCGGAAGCGGAACTAGCGTGGCCTCAGTTCCTCCCCAGACGACCGTCATTTGCTTGGAACATCGATCGCACAACCAGAATCTCTCGTAGAGCGCGGGCGCAAAGCCTCCGGTAGCCGCCTCCACTTCCGGAGTTGGACTCAAATGGAAGATCTTGCCCTGATGCAGACGCAAAAACTTCTCGCAGCAGGCGGGATTGGCGCATTTCGAAAGCATTGCGCACGCCTCCCCGGTAATCTATGACAACTCTATTTTAGATCCAAAAAACATCCGGTAATCTATGACAACTCTATTTCAGATCCAAAAAACATGAGGTGATGCCGGATAAGGCTACAAGTGACCGCCGTCACCCTCCGAGCGGAAAGGGGTTCATCCCGTTCTGGTTTAGAATCACAGGACCATGTGCAATTGCCGATCCGCCGCTACTTCATGATGAACGAAATCTCCTGTGCTGCAATCTTGTTCGACCTGGATGGAGTTCTGATCAACTCTACACCGGCCGTTGCACGTGTCTGGAAGCTATGGGCTATCGAGCACGGTTTCAATCCCGCCGAAGTGGTGGCTCGAGCCCACGGCCGCCCTAGCCTCACCACGATTCGAGAGTATCTGCCGAACGCCGATCACGAGGCGGAGAATCAGGAGGTCGAGCGCCGCGAGATCGAAGACCTCGAGGGTGTGGTCCCGCTGCCGGGTGCACTCGATCTCCTTGCGAGCCTTCCCGCGGACCGATGGACCATTGTGACCTCATGTACGCGGCCGCTGGCCGAAGTCCGCATCCAGGCGGCCGGCCTTCCGCTTCCGCGCAAGCTGATCACGTCGAATGACATTCAGCATGGCAAACCACATCCCGAGCCTTATCTCAAAGGCGCTGCGGCTCTCGGATTTTCTGCCGAGGAGTGCATTGTGCTGGAGGATGTTCCCGCGGGAGTGCGAGCCGGGAAATCGGCAGGAGCTAGGGTCCTTGCCTTCACGACGACGGTGCAACCTGTTGCGCTAAAGGAAGCGGGGGCCGACTGGATTCTAAAGAATTGCACGGAGATCCGACTCTTGGATCACAAGAATGGTCTGCGACTGGGGCCGGAACCGCGTCCTTGAGCGGTTACCCCCGTCGGTTGATTTGCGCGAAGGGTGGTTGATACTGGCACATGTTGGCGGATGCATTCTCCGCGGTTCGAGATTACAATCTCGCTGGGTTCAGACCAACTCAAATCCCCACAACCGCATCCACGTAGTGTTGCACTAGCGAGGTTGAAATGAGAGCCGAATCGCTGTTTAGTCTAGCCACTTTGCTTGCGCTGCTTTGTCTGAGCGCAGCCGCACAAGATAGTCAACAGGGGCAAACCGCCAAGTCGCAGGAGCGCATTATTCGCGAGGTTCGACATGAGTTGCTGATGCTACCGTATTTTGGCGTGTTCGATTACATCGCGTTCAAAGTCGACGACAGTACGGTGACTTTGGTGGGACAGGTTGTCAGGCCCGTCCTGAAATCTGATGCCGAGAATGCCGTGAAGCGCATCGAAGGCGTAGAACGCGTCAACAACCAGATCGAGGTGTTGCCCCCTTCTTCCATGGATGACCAGTTGCGTTTGCGCCTCTTCCACGCGATCTACGGTGATCCCGGACTGGAGAAATATTCACTGGGAGTGCAGAAGCCGATCCGCATAATTGTCAAGAACGGTCACGTGACACTCGAAGGCGTCGTGGACAGCCAGGGAGACAAAGACCTGGCCAACATTCGCGCGAAAGGCGTGCCGGGGAGTTTTTCAGTCGACAATAATCTGCAGGTCGCATCTTCCAAGTAATCCGGCGCGAGAGGGCGGCCGCGCCATCGTCCTCTCGCCTCCTGCTCACGGCCTGTCAGTCCATTTGATCGAATTGGGAAAAATCGTTTTTCCTGAACTACAAACCTTGCGTGTCCCGCGTATAATTTCTGCGGATTTGACTTCCGTCCCCACAGAGCATTCGGAGGAAACGCCATCATGAGTTTCCATGCCATGAATCGTCGTAGTTTTTTGAAAACTGCCGGCACCGCCGCAGCCGTGAGTCTGCTGCCCAGTCGTTTCCTGTGGGCGGCCGGCCAAAAGATCAACCACATCGGAGTGCAGCTCTACACCGTCCGCGACCTTATGAAGGACGATTTCGAAGGCACGATCGCCAAGGTTGCTCAAATCGGCTACAAGGAAGTGGAATTCGCCGGCTACTTCGGGCGCACCGCGGACCAAGTCAACGCTGTGCTCCAGAAAAACGGTTTGAAGGCGCCGTCCACCCACGTGCAATACGACGAACTCGACGACAAGTTCCCGTCGGTGATTGAGTTTTCCAAGGCCATCGGATTGGAATACATCGTCTGCCCCTGGATTCCCGAGGATCTGCGCAAGTCTCCCGACATCTGGAAACAGGCTGCCGACAAATTCAACAAAGCCGGCGAGCAGACCAAGGCTGCGGGCATGCAATTCGCTTATCACAACCACTGGTTCGAATTCCTGCCGACCAATGGGAAACTGCCTTATGACGAACTGCTCCGACTCTGTGATGCCAATCTGGTGAAGATGGAAATGGATCTCTGCTGGATTGAGACCACGGGTACCGATCCGGTCAAGTACTTCGAGAAGTATCCTGGCCGATTCCCGCTCGTGCATGTCAAAGACGTGAAGACCATGCCGAAGGTTTCGACCGGGGGCGCGCAGAATTTCGGGGATACGGTCGACTTAACTGAAGTGGGCAGCGGCGTGATCGACTGGAAGCGCATTTTCGCTCATGCCGACCAGGCCGGGATCAAGCACTATATTGTTGAGCACGACCATCCCAAGCAGCCGCTCGCGAGCATCAAGAGCAGTTACGAGTATTTATCGAACTTAACGGTCTAGGCCGAACGACGCATAGTATGCCGCCGCTCCCGCGGCGGCAACTTTTATGGGGACAGATTTCACTGGGGATCATGCAGGTTAAACGTACGCCGAAAACATATGATGTTTGCATCATTGGCTCTGGTGCTGCCGGAGGTACGGCTGCGAAAGTCCTCACGGAGGGGGGCCTGAGCGTCGCCTTGCTTGAGGCAGGACCTCCGATCGTTCCTGATCGCGATTATAAAGAGCACGTCTGGCCTTACGACTTGCCCCATCGCGGCGCGGATGTAGGCGGACGAGCCCGGCACGAACTCAACGACGAGTTCATGGCGCCCAACGGCGCATGGGAGATCGACGGCGAGCCGTACGTCTCCGCTCCTGGGTCCAAGTTCCGCTGGTTTCGTTCGCGTATTGTCGGCGGGCGGACCAATCACTGGGGTCGCATCGCCCTGCGCATGGCGCCCGTGGATTTCAAGGTCCGCTCGCATGACGGGATGGGTGATGATTGGCCGATCAGCTACAACGACGTCGGGCCTTATTACGACAAAGTCGAGTCTTACATCGGGGTGTTTGGGACAAAGGAAAATATTCCCAGCGCTCCTGACGGCATCTTTCTCCCACCGCCGAAACCACGTTGCACCGAGACGATCATCAAAAAGTCCTGCGACAGGCTGAACATTTTGTGCATCCCTAGCCGCCTGGCAATCTTGACCAGGCCGCTGAACGGGCGTCCAGCTTGCCACTACTGCGCGCAATGCGGCCGCGGATGCAAGACGGCTTCGAATTTCAGTTCGAGCCAGGTGATGATTCCTCCCGCGGAGAAGACCGGCCGGCTAACCATGATCACCGGTGCCATGGCACGGGAACTCGTCGTGGGAAAGGGTGGCAAGGTTACTGCGGTCTCGTACATCGATAAGATGACCCGGGAAGAGCGACGCGTACATGCCCGCGCTTTCATTGTCGCGGCCAGCGCCTGTGAATCGGCGCGCTTGTTGCTCAACTCGAGATCTACACTCTTTCCCGATGGCCTCGCGAATTCTTCCGGAGTAGTGGGTCGCAATCTGATGGACACCGTTGGCAGCGACGCCGGCGGATATTTCCCCCAGTTGGAGAGAATGCCTGCGCACAATCACGACGGCGTTGGTGGCATGCACATGTACCTGCCGTGGTGGAAGTTCGATCGCAAGAACGAATTCCTGCGCGGCTATCACACCGAATTCGGCGGTGGACGCGGCATGCCTGGCGTCGGCGACTACGACGACCTCTGCGATTTCGTCGAAGGCTACGGCGTGTCGCTGAAGAAAGAATGCAAAAAGAAATACGGCACCTACATCGGGTTCGCCGGACGCGGCGAGATGATTCCCAACGAGAACTGCTACTGTGAAATAGACCCAGGCGTGGTCGATCAGTGGGGCATCCCAGTGCTGCGCTTTCACTGGAAGTGGGGCGACAACGAATTCAAGATGGCGAAGGATATGCAGGAGACTTATCGTGCCATCGTTGAGGCCGCAGGCGGCATTTTCCTTACCAACACCACGCCCGACGGACCGAACCCTTACGGCATCGCCGACGGCGGCGTCATCATCCACGAGGTCGGAACGGCTCGCATGGGAAACCAGCCGACAACCTCTGCTCTGAATGGATTCTGCCAGGCGCACGACGTGAAGAATCTGTTCGTTACAGATGGTGCATGCTTCGTCACCAATGCCGACAAGAATCCGACCCTGACCATCATGGCGCTTACGTGGCGCGCCTGCGATTACCTGTTGGACCAGGCGAAGAAAGGAAATCTGGGAGCCTGAGCCCATGACGATCTCACGCCGTGACATTCTCAAATCGCTCACGATGACCGCCGTTGGTGGGTCCGTGCTGCGCGTCATTCCCCTTGAAGCCGCGGAATATGCGCACCGCATGGTGAAAGCGGAGAAGGCAGCAGCAGAGACTCATGCGTACTCCCCGAAGTTTTTCTCTGCGCATGCGTTCAAAACTTTGCAGAGCCTGTGCAATACGATTATCCCGGCTGACGAAGATTCGAAAGGTGCAGTTGAAGCCGGCGCTCCCGAGTTCATCGATCTCCTCACGAGCGAGAACAAGGACTATCAGCTGACGCTAGGCGGCGGCCTGATGTGGCTCGACAACACCTGCGTCGACCGGTACGAAAAGCCGTATCTTGATTGCACGCCGGAGCAGCAGAAAGAAATTCTTGATCTGATTGCCTATCGCAAGAACTTCAAAAAGGATCCTGGGTTGGGCCAGGGGATTGAGTTCTTCAGCTTCCTTCGCAAGTTAACGGCCGATGGATTCTTTACCAGCGAAATCGGCATCGACTACCTTGGCTATGTCGGAAACACCTATCTGCAGGAGTTTCCCGGGTGTCCGCCCGTGCCGGAGCAATAGTCCGGCGCGTTCGATCGGTCGACCACAAAGGTACACGAAGAAAATTCGACGCGGGGCTCCTTCGTGAACCGCCGTCTCCTTTGTGATCATCGATTTATCATCCAAATGGATTCTCCAACGACGAACTCTGTGGCGTGAACAACTCCGCTCCATTCTCGGTGACATGCATATCGTCTTCCAGGCGAATGCCGAATTCGCCTCGAATGTAAATCCCAGGTTCGTTGCTGGTGGTAACATTCGCCTGCAGTTTCTCCGAATTCCCACGGACCAGATACGGCCACTCATGCCCGTCCAACCCCAGTCCATGGCCAAGTCGATGGGTGAAATATTTGTAGTCGGGACCATAGCCTCCATCCGTCACAACCCTGCGCGCCGCCGTATCTACCGACCCGCATTCCGCGCCCGGCTTGGCGGCTGCGAGTGCTGCTGACTGCGCCCGGTGAACGATTTCGAACACGCTCTTCATCTTGTCAGACGCTTTTCCTAACACGAATGTGCGCGTAATGTCGGACTGATATCCCTCCACCGTGCACCCGCCGTCCATCAGAACGATGGTTCCCTCATGCACCACCTGAGGCGTGACAGATCCATGCGGAAATGCCGAGGATTCCCCGACCTGCACGTCTGCGCCGCCGCTGAAACCAAGTTGTTCGTGCGCCTTCTCCACCAGGTCTTCGACCTCAGGTTGCGTCATGCCGCCTTTGATGGCGCGATATGTTGCGTCATACGCGGCGAGCGTAACCTGCGAGGCAAGCCGCATCAGAGCGATCTCATTCGGACTCTTGATCATGCGGCAGCCGGCGGTCACCGGAGTCGCGCTTACGAACCTCGCTTGGGCCGCGGCTTTCGAGATTCCTTCCGAGAAAACAAAGCGCACGGTCTCTTCAATCCCAATCGTTCCCGTCGCGATGCCGCGCTCCTGCAATCCCTGAGCAAGCCGCTGGTACGGACTCTCGTCTTCCTGCCAGATGCGCACGTCGGGACGTTCACCCTCCGGAGCATTCTTGATCTGCTCGCGCGCCCGGCCTTCTTCGAAGGCAGGACAGACGTAAAACGCATTTCCGTTGGCCGGAAGAACCAGCGCGAACGTCCGCTCGCCGCCCCACCAACGGATTCCCGCGAAATATTGCAGCGACGTTCCGGTCATCAGGACGATTGCATCGATGCCGTTTGCTTGCATCAATTGCCGCGCGCGCTGCTGACGTCGTTGCCGTTCTTCACGCGTGATTGGAGTGGCTTCGCTTTTCCGCGACTTGAGCGCGGCGATCGAAGGCGGCAAAGTGGTGTCCCGCGTTTCGCGCGCCCGGGCGAAACTCACCTGCGCTGCCGGGATGACCGCCACTGCGCCACCCACTTCCAAAAACCTTCGCCGTGAAAGCATGAACTTCCTCCCCAGTCTTTGAGCGAAATGCGATCCGCCATTATAGGGGCTGGAACAAAGCCAGGAAGGGCACGACTTCAGTCATGCCGCCAGAAGTCGTCGAGGACCTGGCTTTGGTGTCTGGGGTAAGTTCTCCGCACCCATGGAATCAGGGTTCCAGTGCGCGTCGTGCGGAGAGTGGAACGTCACGGCAGTCGACGAATCCGCAGGACGCCGCCAATCGTACGTTGAAGATTGCCAGGTCTGCTGCAAGCCGAACTTGCTGCGGATCAAGTGGGACAATTCTGCGCAGGAATTTGTGATCGCGGCTGAACTGGAATGAACGTCTTCGGGAATCAAGTCTCGGCCCTGTGATTTCGAACCTGCAGGTGGTCCAGGATGGAGGCGCTCAGATCGGAAACACCCTGCGCTTCGCGAAATACTCGCGGAGTAAGGCTTCCCGCGCTATAGTTTCCTCTCCGCCGGGTCTGGTGGCGGGGAAACGGGAGGGCCCTTCATCCTATGGCGAGTGGATACAGCGCTGGTCGGATGGTCAGTCACAACATGGTCACCACGCAGTTCGAACTCGATGGCTTTCGAGTGACGCGCACGCTGGGGGTGGTCCGGGGAATCGTGGTGCGCTCGCGTTCGATCTTTGGCACGATCGGGGCTGGACTTCAAACGCTGGTCGGCGGGAACATCACGCTGCTGACGAATCTCTGCGAGAAAACTCGGCAGGAAGCATTCGATCTCATGCTGCAGCACGCAGCCGAACTCGGCGCCAATGCCGTTGTGGGAGCCCGCTACGACGCGACCGAGGTTATGCAGGGCGTCACCGAAGTCCTGGCATACGGCACTGCAGTTTTTGTCGAACCAGCGAAGTAAGAGGCCCAAGGCAGATGCGGTTGCCACGACCCTCCTGACTGGGCACTTCGAGTGAGCCGCTTTGCAACGGAAAGTTCCGTTGGTCCTGGCCGGTGTGGGCGCTCTGGCAGCGGGTTAACGCAAAATGCCAAGTAAGTCATTACTGCTCAATATTTTACTGGTAAAATATTGAAATTGAGCACGTTAGTTAATTTGCGCTCACACTTTTTTTCTTGCTCAATTTCGCAAAATATTAAAAACATTGGAGTTGCTCGATCCGGGCGACGAGCAATCCTCGCAAAATCTTGAGCCACTTGGGTTTGCAGGCAAAATATTCTTTTCAAAGAACTTAGTTGAGACCCGAGTTCCGGTCCCGAGTCGCGAATGCGCGCTCGGTGATCCTCGGCGATGCCATGATCCTATGTTAACGCTGTGGAAGGCAAGGTCAGATGTCACATATTGCAGACATCAGGCTGTGGAAAAGTGCAGGTTTAGGGAAATGTAGGTCGGGAAGACTTCGGATGGAGACCGGGTGGTGACCTCGAGACTTCCCAGTGAAATATTCCCAGACCGTTGAAATCCCAGACCGCGGAGATGGTGGAGGAAGATCGCAGAGCGCGCAGAGAACCGCCTCTACTTCGCAATCGCGGGACTTAGCTTTTGAGAGGTAGCTTCTGAGTAATTTGTGAAGGTGGAGAATCGCACTCCAAGGTTGTACTTAGATCCTCATGTCTGCATTGCCTGATATGTCGGCTATTCGTGAAGCGCAGCAATTGCTGAGGCAGTATTTTGCTGCGACTCCGCTGGCAAGAGCAGCAAGTCTGAGTGGGCCGAAGGCAGACGTTTACTTGAAACTTGAGACCGCGTTACCCACGGGCTCTTTCAAGCCGCGGGGAGCGATGTATGCTCTCATCAAGAACTTGCAACGCGGGAAAATCGACGAAGTCACGGCGTCGAGCACGGGCAATCACGGAGCGGCGACTGCCTTTGCCGCCCAGACCCTCGGGGTGCCAGCCACGATTTTCCTGCCCGAAAATCCCAATCCGGTCAAACGCAAGAAGATTGAAGACCTCGGCGCCCGGATCGTCAGTCAGGGGAGCAGCGATCTGGCCGCGGCGTTTCGGAAGGCCAGCGAACATTCACGTCGACCGGGAGTTTACTTCCTGAACGACGCCACGGATCCGGATCTCCCGGCCGGTCCCGCGACCATTGGGGTCGAGATCCTGGGGCAATGCGAAGATTTCTCCGCCGTTTTTGTGCCCATGGGCGACACCGCTTTGATCCGCGGAGTTGGAGGAGCGATTAAGCAGCTTTCTTCTCGAACGAAAGTCATTGGTGTGCAAGCGGAGCGGGCGCCATCTTACGTTCTATCGTGGCGAGCCGGCAAGCCGGTTCCCACCGATACATGTAATACGTGTGCTGACGGGCTGGCCACGCGAACTCCGGAAGCGGCGAATGTGGCAGCCATTCGCGAAGTGGTCGACGATGTTGTCCTGGTGAGCGAGGACCAGATGATGGACGCGATCCGACATCTTTATTTGCGAGAAACCGTGCTGGCCGAACCCGCCGGGGCCGCGGCGACAGCCGCGTATCTCGCCAATCCCATCTCAGGCCGTGTAGCACTGCTTGTGAGTGGCGGAAACATCACGGATGATATTCGGAAGCGGGCGGGTGCCGCGCTCTGAATATCAGGTTCACAGTACCTCAACTGGCGTCTGTCTTTGCACCGGGAATGCGCTTCCTTAAGAGCGCAACCTGTCCGGTGTGATGGGCTTCGTGTTCGCAGACGTGGAACCACTTGCAGAGATTGTTGGTGGGTCCCCAGAACCAATCCTTCTCGACAGCGAGCAGCCATGCGTCGTCGCGCTTGCGAAATTCAGCCAGGGTTTTTTCCCGAACGTCGTGCAAAATGCCTACGTAGTAATCGCGATCGTGTCCCTTGATCGTCTTCCGGCCTGCATCACCCAGATCCATGGCCGCATCCCACTTCTTCTTGACCTCGTCGGACCACGAATCCCACTTCAAGCCGTCGAACGTATTCAACTGGTAGTAGGTCTCGGTTGCCGCCAGATGCAGCATCAAGGCGCCAATCGTGTTGGCATTGGCATCGAACAGATAGTCCAGATCCGCCTGCTTCAGATTCTTCGTCGCGTTCAGAATGCCGTTGGCTTCGCGCATCCAGGTCAGCATGGAAACGAACGAGCCAATCTGCGGTGAGTAGCCTGGCAATGGGCCCAGGACATTCGGCTGAGGCGGCGCCGGGCTCGTTGCCTGTGCCTGGAGCAAATCCCGGCAGGCACCTAGCGTCGAGGCAGCCGCGAAGCCGCCCAGGAATCTTCTTCTGCTGATCCATGCGTTGAAGCGAGTCCGAGTATTCATGTGTGTACTCCCTTCGTAAAGCAGATTGGCGCCTTAACTCTCTCAGGAGAGGCGCGACTTCACGATCTCACGATGCGGCGAAACTCGGGGCTTCGCCCCTCGGGGCGTACGAAGGCGTCCGTCCCTACACACAACCAGATATTAGCGGCGGACGGGGATGCATCGGGCGTTCCCGAAAAGAGTCATTCGGGCGACCAGTATACAGCGGGAAGGGGTAAATCCCACTTCTGGCAACAGCGGCCAGAAGTGGGTACCCGATTTTCTTGAAGACCGAGTGCTAGCGGTTTTGCGCAGTGGGTTCCAGCGTGATCGACGGGATGCCGATCTGATTTCCGATCACGTCACCCGAAACAACCATCTCGACGCGACGATTGAGCTGGCGTCCCTGGGCTGTTGCATTGTCGGCGACCGGATTCGCCTTTCCTAATCCCACCGAGGAAATATTGTCGGGTTTCAGACCTTGGGAGACTAGGTATCCCCGGACCGTATGGGCGCGTTCTTCGGAGAGTTTCTGGTTGTAGTCGTCGCTGCCGATGCTGTCCGTGTGTCCCTCGACTTCCAGTTTCAGGTCGGGATAAGCAAGCACGATCCCTGAGATCTTCGCCAACTTCTCGCGAGCCTCGGGCTTGAGCGTGTACTTGTTGAAATCGAACAGAACGTCGGGCATGCTGATGATCAGGCCCCGCGCAGTGTCGCGAGTCTGCAGCACCTGGTTGAGTTGCGTTACCAGGCGTGCACGCATTGCCTCCTTCTGCCGAACAGCTTCGTCTTTTTCCTGCTGAGCCTGCTGGGTTTCGGCTTCGGCTGTGGCCAGCTGATTCTGCGCTTCCTGCATCTTGCGCTGCGCATCGTCTGCGGCCTCGCGAGCAGCTTCAGCCTGAGCCAGAGTCTGCTGTTGCTGGGCCTGCAACGCGGCCTGCTGCTGTTCAGCCTGGGCGCGCGCGGCTTCGGCATCTGCCCGACGACGGGCATCCTCATAGGCTTGAGCTTGAGCGGCATCGGCATCTTGTTTTGCAGCTTCCACGTCAGCTTGAGCTTTAGCTTGTGCCTCAGCTGCAGCACGTCGCGCCGCTTCCTCGCGATCCTGCTCCTTTTTCCGGAGCGTCAGGACGCGGGCATCTTCCGCCATTTGCGTCGCGCCACGGGCGGCGGTACCGATCGGCGTGCGTCCCTGTTTGCGCTGATAGTAGTCCTCAGCCCGCTGCAGCATGTCCTCGGCTTTCGCGATACTGCTATTCGCATACTGTTCGGCTCCGGCAGCTTTGGCAATCGCGACAGCGTTGCGCGCTTCGAGTAGATCCAATGGCACATTCGGTTGGGCCTGAGTAGAAGGCAGTTGCTCGAGGGGAACGTCGATGGTGTACTCCTTGCCTTCCAGGACGTCGAATTTGGCGTCGATCGGCTCTTCGAAGCCCTTCGTGTTCGGGAGGACAACGTTTTGAGCGACGATTACGTCACTGGGGTGCGTGACGGCAAAATAGGGTTCTGCGGTTACGATCAGTCCAAACGCCTGCAGATCGGTGGTGACCGCGATCTTGTCTTTTCCGTCGCCGTTGGGTAACACCTCGCCTAAATTGACAGCTCGCCCTTCGGGAGTGACCGCCCAGAGAACATAGGTCAGGTATTGGCCTCCGAACTTCGTGTTCGGGCGGTCCATGTGGTTCAGTTCTACGTCGACAGCAAGCCGGCCAGCCTTGCCGTCCACCTTAGCGCGGCCGGTGATCTGCGGCTCGATGTCTGTCCCCTTCATGTCCAGTGTGGTAGAGCCGCCCCGGTTTCGATAGTTCACAGCTTTGGCGCTGCGTGCATAGACATTGACCCGAAACACCGGCATTTGGGAATTCTGTTGCTCTGCGACATTCTGCCGCGATTGCGCTTCCGCCCCATTGCCCGGAGTAGGGTAGATCGGCGGAGCGGAATTGTCCTGGCCCACAAGGAACGGGGGAAGGAAAACCGCTACGGATAGAACGTATTTCATCCACTTCGTATACATGGGTCGGCCCTCGAATCCAGAAATCGTCTTACCCTAGACGTGATTGCAGCAGCGACGCTCGAAGCAGTCACTAGGGCCGAAGCTTCAAATTTCCACAGGAAAATCCGCGCCAGTGGCCGAGGTCAAGAAAAATGTGAGCGAAAGAATAGCGAAAGAACCGAGAAGGTTAACCCAATGCATTGTGGTCACTCATTTGATTCACCACAAGGCTTGGCGTTTTCCTTGGTGAGTGCACGAGTGGGACAGACAGTTGCAAGTTTCTGCTTGACAATAAACGACTTACAGCTAAGATGTGGGAGAAAGTGGTAGAAAGTGGTGGGATCGGTAGCATTGAGGATGCAAGGAGCTGAAATAGTGGAGCCGGTGGGAATCCGACCCAATGGATCGATAAACAGCTCGAATCGCGCCGTCTTGACCGAATCTTTCGCTGCTTTCTCCTCCTTAAGCGACATTACGCGCCATGTTTCGCGGCAATCATCCAACCCGGGTCGACGAGAAAGGCCGTCTCAAAATCCCGGCCGAGTTCAAGCGGGTGATCGACGAGAAATATGGGCAACAATTTTACATCACGAGTCTCGATGGGAGAGTTGCTCAAGTGTATCCCTTCGAGGAATGGGAGCGGATCGAGCAGAAGCTGGCTGGGCTCTCCAATTTCAATCCCACGAAGAAGAAGTTTCTGGATCGGACGAACTACTACGGGCAGCAGGTCGAAATGGACGGGCAGGGACGATTGTTGCTGCCGCAGCTATTGCGGGAATCGGGACAAATCAGGGGAGAGGTAGCGGTTCTGGGGAATCTGACGTACCTCGTGGTCAGGAACCTGGAGCTGTTCAAGAAAGAGATCGAAGAAGAAAAGTTCACGCCTGAGGATGAGAAGACGCTCGACGAACTGGGCATCTAGTGGGCGAGGGAAATACAGACACCCCTCAGGGGGTTGGACATGGACGTGGAAGGGAACTGGGCCGTTCCCAGGCGGATCATGTTCCGGTTCTTTTAAAAGAAGCGATCGACTTTTTAGCCGTGCGGCGTGGCGGGACCTATATCGACGCCACGGTGGGCCTTGGCGGGCACAGTTACGAAATCGCAAAACGCCTCGGCGCACCGGGACATTTGATTGGGCTCGATAAGGATCCGGCAGCGCTGGAAGTCGCGCGTAAGAAGCTCGTCGTTGGTGGTTCGTCGTTGGTCGCCGGGGAACAACCCGACTGGCCAACGGTGACGTTGCTGCATCGTTCATTCGCCGAGGTGGCCAAGGGCCAACGACCAGCGACTATCGACGGTTTGCTGGCCGACATTGGAGTCAGCAGCTTGCAGCTTGATGACGCCGCGCGGGGATTCAGTTTTCAGGCGGAAGGACCGCTCGACATGCGGATGGATCCGCACTCCGAGCATACCGCCGAACAAGTGGTAAATCACCTCGACGAGCGACAACTCGCCGACGTGATTTACGAATTCGGAGAGGAAAGGAGGTCGCGGAGAATCGCCAGAGCCATTTGCCGGTCGCGGCCGATACGCAACACCGCACATCTTGCGGAAGTGATATCAGCCGCGGCCCGGCCAATGAATCAGGCGGAACGGAGGATTCATCCCGCGACGCGAACCTTTCAGGCTCTTCGAATCTTCGTAAACCGTGAACTGGACGATCTGAAGGCGTTGCTCGCTGTCGCGCCTGAGTTGCTGAAACCGGGTGGACGGATCGTGGTCATCAGCTTTCACTCGCTGGAAGATCGGATCGTAAAGGATGCCTTCCGCGAGGGCAGTAATCAGGACAGGTACTACCGCGTCCTGACGAAGAAGCCGGTAACGGCATCGGAAGAGGAGAGCGATCGCAACCCGCGAGCCCGCAGCGCGAAATTGCGGGCAGCGGAAAGAGTTTAGCTCCGGAAAACCTGCCGGAGCCCCGGCACGCGCTGTGATGGCAGTGCCGGGCTTAAGAGATCAGGTTTAAAGCGGACACAGATCCGCGGAAGCTGATAGCTGGTTTTACGGGTTCCGTGGTAGGAATCCAATTTTTGAGGTAGTCACGATGTACACGGGCACATTGATTAGCGATTTGATGAAGACGGCTGAGCGGGTCAGCAACCTGACTGAGCAGCAGATAAAAGAGGAACTGCACGAAATCTTCACGATGCAGATCCCATTCGAAGACGGCAAGCAGGTCTACCAGGGGGCGGCATAAATGGCAGCGGCAGCGACAATTTGCGGTGCGGTTCCAGCAGCCGGGCGGCGCTCGTTGTGGACAGGCACGCCTGAGATCTACTTCGCCAAGGCTATCGACAACTCGCGTCTGGTCAAGGTGGAAGATCCGCGGCGCACCCGCGAGATGAAGCAGTTCTGCACCGCCATGGCGTTCCTGTTTTTGCTCGTCTTCACCTATGCATGGCAGCACTTCAAGGCGATTGAGTATGGATACCAGATCGAATCCGCCAAGCGCGAGCTAGTCAATCTGACGGAAATGAACCGTGCGTTGCGCCTGGAAGATGCCTCCTTGCGCGATCCGGAGCGAATCGATCTGCTGGCCCGGCGGATGGGGCTGGTTCCGCCACAGCCGGGACAGGTTATCCGCATGGAGGGAAGCGGCGTTGAAGGCCAAGGCCCGGTGATGGCCAGCAACGCGCCAGTTGTGGTGGTCGCGCAATAGCTGCAGGGAAGGTCTATCAGCCGGAGAAGGCAAGCCGAGCTTCGCTCGGCGGACAGTCGAGGCGGCTGTCCCCACATAGCGTGGTAGGGATCCTTCGACTCCGTATGCCGATTCGATTCGCTCACCGGCACAGTCCACTGAGAGTGACAGCTTCCCATGGCGACCATTGATTCGAAGATCGCAAAGAACTCCCGCCTTTACCTGCTGGGCGCCATGATGCTGTTGTGGTGCGTCGCCATCTGCGGCCGGCTGATCTACCTGCAGGTCTTCAGTTACGGAAAGTTCGTCAAGCAAGCCGGGCATCAGCAGCAGCGCGCCATTCCGTTGGCGGCCAAGAGAGGCGTAATTTACGATCGCGCCGGGCGCGAACTCGCGATGTCTGTGATGGTGGACTCGGCGTTTGCCGTCCCTACCGAGGTGAAGGATCTCCCGACGGCAATCCACCTCATTACTCGCATCACAGGCGAGGACTACAACGTTGTCCTGGCGGATTGCCGGGCGCACAAGACGTTCTGCTGGGTTGCTCGCAAAGGCGACGACGAAACCATCCAGCGCATCAACTCGCTGCAGCTCCAGGGCATCCACTTCCAGAAAGAACCGAAGCGCTTCTATCCCGCGCGCGACCTCGCCGCGCAAGTTCTCGGCTCGGTGGGGATGGAAGACACGGGCCTGAGTGGGATCGAACACGCCTACGACGAAGAGCTCCGCGGGAAGTCCGGCAAGATGTTCATCTCGGTCGACGCGCGAAAGCAGTGGTACTCGGATGTGGCGACGCAGCCTGACCCGGGAGATAACGTCGTCCTGACCATCGACAAAAACATCCAGTACATCGCCGAAAAAGAACTCGATCAGGCCATTCACGACACACAAGCGATCGCCGGCACCGTAATCGTCGAGAATCCGCACACTGGAGAGATTCTCGCACTGGCAAATCGCCCGACATTCAATCCAAATGTCAGCAAGCAGATCAAGCCCGAGACGCTCACCAACCGTGCTGTGAGCTACGTGTATGAGCCCGGTTCGGCCTTCAAGGTGGTTACGATTTCCGCGGCGCTGGAAGAGAAGCTCACGAATCCCAATGAGATTGTCGATTGCCAGATGGGCGCAATCGTCTATAACGGCATGCGCATCCGCGACTCGAAGCCGCATGGCCTGCTGCCGGTCTCGGGGGTGCTCGCTGAGTCGAGCAATGTGGGCACTATCAAGATCGCGTTGCGTCTTGGCGAGGAGCGCTACTACCGTTACATTCGCGCTTTCGGACTCGGACAGCAAAGTGGCATCGAATTGCCCGGAGAAACGCGCGGCATCACCAAGCCTCCGAGCCGATGGTCGAAGGTCTCGATTGCCGCAATCTCGATCGGACAGGAGATCGGTATTTCGCCGATCCAGCTGTCGGGCGTGGTCTCGACAATCGCGAATGATGGGATGTATGTGGCGCCGCGCATCGTGGCGGGGACGGTGCAGCCGCTGGGGGCACCGCAGACGGTTGCGTTTCATCCCGGCGCCGCGCATCGTGTGATCTCGCCTTTTACGGCCGCCGAGATGCGATCGATGATGCAGAAGGTCGTTCTCGAAGGAACCGGCCGCAAGGCGATCCTGGAAGGGTATTCTTCGGCGGGAAAGACAGGCACCGGACAGAAAGTCGATCCCGCAACCGGAGCGTATTCCAAGACGAAATACGTGGCATCGTTCGCGGGATTTGCTCCGGTGAACAGTCCGCAGGTTGTGGTCGCGGTGATTCTCGATTCAGCGGTTGGTCTGCACCAGGGCGGACAGGTTTCGGCTCCTGTTTTTCATCGAATTTCGCAGCAGGTTCTCGAATACCTCCATGTGCCGCACGATCTGCCTCTCGCGCCCAAACATCAGTTGCTGCTGGCGCAATCAAAAGTGCAAGACAAGGACCTGGCAGACGACACGCCTGATCATCCGGGCGAGCCTCTGGAGACGGCCGAAGTGAATGAGGCAGCCAAGCCTTCGATTCCGACGCAGGCTGCCACGACCGCGACTGCGGGCGGCGGTCAACCTGTAGTTCAGGCAGCGCTGCACGAATCGATGCTTGCGCCGAATCAGTCGACTCAAGCGCCGGCTCCTGGTCCAGAGCCCAGGCTCCCAACAAGCGGCACGGTCGTGCTGGATGTGGAACAAGGCGGCATCGAAGTGCCGTCGTTCGTGGGCAAGACGTTCCGTGGCGCAATCGAGGCTGCGCAAGATGCAGGTCTGGAACTCGAGGCGGTCGGGAGCGGCGTCGCTCGCCAGCAAAACCCGACAGCCGGAAGTCACGTGCCCGCCGGTTCGCGCGTTACCGTCCAGTTCGGTCGTTAGCTTTGTGACTTACTTCCGCGTCGGCAGCGGGCGTCGCCCCGCAGATAGCCGAGGCGGCTGTCGTGCAGAATTCGACTGGAGTTCCTGACCAGATTTCCACTTCCCTCCGACTTAGAATGGCAGGATGAAGCGAGTCTGTGTGTTTTGCGGCTCCAGCGGAGGGAGTCAGCGTGAATATCGCACGTGCGCCGAGGAACTCGGCAACGAACTGGCCCGGCGCAATGTCGGCCTCGTCTACGGAGGTGGGAACGTCGGTCTCATGGGCGCCATCGCCGACGCGGTGCTGAAAGCAGGCGGCGAGGCCATCGGGGTGATTCCCGAACATCTGATGACTCGGGAGATCGGACACAGTCGCCTCACCAAGCTTCACATTGTCCGCTCCATGCACGAGCGCAAGGCGCTCATGGCCGATCTCTCGGACGCGTTTATCGCACTGCCCGGCGGGTTCGGCACGCTGGAAGAATTCTTCGAAGTTCTAACCTGGAGCCAACTGGGGTTGCACGCCAAGCCCTGCGGAGTCGTCAATGTCCTTGGATACTACACACCACTGCTGACGATGCTCGATCACGCGGTCGAGCAGCGATTCCTCAAGCCTCAGAATCGGGCGCTGGTATTAGCGCGTAACAGCCCAGAAGAATTGCTGCAGGCGCTTCAGGAGTGGCGTCCAGTCCATGTTGAAAAGTGGCTCGATCGAAGCACAAGGTAGGCGAAGCCTCGGTGTTCCTCTGAGCCCTGGTGGTGAGCATTTTTCGGGGTTTGACCCGCCGAAAAACGGCGTGTTACGGTAATCAGTCCGACGTACTCGTTCACATCTCCCGGCAGACCAGCCACTGCTCGTTGATTGAGGTTGATTTTGTCTTCTGTTGAAGCGCCCGCCATCCGCAAAACTGCGCTGAACGGCGTCCATCGCCAGATGGGCGCGAAAATGGTGGAATTCAACGGCTGGGATATGCCGGTCGAATATCCAGCCGCGATCGGCGGCGGCATCATCAGCGAGCACATGGCCGTCCGCACCGGCGTCGGCATCTTTGACGTTAGCCATATGGGCGACATTCGCCTGGCGGGACCGCAGGCTCTCGCAGCCGTTCAGCATATCTCGATGAACGACGCTTCAAAGCTTGCCATCGGACAGGCGCAGTACTCGGCGCTGCTATACCCTCAGGGCACCTTCGTTGATGACGTGATTGTGCACCGTCTCGGCGAAGAAGAAGAATATCTGCTTGTCATCAACGCCGGTACGCGGGAGAAGGATTTCAACTGGGTCCGTGACAATACGCGCCAGTTCGACTGTGCGGTCGAGAACCTGTCCGACGACTTCACGCAGATCGCGATCCAGGGACCGAAAGCGGTCGATCTTCTACAAAAGCTGACGGATGCCGACCTGAGTAAAGTGAAGTTCTACTGGGTGACGCGCGGCAGACTCTGCGGGTTGCCCGACATCCTGATGGGCCGCACCGGCTACACCGCCGAAGATGGGTTCGAAATCTATATCCCGGCGGATGAAGAAACCAGCGCACGAGTGTGGAACGAAATCCTGGCCGCGGGCAAGGAGTTTGGCGTTGTCCCCTGCGGACTCGGAGCGCGCAACACGCTGCGACTGGAAGGCAAGCTTCCGCTTTATGGCCACGAGATTTCCGATACGATTAATGTCTGGGAAGCCGGCCTGGACCGCTTCTGCAAGATGGACAAGCCGGAGTTCATCGGCCGAGCTGCGCTGGAAAAAGCGAAAGCCGCGGGCGTAAAGCGTACGTTAATCGGGCTAGAGATGACTGAGCGCGGCATAGCGCGGGATGAATACAGAGTACAAGATGAATCCGGCCGCGAGGTCGGATACGTGACTAGCGGTTCGCCGGCACCGTTCCTGAAGAAGAACATCGCGCTGGCATATGTACCCGTTGAAAATGCGGGTGTCGGCACCAAGGTAAAGGTGGAAATCCGAGGTCAAGGTGTGGAAGCGGTGGTGGTTCCAACGCCCTTCTACAAGCGAAAGAGATAGCGCTGGCGTCTCGCCGGCTGTCGCCTGCAACTTGCCCGGGCACTACGAGAACGTAGCCGTAGGTTTAGCGAGCAACCAGGAGCCAGAAGCCTTATGTCCTATCCCGCAGATCGCAAGTACACCAAAGAACACGAGTGGATCCAGGTCAACGGCAACAGCGCCACCATTGGCATCACCGACTACGCGCAGGAATCGCTGGGCGACATCGTCTTCGTTGAGACACCCAAAGTAGGCGCCGAGCTCTCCGCTGGTAAGACCTTCGGGACAGTCGAATCGGTAAAGGCGGTATCCGACTTGTTTGCGCCGGCCTCAGGCACGGTCACGGAGGTCAATGCCGATCTGGCCACGTCGCCGGAGAAGGTGAATAAAGATGCGCACGGTTCCTGGATGATCAAACTCACTCTCAAGAATCCGAGTGAGCTCGAGGGTCTGCTATCAGCGGCAGATTACGAGAAGTTTGTCGCTGAAGAGGCAGGGCACTGAGAATGCCGATTGCCGGTTGTCGAGTGTCGATCGAGTGCCGAAGCCGGAAGGCCGCTCTCAATCGGCAAATACAAATCGGCATTCGAAAATCCCGGCCAGGCTTGCTCCACATTCGACACATTTCTCTCTCACAATCCAACGTACGGTCTCATACATCTATATAACTTCCTATGCGCTACTTGCCCAAATCTCCCGCTGACCGTGAGGCCATGCTGAAAGCTATCGGCCTGCGCACGGTCGATGACCTGTTTGCCCCGATCCCGGCCGAGTACCGGCTGAACCGCGACCTGAACATTCCGCGGCAGATGGCCGAATCCGAAATCGTCGATTTTTTCCGCCAGCGTTCTCGCGAAAATGGCGATGGCTACACCAGCTTTCTCGGAGCGGGTGCGTATTTCCACTATCGTCCGGTCATCATCGATAGCTTGATTTCCCGGGGTGAATTCCTCACCGCTTACACTCCGTACCAGGCCGAGATCTCGCAGGGCACGCTGCAATCGATTTTTGAATTCCAGACGATGATCTGCGAACTTACGGGCATGGAAGTCGCGAACGCCTCTATGTACGACGGTTCGACGGGCGCAGCCGAAGCGGTAATGATGGCCGTTCGCCTGACCGGCCGCCGCTCGGTCGTGGTCGCGCGGAATCTGCATCCCGAATACCGCGAAGTCCTGGCGACTTATGCCACGCACCAGGGCATGCCGCTTACGACGGCAGGATTCGGCGACGATGGGCGCATCGATCTGAAAGGACTTGAGCAGTCGATCACATCAGATACGGCCTGCGTTCTGATCCAGTCTCCTAATTTCTTCGGCACGATCGAGGACGTTGATGCCATAGCTGAGGTGGCCCACAAGCATGGGGCAATGCTGGTGGTCTCGATCGCTGAAGCCGTTTCGCTCGGAATCATTGAACCGCCTCGCCAGGCGGACATCATCGCCATGGAAGCCCAATCCTTCGGAGTGCCACTGGGCTTTGGCGGCCCGTACTGCGGCGTCATCGCCACTCGAGAGAAATATGTCCGTCAGATGCCTGGGCGCCTCGTCGGCCAGACGGTCGATAAGCAGGGGAAACGGGGATTCGTCCTCACGCTCGCCACGCGCGAGCAGCACATCCGGCGCGAGAAGGCGACCTCCAACATCTGTACGAACCAAGCGTTGGTCGCGCTGATGGTGAATATCTTTATGACTGTTTACGGCAAAGTTGGGCTGAAGGAACTGGCGAAGCAGAATCTGGCGAAGACGGCTTACGCCGCCAGCCAATTCGGGAAGCATGGCAGGATATTGTTCGCGAGTTCGCCGCGCTTCAATGAATTCGTCGTAGAAACCAGCGAGGATCCCTATGCCGTCAACAGCCGCTTGCTCGGACACAAGATTGTCGGCGGACTTCCACTACGCAAGTTCTATCCCGAACTTGGTAGTGCAGCGCTCTGGTGCTGCACGGAGATGACGACGCGGAGCGCGATCGACACCGCGGCCGGTTTAGTCGCTGAAAGTGAGCGCTCGGTGCGATCGGCGAAAGAAGAAGTCGAGGAGGTGGCGCGGTGAAGCATCCAACTCCCAAAGCCACGCGTCACGTGAATCAGAACGAAGGACTGATTTTCGAGAAGTCCTCGCCCGGGAAGGCTGCCTGGAAGTTGCCGCCACTCGACGTCCCGGAAATTGACACAGCGAAGGTTCTGGGGTCAGCCGAACGAAAAGATCTGGGGGCGATGCCTGAAGTGAGCGAGATCGAGATCATCCGTCACTTCACCCGGCTTTCCACGTGGAACTATGCAATCGATCTCGGTATGTACCCTCTCGGTTCCTGCACGATGAAGTACAACCCGCGCGTGAATGAAGCCGTAGCCCGGGTCGAAGGTATTGCCAACGGGCATCCGTATCAGCCGGAGAAGATTTCCCAGGGTGCCCTGCGCATCATCAAGACGCTCAGTGAATGTCTTATCGAGATTACCGGCATGGATGCGATTACGCTGCAACCGGCCGCTGGTGCTCATGGGGAGATGACCGGACTATTGATGGTGCGCGCATATCACGAATCCAAAGGCAATGCGCGCAAGAAGATCCTGATCCCCGATTCGGCTCATGGCACGAATCCTGCAACCGCGGCGATGGTGGGCTACGCAGTCGAAAACCTGAAATCCGATTCCCGCGGCATGGTGGACATCACGTCACTCGAAGCGCAGATGAATGATGATGTGGCCGCGCTGATGCTCACGAACCCGAATACGCTTGGCGTCTTCGAGCAAGACATTCGCAATATTGCCGACATCCTGCATGCCAAGGGTGGCCTGCTCTATATGGACGGCGCCAACATGAACGCGCTGGTGGGCAAAGTGCGTCCCGGCGATTTTGGGGTCGATGTGATGCACCTCAACCTGCATAAGACGTTCTCCACGCCGCACGGCGGCGGAGGCCCCGGCTCCGGCCCCGTTGCAATCAAGAAGATACTTGAACCATTCCTGCCGAAACCTGTGGTCGTTACGAAGCCGGATGGCACGCTGGCATTCGACTACAACCGTCCAGAGTCCGTCGGCCGTGTCCGTGCCTTTTACGGCAATTTCGGAATGTTTGTTCGCGCCCTTGCCTACATCCAGGCCAACGGCCCCGACGGCCTACGGCAAACGACAGAAGATGCCGTTCTTAACGCTAACTACATTCGCAAGGGGTTGGAAGGCACGTACGACCTGCCCTATTCGACGCCGACGATGCACGAGGTGGTCTTCAGCGACAAGCTGCAGGCGAAAAAAGGCGTGCGCACCATGGACATCGCCAAGCGGCTGATCGATTACGGGTTCCATCCATATACGACGGCCTTCCCGCTGATCGTTCCGGGTGCCTTGATGATCGAGCCCACGGAGAGCGAGTCGAAGGAAGAGATGGACCTTTTCGTCGACGCCATGAAGTCGATTGCGCAGGAGGTGGAAGAGGATACGCAGACAGTGCTCGATGCGCCTCACTCGACGCGAGTCTCCCGGCTGGATGAAACCATCGCCGCGAGAAAGCCAGTGCTGCGATGGAAACCGGCGCGGTGAGTTATTGTTAGTGCCTCAGAGTGTCGTAGTGGTCCAGGCGTTATGTCGTCTCTTGAAATGGCAGAAGTAGTTGACCACGAAGGACACGAAGGTGCACTAGGGAACTGTTGGGTGTCCCCTGCCGTGATGGCCTTTTGGTCCCTGAAAGGGCTTCTAGCTCTTCTTCGACGTGACCGCAAAGAAGGCCGCTGCTTCCTGCTCCACATTCTTGCTGCCGCACTTCGGACAGGTCGGAGTTTCCTTGTCGTGCTCATTCAGAGTCAGTACCGTTTCGAAGGGCTTGTGACAATCCAAGCAGATGTAATCGTAGACGGGCATGGGGAACCTCCCGTGAGAATAGCTTTAGCAAAATTGTACGCCCGCCGGCGGGAACTTTTAACTTCCCGGTCGTGTCCATTATGCTAGAGAGGTATGACGCTCCTGGACGCGAAAGACTTTGATCCGGAAAAAGAATCACGAAAGCGCAAACGGCTGGTACTGATCATCACGGTAATCGTGATTGTCGTATGTCTCGGCTGGTGGTTCCGCTATTGGCGCGAAGAACACATCGTGGGGAATTTTTTCGAAGCCTTGCAGAAGCAGGATTTCAAAACCGCCTACGGCATCTGGATGCATGATCCTAATTGGCCGCAACATCCCGGCCAGCATGCGAACTATGCCTTCAACGAGTTCTATCGCGATTGGGGGCCTGGCGGAGAGTGGGGAACGATCAAGACCGTCAAAGTGAACGGCGCCAGCACCTGCCCCGGGCCCAGCAGCGGAGTGCTGGTCGACGTAGTCGTGAACGACCGCACCGAACACGCCCAAGTCTGGGTGGAAAAGTCCGACCACACGCTCAGCTATCCGCCCTGCGAATTGCTCTTCCACTAGCCCGCCTCTCTGTTTTTATGCGGCAGGGCAGGAAAGATATTGGAATGCGGTCAGTTTTTGTTCACCACGACCACCCCGCCCTTCATTACAAACTTCGCGTGTTCGAGCGCTCGAACGTCCTTTGAGGGATCACCTGGCACGGCGATGATGTCAGCGAGTTTGTCCGGCTCCAAGGTTCCGATACGATCCTGCATGCCTAGCAGTTCCGCAGCATCGCGTGTCGCCGCATGAATGATGTCCATGGCGGTCATGCCTGCTTCCGCATAGGCTTCATAAACCAGCAAGCTGGCTTGCCCGCGGGTCATCCTGGGCATGGACAAGTACATGTCTGAACCAGCCGCAACGGGCACACCCATCTTGATAGCCCGCTTTAGGCGGTCTTGTTCCTGCTTGACGTAAGGCGCATATTCTTTTTCCCGCTCAGCTCGTTCGCTCTCGCTCGGTTGGCGCGTGCCGAAACTCATGTCTACAAATGTTTTGAGCGTCCCATCCGTCGGCACCAGGAAAATGTGTTTCTCGACCATCATTTTCAGTACATCGTCTGGAACGACGTAGGCGTGCTCTATGGAATCGGCTCCGGCCTGCGCCGCGATGCGGGTGGCCTTGTCGCCGATGGCGTGCGCCGCCACTTTTACCCCCGCGGTATGGGCCTCGTCTACGATCGCCTTCATTTCATCGAGGGTCACGTTCGCTGGAGAGCCATTGACAATGACCTTGATACAACGCGCACCGTCATACAGCGCTTGACGAACTGCCTGGCGCGCGCTTTCTGGCCCACGAACCGTCACGTACTCCTCTTCGATCAACTGTTGAGCCGCGGGAGTGAGTGTTCCGAACTGTCCTCCTTGGGCAGCCAGTGCGCGGGTCGAGGTGACGATGCGTGGGCCCGGCACCCAGCCGCGTTCAATGGCGCGGCGCAGCGCGACGTCTCCGTTGACCCCAGAGTTCCCAACGTCACGTACGGTCGTAATTCCTGCCTCCAGGTCTTCTCTCCCCAACTTCGCCCCGAGCAATGCGCGTTCTGCGGTACTCTCAGTCGCGACAATCCGCAACATCTCCACGTCTTGCAACGATAGGTTCGATCCGTCCATTTCTGAGAGCAAATGCGTGTGAGCGTCAATCAGGCCGGGAAGGAGAGTGGCGTCTCCCAGATCAATGACTTTTGTATTTATCGGAATGGCCAACCCGGAACCGACTGCGGCAATCTTTTCCCCTGTGACTAGCACGACAGCATCTTTCACGATGGTGTCAGTTTTGCCATCGATCAAACGCGCTGCACGTATGGCCAGGGTCTGGGTGCTTTGACGAGCGGCCTGAGAGTGAAGAGGAAGGCCTGCCACTGCAACCCACGTGAGCAATGCGGCAACCTGCAAACGACCCTTCAGCATGTTTGCTCCTTGCTAACGGACTGTTACTACGGCGATACAGGCAGCCGAGGCATGTCATCGGCCCCTGGGGCGTCTTCGCCACCTCTAGGTGGTCTGGGAGAGACTGTCCAGGGTCTTTGTGAGCGAAGCGTCATCGCCCACGTTCAGGCAGGTCTTCGACCGGTCAATCTGCCGCATCAATCCCGACAAGACCTTCCCCGGCCCGACTTCGATGAATGTATCTACCCCTTGCGCAATGAGCAGGCGCATGCATTGTTCCCACTTTACCGACCCCGTTACCTGCCGAACGAGCGTGTCCAGGGCGCGCAACGGATCCGACACCAACTCCTCATCCACGTTACACGCCACAGGATACACGGGCTTCTGCATCGCTAGCTTTTTCAGATCAAGTTCCAGGCGATCCTGGGCAGGCTTCATCAGCGAACAATGGAAGGGCGCGCTCACCGGGAGCAACTTTGCACGCTTTGCCCCACGCTCGTCTGCCAGCTTTGCAGCACGCTCGACCGCGGCCGTGTTGCCGGAGATCACAATCTGCTCCGGCGAATTGATGTTCGCGGGCGAGCAGACTTCTCCCTGCGCGGCGTCTACGCAGACCTCTGCGACTTTTTCCGGATCCATCCCGAGGATCGCCGCCATCGCTCCCACGCCGACCGGCACCGCCTCCTGCATATACTTCCCGCGATTCCGCACTGTACGCACCGCATCGGCGAAGCTGAATGTTCCTGACGCCACATGTGCCGAATACTCACCCAGGCTGTGACCGGCAACGTAGCAAGGCTTCGGAATCCGTGTCTCCAACACGCGTAGAGCCGCCACCGACGTCGTCAGAATCGCAGGCTGCGTAATTTCTGTTAGGCGAAGCTGTTCTTCTGGACCTTCGAAACAGAGTTGAGAAAGCTTGTATCCCAGAGCATCGTCGGCTTCGTGAAAAGTCTGCCGCGCCACGGGATATTTCTCGGCCAGATCTTTACCCATGCCAACAACTTGCGAGCCTTGTCCTGGAAAGATGAGAGCGATTTTTTTATCTGTCATTGAGTACCTGTGCTCATGCAGGGCGGACGCTTTCGTCCGTTCCGGCTGCCGGGGTAAAGACGAACGTCAATTTTCGCGCAGCAGCCTGAATTGCGCGCCGCGCGCGCAGCCTCGGACGAAGGCGTCCGGGGCTACGTGAACCGGAGAATTTCTAACTCGAGTGCACTGCCGACTCCACCGGCGGCCGCAGCGACGCCAGCCCGCGCTCGATCGAGTCATTAATACCGCGCTGAGAGAATTCCGCGGCGACCCTGATTGCATTCTTCATGGCATTGGCGTTCGAAGATCCATGGGTGATGATGCAGACGCCCCTCACGCCCAACAGGGGAGCGCCGCCGTATTCGGTGTGATCAAGCCGCTTTTTGAAGTCGCTGAACGCGCTGCGCGACAGCAATGCTCCCACCTGTCGCGTAATCGTTGCCTTTAGCGATTCTTTCAGTGTCGTGCGCACCAGGTTAGCCACGCCTTCAGAGATCTTCAGCGCCACATTGCCGACGAATCCATCGGCAACGATCACGTCGACTTTTCCGTTGTACAGATCGCGTCCTTCCACGTTCCCAATGAAATTCAACGGCAGCTGCTTCAGCAATTGAAACGCTTCTCTAGTCAGATCGTTGCCCTTGCCCTCTTCCTCTCCGATGGAAAGCAGCCCGACGCGCGGCCCGGGCCCATTGTCGCGTTTGCCGAACATAGCGCGAAAGTAGACATCGCCCATTACGGCAAACTGTTCGAGATTCTGGGGAGTGCAATCGACGTTTGCGCCAACATCGAGGAGCATCGCAGGATTCCCCGGTGCCGTAGGAAAAACGGCGGCGAGCGCCGGACGATCCACTCCCGGCATCCCGCCTAGAACGATCTTCGCCGTAGCCATAGCCGCGCCGGTGTTTCCTGCGGTGGCGAAGCCATTCGCCTGTCCCTCGCGCACCAGGCGCAACCCGACGCGCATGGAGTTGTCGCGCTTGGCGCGGATCGCCTCCACCTTGTCATCCATGGTGATGTATTCGCTGGCGTGGACCACCTCGATGGGCAGGCGCAGAGCAGTGAGGTGCCGTTCCAGTTCCGGTTTGACCAGATTCTCTGGACCGATCAGCAGCACGCGCACGCCGTACTGACGTGCGGCCTGTATGGCGCCCTCGACTTCCGGCTTGGGCGCGCGATCCGAACCCATCGCATCCAGTGCGATGACGCTAGGCATGGCCAGTTGAGCTAGCTCGCTTCTTCGACGTCTACGACTTCGCGTCCTTTATAGTACCCGCACTTGGGGCAGGCGCGATGAGGCATTTTCTTCTCGTGACAGTTCGGACACTCCGAGAGGCTGTGGCCTTTCAGAGCGTCATGCGCGCGCCGTGTTGAGGTGCGCTTCTGCGAATGTCTTCGTTTCGGATTAGGCATGGTGTCGATTCCTTTCGCGGCTACTAGAACCAGCCGCCCACTAGCTAAGATTCTCAGCGATCAGCTCTCAGAAAAACTCAGTTACCGATGCGATGGAAAAACTCGTCGGGCTCGGGCCGAAAGCTGAGGCCGACAGCAGACGGCCTTTTTTCAGTGTTCCAACCTGCTCCGCACATCCTTCAACGCCGACCACCGCGGATCTTCCACCTCGGTTGAGCAGGAGCACTGTTCCTGATTTAAATTCTTGCCGCACTGCGGACAAAGTCCTTTGCAGTCTTCGCGGCAGGTGACCTTCAAGGGCAACGCGAGTAAAACCTGTTCGCGCAGTACGTCTTCCAGCATAAGTCCGTCGCCCTGATAATACCCGATCTCAGCTTCCGCATCGGTCACCGAAAGCTCGTCGCGTCCCGCATCGGCGCCCAGGGGACGATACAGCAACTCAAACTCGCGCCGGATCTGCTGCGGTACCGGTTCCAGACAGCGCGCACACTGCAATTCCAGTTCGGCCGAAAGCCGACCGCGCAGCCGTATGTCCTTGATTACCTCGTGCTTGCCGTGATGTTCCTCGACCACCTCGGCCCGGCCCGAAGCCTTCAGCGGAACCTTCTGCCGGGCTTCCCCCCCCAAATCGATGACACCGGGCTCAAACTCCTCCGCAAAGTCCAGCGGATGCAGTTCCAAATCTCTGATGTCGAGGAACATGGCGAAACCTCCGCGGCATCACGCCGAACCAGCCCGCGGGAGCACGCCAGAGAGGCGTAAGTACCGCAAGGAGCAAGACTTAGAATAAAGGCCAAACTGCGGAAGTGTCAAGAAATGCACTTCGGACAGGTCGCTCAACCGAGTAGCGACAAGAAGCATTCGAGCGAAGGCGCGACCGTTCGCGATTGGCGTCACGGTTATTCGTCTCATACCGGTCCACACACGCAAAGGCAGCCGCGTCCTAAGCTTTCATCATCCAAGGCGCATGACTGTCAGCAACAACAACCCCAAACTCGGTTGGAAGCATTTCCTCCATGAGCACTCGCTCAGCATGGCCGCAGGGTTGATTCTCGCGGTCTGGGTTGTCCTATACGCCCGAGCCAATCCCGAGACCCACTGGGGTTCGTTCTTCGGGAATGCCATTGCCGACTGGACCGGACTTCTGGTGACGGTGCTCGCGACGAAGTATTTCTACGAGATCGGCTCCGCCGAGAGCCGCAGGCCTCCCCACCGTTTACTAAAACCGATTGTCAGATTGCTCAGCCGCCATTCCCTGACGATGTTTCTTCTCGTCACCGGTGCAGGATGGATCTGGCTCTTCGCGGCGAGCAGCCCAGTGTCGAAGTGGGGACAAGTCGTGGGCAACATCGTCTCTGAATGGACTCAGATTTTGGGAATGGTCGTTTTAACAAAGCGTTTGCTGGAAACTCACTCGAAAGAAAGCCGCCGGTGATTGATGGGCAACCGGCAGGCTGAGAACAGCTATTCCTTCACCAGCCACTCGATGGCCTCTTCCCGCGTCTCAAAGGTTGGAAAATCACGCCGGGAGAAACTCTTGAAGTTTTCGTAGAACACATGCGGCAGGCTGTCGGTTCCTACCCAGGCCGACTTTTTCACATAAGGACGATCGAAAGTCAGCACCTCTTTGATCTTGGTCGCGACTTCCTTGTCGATCTTGGCGTCGCTGAAATCGGCCAATGTCAGCACCGTCCCGGGTTCATGGCGGGCAACCTCGGCTCGAACCTGATCCAGTAGCACGAGCATATCTTTTCCCTGACAATGGCTGAAGTCGATGAGAAAGATCGCCTGGCCTTTGTGATCTACAAAGCGCAAACGATTTTTGACATCGTCGTCAGAGATCATGCAAGCAAGCCCTCAACCACTCCGTAAGCCCCGTCCAGCGCGGCGTCCAGAGCCGCTGCGTCTTTCCCGCCGGCCTCTGCGAGGTCGGGTCGTCCGCCGCCCTTTCCTCCCACCTTCTGCGCTACGGCGCCGACTACTTTGCCCGCCTGCACGCGAGAAGTCAAATCCTTTGTGACCCCTACGATCAGGGAGACGTTTCCATTCGACGCCGATCCCAGAACCACAACGCCCGACCCAATCTTCTCGCGCAGTTGATCGACGAGCGTCCGCATCTGCGCACGCTCCAAGTTGTCCACGCGATGCGCCAGCACCTTCACGCCTTTGACCTCTTTCACCTTCTCGGTGATGTTTGCGGTCGAAGACGACGCCGACCTCATGCGTGCCTGATCCAATTCACGCGCGAGCCGCTTGATCTCCGCATCTTTTTTCTCGAGCTCGAGCTTCAACGCCTCGGCCGGCGTCGCAGCTTCGGCGTGCGTCGCCAGAACCGAGACCACATTCTCAAGCTGATGATCCCTGCGGAAGTGGTGCAGCGACCCCTCGCCTGTAATCGCCTCGACGCGGCGAACTCCGGAGGAGACGCTGCTTTCCTTGAGAATCTTGATCAGGCCGATCTCGCCGGTTGCTGCCGTGTGCGTGCCTCCGCAGAGTTCCATCGAAAAGTCAGCAATTCGGATCACGCGGACCCGGTCTCCGTACTTCTCCCCGAACAGCGCCATGGCGTGATACTCATTGATAGCGACATCAATCGGCACGTTCTCGACGACTTCCACTTTGCGGTTGCGCAAGACCTCCTTATTGATGATTTCTTCGATGTCTTGCAGTTCCTCGTCTTCAACGGCCGTGAAGTGCGAGAAATCAAAGCGCAGATGCCCCGGCGCTACCAGGGATCCCGCCTGCTTCACATGCTTTCCGAGCACTTCGCGCAACCCAGCATGCAGCAAATGCGTCGCCGTGTGATTCCGCATCGTGGCTTCGCGGACGTCGGTGTTCACCACCGCGTCGACCTTGTCGCCCACACGAATCTGCGTCTTTGCAAACACCTGATGCGCGCGCACTCCTTGAATCGGGTAATAGCATCCCTTCACTTCCGCCACGACGGTATTGTGATCGTCCGAATAAAACCATCCCCGATCGCCGACCTGTCCACCGGCCTCGGCATAAAACGGCGTGTGATCGAGTATGATTTCGCCGTCGTACCCAGCTTCGAGTTGCTGCACGCCCTGCCCATTGTGAATGATCGCCAGCACTTCGCAGCCATCCGATCGTGTCTGGCGATAACCTTCAAACTCCGACTTTGGGAGCGACTGGTACGCCGGATTCGCCGTCTGCTTCGCCGCTCCTTTCCAGGATGCTTTGGCCCGCTGCCGCTGCTCTTCCATTGCACGATCAAAGCCTGCACGATCGAATGCAATTCCTTGATCTCGCGCCGCATCCTGCATGAAGTCGAGTGGCATACCGAAGGTGTCGTACAGTTTGAACGCGTCTTCGCCCGCCAGTTGTTCCGGCGAGTGCTTGAGCAGTACCTCCAGCTTCTCGAGTCCGACTTCCATGGTATGAGCGAATCGAGTTTCCTCGGCGAGCACCGCCTTGGAAACCCGCTCCGCCGTCTCAGTCAATTCCGGATACGCATCCCGCATCAGATCGCGAACGGCGAAAACCATCTGATGAAGGAACGGCTTCGTCTGTCCCAGCAGACGCCCGTGCGTAATGGCGCGGCGGATGATCTTTCGCAGGACGTAACCGCGGCCTTCGTTGGAAGGCGAGACTCCATCCGAAATCAGGAATGTCGCTGCGCGTGAGTGGTCGGCGATGACTCGTAACGATGCGGCAGACTTATGGGTGGGAGAGCCGGCCGAGCTTTGCTCGGCATGGACAGGCGAGGTGCCCGTCCCCACGTGGCCCTTGCTGACTCCGGTCAGCTCCGCCGCCCTCTTAATCAGCGGCGTAAACAAATCGGTGTCGTAATTCGAAATCACTCCCTGCAGCACCGCTGCCACCCGCTCCAGGCCCATGCCGGTGTCTATCGACGGTTTCGGTAGTGGCGTTAGTTTCCCCGACGCATCCCGGTCAAACTGCATGAACACCAGGTTCCAAATCTCCACGTATCGCCCGCAATCACACCCGAATGTGCAATCGGTATGTCCCTGGTCCGACGCAATCGCGCCCATGTCGTAGTGAATCTCGCTGCAGGGACCGCACGGACCGGTATCGCCCATCTGCCAGAAGTTGTCCTTCAGGCCCATCTCATAGATGCGGTCCCTCGGAACTCCTTGCTCGGCCCACAAGTCGTACGCCTCAGCATCGCGGGCAAGCCCGCCCTCACCGTTAAAAACGGTCACATACAACCTGTTTTTCTCAACTCCGTACCACGCGGGCGAGGTGACGAGTTCCCAGGCGTAGGCAATCGCATCCTTCTTGAAATAGTCCCCGAAAGAAAAATTTCCCAACATCTCGAAAAACGTGTGATGGCGGTTGGTGAAGCCAACATTTTCCAAATCATTGTGCTTCCCGCCCGCGCGCACGCACTTCTGCGAGGTCGTGGCCCGCGCGTAATCGCGCTTCTCGAGCCCCAGAAACACGTCCTTGAACTGGTTCATCCCGGCATTGGTAAAGAGCAGCGTGGGATCATTCGCCGGGACGAGCGACGATGAGTGCACTTCCTTGTGCCCCTTTTGCACAAAGAAGTCGAGGAATTTCCTGCGGATTTCAAAGCCTGTCAGCATGAAGGTTTAATTTTAAACGAAGTGGGCGGGTGTCCTGTTTCTGGATGCTCACTGGAAGTGGGGATTTGGGAGCGCCATCAAGGGGCACAGAGGCCAGGATTCCGTATCTGCCTCTGTGCCTTCCATGGTGAGTGTTTCTAGTCGGCGCTACTTCATGGAATCTGCCGTCTTCTCGGTCCCTTTCTTTACATCGTGCCCCACGTCTTTGACGCCCTTCTTCACGCTACTCCCCGTCTTTGAGGCAGCTTTCTCCGTATCTTTGCCGGCAGTCTTGGCACCCTTCTCGGTATCCTTCTCCGCGGCCTTCGCGCCTTTCTCAGTGTCCTTAGCAACGGTCTTCGTGCCTTTTTCGGTATCCTTTGCGGCGACCTTCGTGTCTTTTCCGGTGTCTTTGGCCATTTTCTCGGAGGTGTGCGCCGTCTTCTTCGCGGCATGCTCAGTATCCTTTCCCGCGGTCTTGGCGCCCTTTTCCGTATCTTTGGTTGCGGTCTTCGCCGTATCCTTCATCTCGGCGCCGGCATTCTGCGCAACGGCCAAAGTTCCGCACATCAGAGTCAATACGACCATCACCACCCACTTCATAGGCTTCATGAGAATTCTCCTTCACCGTCGAGTTCTTGCGGTGCTGTGAGTATGCTCCCAGAGGCAGCGCGAATCAAATCTGCGGAGCACTGACACCGGCTGAGAGTGTAATTGACCGAAGTGTTCAATTCCCGGCTTCGTCTTCCAGCGCGGTCAGGGTCTCATCGTCAACATCCCACTTCTTCAAGATCGCGAAGATGGTCTTGGTCCCGAACCCGGCCCGCAACAGCTGCCGGAAAATCCGCGCGGCCTGTTTCCGATCCTCCGGTTTCTCCATGCGCTTTTTGCGGAGATAGTCCCGCGCCTGCCTCTCTTCATTTACACCCTCATAGGCGGAATCGACCGCCTTCTCGATGACGGAAGCATGCACGCCCCGCGTTTTTAACTCGGTGATCACCCGCCCGCGCCCAAATTTCTGATTGTCCCGCCGCATCGAGGAATAGTAAGCGGCGTAGTTCGAGTCGTTCAGATATCCCTGATCCTTCAGGCGGCGAATGACTAGCTCCACGAGAGTTTCCGCATATTCCGATTGCGGATCCTCCACCCGCGCCCGCATGAGTCGCTTCAATTCGGCAACGGTGCGCATGCGCCGTGCCAATGCCGCGACGGCATAGTCATACAACTCATCCTCGGTATACTGCTTTCGCTTTGGCCTGGAGAACGACATAATCCGTAACCATAGCGCAAGTGATCAGCAGGCCGCGAGCCTGGCTACTCTCGTTCGGCATATTGCGGGTGCTGTGCCGGTGCGCGCCGCCGCACCTCACGCGCCATCTTGCGGAGCCAGGACAATTCTGTGCGGATCTGCTGAATCGTCAGACTCAACATCCACACTGCCTCGTGGAACCGATGTCCAACCTCCGCCCGGACGGCCCGCAGAGTTGCGGCCTCGCGCTCCAGGTCCTGCTGCAGGAATTTCTCGCGTCGCCGTACCTGCCTTTCGAACACACCCGGCCGCGCCTGCCACGAGAGCGCAATCCAGGTGAGAAAGGGCGGCCGCTCCCGTTGCGAAGCCCACTCCTCCCGCGCGAGGGCATCGGCCAACGCGGCACGCCCCGCGGATGTAATAGAAAAGACGCTGCGCTCAGGCCCAGCCACTGGCTCAGCACTGCTTGCGCTTCGGATCAATCCTGACCGTGACAGCTTCTCCAGTGAGTAATACACCTGCGGCCGGGAGATCCCCGCCCAGTCGCGAACCTGCCTGCGCTCGAGCTCGAGATTGGCCTGATATCCGTGCATCGGCCGCTCGGCCAAAAGACTGAGCAGGACGAGGTCCGGAGTCGTCAATTCGCGCTTCTTAGCTTCGGGCATCCTGCGCCTTTCGCCGGCGGCTCCAGTACCACCACCGGCGTAGTTCGGCGGGAAGCCGGGGGTTGCGCGCCTGTGCCACGGCGGCCCGAAAAACATCGAGGCAGCAAATGTCCTGAGCTTTTCCCGTAACCTCGCAAAGCTGCTCGTACAATTTCTCCGGACTGCGCCGCGAGAGCTGCGCCACGCTATGAATGCCCAGCATCTTGAAATCCCGCAGCATCGCTGGTCCTACGGAAGCCAGGTCCTCCAAACGGCGCTCTTGAACGGCCATAGAAATCCTCCTTGACACGACTGAGGGAGTCTAGTACGCTCCACTAGTCTAATTTAGACTACATGGCTTTGGCAAGAGGGAAATGCAGGCGCATTGCGACCTTAGTCCTGGCAGGCCGTCCTGCTTCCCCGATGTCCTGATTGCATGCAGAGGAGAAACACACGATGAATGTGAAGAAAGTTACGCCCGTCCTGTTCGCGCAAGAAATCGAGCCGTGCATCAAGTTCTGGGTCGAGCGCTTCGGCTTCCAGAAGATCGTTGAAGTCCCAGATGGCGACAAACTGGCCTTCGCCATGTTGCAAAAGGGCAACGTCGAACTGATGTATCAGAGCTACGCCAGTGCCGACAAAGATGTCGGCACTACGATCTCCGAGGCGGTCCGCAAAGGGCCTACTTTCCTGTACGTGGAAGTAGACAATCTGGACGAAACGATCAACGCCGTAAACGGGGCGGAAGTGGTAATGCCCAAGCGAAAAACCTTCTACGGATCCACGGAAATCGGCGTAAAAGATCCGGCCGGCCATTTTGTTACCTTTGCAGAGTTTGCGGCCGCGAACCAGAAACAGTGAGTGCGTCCAGAAGAAAAGGGGCGCGATCCGGATCGCGCCCCAACCTTACGAAAACCTCGAACTCAGCTTTACCTTCCGCCAAACCCCGCGGTCTGCATCGACTGCCGCGAAATATCGGCTGTCGAAGCGATACCCTGCATGCGCAGCTTGAAGTCGTCGGCGTTGGAAGCGTTCTCGAGAGCCGTTTCGTAATTCACCAGCCCTGCCTGGAACAGATCCCACAGGGACTGGTCAAACGTCTGCATGCCGTACTGCGAAGTACCGGCGGCGATCGCGTCGCGAATCGAGCGGGTCTTCTCGGGCACGAGCACGCACTCGCGGATGAACGCGGTATTGATCATTACTTCCACGGCAGGCACACGCCCCTCAGCATCGCAACGTCGCACCAGTCGTTGGCTGATAATCGCCCGAAGAACGGCCGCCAGTTGCATACGAATCTGCTTCTGCTCCGGCGGGGGAAAGATCGAGATTACACGGTTAACGGTTTCCACGGCATCCAGAGTGTGCAGAGTCGAGAACACCATGTGACCGGTTTCCGCGGCATGCAGCGCAGTCTGGATCGTCTCCAGGTCTCGCATTTCGCCGACCAGAATCACGTCTGGATCCTGACGCAGAGAAGCTCGCAGCGCCGCTCCGAATGAAGGCGTGTCCACGCCTACTTCGCGTTGGTTCACATATCCCTTCTTGTCGCGGTGCAGGAATTCGATTGGGTCCTCGATGGTGACGATATGTTCCGCTCGCGAAGAGTTGACGCGATCGACCATGGCGGCCAGAGTCGTCGACTTACCCGAGCCGGTTACGCCCGTCACAAGCACGAGCCCGCGGGGCATATCGCATATCTGCTCCACCACCTTCGGCAGGAATAGCTCATCCAGAGCCCGGATCTTGGTCGGAATGACGCGCAGTACGAGTCCCACGTTGCCGCGCTGCTGGAAGATGTTCACACGGAAGCGTCCCAGTCCGGCGACGCCATACGCCATGTCGATTTCCGTGGTTTCTTTGAATTTCTGCTTCTGCCGCGCCGACATCATACTGAACGCCATGTTCAGCATGTCTTCCGCGCTGATGCGGGGCTGATCAGTCAATGGCGCCAGTTCGCCGTCAATGCGCAGGTGCGGATAGTTTCCCACCTTCAAATGCAAGTCACTGGCTCGCCGTTCCGTCGCAATCCGTAGCAGATCGTCAATATTCATGCGGAGTTCTTCCTAGGGGAAGCCTAAGAGATGGCTTGCCCAAGAGGCTCTCCAGCATCATCGCCCGAATCGTCACCTCGCCCAAGATGACCTAGGTAATGGCCTCAGGCGAGAATCCGGACACAATTCTCTACGTCCTTCGCTTTGAGTTCTGCGGTGATTTTCAGCTAGACATGCACAGACGTCGATGCGTTGTGTCCTGGTTCGGCTCCGCCCCCGTGCCACTTGCGAGCCAACGCTTCCAGTTGCCCCAGCACCTTCTCAATGTCCTTCATGCGGTCGGTAATTCCATACGTGACGGCTGGGGGAATCGTCTGCTCATAATGACGAAAGACGAAACGTGCTTCTTCCAACGTTCGTAAGCGCTCGGTCAGCACCCGTGCCGAAATCCCCTCAATGTTCTTGCGCAGCGCTCCGAACCGCATCGGGCCATTCGTGCTCAAGGACCACAGGATGTGCATCGTCCACGGACGCGTCAGCAATTCCAGCAATCCGGTGATGGCACAAGGTGAAGCTGCTTTCGCCGACCGTTTCATAACATGTAGATTCCTGAATCCACCCGCTAGGCTCTCCCAGTAGCTCAGCGCTTGCCGAGGTGAATACACCTCATACGTAACTAGGTTATCACAAAATAACTAATATACTAATAAGTGCAAGTGATTAAATGTAACCAAAGCTATATTTCAACCATCCAACCGTGCTGAATCGGTTGAACCACTGGAAATTGATTTCAGGAGAAACAGCATGGCGACGGTTGCACAATCTGTTCCAGTACCACGAACCAGGAGTGCGGTGTCCACGCCCGTGGTCTTTTTCGGACGCCTACTCTTCGTCCTCATCTTTGTCATGTCCGGCTTCACGCACTTCGCGAAGCAGACGATCGGCTTCGCAGCATCACAGAGTGTGCCGATAGCTTCGGTTCTCGTGCCTCTTTCGGGTGTGATCGCCCTGCTGGGAGGACTCTCGATTTTGCTCGGATATCGGGCGAAACTGGGCGCGTGGCTAATCGTGCTCTTCCTGGTTGGCGTTACGCCCTTGCACAAGTTCTGGGGCCTGGGTGACCCCATGATGCAGCAGATACAGATGGCGATGTTCATGAAGAATCTGGCAATGCTCGGCGGAGCGCTGCTGATAACACAATTCGGTTCCGGGCCTTTTAGCCTCGACGCCGCAAATGACGAAAGCCGCCCGTAGGGCGGCTTTCATTCAACGAGGCACACCAAACTATGCCGCAGTCTCGGCGGGGACGGATGGGAGGAACGGTTCGTCGTAGCTGCCGCCATAGATCGAAGGAACCTTCGATCCCATCGGTCGCAGATACGTCGCCAGCTCGCCACGATGGTGGATGCTGTGATTGTTCAGGAAGCCGAGATACAGAACAGCCGGCAGGTTAAACACGCCAAAGAACTCGACCGGGGTCAGCAACTGGTCTGGCGTCATCGACTGCACGCGGGCAATGCCGCGCTTGACGTTCTCGTCGTACCAGGCCACCACTTCAGCCGAGGTCTGCGGCTTGTTTTCAGGGGACGCCATGCTGAAATTGAGATCAGCAATTCCGTCGAGGAATTGAATATCGGTATTCGCGATGTGCCACGCCAGTTCTTTCGCGGTGCGGGCGTGCGCGTCAGGGCGATAATCTGACTTGGCATCAGGTACGGCTGCGATTACTTTCTTCGTGATTTCCGCTTCGCGCGCAATTCCGTCGAGCATCATGGCGCGATAGCCGAGGACAAATTCCGGAGTCATGCCTTGGGACATTGTCTTCTCCTTCTTGAACGGATGTCTTGTTTCATTCCGGGCAGAGAAGCCAAAGGGCGCGGTAGTGAATACCGCGCCCCGAGCTTGATTTGAGGGAGGAATTATACTCCCACGGGCTGTTTGCTGCGGACGGGGACGGGCGTGAGCCAGCCGTGGCGGTCGCTCTTTTCCCCGTGCACGATGGCATAGAACTCTTTCTGCAGCACCTTTGTGATGGGACCCATGCCGCCGTTACCAACCTTGATCTTGTCGACCGAGCGGATGGGCGTGACTTCCGCCGCCGTTCCGGTAAAGAAGACCTCGTCGGCGATGTAGAGCATCTCCCGCGGAATCATCTGCTCGACGATGGGAATGTTCAGGTCGCGTGCGATCTGCAGCACGGAGTCGCGCGTGATCCCGGGCAGCACCGAGTTGCCAAGAGGTGCCGTAATCAGCTTGTCGCGGTGGACGAGGAACAGATTCTCACCCGAACCTTCGCTGACAAATCCGCTGGCATCGAGTGCGATTCCTTCGATGTAGCCGTTGGCAATCGCTTCCATTTTGATCAGCTGCGAGTTCATATAGTTCGCGCCGGCCTTGGCCATAGCGGGCAAAGTGTTCGGCGCAAGACGTGTCCAGGAGGAGACGCAGACATCGACACCATCACCATCGCCGCTAAGATATTTTCCCCAGGGATAATTAACGATGTAGACCTCGACCGGGCAATTCAACGGATTTACGCCAGCGTCGCCGTATCCGCGGAAGACCACCGGACGGATGTAGCACGGCCAGGCTCCGTTATGGGCGATGGTCTCGACCATGGCGCGAACCAGTTCGTCGCGCGTGAAGGGGATATCCATGCGGTAGACCTTGGCGGAGTCGACCAGGCGCTGCATGTGTTCGACAGCACGGAAAATAGCGGGGCCCGTGGGCAGTTCGTAGCAGCGGATGCCCTCAAAGACCGAAGAGCCGTAGTGGACGACGTGCGACATGACGTGCAGCGTTGCGTCATCCCAGTTGATGAGTTTGCCGTTATGCCAGATCTTGTCGGTCTTGTGGATGGCCATCGAAACTCCTTCGGTGTAATAGCAACGAGGCTGAGCCTTTCTCGGGCGGGGGAACTGAGGGGCGAATCCAAGCCACGTTATAAGTCATTATATCTGACGGCCCGGGGCGGACTTTGGCACCCCGACCCAAGCGCAGCGCCAGGGTCGACGCCGAGCCTCACTCGGGACAGCCGAGGGCGGCTGTCTGCGCATCAGCTTTACTATTTCAGGGTCACCAGTTTTTCTACCAGGTCTGAATAATCCTTCTTCTCGATGCCGTGAACCTGCTTGTTGTATTCGTCCACCTTGGAGGAGTAGTTCATCGAGCAGAATTTAGGCCCGCACATGGAGCAGAAAGCCGCCTCCTTGTAATAGTCGTCCGGAAGCGTCTCGTCGTGCATGGAGCGCGCAGTCTCTGGATCAAGCGAGAGAGCGAACTGTTTTTCCCAATCGAACTTGTAACGGGCGTAGCTCAGGGCATCGTCGCGGTCGCGGGCTCCGGGGCGCTGGCGGGCGATGTCGGCAGCGTGGGCAGCGATCTTGTAGGCGATGATGCCGTCTTTCACGTCTTTTTCGTTGGGCAGGCCGAGGTGCTCTTTGGGAGTGACGTAGCACAACATGGCAGCGCCGTACCATCCGATCATGGCTGCACCGATCGCGCTCGTGATGTGGTCGTAGCCGGGGGCGATGTCGGTGACCAGCGGGCCCAGGGTGTAGAACGGGGCTTCGTAGCAGAATTCGACTTCCTTGTCGACCTGCTCCTTGATCTTGTCCATGGAGACATGGCCGGGGCCCTCGATCATGACCTGCACGTCTTCCGCCCAGGCTTTCTTCGTGAGCTCGCCCAAAGTCTTCAGCTCGGCAAATTGAGCCTCGTCGCTGGCGTCGGCAACGCAGCCGGGGCGGAGTCCGTCGCCAAGCGAAAAGCTGACGTCATACTTCCTGAAGATCTTGACGATGTCGTCGAAGCGCTCGTAGAGGAAATTCTGCTTGTGGTTGAAGGCCATCCATTGCGCGAGAATGGCGCCGCCGCGGCTCACGATGCCGGTAATACGCTTGGAGATCAGAGGCAGATATTGAATGAGCACGCCGGCGTGGATGGTCATGTAGTCGACGCCCTGCGCAGCCTGCTCTTCGATCACTTCGAGCATGACCTCGGCATTGAGGTCTTCCACGCGCTTTACGCGTGCGATGGCTTCATAGATCGGAACAGTGCCGATCGGAACCGGCGAGTGACGCAGAATGGCTTCCCGGATTTCATGGATGTTGCCGCCCGTCGAGAGATCCATGACGGTATCGGCGCCGTAGTGCACAGCGGTATGGAGCTTCTTCAGCTCTTCGTCAATGTTCGAGGTAACGGCGGAATTGCCGATATTGGCGTTGATCTTACAAAGGCTGGAGACACCAATCGCCATGGGCTCGAGTTCAGGATGATTGACGTTGGCGGGGATGATCATGCGTCCGCAAGCAACCTCGTCGCGCACCAGTTCAGGCGTTAGCCTTTCTTTGTGCGCGATAAAAGACATTTCGTCGGTGATGACGCCCTGGCGCGCGAAATGCATTTGGGAGAAGTTGCCGTCGGTATTCTCGCTCTTGCGGCGGGCGATCCATTCGGCGCGGGGTTTGGGGACGGAATAGCCTCCGCCATTAGAGCCGTTACTGGAAGTCATGACTAGGCCTCGACTAGGAATCTCTGAATTTCGATTATAAACGGGTTGCGACGAAGCCGACCGTTTCAAGACAGACGCGCCACAGCGCGCAGATCGAGCACGGCTACGTGGCTTGTGGGAGTGCGCGAATTCGACGTGCGATTAGCCATTCGGCTAGGAGTAGATTCGGAATCCAGCAGAGCCAGGAAATGATGATGTACGAGATGTGGAAGGACCAATGCAGGGCGAAGAGCATCAGCGGGAGCTCGTTGCGTAGCGTGACGGCTGCCAGGGAAAGAGCAAAGTTGCGGGTCATCCATCGGCGATGCGCGTCAATATCGCCCTGGCGGATTCGCCGATATGCCTGCAATCCTGTGAAGAACCAGAGTGCGGCCAGCATGGCGAATCCGAAATGCGTGGCCGGGCCTTCTTCCGAGACGGTCGCCATGGCGAATCCAGCGAGTGATCCTAGAGCCACGGACAACAGATAGAAGCGCCCGAGCCAGCGGTGAACATTCGGTGCTCGGGCACGGAGGCGTTGCGAAAACTGCCACGGACCTACAACCAAAGCGCCGATGCCTCCGGCAACATGAAAGCGCAGGGCAAGGAGGTAACGGGCAAAGTGTGCGTCTTGCGTTGGAAGAATGAAATAGCGTGCCGCGTAGAAGGCGACACCCAGCGAAGAGAGCAACATCGCCCACCAGAGGAAGCCTGTGAGTCGCGACGCCTTCGCGAGAGTGCCTTGCGGCGGGCTGACACCGGCCATCTGTGACATAACAATTGTTGGACCGTCTAAGTAGATTGCTTCACGTTACCAATTCGATCGCGGATTATTCTCAATTTCCCTCAGCACTCAATTCAACGAGGCGCCGCAGGTTTGCTGGTCCAGTGAAAGCGGGCTTACAATTTTTTGCATTCCAAGGAGAACCCACGTTATGCGCTATTTCCGTCTCGTCCTGGCTTTTCTTCTGCTCTGCGCTCTCAGTTTCTCGCAATCTTCGACTCCCGCCAAGATGGGGCCGGGGTTCAACATCGATACGATCGATAAGAGCGTAGACCCGTGCGTCGATTTTTACGAGTATGCGTGCGGCAGCTGGCTGAAGGCCGCGGAGATCCCGCCCGATCAGGCGCAGTGGGTCAGTTTCGTGGAACTGCACGAGCGGAACATGGATGTCATGCGCGGAATTCTTGAGAAAGCAGCAGCGGGCGGAACAGCGCGCAACGCGGTCGATCAGAAGATCGGAGATATGTACGGGTCATGCATGGACGAGGGCACGGTGAACCGCAAAGGAATCGCCACACTCAAGCCCGAACTCGACCGCATCGACCAGGTGAAAGAGAAGCAGGCACTCATCGACGAGATTGCGCACGTGCACCTGATCGGTCCGAATCCGCTGTTTAATTTCTATTCCGCTTCCGACCTGCATAACGCCGACCAGGTGATCGCGTACATCGATCAAGGTGGATTGACAGCGCCAGACCGCGACTACTACCTGAAGGATGACGAGAAGACCAAAGTCGTGCGGCAGCGTCTTGTCGATTACATAACGGAGGTGTTCAATCAGGCTTCGAAAGACGCAGGTGCCTCGGGTGTCGATGGCGCCCAGCATGCCGACACGGTGCTACGCATCGAGACGGCGCTGGCCAAGGCTGAGATGGATCGGACCTCGCGGCGGGATCCGAAGAACCGCGATCACAAAATGTCGCGTAACGAGGCCGTATCACTTGCCCCAAATTTTTATCTCGATCGCTATTTCCACGACGTCAATGCTCCGAGTTTTACGCAATTGAATGTCGGTAACCCGGAGTTTTTCAAGCAAATCAACGCCGTGCTCGATTCGGAATCGCTCGATGCGTTGAAGACCTATGTGAAATGGCATCTGCTGAATGCGTCGGCCTCATGGCTTTCACAGCCTTACGTCGATGCGAACTTCAAATGGCAGCAGACGCTGACGGGTCAGAAAGAAATCCAGGCGAGGTGGAAGCGATGCGTAAACCTGGTTGATCGCGAACTGGGTGAGGCATTGGGGCAAAGATACGTGGAAGTCGCGTTTCCACCGGAGAGCAAGGCCCGGATGCTGAAAATGGTCGACGAGTTGGAGAAGTCGTTGGCAGAGGACATCCAGAACCTTTCGTGGATGAGCGAGGAGACAAAGAAACAAGCGCAGGTCAAGTTGAAGGCGATCCGAAACAAGATCGGATACCCGGATGCGTGGCGCGACTACAGCTCGGTGCAGATTCGGTCGGGCGATCTATTGGGCGACGTGCAGCGGGCAAATGAATTCGAAGCCAAGCGGCAGATTGCAAAGATCGACAAACCGCTGGACCGCAAAGAATGGGGCATGACACCGCCTACGGTCAACGCGTACTACAGCCCGGCATTCAACGAGATCGTTTTTCCGGCTGGGATTCTGCAGCCGCCGTTTTTTGATCCGAAGCTCGACGATAGCGTGAACTTTGGAGGGATCGGTCTAGTGATTGGGCACGAACTGACGCACGGGTTCGATGACCAAGGGCGCAAGTTCGATCCGCAGGGCAACCTGCATGACTGGTGGACGAAGCAGGACGGAGAGGAGTTCGAAAAGCGGGCAAGCTGCATTGCGAACGAGTACTCGAACTTCGTCTCGGTCGATGATTTGAAGCTGAACGGGAAACTGACTCTGGGAGAAAACACTGCCGACAACGGCGGAGCGCGAATCTCGTTAATGGCGCTGGAGCACCTGCTCGCCGACGATAAAAGCGGCAGGGAAGGGCGAAAAATCGACGGCTACACGCCCCAGCAGCGGTTCTTTCTGGGATTCGGCCGGGTGTGGTGCCAGAAGCGGCGTCCTGAGGATGCACGTGTGCGGGTGCTGACTGATCCGCACTCGCCCGGAAAATATCGTGTCAACGGCGTGGTGCAGAACATGCCGGAGTTCCAGAATGCGTGGGGATGCAAAACGGGACAGCCCATGGTTTCGGAAAATGCTTGCCACGTGTGGTGATGAGCCGGTCTGAAATGCCCGTTGGAGCAAACAGCCCCGCCACTTCCGCAGAAAACTCGCAGAAGCCGGCGGGGCACACTATTTCACAGCACTGAAGGCAATATTCGCTCCGATTGAGCGGCATACATCGACAACTTGCATGACCTGAGAGAAGAGCAAGTGATCGTCCGCCTTCAGCAACACCGTCTTGTCAGTCCGGGCTTGCAGGACAGCATTCAGGGTTGATCCGAAGACTGGCGTGGGAACACGCTGGTTATTGATCTTCAGCATGGGAGACGGCTGGTTCGTCTTGATTGCTTCTGCGACTACCGAGCCCTTATTCACGACCTGACCCACTTGTACTGGTACCCCCATAGGAGGGACTAACCGTTCTGCCGAGGGGAGGGTAGTTTGTGATGTCAGCATGACAGGCGTGTCGAACCCGGCCTCACTTCCGGCGTCGAGGACCTCGCGGACGATCGCGAAAGCGACCCCAGCGTCCGCCTTGATGTAAAGCTTCGCGTCCGGAGTGTGAGGGTGTGACTTCATCCAGTTGGCCAATTCCGCAATATAGGTTCGGTTGGCGCGGAAATAAATCGTGCCGAATCGGTCGATGGTGACGACCCACGCATTGGCGTCGTCCGCCTGAGGCATCGGTTGAGCATGCTCGGTTACAGCCATCTCCACACTGATTCCTGATTGTGGAGGAGGCATGGTCTGGGCAGCGAGGTTACTCACGCCGAGTACCAAGATCGTGAAAAAAGATTGAAGTGTGCGAGTCATAGGTCAGCTCCCGAGAGTGAGATATCGAATTGCAGGTTCAAAGTCCTGTGCTCCGCAATCACGGTTTGGCACCGCCGAGTGATGCCGTAGCCAGCATGCCGCCCAATCCCATGGTCTCCACCACCGAGGACGGGACGATCACCATGGAGCCGCGTTCCTTGATGGCTTCGTAGAGCATGTTCATGGCTCGGAGGTGCAGGGCAGTGGGATCGTTCCTGTAAGTCGCCGCGGCCGCAGCGAACTTGTCGGCGATCTCGGTTTCGGCCTGTCCGAGCGTGTTGCGGGCCTGGCGTTCGCGCTCGGCCTGGGCCTGGCGGGACATCGCGTCTTCGAGAGCCTGCGGAATCTTCACATCGCGGATCTCGACCGATTGCACCGTGATGCCCCATGGATTTGTCTTCTCATCGAGAATGCGCTGCAATTCACGCCCAAGTGTTTCGCGTTCGGTGATCATCTGCCCGAGCTCATGACGTCCAATGGACTCGCGCAGCGCCGTTTGTGCGCTCAGTGTGATCGCCTGCACGAAATCTTCGACTTCGAGAATGGATTTCTCTGCATTCCAGACCATCCAGAACACAATCGCATCCACATTCACCGGGACGGTGTCGCGAGTAAGAGTGGACTCGGCGGACACGCTAGCCACCCGTACGCGCTGATCCACATATGGGCTTAGCGTCTCAAGAATTGGCACAATGTGGCAAAGCCCCGGCCCCCGCAGTCCGACGTAGCGCCCCAAACGCAGGACCGCGACCTTCTCCCATTGACGCACGATTTTGATTGCGAACAGGAAATACAGACCAACCAAAGCTCCCGAAATGGCGTAGGCTTGCTGACGCGTCGCTTGTGCTACCGCGATCCCAGCCAAGACGCTGACGGTGAACAACAAGAGCGCAACACCGTTGATCTCGTTCATCCGAATTTTCGGCATGGACTATCTCCTTGGCGCGGGATGTGGTAAAAGTTCGCGCAAGCGATCGACGAGTTCTTCCAGGCTGAATCCGGCAGCTCCCGCGCGGGCCGCGAATTCGCCTGCCATCTGGCCGAGTTGACGTTCGCGCTCGACCGTCTTTTTCTCCGGCTTCCTATTACTGATGAATGTCCCAGTCCCCTGGTGTGTCTCGAGCATTCCGCCGAGTTCCAATTCGCGATAGGCACGCATTACGGTGTTGGGGTTGATGGCGAGATCGACCGCGAGTTGGCGAACCGTAGGGAGTTGATCGCCAGCGGTCAGCGCCCCAGAGGCAACGCCCCCTCGAACCTGATCGATCAGCTGGCGGTATACGGGCACGCCCGTATGCAGATCGAGTGTGAATTCGAACGGTCCGTTTTGGGGAGCCTTCTTCACGTGCACTAGTGTACTATAGAACTAGTACAATATGTCAAGTTCTATTTTCTGAAGCAAATCAGGAACTTCGGTGACCCGCGAACGGTCGTCAAGCGAAATTGCCTTCGGAACTCCGCACGGTGTAACTGGGAAATGACTTCCATTTGACTTTCCGATGACGATGTCTGCGCTGAGATGAAGTACTGTTTCGATGCTGGAAGTGCGCTGTCACGGAGCAGGTTCGGCGACAGTCCGCGATCCTGTGAGCAGCTTGTAAGAAGAATGTAAAAACAGTGAACTCCTGCGGAGTTGTTTGTCGCAGGGCAAGGAACGTATTTCTGCGCCTGCTAAGTTACGCGACAAGAGTGGTACCGTTTCGCGCCGCGACGCGAGGTAGACGACGCCTCCCCCCGATGGCGTCCCAGGGGCCCAGGTTAAGAGAAGAGATTAAAGATTGAGCCCGATCGATCTTCCGGGCTATTGGGACTTGTGTACGCGCCGAAAATGAGGCGCGCTCGCAGCAGCATGTTTGGAGCAGGTGAACGAACGTCAGGATTCGCTGTGTAGGAGAATCGCGATGCAAAGGCTTCTGACATATGTATTGGCCATGGGTTTTGTAGGGACCAGTGCGATGCTGGTGCAGCGAGACATGTCGATGCAGCTTAGCGAAAGTGGAGTGGTGCAATTGGCCACTGATGCCGCCTTTCGAGATGGCCTCTATCTGGGCAGACTGGCACATGCCGCGAATCGGCAGATGCATCCCCCCGTCGGAAGATGGTCGACCGCGAAAGACCGTGCTTCCTTCGCTGCCGGGTATCGGCAAGGCTTCGGCGAACAACTATCACGGCAGTAGCCATGAGAGTTCCGTAACCCAAGTGAATCCGGAAGAGGCGATCGTCACTTAGCTTTACTGAAACAAGAATTTCTCCCCTGCGCAACCGATTTTCAGTTGAGGTAATGCCGTATGAACGGGAAGAGGTTCTTGTCCCTTTTCGCGATCGGAGTGGCGGTTTTTTTTACAGTTCCCCACCGGGTGAAGGCGGGGGGGCCGGCACCCAGTACCGCGTCAAGCGTTCGTGGCACCGTCCATTTTGAAGGAAAAATTCCGGTGGCGAAACCCATCAGCATGGCAGCCGATCCGGTCTGCGCCAAACAACATCCCGCCCCCCTCACGGCGCAGGAAATCGTGGTCGATTCCAACGGCGATCTCCAGAACGTAGTGGTGTTCGTAGCCGAAGGATTGGGCGACCAGAAATTCGATCCGCCCAGCGAGGCCGCCGTCATCGAGCAGAAAGGATGCATGTACCAGCCACATGTCATGGCTGTGCGGGCCAATCAAAAACTGGACCTGGTCAACAACGATCCCACTTCGCACAACGTCCATCCAGTGCCGGCTAATAACCGCGAATGGAACAAGGCTGAACCGCCGGGAACAAAGATCGAAGACTCCTTCGCGCGCGAGGAAATTGCCATCCCGGTGAAATGCAATGTGCATCCATGGATGCGCGGGTACATCGCGGTGTTCAAGCATCCTTACTTCGCCGTGACCGCCAAGGACGGCAGTTTTGATCTGAGCAACCTGCCCCCGGGCACGTACACCATTAAGGCCTGGCATGAGAAGCTCGGCACTGCCACACAGACCGTGACCATCGGAGCCAACGAAACAAAAGAGATCAGCTTCAACTTCAAGGGGATGTGAGTAGGAACGACGGAGCGACCGGCAGGTGATCGGTGCGGCTGCAAAGCTGGCACGGGCGCTGCGATGGCGAGTTCCGCTACTTCGTGCGAAAGCCCTTGCGGCGTTGCTCACTGTAGCGGTGCAGGTCGAGGATGATGGGATACGCTTCTGCAGGGGGGCGTATCTCACCTACCTCGGCCGCTTTGCCTTCTAACTGTTTGTAATCCTGAAAAACCCTTCTCAGCATTACCAGTCGGTGCACAGGCCTCTCTGAGGCCACGATTGTAACTAAGAAGATCTCATCCCACTGGATAGGAAATCCCCACTTCTGGCAAAAGCGGCCAGAAGCGGGGCACCTAAGGCTATTGAGTCAGGCGAAATTCCGAGTGGAGTTTGGCTTGCGAGCTGTCGCCGGCCCATACATCAAATTGCTCGGGCTCGACTACCCACCTTTTCAGAGCCGGACTCCAGAATTGAAGTTCATCTGGTCCGAGTTTGAAATGTACGGTCTGTTTCGCTCCGGGCTCCAGAGTCAGTCGCTGGAATCCCTTCAGTTGCCTGACTGGACGCGAAGCGCTGCCGGCTCGCTGGTGGATATAGAGCTGAACCACGGCATCGCCGGCGCGGTTGCCGGTATTCGACACGTCAACGGCAACATCGATGGCGGCCCCAACCTTAGCTTCCGCTTGGCTCAGCTTCAGATTGTCATACGAGAAAGTCGTGTAGCTGAGGCCGTATCCAAATGGATAGAGCGGCATACTCGGGGCGTCCCAATAACGCGAGGTGAAGCCGGGAGCATCCTCAGGGGCTTGCGTGAGTGTGTGATTGTAGTACAGAGGCAATTCGCCGGAGTTGCGCGGCCAAGTGACGGGGAGGTGTCCAGCGGGGTTAGCGTCTCCAAAAAGAATGTCCGCGATGCCGTTCCCGGCCTGACTTCCTGAGTACCAGGTTTCAAGGATCGCAGGAACGTGCTCAGCAGCCCAGGAAATGTCGAGCGGTCGTCCGTTGACGAGCACTAGGACAATCGGCTTGCCCGTAGCCACGATCGCTTCGAGGAGCTCCTGTTGTCCACCAGAAAGTTTCAGATTCGAGCGCGATGCAGCCTCGCCGCTCATCAAACCAATTTCACCAAGCACAACGATGGCAACGTCGCTACGTTTAGCCAAATCGACGGCGTCCGCCAAAGCTTTGCGAGTTTCTTCGGGGGTCTGCTTTGGCTGCTCTTTGATCGTGAAGAAAGGAATGTTCTCAAAGAACGATGGAATATCGCGGCGAATGTTGGGCCCATGTGCGAATTCGACGCGAACCGAATCTCCGACTTTGCTTTTGATTCCTTGCAGGACGCTGACGGTCGGACCGGGTTTGTTCAAAGCGCCCCACATGCCGAGCAAGTCGGCTTCTGCATCGCCTAGAGGTCCGATCACTGCAATCGACTTGAGTTGAGATTTGTTCAGCGGCAAGGCGTTTTGTTCGTTGCGCAGCAAGACAACCGATCGCTGTGTGGCGGTGCGGGCCAGTTCCGGACTCTGAGGAGCGTTTAGAACCTCCGGGATCCGGGCTTCGTCAATGTAGGGGTGCTCGAATAAGCCGAGTTTGATTTTGGCTTCGAGGATTGGAAGTACCGCGTCATCGAGTTGCTGGGAGGAGATGTGTCCCTGCTTTGCTTCGGCGATCAGGTATTTCAGATAAGTGCCGCTCGCCATGTCCATATTCAGGCCTGCCGAAAAAGCCTTCGTGGCCGCGTCTTCGCCATCGCGGGCATAGCCGTGCGTGATCAGGCTATGAACAGCATTCGCATCGCTGACCACAAAACCGGTGTACTTCCATGCGTCGCGCAAGACATCATGTAGCAGCCAGCGGTTGCCGGTGGCGGGAACATCGTTCAAGTCCATATAAGCGCTCATGAAGGTCCCGACGCCCGCGTCGGCTGCGGCTTTAAATGGCACGAGATATGTATTCCACATCTGCTCTTCAGGGATGTAGGAAGAGTCGTAGTCGCGCCCACCGTCGGCCGCACCGTATCCGGCAAAATGTTTTGCGCAGGCGAGTACATGGTCAGGTGCACCGATTTGCGTACCCTGGAATCCCAGTACTTGTGCTCGAGCGATCGCAGCCCCCAGGTAGGGATCCTCTCCCGCGCCTTCGACCATGCGTCCCCAACGGGCATCGCGGGCAATGTCGAGCATGGGGGCAAAAGTCCACGCAATGCCAGCGGCACGGGCTTCGCGCGCGGCCACGGTTTGCGCTGCCTCGATAAGCTTCGGATCCCAGGAAGACGCCATCGCGATCGGCGCCGGGAAAATCGTGTGATAGCCGTGAATGACGTCGAGCCCGAACAGAATGGGAATATGGAGCCGCGATTCGTCGACCGCGATGTGCTGCAGCCGATTGATCTGTTTCGGATCAGAAACCCACAGCACCGATCCCGCTCCATATTTGCGGATCACATCTTCGGGATTTCCGACCTGCTGGACAAACTCAGGCACAGGGAAGCCCGGCAGTTGAGAGAGTTGAGCGACCTTTTCTTCGACCGTCATCTGGCGCAGCAGGTCTCGAGCGTTGGGGTGAGCCTGCGCAAAGACCAAAGCGTTAGAGACCTGAAAAAGCACAATCAAGGCGATCAACGATGGAAACAACCGGGACCACTGTTTCAACCGCGAATCAGACATGAATTTCTCCTCCGGAGCAGTGCGCCTCGGCGAACGTTCGTTACCTGCTGGATCGAGGCGAAGAGAGTGTAAACCCTTGACCGGCAAAAGGTCAGTGATAGGCGCGGCCTTCCGAATCTTGATCTGAGGGCGGCGGGGCGCGTAAAGTTTAACTGGTAGATCGTCCTCTGGGGTTCTTATGTCAAGCCAATTAAAGACATATTTAAAATTTGGCGGCGCAACTGTTGCAATTTTGTTGTTGCTCGCCTACTTGGCGTATACAGGTGTCCAGGACAGCAAGAGCTATTACGTCACCATCAAAGAACTGCACAAGATGGGTGATGGAGCGTACACCAAGCGTTTGCGTGTTGCAGGCAATGTGCAACCCGGCTCCATCAAGCGGACGGGAACCCATGTGCAGTTTGTGCTCGTCGAAGAAGATCAGAATCTAGCCGTTGACTACACCGGAACAGAGGCGCCCCCCGACACATTCAAGGACGACTCACAGGCGCTGGCCGATGGCAACTTTGGGCGGGACGGCGTCTTTCACGCCAAGCAACTGCAGGCCAAATGCGCTTCCAAGTATGCGCCGCAGCAGCAACCGGGAGCCACACCGGCATCAGCACCCGCGAAGAGTATGACCCAGGTGCAGACGAGTTCGCCGGAACGTTCCAATTAAGTCTAGTGCTTGCTAACTCAAACTTGATACAGCCTCTATGTGTTGCCTGAGGCGATTCTCTCCTTTTGCAAAAACTCGCTGAAATCCATAGATTCTTGCTGTGAACGCTCCAACGAGTGTGGCAGCAGGCGCTTCGATCGTCATTGTGAAAAACGTGATCAAGCAGTTTGGGCGCTTTGCCGCTCTGCGCGGAGTGTCAGCCGAATTCGATCAAGGGCAATTCCACGCCATCCTCGGCGATAATGGGGCAGGGAAGACGACGCTGCTGCGAGCCCTGGCCGGGCTGGCCCAACCCACGCAGGGAATGATTTCAATCTTCGGCAAGTCGCCGCGCGCCGCCTGCCGCGAGGTCGGCTACATGGCCCACCCGTCACTGCTCTACGACGAGATGAGCGGGATGGAGAATCTCCGCTACTTCGCGGGCTTGTACGGCTTGCCCGGGGACACCCGGTGCGAAGAGGCGATTCGCGCCGTAGGCCTTGACCCGCAACTCACCCGCGGAGTGGGTCAGTATTCGCAGGGTATGCGGCAGCGAATGTCGCTGGCACGGGCGATCCTGCACGATCCCAAGCTGTTGCTGCTGGATGAGCCTTTTTCCAATGTTGACGTGCATTCTGCGCGCGAGATGGTCGGACTGCTCAAAGGCATGCGCGATGCGGGCAAGACGATCTTTGTGGTGACGCATCAGGCCTTGCTGCTCGAAGGCGTGGCCGACGAATTCGTCTGGATGCAGGCGGGCCAGATCATCGATCGAACCCGCAGTGCCGCGACCTCGCCACACCGTGAGAGCGTGCAATGACTTCCTTCTGGGCTGTCCTCTCCGCAACTTTGGTCAAAGATATCCGCTTGGAGTGGCGTTCCAAGGACGCGCTGAACTCCATGCTGTTCTTCTCTCTGCTGGTGGTAGTGATCTTTGTATTTTCCTTCGATCCGCTGGCCGAGGAGTCGCGGCATATCGTAGGGGGCCTGGTGTGGGTAGCTTTTCTCTTTGCAGCGGTGGTCGCCCTGAATCAGACGTGGGCACGCGAATTGCGGAATCAAGTGCTGGATGCCTACCGCGTCTCTCCGGCGCCATCCAACGCACTGTTCCTTGCGAAATCGGTCGGCAATTTCCTGTTTGTCAGTGTGCTTGAGGCGCTGATGACGCCACTATTCATCGTGTTTTACAACCTTCATGTACTGGGCCCCGCTTGGCAACTCATTCCGATTGCGCTGCTGGGAACCTGGGCGCTGGTGGTGAATGGAACGTTCTTTGCCGCCATGTCATTACGTACGCGAAACCGCGAGATCATGCTGCCCTTGTTGCTGTTTCCGATTTCGATTCCCGCTGTGCTGGGCATGGTGGCGGGAACCACTGCGGTTCTTACCGGGGAGAACTCCGCTCACTTCTACATCGTGTTGCTTCTCACCTACGATGTGGTGTTTACTACAGCTAGTCTGGGGTTGTTCGGGACGATCCTGCACGCAGAATGAAACGCCTATTCCCCATCCTTTCGATCGTAACGGTAATTTTATTGGCCTATGCGCTGTACCTGGCGCTTGTGGTCGCGCCAACCGATGCCCTGCAGGGCGACGTTTACCGTATCATCTACTATCACGTTCCCTCGGCGTGGACAGCCTTTCTTCTTTTCTTCATCAACTTCGTAGCGTCCGTTCGATACCTGGCGCGATCGAAGCCTTCCACTGAGACGGCGGCGAAATGGATCGCAATCGCAATCGGAGTCGTGGGGTTTATTGCGCCATTTCTACCGCCCGTTCGAAAGTTGATTCCCGCGGGCATGGAGCCCGGCGCCGTCGCGACGACGATTGTACTCATACCGGTGCTCTATTTCGTCGTTGGTAAGTTGTTTCCTGGAGACCGCCTCGATGTGCTGGCTGTGACGAGCGCCGAGGTAGGAGTGGTTTTTTGCACGATCGTTCTGGTCACCGGACCATTGTGGGCGAGGCCCGTCTGGGGCATCTGGTGGGCTCCGGGAGACATCCGGCTCACTTCGACGCTGGTGATGTGGTTGATTTATGTGAGCTACTTGCTCCTGCGACGATTCTCGAGCAGCGCCCAGACACAGATGCTTGCGGCGGCTCTGGCCGTATTCGGCGCATTGGACGTGCCGCTTGTCTATCTCTCGATCTGGTTCTTCCGTACGCAACATCCGCAGCCGGTGATCGGTGGAGGCGGGACGATGGACCCGCGAATGCTTCACGTGCTGCTATTCAGCTGGATGGCATTTCTTTTATTCGGATTTCTGGTGTGCTGGTCGCGCTTCCGGCTTGAGTTGCTGCGACGTGAGGTTGAACAGGCGCACGCCATGGAATCACTAGCTGGAGCCGGAGTTTCTTCTGCAACCAGTCTTCCGCTGAGCAGGAGCACGCGATGAACGCCGTCAAGTTTCTATTCGCCGCCTACGTTGCGACTTGGGTGATTCACATCTTTTATATCAGCACGATTGTTCGACGGTTGAGCAGGCTGCGGCAGCAGTTGAAAGAGTTGAGTAGAGGGAAATAACGACATCAACGGATGCACCTGCCTGTCATCCTGATGGCGCATTCTTTGCGCCGGAGATCTCTGCAGTTCCGGCTGCAAAGCTACATCTTTGGTTCCTTCACAGCGTACTTAATCAGGCACCACAGCGCGCGCACGCCGTCTTTCCATCCAATCTTCTTTCCTTCGGCGTAGGTGCGGCCCCAATAACTGATCCCAACTTCGTACACTCGCAGATTGCGCTTGGCAATCTTCACCGTAACTTCCGGTTCGAACCCGAAGCGGTCTTCTTCAAGCGGGATCGACTGGATCACCTCGCGGCGGAACACCTTGTAGCAGGTCTCCATGTCGGTCATATTGAGATTGGTGATCATGTTGGAGAGCAGCGTGAGAAACCAGTTTCCGACCGAGTGCCAGAAGTACAGCACACGATGCGGGCCGGCGCCGAGGAAGCGTGACCCATAAACGACGTCCGCCTGTCCACTTTCCAGCGGTTCCAATAACCGCCGGTAATCGTTGGGATCGTATTCCAGGTCGGCGTCTTGAACTATGAGGTAGTCGCCGCTGGCCTCCTGAATCCCTCGCCGCAGGGCAGCCCCTTTACCCATGTTTTGAGTCTGAAGCAACACCCGCATTTGGGGAGATGCCTTCTCGAGTTCCGTCAGGATTTCACGGGATCCGTCGGTCGATCCGTCATCGACGCAAAGCAATTCCAGTTCGAGACCGACGGACAAGACACGTTCCACCACGCGGCGCAACGTCGCTTGTTCGTTGTAAACGGGCATGACCACTGACAGTTTCATCACGAAGGGCAGGGTAGAGGATGAACCGCGAAGAACACGAAAGCTATGCGAAGGAATCTGCTGAGACCGAGTTCCTGCTTCGTTTTGCGTGCGCTTGGCGGCCAATGATTCTAACAGAGACAGCGGGATGGAAGGGCGAAAGGCCGTTCAGTTGGCGCTTTTCCACTCCGTCTGGATCGCCGCTAGAAAATCCGGGCTGCCATTCGAACGGAGGAATTCGTAGTTCTCGATCATTGCCGCAATTCCAACCCGGGCCGAGGGCAGAGGACTTTCCACGCGGACGGCGTGGGCGAAAAAGCGTACCCGCACAGCGTCGGTCAGGGTCACGTGTGGGGGAAACGTTAAGGTGATTTCCAGCTTGGTCCCGGCAGAAATCGGCTGGTCGAGATAGAAAAATACACCGCGGGCGCTTACATTCTGAGTTTCCGTGTGGAACTCCCTGGTGCCTTCCAGACGGACAATTGCCGGCAGGCGCATCTCGAAGCGCCGCATGGCCCGACGTTCCTGTGTGTTTGCGTGCATGACCCGCCTGACCGCGAGTTGCCACCACATGAAGTATCTGCTGGGAGAGACCCGGGTGACCACCGTGACGCCCTCACTGTAATGCATTGTCCGCGGTTTGCAATAGCAAAATGATCGGGGCACAAATGCTTCCGGCGTACAAAAAGCAGTTGAAAATTGTTACACCTATCGATCTTCATAATTCTTCGGATACCTAGCTTCCGCCAACCGTTGGGTTGACGAGGAGCGCAACTTCACAAGCCCGCCAGGGTTCACTCCGACATTCCAGGGTCCGCGAATCCAGATCGGATGCCGTGATGGGGCAGCACAATGGAGGTCGCGATGAGGTCCAAAGCTTCGCTTCTTGAAAATGTTCTCGTGCTAGCTCTTATTGGCATTCTTGCCGGCGCACTGGCCGGCTTGGGTGTGGGGGCCATGACCGGCCGGTCCTCCTCAACAGCAACGTCCAGTCAATAGCTGCCTGACCCTTTTTTCCGGGCAGAGGCCGGCATCTTCGTCCGGAGGCCAACGCATCTCACCAACCTTAGGAGCAGGCGGGCTTGTGCCTTCAGTTAGGGTCTGGGACGGCACTGTAACCGAGTGGACCGCCGCTTCTGCGTCGTGGCTCAGGCCAGATGCAATGACCAGTTCTTGCGGGGGAGTCGGCTTGACTTGCCTATCCGTCAGATGTTTAAGTAGTTACTTACTTTTTCCGCCAGTTCCAGTGACCAGCAGCTGCGGGCGACGCACGCCCGGGCACATGCGCCGGCGAGGTTCTGCATAACAGTGCATCCCTCATCTCACCACTGGTTTGTCAACACGATCTGGACGAAACAAATTGAGCGCAAGAACTGACTTGATTGCATCGGAGGAACGCGTGAACGTAGATCGCCGTTGGTGGGGCACATCCGTGCTTGCTGTTCGCATCCTGTTTGCCGGGTTGGTCTTGCTGGGGACCGGGTGCGCCATTCTCGGGTGGGGGACCCGCTTCGGAAAATCCGTTCGCACTCAAGACAATGTTCTAAAGCCGTCGTTCGCAGGTATCGACCCAGCTGCACCGTCGCAGACTACAGCGCATTCCATCCTGGCGGGGCTGCCGCTGATTTTCGAGCCGAATCGGGGGCAGGACAATTTAGATCCTGCGGATCTCCATGCCCAATTCGTCACCCACGGTTCGGGATATAGCCTTGTTTTCGGGAACGATGGAGCCTTGCTTAACCTCGCTTCCCACCCGCGGTCGGCAGGATCTTCCCGGGTCAAAGGGCGGTTCCAAACCTTGCAGATGAAGATCGCAGGCGCGTCCTCATTGGTACGTTTGACTGGCGCGGACCTACTCCCGGGCAAAAGCAACTACTTCATCGGAAATGATCCTGGAAAATGGCGGACGGGTGTGCCGCAGTTCGCGCGTGTTCGCTATGAGAATGTTTATCCCGGCATCAACCTCGTCTTTTACGGGAAGCAGGGACATCTTGAGTACGACTTCGAGGTCTCGCCCGGGGCGGATCCCTCCCAAGCCGAACTCGAATTCCAGGGCGCAAGAAGAATCGAGCTGAAAGATGGTTCGCTGTTCATCTGCGGAGACAACGGAAGCGTCCAACTCGAAGCGCCCAGTATTTATCAAGAGATTGATGGCCGCAAGAAGCTGGTCGACGGCTTTTTTGTGCTGCGTGCTGAGAATCGTGTTGGATTCGCGGTGGGCGCCTATGATCATTCCCAGGACCTGATCATCGATCCGATCTTGAATTTCTCCACCTTTTTCGGCGGCACTGGCGACGAGCATCAGACATCTGTCACGGTGGATGGCAGCCTGAATATGTATCTCAGTGGTTCCACAACATCGCCAAACCTTCCAGTCACCTCAGGCGTATTTCAGGGAACGCTGGCGGGTGCCGAGAATGTGTACATCGCGAAAATTCAGCCGCCCTTGGGTTCCATTCCTGCACGCTTGGAATCGTTGACGTATCTTGGCGGCAGTGGCACCGATTATCCCGTTGGCATCGCAGTGGATGGCGCAGGCGATCCGTTTGTGGCCGGGACGACTACATCGGGCAATTTTCCGACCACCGGGACGGCTTATCAATCAAGTCCTGCCAGTACTGGCACTCACGTCTTTGTCACAAAGCTCAAATTCGATTTTACTTCGCTGGATTACTCTTCCTACCTGTCGGGCAATGGTACGGATCTTGCCACCGGGATGACCACCGATTCACAGGGAGATCTTTACGTCACTGGAACCACCACTTCGATTGAGACAGCGAGCAAGGATCAGTTTCCGGCTACCAATATTCCGAATATGCTGCCCTTCCAAACTACGACGCGAGCTACGATCGGAACGCCTCAGTTCTTCGTCACCAAGGTGAATCCGAGTGCGCCGGGCATTGGCAGCATCTTGTACTCGACTTACTTCGGCGGAGGAACGTTCAACGGCACGGTCGTCGCAACCGGCGGCGGCATTACGGTCGACACGAATCAGAATGTCTATTTCTCAGGTACAACAAACTTCACCTACAGCGGCGTAAGCAGCGTGACCGATTTCCCCATCTTGAATGCATACCAGCCATGCTTGAATTCGGCGCCGGCAACGACCATTGTGCCACCACAGACCTGCCCCACCTCATCCAGCGGAGCGCCAGATGCCTTCGTCGCGAAGCTCGATACGAAGCCCGGCACCGGACAAGGGCAGCAGTTAGTCTGGTCGACATACGTGGGGGGCACCGGGAATGATTCGGGAACGGGTGTAGCTATCGATTCCGGGGCTGCCAACGTTTTCGTGGTGGGAACGACGAACTCAACGGACGTCGTCAACTCCTCGTTGGTCAAGAGCTTTGCTCCCTACCAGGCGTGTCTCAATAACGTCACTCTAACTCCTCCACTCGGCACCGTTACCTGCGACGCCCAACCGAATAATCCACCCTCAAACGACGCCTTTGTTGCGCGCCTGTCAAATCCTTCCACCACAACCACCGGGACTCCAGTCACTGTTGCGCTTAGCTATTTTTCGTACGTAGGTGGAAGCAATGACGAGACAGGAACAGCGATCGCGGTAGATTCCAATAGTGGCGCGCTCATCACGGGATCCACCACCTCACCTCTTGTGCCTCCGGCAACGGCAGGAGATCCGCCACAGGCTGGGAGTTTCCCCGTTTTTCCGTATCCCAGTTCAGTGCAAAGCAGTCTGAACGGTACGCAAAACGCATTCATCGCGAGACTTAACTCGGGGGCCACTGTCGGGCAAACCACCATAGCCTCATGGGCCACCTACTTTGGCGGGAACAATACAGACACGGGTACCAGTCTTGCGCTCGACGTGAATCAGAATACTTACGTTGCGGGCGATACCAACTCTACGGCACCCCAGTTTCCGGTTGGGAAGGCGCTGCAGGCACAGAACGGCGGCGGTTATGATGCTTTCCTGGCGGAACTGGGCACGGCGGTAAGCCTCTCGATTAACGGCGTACTGACCATAGGCACCGGTCAGCAGTTCATCAGCGCCGGCACTCCCGCAACGTTCACTTACACCGTGACCAATAACGGCCCCGATCTGGCCAGCAATATCGCCATCCTGGCAGACTTCAGCCACACCGGTATTCCCGTGACGAATGTGAGCGCGACGATCAGTTCGGGGACATGCGGAGGCTCGGGAAGCACCAACACCAGCATCAGTTGCGGCCCGGTGTCGCTGCAATCCGGATCGACGGCGACCGTCACCATCACTTTGACTCCGAGCGCAACCAGCAACGGAACGTCGCCGGTCTTCTTCAACGGTGGCACAGTGCAGGCGATCAGCGCCGACAACGTTGTGCTGGCGCAGACATCCGTCCCCGCGCAGATGACGGATTTCCTCATGTCGGTGAGTCCGGGCCAGCAAGCAATTCCGGTGGCAGGAGCCACCGCGACTTATACCGTGCAGCTGACTCCCCAACCCGTGTATTCTTCCAGCATCACCGTTTCCTGCTCCGGGTTGCCCGCCGCTGCCAGTTGTTCCCCGAAAACGGTGTCATTGCCGACTCAGAGCGGTGCCTCGGTCGCGATGGCCATCACGACGACTGCTCGCCCGGTTACCAGCCCTGCCGCAAGCCTGTTCACGCGCCATTTCTATGCTTTGTGGCTGATGATTCCGGGCATGGCGCTGGTTGGAGCAGGCGGAAAACGGCGCCGCGAAAAGATCGTCGGTTTCCTGACGCTATGCGTGATGTTTACGTTGGTGTTGCTGATCCCTGCCTGTAGCAGCAGTAAGTCGACGACTCCAGTCAGCGGCACGCCCGCCGGCAACTACACCATCACACTTACCGCTGCGGCAGGAAGTGATTCCAAGAGCCAGACGGTCACGCTGACGGTGCCGTAAGCGGCGAAGGTCGCACGATTCGTCGAACTCGTGTTCCTGCTGGTTTGAGAATCTTGCCGGCGAGGACTAGGCGCCCGCCGAGAGCTTGTGGTGCCCGCCCGATTCGGCAATTCCATACTGCCGAATCTTGTATAGCAGGGCCTTGTAGCTGATCTGCAGGATCGCTGCGGCCTGCTTGCGATTCCAGTTGGTCTGTTCCAGTGCGCGAGTGATAGCGAGCGCCTCCGCCTCATCTTTCGCCGAGCGCGCCAGCGACTTGAGCCCTCCCGCATCGCTCGCCTTGGAAGATTCCCCCGGCGTCGATCCGTTTCCGTCATTGCGCGGCAGAAGTTCGGAGATGGCCAGGTTTTCGTCCCCCAGGATCAGATAACGCTTCAGGAAGTTATTCAACTCGCGAAGATTGCCGGGCCACGAATGATTGTGGCAGGCCTGCAGCAAGGTCGGTGAGAGTGGCAGCGGAGCCCTGGCATACCGCTCGGCCATACGCGTCATCGAGTGCTTCAGAAGAACAGGGATTTCCTCGCGCCGCTCGCGCAGTGGCGGCAGACTCAAAGTAAAAGCGTTGAGGCGATAGTACAGATCCTCGCGCAGTCGTTTGGTCGCGAGCGCTTCCGGGATGTTAATGTTGGTGGCGGCGAGAATCCGAACATCGACCTTGATCACCGACCGGCTTCCCAGCCGTGAAAACTGCTGATCCTGCAAAACGTGCAGCAGCTTGGCCTGCAGTAGCGGCGGCATCTCGCCGATCTCGTCCAGCAAGATCGTCCCTTTGTTGCACAGTTCGAACTTCCCGGGCTTGGCGTGCGTCGCGCCTGTGAAGGCGCCGGGTTCGTATCCGAACAACTCGCTTTCCAGCAGATCAGCCGGAACCGCCGCGCAATTTACTTTCAAAAATGTCCGATGCGCCCGCGGCGAGAGCTTGTGAATCAGCCGAGCCAATACTTCCTTGCCCGTACCGCTTTCGCCGAGCAACAGTACGGGGATATCCACGTTCGCCACCAGCGCGGCCTGCGAGCGAATCTTCCGCATCGCCGGGCTGGCGGCAATAAAGAAAACGTCGTCGGCGAGTTCCTCCACCTCGCCGCCAAAATTCTGCTTGCCTTGTCCCATGGCAAGATCGATCACCGAATCCAGTTCCGCCTTCTGAAAGGGCTTCGTGAGGTAATCCTGCGCGCCCAGCTTCATCGCCTGAACGACCTTGCGCGTGTCATTCACGCACGACAGCATTACGACCCTGGTCGCAGGATGTTTCTGCCGTAACTGCTCAAGCGTTTGCAGGCCGTCAATACCTGGCATCAGTACATCGAGCAACACCAGATCGGGCTCAAGACCTTTTTCGACCTTCTGCAGCGCCTCTTCGCCGGTAGTCGCGGTTTCGACTTTGTAGTCGTCGACCTCCAGGAGTGTCTTGATATAGCGCAGCATGCCGGGTTCGTCGTCCACCAGCAGGATCTTGGCGGTGTGCTTCATCGATGTTTTCCTTTGCCGGGGGCGGCGACCGGTTTATACGGGATCAAGAACGAAAACTTGCAGCCCGCACCAGGATCGCTTTCGACCCATATTTTACCGCCCATGGCCTGGACAAGGCGGCGCGCGATCGCGAGGCCCAATCCCATCCCGTCCTGAGCTTCGTTGCCGGGAAGACGGAAAAAGTCGTCGAAAACTTCCAGATGAAATTCTGCGGGAATGCCTGGGCCGGTATCAGAAACACTAACCTTCACTGAGTTGGGATGGCTTACATTCTGCCGCCGGCGTTCAGATGCGGAGGGAAGCGATGCCGAACGTCGCTCCCACATGTACGGCTCGGCATGGAGCCACACTGTTCCCGCTTGTGAGGTGAATTTGAAGGAATTTTCCAGCAGATTCGAGATGATACGTTCCACCTTGGGTGTATCGAAGGGAAACATCGGGAGCTTGTCATTGGCCAGGAAATAGAGTGCGATTCCTTTTTGCTGAAAGCGATTCGACCACAGACGGCACACGCCCGATAGGCAATCGTTGATATTGCCCATCTCGAACTGCATGCGCAGTCCACCTGTTTCCAGCGCGCTGAATGTCAGAAAATCCTGAATGAATTGCTGCAGGCGCTTGCCGCTGTCGCGCATATCCCGCAAGACTTCGCGCTGACGCTCGCTCAGGGGACCGAGCTTTTCGCTGTGCAGGAGCTCTACGTACCCGTTCAAGATCGACAGTGGCGTCTTAAGATCGTGCGCCGCGGAGGCGAGTGCATTCGTGGTCCTCTGATGCCGTTCCCGCAGCTCCTTGTATTCCTGCAGCAGATTTTCAGGATTGGGGACATCTGAATCGGCTCCGCCGGATGTGAGTAGCGGCTCCGTCGCGACCGCCGTTTCTGGCGCGCACGTGTTCTTGTGAGCAGAAGCCATGTGAGAAGTACCACAGGTTGACACGGGGAGAGAAAAACCGCACTCAACTGTCAACGAGGAGTGCCGGTAGAGGAAGGGTAAGGCACCGCCTATCTGTTGTCAACGAAAAATGCAGTGGAATTACCCAAGTGTAGCAAAACCTTGCACTTCCGCGCCAGGGCACCGCCATTTCATCGTTTCAGAAGAGCCGAAGAAAAGGAGAAGAAAGAGCTCGAAATCGGCCGCTTCTTTATGGAGTTACCCTCTTTGGTGTGGTTTTGATGCCATTATTGCTCCGAAGGTCTTGGCCCCTTTGGGCGGATTTGGCAGACTAGGTGCAGTTTAAAGGCGGGGAGGGGCGTTTATGGAGAGGTCTGGATGAACGGGGCAAAGTCCCAAAGTGAGCGGCGGAAGTGGTCCCGGTTGCCGCTGGCGATCCCGGTCTTTGTTCGCAGTCGAGACGAAAAGGGTAAAGAGTTCCTGGAGTTTGCCACCTCACTCAACGTTAGCGCGGGTGGAATGCTGGTCGCCATCCGCCGCACGCTGCCAGCTATCACGCAGATTCGGCTTGAGATACCCAGCGCCCCGGTCGCTGCCATGGCTCTACTGCCGCGCGCTGCACGCACGCTGAATGCCAAGACTCTCCGCACCACTCCGGCCGATGGATATTATCTTCTAGGTCTGAAGTTCGCCCGCCCCCTTCCACTCTCGGAAAAGGCTCCAACTCGCCGACGGAAGCTACTTTCAAGAATGTGAAAATATTTGCGCATTGAGTGCTGAAAAATGTTACTCTGACGTTGGCGCGCTCAGTACGGCGGTGCCCTGTTGCCGTTTCGCAGTAAATTTATACTTGTCATAGAGATGCTCTGAGTTCGCTGATTTCATGCAGAGCCCCTGCCGGATTTGGTTCTTGATGTGCTGAACTAGTTTCTCTCCCCTACTTTGGTAGATAACCAGCCATGACCAGTGTCAATACGCTCGTCCAGCCCTTAGGGGAAATGCCGCCCGAATCCATCGTTTTCGGACGGACCGAAACTATGCAAGCCGTGCGCGACCGCCTCAACAAGCTGGCGGGTGCGAACGTGCCGGTCTTAATTCAAGGCGAGAGTGGAACAGGGAAGGACATCATCGCCCGCATGATTCACGCCGCGTCCCCTTGGAAAATGGGCCCATGGGTGAAAGTGAATTGCCCGGCCATTCCTGGCACTCTGCTCGAAAGCGAATTATTTGGATACGAAAAGGGTGCATTCACCGGCGCCTATGGAGTGAAGCCTGGCCGCGTCGAAATGGCACATCGTGGCACGCTCTTCCTCGACGAGATTTCTGAGCTGGACATGTCGCTGCAATCTAAACTGCTGCAGCTTCTACAGGACGGCCAGTTCTGCCGGATCGGCGCTCAGGAAGACAAGAAAGTCGAAGTACGTGTGGTGTGCGCCACTAATCGCAAGCTTGAAGTGGAAATCGAAAACGGTACTTTCCGCTCCGATCTTTTCTACCGCATCAACGTTGTCAATCTTCATCTGCCTCCGCTGCGCGAGAGAGCGGCTGACATTCCGCAACTGGTCGACTATTTTCTCGAGTATCACAACCGCAAGTACAACTGTCGCGCGAAAGCCCTATCCAACGAGATGATGACGTCTCTCCGGAAATATCATTGGCCGGGCAACATCCGCGAACTCGAGAACCTGATCAAGCGGTACGTGATTCTCGGCAACGAGGAAGTGATCTCCGCTGATCTGCAGCCGCCCAACAATGACTTCTTCAGTACCGATATTCCGGTCGAAGGGCAGATTTCACTGAAGAAGCTGACCCGCCAGGCCGTTCGCGAACTGGAGCGTAAAGTGATCCTCAAAGTCCTCCAGAATCACCATTGGAATCGCAAGCGAGCCGCGCGTGCGCTCAACATCAGTTACCGGGCGCTGCTCTACAAGATTCGCGACGCAGGCCTGCCATCGAACCGTTCGCCAAAACCATCTCCGCCGACCAGTGGACCAGAAATCGCCGCCGATTAACTCCTGCGAGGGAAGTTGTGAACTCTGCGAACCGATTTCCCGCAGATCCGCTCGTACCGTAAGGCATTTCAGGTTCCTGTAAACCAACAAGATTCTGTTGTGGTGAGCGGCGGAACGAGATCGCGAAGCGAATGAGTTCAGACCCGAAGTATCCCTGTCCGAAACATGCTTTGGGTAAACTCGGTTAGCTGCGCAATTCTGATAGCGCCTTGCGAGCGTCCTCGTAATCGGGCTTGAGCTTCAAGGTTTTTTCCAACTGCTGCTTCGCTTGCGGCAACTGGTTGGACTTCTGATAGGCGAGCCCCAGATGGTAATGCAGTACCGGATCATCAGGAGAGCCAGATTTTTCTATCAGCCGCAGAGCTTCCTGAAACTGGCTGATCGCCGACTGATAAATCCCTTTGTGGTAGTATGCCCAACCCAGCGTGTCCGCGGCGTTGGGTGAATTTGGCATTCCTCTACGCGCCGTTTGCGCCATCCCCATCGCTACATCCACATTCCCACCCTGTTCCAGCAGTACATAGGCAAGATTGTTGGAAGCCAGCGGATCATCCGGCGCAAGGCTCAGAGCCTGCTGATACATCGACTTAGCCTGGTCCCAGTTTTTCCTGGCTTCGTACATTTCTCCCGCCAGTATGTAAAAGCTCACTTGGCCTGGATTGTCTTTGCTGGCTTGCGAGTAAGTCGCGATCGCCTGATCCAGTTCGCCTTGCTGCGCTTGCACTTTGCCGAGTTTCTCCAACGCGTCGATGTTGTTCTTGTCGAGGGTCGTTGCCTTCCGTAGGGCGGCCTCTGCGCCGGAGTAATCCTTCTTGCCATCGAATAGGGCCGTCGCCAGCAGGTCGTAGAAATTGCTGTTGTTTGGAGATTTGGCGATCTGGGCATTCGCAGCGGCGATCGCCTTGTCATACTGCTTCTGTGCGACGTAAGTATTCATCAAGCCGCTCAAAGCATCTGCCGACGCAGGATCCTTCTCCAACGCTTCCTGGTAAAGCTTTTCGGCCTCAGCGAAATGCTTCTGAGCAAGCTGCACGTTCCCCAGTTGATAATAAGGCGCGAAGCTCTGAGGGGCTCGGACTCTTGCATCCTCCGCGTCCTTTTGGGCCGCGGCGTATTGCTGGCGCGCAACCTCTGCCAAGCTGCGAATCAAGTAACCATCGGGTGAATAAGGTTGCGACTGAACAATCTGGTCCGCAGTCGACATTACGGCATCGATCTCGCCGCGGCTGATTTCCAGGCCGGCGATTAGGCGTTGCGCTTCCGTCATGTCCGGCTTGATCCGTACCGCTTCGCGCCATTCCGCTTCGGCATGCCTCAAGTCCTTCTGTTGCGCAAAGGCCATTCCCAATTGATAGTGAGCTACCGCGCTGTTCGGATCGTTCTTCAGGGCGGCCTGCAAAGACTGCACCGCTCCTGCTGCATCGTTCTGCCGCATTTGAATCTGTCCTTTGTAGACGAGGGCTTCGACATCATGCGGCGTCGACTTCAGAATCTCACTGTTGAGCTTTGCGGCCTCATCCACACGATTCTTAAGAATCAAGATTTGGATGTAGTTCTTCTTGGCCAAAAGATCTTTGGGATGATCTTTAAATATCGATGCGTACTCGGTTTCGGCGTTGTTCAGGTCGCCGATGGCGAAATAAAAATCCCCTAACATCCGATACCCCTCAGGATTGTCCGCAAGATCTTTCTTGGTCTGCTTGAGAAATGCCTCAGCATCGTCACGTTTGCCCTGTTGCATCAGGAGCCGAACCAGGGCAGCGCGCGGTGCGGAATTCTTCGGGTCTATCTCAATCGCGTGCCGGAACTGCTGCTCCGCTTCTGCCACGCGATTGTGCGACTGATAAAAGCCTCCCAGTGCCAGCTGTGCGTTCATTGCGCCGGGATCAGCCTGAACAGCCTTCTTGAAGCTCGCTTCCGCCTGATCCGTGAGGCTGGAGCGAAGCTGCAGGAGGGCCAAGAGGAGATAGGATTCTGAGCGTTTCGGGTCGAGGTTGACGGCCTGCTGGGCTTCCTGCATCGCCGCCATCAGATTGTTCTGCGCTGCGTAGTAGTTGGCCCAAGCCTCGTGCGTCTGGGGACTGTTGGGCTGCTTGTCCCGGATCAGGTCCAGATGAGTTTTGGCTTGCTTGAGCGCGTCGGAAGAAGGAGATCCGTCCGGATTTCGCACCGTCACCAGCAGGTTGGCCAGATCCGTATGAGCCTGATAGTTGTCCGGGCTTAGCTCCACCGTTCGGCTGAGTTCCTGGAAAGCACGCTGCATGTCACCGAGTTTCAGATAGGCCTGGCTGAGTTTGAAATGCGCCTGCACGAATCGGCTATCGATCTGCGTAGCATTGGCATATTGAATTGCGGCCTCGCGGTATTTGGCCTCAGCAAAGTATCTCTCCCCACTATCAAAGTACTTCTGCTTGCGAACATTTGGGTCGCGCGAACACCCGGTCAGCAGGGCAAGCAGAAAGGTACTCACGAACAGCAGGCGCGCACTCCAGGAAAGGCTCATAGCATTTCTCCGACGAAGAGTACAAAGTGATTAGAGACGCGTGACTCGGTAAATGGATCGATCTTAGTGTAGAGGACCCACACGGAAGGGATTATGGCAGTCACCAAGGGTGAAGCGAGTCGCGACAAGAGGCATTCCTCAGCGCGGAATATAATCATTCAACAATGGCAGAATGCGCTCCGCGAAGGGCAGCATCCGCTGCATGGCGGTTTTCTCACTCTCGCCCGGTGCCATGTCGGTCATGAGTCTTACCAGAGAACCGTCACTGCGGTTCATCCGGATCGAGTCGGTAACCAAATAATACTTCGCCCAGTATTCGCTGGCTACTCCACGATCGTGTGCCCAGTACCAATACAGAACGAGGCGCCGGAGCTCACCCCTGGCCACGACATAGCGATTCGCAGGAAAGGACGCATGGTTCGTCATCGATACCAAGATGCGGTTGGACCGCACCGGAGCCCACCCGGCTCCGGGCAGGCAGTTTTTGGGGGAATGAATCGTGTCCCCTGCACGCTGGCTTTTGAAGTATGCGATATAAAGATTCACAGGCGGTTCTTCGGCCTGCTGATCTTCATATTCGCGTAAGAGAAACTCCCCTGGGCCAAGGACCTGAAGCGCCTCCTCGTCAATGGGCTGGTCGGTTCCGTGCCAGTCTCCAAGCTGCTCTGGAAACGACTGCAACGGCTGGCGCGGTGGAAAGACTTCGCCTCGCGACCGCGACTGGAGAAAAATGGCCGTTCCGGCTAGCAGAATCGCCACAGGAAGAAAACGCACGACAGACCGAGTCATTCCTGGGCACCCGCCTTCTCCAGAGTCATATTGATCAGACCGTGCAGGCCGTACAGCATCACTAGCGAGATAACAAAAATGAGCCATCCCCAGGATGTGTGGTAATAACCCTCCGCTTTGTCAGGATCCCAGTACTGCACCAGCAGTCCCGTGCCGATGATCCGAACGCTGTTCGCTGCGACAGCAATAGGAATGGAAGCTAGAGCCAGCACCCACCGCAACCACAGCCGCTTCTCGAGCAAATATCCATAGATGATGGCAAGCGTAATCAGGGACATGAGCGATCGGATGCCGCTACAAGCCTCGGCAACTTGTAGCGGCATCGCGGGTAGTGTGATGAGATTTCCTTCCCGCAACACCGGGACGCCGAATATCGGCAAGATGAAACTGGCGAGCCGCGAGGCCAGCAACTGCAACGGAAACGTGATTTGATTAAACACAATCGCAGGAATCGGAATCATCAGGACTAGGAATGCCCATGGGAATGACAGCGCGCGGAAGGCTGCCCACCCGCCGAATAAGATGATCAGACCCGCCAGAAGAATCAGCAGGGAAGAGCGCGACAGGAATAGCTCCGCGCCGAGTTGCCCCACGACAAGCGTGCACATTGCGCCCGCAGCGATCGCGAGCCCTGCCCAGGAGGGGCGCACTGGCTGTCGAGCGAGCCGATTGCGTTCTTGCCAAACGATGAAGCCCGAAAACACAGGAACAAAAAAACCGTGCGAGAAGTTTGGGTCATGCCACCACTGTCCAAGCAGGTGAACAAGGATTTGCCAATAGAGCCAAAGGATGATGCCAGCCAGGGCCATAACCTGCCAGAGCGGTACGCCCCACAAAAGGCCGGTATCCCTTCGCACGCTTGCGGGCTCGTATTGCACAAGAGTGCTCACAGTCCAAGAGATGCGAAGTACATGAGGGGATAAATCAGGATAAGCCAGTAAGCCGGTTTACGCAATTATGATCCACGACTGCCGGAGGCTTACAACAGGGTTATTTTGGGCGAGAATTGCATTTTCCACCGTGCTCGACAATTGGGAAACATGAGATACTTAATCCCAGTTTATTCGAGCGTTCGTCTTGCTTCGCGCAGATCGATGGATCGCCGAAGTTTTTTCCTCGCAGGGAACAGTCTTCCCGGTTACCAGAGAACTTTATTCTTCACTTTTTAGATTGCGATGCGGGGGAACTGGGATCGCACCCCTTAAGGCGGCCAATATCGGTGGAAGTGAGAAAAGTTTTTCCCATTGTTGCTATCGACCTATAAGCATAAGGACCTCTGAAGCCCAAAATATCTCCCTTCGAAATGTGTAGTTCGGGCTGTAAGTTGTTGAAACCAAGGCATGATTACCGTTCCTTAAATCAGGCGGGACATGGTTGCCGACTTCGGCGAAGCTCGTGCTCTTAGGCTACTAAATCGGATAACTGGGGTTCAAAGTTGCTGAAACAGCGGAAGGGCAAAAATGGGTAAACTATCCCCGGTCTGGGGGAATCTGCCAAGCGTTTCGGAGATGCCAATCGATGGGCTCGTAACCGAATTTGTGGCAGGCACCGGTGCAAGCATGCGCCCAGTCGAAGCCGTAATACGCGAACTAGCGCAAACCGACGTTCCGGTCCTGCTACTCGCCGAAACCGGTGCCGGCAAACACACCACAGCCCAGCGCATTCATGACCTTTCGCGCCGGAGTACGCAGCCCTTCCGCCGTGTTGTGTGTGGCACCCTCAAGCCCGAAGATCTGCAATACCTCGCGAAGGAAAATGGCGACTCTCTCGGGACTGTTTTCCTCGAGGAGTTGGGCGACCTGAACTCAGATTGCCAGTCAAGCCTGCAAAGCCTGCTCTCGCCGCACGTGGGCAACAGTAGCTGGAGAGTGAATGCCAGGTTTATCTGCGGGAGCGCGTTGGATCTCGAACTCGAGGTCAAAGCCCGCCGTCTTCGTGAAGACTTGTATTACCGCATCAGCGGTGTATGCCTGCGATTGCCGCCTCTGCGGCAACGGAAAGAAGACATCCCGATTCTGATGGAGCAGTTCCTGGGCAAATACGCACAGGAATTCCGCCGCCCGATTCCGACCGTGAGCAAGGAAACGCACCGCCTTTTTCAGGACTATGCCTGGCCCGGTAACCTACACGAGCTGGCAGCTGCCGCACGGATCCTGGTCGCACTCGGCGACGAGCAATTGGCCATGGGTGGACTGCGTGCTCTGCTTCAGAAAACGCCGTCGCCGCGCAATGGGAAGACCATGTCGCTGAAAGCGGCCTCCAAGGCGGCCTCCCATGAAGCGGAGAAGGAACTCATTCTCAGAGTTTTGACGCGCACACGCTGGAATCGCCGGCGCGCCGCCGAGGAGCTGCAGATCAGCTACAAAGCTCTGCTCTACAAGCTGAAGCAAATCGGATTCGAAGGTTATGGAGCGTAGGTGCATGGAGAAAGATCGTCTATGAAGAAACTGATCCACTTGATAGTTTTGCTGTGGATGGGTCTGGTTGCGATGAGTCTGTGGTCGCAAACGAGTGGTACTAAACCCACCGCCGCTACCACGCCAAACACGGCGGCCGCAGCCGCGACGACCCCCGACGAGCCTCGGCCTTCCAAAGTTCCTTCGGACTACGTCATTGGCGCTGATGACACACTGCACATCTCCGTATGGAAGGAACCGGACCTCAGCGAGACGCTGCCCGTGCGCCCCGATGGGAAGATTTCCATGCCGCTACTTAACGACATCACCGCAGCCGGACTGACTCCGCTGCAATTGCGCGATGAGATTACCGAGAAACTGAAGAAATATGTCTCCGATCCTCGCGTTACTGTCGTGGTTACGGGCATGAACAGTCGCCGCATCTTCGTGACCGGGGAGGTCCTGCACACCGGACCCATGACCCTGCTGCCGCATATGACCATGCTGCAGGCGCTGGCTCAGGCGGGATTCACGCAGTTTGCGAATCTTAAATCGATATACCTGTTGCGCAATGAGAACGGTAAGCAGGTGAAGTTGCCCTTTAACTACAAGGAAGTCGTCAAAGGAAACCATCCGGAACAGAACATCGAGTTGAGGCCCGGTGACACGATTGTCGTCCCTTGAGGAATTGCGAATGAACAGACGCTACATTCTCGGAGTTTTGGGCATGATGGTTTTCGCGCTCGGGTTTGCCTGTGCGCAAAACGAGGCGCCGTCTTCTGAGGGATCGCCGGCTCCCCAGCAGCCTGTGCCGGCTTACGGACAGGAGACTACTCCATCTGTGCCCATTAATGAGAATCCGCCTCTCTCCGGTTTGGACTTGCCGTCCTTACAGGAGCACGCCGCGCCGCTGAGTTATCTGCAGCCAGGGGCCACCTTCAGCGAATCCGCCAGCACCAATATCGGAAATGAACTCGGTGGGAGCGACTTCGGTTCCATCACCCGTGGTCTCGGTACCCTGGAACTCAGAAGGTTGTGGAGCCACTACGATCTTGCTCTGGATTACATGGGAGGCGTCGCCTATTACAATCGACACGACCTCGGCTGGCACCAACTGCAAAGTCTGGGAATCGGCCAAAAGATCGAATGGAAACGCGGCCAACTCTCGTTGCGGGATAACTTCAGCTATCTTCCCGAAGGCAATTTTGGTGCTCCTTACGGGTCCCTGGGATCGGTGGGCATCGCCGGCATCGGCAGTGTTCCCGGCAGTTTTTGGGGGGGCAGTGCACTTGGCGCTGTGGGACTGGCGTCACGCATTTTGAATGTGAGTCTCGCGGAACTGTCTGAGAGCCTCAGTCCAAAGTCGACGGTTACCGCCACCGCTGGATACGCGTTTACCCACTTCTTTGAAGAAGATCTCAATGGATCGTCTTTCATTGGCAGTTCACAGTTGTCCGCCCAGGCCGGCTACAACCGCATCCTCTCTACCCACACGCAAATTGCTGCTGCCTATGCGTATCAGGATTTCAATTTCAGCATAGACGGTACGGCATTCCATTCGCATGTTGTGCAAGGCATGTACGGTCACCGCATCTCCGGTCGGATGGATCTCCTGTTGGGCGCCGGGCCACAGATTACATTGATCGATGCACCGAGCCAGGTGTGCACCAATCCCGGCATTTCGAATCCGATAGATTGTCTTGCCGCGGGTGATCAGATCGTCACTCAGGTCACCAGGGACACCAGACTGGGCTTGGCTGCACAGGCGCGACTTCGTTATCGCTTCCAGAAAAGCTCCGTCGATTTGAGATACGAGAGATTCATCACAAGCGGGGGAGGGCTTTTCGCCGGCGCTCAGACCGACATCGTCCGGTTTGGTTTCGATCGTCCTCTGTCACGGGTCTGGAGCTTGGTTGCCGATCTGGGCTTCTCGCACAACGATCGTCTGCGGCCGCTGACGCCAGAACAAATAACCGCGTGCCTCGGCGGTCCCCAGGGTTCCCACAACGCCTGTCCCGCCAACGACGCGACAAGGTACGTTACTGGGTTCGCGGGTGCGGCCATACACCGTTATTTCAATCGCCAACTCCACGGCTTCTTGGGTTACCAGTTCAGCGAGTTGTCCTTCGATCATTCCTACTGCCTGGCGGGTGAGCCTTGCGATCGAACCTCGAACCGCCATGTAATAACTTTCGGGCTGGATTGGACTCCCCGCCCAATTCGTATCGACTGATTTTCAGGGCCGCCCGACATAAAAATGCGGGCCGCCAGATTGGACGTTAGTGAAATGATTACTACTCGTGAATTGACCTTGCAGGACTATGTGGCGATGTTGCGCCGCCGCGTTTGGATCATCCTGATCCCCGCGTTTTTGGCGCCATTGGCGGGATACCTTATCTCTTACGCTTTTCCCTCGAAGTATACCTCGCAATCCATAGTTATGATCGAGGGCCAGAAAGTTCCCGAATCAATGGTACAGCCGGTTGTCTCCACAGACTACACGGCGCGGGTCTCGACCCTGCAGCAGCAGATTCTTGCCGAGAGCAGATTGCGCCCGGTCGTTCAGCGAATTTTCCCGCAGAAGAGTCCCACCGAAGTCGGGGCCATGATTGACACGATTCGCGCCAATATGTCGGTCGATCCTGTCCCATCTGAACTCCTCATCGGCACGAGTACAAAAGGGAAGAAACCCAACACCAGTCCCTTCCCCGGTTTTTACGTGAAATACACCGCTCCCGGCGCACGCGAAGCCCAGTTAGTCTGTAATGAGCTCACCACTTTGATGGTTGATGAGAACGCGCGCCAAATTGCTGAGGCAGCAACCGGGACTTCTGAAGTCCTCAACCGCGGCATTGAAGACGCCAAGAACAATCTCGACAGTATGGATGCCAAGCTGGCCGAGTTTAAGAAGCAGTACGTTGGGCAGCTCCCGACCGATCAAGACAACAATTTGAAGATCCTGACGGGACTGAACTCGCAACTCGAATCCAATACTCAAACGCTGAATCGCGCGCAGCAGGACAAAGCTTATACCGAATCGATGCTGGCCCAGCAGGTGGCTGCCTGGAAGAGCACGCAGAATGCGACCAATCCTGAAACATTGCAGAAGCAGCTTTCGGACCTCCAGACCCAACTGCTCCAGCTCAAGTCGAAATATACCGACGATCACCCGGACGTAATCAAAACCAAGGCCGACATCGATGGTGTCAAGAAGAAATTGGCCGACATCAACAAAGCCTCCGCCAGCGGGATCGACGATAGCAGCGAGAAAGGCTCGGTGATCGAACCGGCCGAGGTTCGCCAGCTCCGCTTGCAGCTTCACCAGTATGAAGACCTAATCACCGCCGCCACGCGCGATCAGAAGCGCCTGCAGCAGGAGATTTCGGTTTACCAGGGAAGAATCTCCCTCAGCCCTGCCGTGGAAGAACAGTACAAGCAGCTGACCCGCGATTACGACAACGCACAGAAAACTTACGAGGACCTTCTGTCGAAAAAGAGCTCTGCCGATCTGACGGTGAAGATGAACAACCAAGCGGTGGGCGAGCGTATGTTTCCACTCAATCCCGCCGATCTTCCCGACAGCCCGAGCTTCCCCGACCGCCTGTACTTTGCGTTGGGTGGACTGGGCGCTGGCCTGGCGATCGGAGCGGGCATTGCTCTTCTGCTCGAATTGAGGGATAACTCCATTCGCAACGAGCGCGACGCGGAAGCTGTTCTGGAGTTGCCCACTCTGACCGCCGTACCTTGGGTCGGAGCGGCTCCAGCGGGTACCAATGGAAATGGCAACAGCAGGTTCAACTTCTGGCGACGCAAGCAGGCATCGGAAAATGGGAGTGCCGTGGTGAGAGGCTAAGTCTCTCGGCCTCCGGGAAAGACTATGTACAAAGAGTTCTACGGACTACGAGCGAATCCGTTCAACGTCAATCCTGACCCGCGTTATCTGTTTCTCACGCGTCATACGGAAGAAGCGTTAGCCTGCCTGACCTACGGCATACAGAGCCGCAAGGGCTTTGTGTTGCTGACCGGCGAAGTGGGCACGGGCAAGACCACTCTCATCAACAAGCTTCTCGAATGGCTGCGCCTTCAACAAGTGGCTACTGCATTCATTTTCAACTCACGGCTGAACGTGCCCCAGTTCCTGGACTACATGATGGCCGATTTCGGCATTCCTTGCGATTCCAGGGCCAAGAGCCAGGTTTTACTCAAGCTCTATAACTGGTTGCTGGACCGTTATCGCGCCGGCGAAACCGCCGTACTCATTGTCGACGAGGCACAAAATCTCTCTGACGAAGTGCTCGAAGAAATCCGCATGCTCACCAACCTCGAGACCTTCACCGAGAAGCTGCTCCAGATTGTGCTTGTCGGCCAGCCTGAGCTGGAACAAAAGCTCAAGCAACCACAACTCCGGCAATTGCGTCAGCGTCTGACGTTGCGGGCCAAGACACATCCTCTCACTCTTGACGAGACCAAGGCTTACGTCCAACAAAGACTTCGGATCGCGGGTTCCAATGGCCAGCAGATTTTCACTCCTGAGTCACTGATGTCAGTTCACCGTTATTCTGCCGGCATTCCTCGCGTCATCAACCTGCTCTGCGAGCATTGCTTGGTCAGCGCCTTCGTCGACCAGCAGAAGGTCATTGAACCCGGTGTGGTGGATGCTGTTGCACGCGACTTCGATCTCAGCGACAACACTTCCTCCGGAGCTATGACTCCGTCCCCGCCGGCCAGCGACAGTGGAAACAAGTTCGACTTGGTGGATGCTTTGCGTTCGTTAGCCACTCTGGCCGACCGCTTGCGTCAGGAAGAAAAAGAGGCTTCTCCCTCTGAAAGGAAACTATGAGCCGAATTCATGAAGCTTTGAAGAAGGCAGAACAAGAACGGGCCACTGCCCAAGGGGGGACACCCTCGGGCTTCGCGGCCACACCGGTTGCTGAAGCCCAGGCCTATGAGGAGATCGACGCAGCTCACGTCGCCTCCAATTCAGGGATGCCCGATCTTGGCGGTCCGTTTAGCCTGGAAACTTTACTCTCCCGTTGTCCGTTGACTCCGTGGAGCCCAGACCTGCAAACCATGCTTTTCATGAATGGCAACGATAGCGCCAAAGGCACCGAGGAATATCGCACGCTTCGCTCGCGCCTCTATCACATTCGGGAGAGGATGCCGCTGAAAAAGCTGTTAGTCACCAGTGCTTTGCCTAAAGAAGGAAAATCATTTACTTCGGCCAATCTTGCCCAAGTTATGGTGCGCCAGCATGGCCGGCGCGCCTTGTTGATCGACGCCGATCTTCGCGGACCCCGCTTGCATCAAATGCTTGGCACTCCACAAGGCCCTGGTCTCGCCGAGTATTTGCTGAGCAAGGCTGATGAAGCTTCCGTCATCCAGCGCGGGCCCATGGAGGGACTGTTTTTCATCCCCAGCGGCGAGTCCATCGAGGATCCTGCCGAACTGGTTGCGAGCAGCCGCCTCAAGATTCTGTTGCAGCGTGTCGAACCGCTCTTTGACTGGATCATCATCGATTCTCCGCCGGCCATCCCGGTTTCCGACGCCAGCGTGCTGGCAAAAGTGTGCGATGGTGTGCTGATAGTCGTGCGTTCGGCCTCCACGCCCTCCGACGTGGCGCGCAAAGCCCGCCTGGAATTTGCCGACCAGATGCTGGTAGGGGTTGTACTCAACGGAACCGAACGCGACGAAGCACAATACGCACATTACTACTACGAAACTTACGAAAAGAAGGTATCTCCGACTCACTCTTAGGGAGAAATCGTCGTGATCCGGCTCTTCCGAGTGTATTACCCTCTGCGCGCGCTAGTCTTGCTGGCGGTTGAGGCGGTGATCATTTGGTTGTCCTTCGTCATCGGAACGACCCTTCAGAATCAGGAGAACTGGTGGCTCCTCCTGAATGTGGAAGGTGGCTACCTCAAGATTCTGGGTGTGACCGCATTCGTCTTATTGTTTTCGCACTGGCTTGATCTTTATGACACCTCGGTGTTGGGTGCGAAGTGGGATCAGATCTTTCGCATTCTGCTAGTGCTGGGTTTCCTGGCATTGGGGCTCTCGGCCATGGGATATCTGTTTCCATGGTTCCTTCCGGGCAATGGATCACTTCTCACCGGCATCATCATTCTGATTTTCATGCTCTTCTTGTGGCGAATTGCTTACGGCTGGATCGTTCGGCAGCCCTACTTTCGTCAGCGGGTGTACGTGCTTGGCACTGGGGAGCGGGCGCAGCGCCTGCTGAACGGTTTACGCCAGCGCAGCGGACTGGGTATCGATGTCGTGGGCTGGACCGGGAACATCGAAGGCGAACTGACACGAGACTCAGTCGCGTCCGACTTAATGTCCGTGGTACGCGAGCGGGGAGTGCACCGCGTCATTGTCGCCATGCCGGATCGTCGCGGCACTCTGCCAGTTGAGGAATTACTTTCTCTGCGCCTGTCGCAAGTCAAAGTCGAGGAGGCTACCTCATGGCTTGAGAAAATCACTGGCCGCATCGAAGTCGAACAGCTCTATCCCAGTTGGCTCATCTTCGCCGAAGGTTTTCGGTTCAGCGCCTTCAATCGCGTGTTGCGTCGAGTTGCGAACCTCACCGTCGCGCTCATCGGACTGATTTTTACGCTGCCCATCCTCCCACTCGTCGCCTTGGCTGTTAAACTTAGCTCTCCCGGACCGGTTTTCTATCGGCAACAGCGCGTCGGCCGAGGCGGGAAGATTTTCTATTGCTACAAATTCCGCACCATGCGTCAGGATGCCGAAGCGGACACTGGCGCCACCTGGGCTACCGATAACGATCCCCGCATTACGCGCATCGGAAAATTCCTGCGTTCCTCGCGCCTCGATGAAATCCCTCAACTCTGGTGTGTTCTCAAAGGAGACATGCATTTCGTGGGACCTCGTCCGGAACGCCCTGAATTTGTCGAATGGCTCAGCAAGGAAATTCCCTACTACGGCGTTCGACATACCGTGCGGCCCGGCATCACAGGCTGGGCTCAGGTTCAGTACAAGTACGGTAACACTCTTGACGATGCCCGCGAGAAGCTTCAGCACGACCTCTTCTACATCAAGAATGCTTCCCTGGGCCTGGATTTCTGGATCGTTTTTCAGACCGTGAAGATCGTGTTGCTCGGGCGTGGGGCGAAATGAAGGTACTTTTCTGGGGAGCGGCTGCGTTCATCATCTACACCTACTTCGGTTACATCGGATGGTTATGGTTCCGAGCGCGCATGCGCCCCTGGGCGGTGCACAAGGGAACATACGAGCCGAGCGTATCAGTTGTTATGGTTGTACGGAATGAGGAGTTGGTGCTAGAGAAAAAATTGCGAGATCTCCTTGCAATGGACTATCCGCCCGACCGTTATGACATCGTGGTCGTTTCGGATGGCTCGACGGATCGAACGGACGAAATCCTGCGCGATCAGGCGCGCAATCCCAGAATACATGTCCTACTCACGCAGTTGGGGCGGGGTAAGGCGTGCGGGCTGAACGACGCTCTGACTCTGGCGAATGGAGAGGTGATCATGTTCGTGGACGCGCGCCAACGAGTCGAGGCGGGTGCTCTGCGCGTCTTGGTCGAGAATTTCGCCGACCCCGAGGTGGGTTGTGTGAGTGGTGCGTTGATCTTGGGCGACGCGGACTCGGGGGAGGTTTGGAAAGGAATGGGGTTGTATTGGAGGCTCGAGAAGAAGGTTCGAGAACTGGAATCTGCATCAGGTTCGGTTGTGGGGGCCACCGGCGCGATTTATGCAACTCGGCGCGACTTGCTGGGCGCCGTGCCCGAAGGAACCATACTGGATGATGTGTACATACCGATGCATATTGTGCGAAGGGGAAAACGTGCAATTTTCGACTCAAATGCTCGGGCTTGGGACAAGCCGAACCTGGGCGGGGCGCGCGAATTTTCTCGAAAGGTGCGCACGCTGACCGGAAACTACCAACTGATACAGTTGGCACCTTGGCTGCTCACTCGCGACAACCCAATTCGATTTGAGTTTGTGAGTCACAAGCTCCTGCGTTTGGCGGTTCCTTTCGCGCTCGCGATGCTTTTGCTAACCTGCGTTGCATTGTCTGGCACGTTCTACAGCACAGCGTTGTTGCTGCAATTGATATTCTATGCCCTGAGTGTCCTATCGTTAACATGCCGATTCAAGGGTGGAACCTTGGCGCGCATTGCTGATGCGGCCGGTACTTTTGTGTTATTGAACAGCGCCGCGGTTGTGGCTCTGGCCAACTTTGTGTCGGGCAGACGAGCAGCATGGACACGCTGAACGTGATCTCTGGAGCGGAGAGCGAGAGCTGTTGCGAACGCTTCAGAGCCAGATCGGACAGCTTGTGCCTAGTGGGCGATGAAGGCTACATACCCGAGGTGATGAGCTAGAACGGACTCATTGGCATGCAAACGGTGCGACAGAACGGCGCAGAGCGTTCCAACGACTGGAGTGTGCAGGTCGCATCCGTCTCGTCCAAAAGATTCTCGCTCTCAGACCCACAGGAACGATCTCGTTTCGGTTACTGGACGATGGTAGTCTTTTCCTTCCTGTACTATTTCCGCCCGGGCGATATCATTCCTGGAATTGGCGTGCTGCATCTCGCCAAGGTCACAGCGTTTTTTGCGGTGCTTGCTCTGGCACTGGGAACAAACCGCGTTCGTTCCAGAAAGCTTCCCAGCGAGATCAAAATCATCTTGGCGATGTTTGCCTGGCTGATTGTGACAATTCCGTTTGCGTCCTGGCGAGGAGGAAGCTTCCAGGTTGTATTTATCGAGTTTTCGAGAATCGTTATCATTACACTCACCCTCGTCCTCACAGTGACACGCCTGGCGGAGCTGCGTCGGCTGATCGTGATGCAAGCTCTGGGAGTGGCACTCATGACCATTGCGGCAGTGATTGTCAATAACAGAATGCAAGGTCGGCTCGCCGGTATGGGGAATGGGTTATTGTCCAATCCAAACGATCTGGCCATGAACATCGCATTGAATTGGCCCCTCTGTTTGGTCTTTCTTATAACCGGCCGCGGGATCGCAAGAAAGCTATTTTGGGCTATAGCTATGCTGGTCATGACTTACGCAGTGATGGCTACCTATTCACGAGCCGGATTCTTGGCGATCGCGGTAGCCATCTTGTTTTGCCTTTGGGACTTCGTAATTCGCAGAGGACGCGTCTACTTGCTCGGAGTTGCAGCCCTTTGCCTGATGGGCATGCTCGTTGTGGCCCCCGGAAACTACCTCAAGCGTTTGGAGACACTCGTAGGAAGATTCCAAGAGGGAGATTATGACCGTGGTTCGGCTGAAGCCCGCAAGGAACTTCTGATGAGGAGCTTGGCAATTACGGCAACTCACCCCGTATTTGGCATTGGGCCGGGGAATTTTCCCTCCTACACCGGTTTGTGGCGAGTAACCCACAATACCTACACACAACTGAGCTCTGAATGCGGTATCCCGGCTCTGATCCTTTTTATGCTGCTGCTACGAAGGGCATTCTTCAATCTCTTCTACTTGCGGAAGATGCCACGCACTCCAGAGAAGGAAGAGGTCCATCTCTATGCCAGCGCGCTGAGCGCCTCCTTCATTGCGTACCTTGTGGGCGCTATTTTCTCCAGCAGCGCGTATGAACTTTTCCCGTATTACATGGTCATATACACGACTCTGCTGTCGCGATTAGGCTTGCCGGAGCAAGCAGGGAAGAACGAAGACACTGTTAGTACTGCGATTAAACTTCGTCAGCGAGCATACACTCCCGTTTGATCTGGATGTTGGGGCATCCGAGCGCTGCCGGTTCACTCGCTAAGCCAATCCGCCATTCGGGCGACATTATCACTCCGCTCCAATCGTTCAAGGCTTGCTCTGATGGTAGATTCATTTTCGATCAGGAAAAGCAGTTGAGCACATAAATCCGCAGCATCGGTCTCTTTGTAGGTAATGGTGCCTCGCGGTCGTCTTCCATTCTCGCTGGCAACAACTGGAATTCCCATACACAGAGATTCCAGAACTGACGCGGAAACCCCGTCACAGGCTGGCGTTCTTATGCAAGCGAAGCACCGGTTCAGTAAAGTCAGGAACTCTTCATGTGCCAGGTTGCCTAGCAGGAGTAAGCTTTGGCGTTCTCCTTCCGGCCAATCTCTCACGAATTCTTCCGCGAGCTGGAATTCCCGGTCGGGAAATCCCAACCAGATGAATCCCGCCTTTGGTTGGTATTTCCGGAATCGGCACATTGCCTCGCGCAGCACCGAGAGCCGGTACTCGGGCCGGAACGAAACATAGCAAAAAGAGACGGGCCAATGGTTCTTGGTAAATTCCTCAATTTCTTGAGGCAAAACAGCGGGATGGAATGCCAGGTACTGTGGCGAAAAGGTTTCAATGGCCTGAACTTTTCGGGATGCAACGCCATAGTCCATAATCGCCTGCTTGACGAAGTTGTCATCGCAAGCAATTCCGCCCGCCAAGTGGAACAGTAACTTGAACGCCAAACGAATTCGAGGGTTGTCTGGGCGTGGAAAATACGCTTGCGACAGACCGCCATGGAAAGTGACTTGCGCCGGATGGAACGTAAGTCGGCCCACCAGTATAGCAATCAATGCCAGTAAGTATCCCTTTTTGGACTGACCGTTGACGTGAACATTCAGGCGATAGCCGGTAACTCCGAACCACAATGTCTTATAGAGATAATCCCAGCCTCCCTGGACATCGATGTAGCTGGGATCCTTCACCTGCCGGTTCTCATTTATTTTTAGTACCTGGCAAGTGTGACCTCTACGACGTAACTCATCTGTAACCAGTTTGGTTTGGATCGCCCATCCGCACATCGGAGGTGGGTAATTGCCGATCTGAAGGATCTTCCTTTTGCTTTTCATTTGCCCACGTTGAAACCAGGTTTGTTTTGTCGTGACAATCGGGGTGGGCCTCCTTCAATTCTTCTTGCCTGGACTGGAAGAATGTGAGCCAAGGCAGGCTTTCTAATTCATCTCTGGTTTTTCTATCATACAAAAATTCGATCCATCATTTATTTCGGAACTGTGATCCTCGCCTTCATGGACCACTCCAAGTTTCTTGTCTTGCATCGCCAACCTCAGCTGTAAGGCCAATCGCTGGATGCGTTATACTCATGAAAATGCGGGATTTTCTCGATAATGTAGTTGCTGTCGCACGGGCCAAATCAAGCTACGAGTCCTCGGTCGACGCTAGCTCCGCTCCTGAGATCGGCGGGGCCACGTCTTCAGCTGAAATTGCTCTCCACCGGTTATTTCGCAGTTGGCGCTTGGATCTGGACCATTATGGGACGTCTTCTTGGAACCCACTCGCAGACTTGATCCCCGCCGGATCACGTATTGTCCTCAAGCCAAACTGGGTATTCCACGAGAATCAGAGTGGGGCCGGGCTGGAGTGTCTGATTACTCATAGCAGCATTATCGAGGCAATCGCGAAATACGTTAGTCTGACAAAGCCCGCCCAAATAGTTATCGGCGACGCACCCCTACAGGGATGCGATTTTGAGCAATTGCGGAGGAACGCTGGCATCGAAGGGCTGGCCGATCGCCTGAGAAAGCGTGGTCTGCAATTTAGCATTGTCGATTTTCGCCGTACCATTCTCACCGGCAACGCTGTGGGTGGCCAGAGATCGGAAGGACTCCGCGACGTCGGAAACTTTGTCTTCTTTGACCTCAAGAATGACAGCCTACTCGAATCGTTGTCCAAGGATGCATCTAAGTTCAGGGTAACGATGTACAACCCGGAGTTCTTGCAGCGCACGCACGCTGCGGGACGGCATCAATATTTGATTGCCAAGGAAGTCGTCGAAGCGGATGTAGTCATCAATCTGCCGAAACTGAAATCGCACAAGAAATCTTGCGTCACTGGTGCTCTCAAGAATCTGATTGGCATCAATGGCAATAAAGAGTATTTGCCCCACCACCGCAAGGGCGGCTCCGAGAGCGGGGGAGACTGCTATGTCGGGCGGCCGGCATGGAAGCGGGCTGCGGAAGACTTGCTGGACGCAGCGAATCGCCGTCCGCCCGGAAGTATGCAAGCGACATTTGCCTGGATGGCTGGTACAGCGGAAAAAATCGCTGTCAAGCTCGGCGCCAATGAGAACTTGGAGGGATCCTGGTATGGAAATGACACGATTTGGCGCACCTGCCTCGACTTACAACGAATCCTTCGCTACGGAAGGATGGACGGGTCCCTTGCAGCCGCCCCTCAACGCACCGTAATCTCAATTACCGACGCGATCATAGGCGGTGAAGGCGAAGGCCCGCTGGCGAACACCCCTGTTCCCAGTGGTTTTGTTACGGGTGCTTTAAACTGCGCAGCTGCGGAGTGGGTACATGCCCGTTTAATGGGCTTCGACCCTGTGAAGATACCGTTGATTCGCGAAGCATTCGGACAATTTGCATACCGTTTGACGGACTTCTCCTCCGATGCTGTTCGCGTGTGGATTGCCGACAGAGAGATTCCTGCCGCCGACATTCGTCCATTTGAAGCACGGAGTTTCTTGCCACCTCGTGGTTGGCGCGGCCATTGTGAACTCGTGGAGGGTAGTCTTCCGACGCACGCCGAATCCGCAGACTCTTATTTCGCTAGGCCGATCGCTTAAATCATGATTCCGCACACGATCAGCCGGCTGTGGTGGGATAGATATCTGCGGCGAAACGCAACTTCCTACGCCGACCTGGACCGGTTTCCACAGCTTCGCCCCGATGAACAACGAAAACAACTGGGGCAGCGATTATTGGGACAGATTCGCTATTTTGGATTGCGCGCAGATGCCTTGCCGGAATGGCGAGACGCCGCAAAAATTACCGATCCGGAAGTTTTGTTTCGCATTTGGCCAGAGCTGCCGGTCATTACCAAGAATGATCTGCGGACGCGCTTTCCTGCGCAGGAGATTGGGCAGCGTTTCCAGATTGCCGGCAAGGCAAACAGCACCGGCGGTTCTACGGGTGAGCCCGTACATTTCTTTCATGACGTGGAAATGCTGAGGAGTACGGCAGCGGCAGTTGCCTTCAGTGCGATTCGCATGGGCTGGTTTCCAGGAATGCCGATCATCATAGTGTGGGGGTCGGAACGCGACATCAAAAAAGAGACCACGTTGCGCAATCGCGTGCATGGTTTCCTCCGCAACGAAATCCTAGTGGATGGCTACCATCTTTCTGACGAGACCGTCGATCGAGTGTGCAGGCATATGGTCAAAGGTCCGGTTGCCATTTACGGATTTACGTCCATGTTGGAATTTATTGCGCGTCGAGTACTTGAGAAAAAAAAGGAGATTCCACACGGGGTGGTTCGCACAGCCTGGAATGGTGGCGAAATGCTATTTCCGGAACAAAGTGAAATTTTTCAGCAGGCATTCGGCGTGCCGCTGCTAAACCGCTATGGAGGACGTGAGCTTGCGGTAATGGCCTGTCAATTCTCTGTGGGGGGGCCACTGAATGTAATGCGCCCGTGGCTATTTCTGGAGGTCTTAGACGATGACGGCCACCCGGTCGCGCCGGGGCAAGTTGGCCGGCTCGTATGGACAAGCACGATTTGCCGAGGAACTCCTTTCCTTCGCTACGAGGTCGAAGATCTCGGTACATTTCGGGCGTGCGATTGCGACGAGTCAGGTGTGTTTGCCATTGATACTCTTCATGGCAGAATCAGTAGACTTCTCGAACTGCCGGACGGTCGCAAGATCAACAATATCTATTGGAATCATTTCTTCAAAGAAATAGAAGAAGTCGTTCAATTCCAGGTAATCCTACGTAAAGACGGCAGCATCCACATTCTTCTCCGAGGCGACGGATTTTGCTCAGAACGAGAAGTGCAGGTTCGAGCCTTGCTGGCTCATTTTCTCGGTTCGATACCGGTTCATCTTCAATGGGTCAAGAGCATACCTTTGACCAAGGAGGGAAAACTGGTTCAAGTTTATCGGGAAGTATGAAGCAATGGATGTGGGTTGCTCTGTGGGCCGCAACTGCACTTTAACGGACGGGATCTAAATCGCGTTCTTCTCTCGCATGCTAACACGTATAAGACGGGCGGCATTTCACCTGCAACGAAACTGCGGTCTCTTCCGCCAGGTTGCAGACAGTCGATGGCGGAATAGTCGCCTGTTGATCCTCTGCTATCACGGCATTTCCCGTTTCGATGAGCATCTGTGGCGACCGGGGTTGTACATGCAGCCCGAAATCTTCCGTGAGCGACTGCAGGCTATTAAGGATGGAAATTACAACGTGCTGCCGCTCGGAGAAGGGCTTCGGCGTCTCTACGCCGCAGAATTGCCGCCGAAAAGTGTAACGATCACGTTTGATGATGGCGGGTATGATTTTTATGCGGTTGCATTTCCAATCATTAGGGATTATGGATTTCCTGCTACCGTTTATCAAACCACCTACTACAGTGACTATCAAAAGCCGGTCTTCAATCTGGTGTGCTCATACCTACTGTGGAAAGGACGAGATCGCGTCCTGCGCAGCCCTAAAGAACTGGGGCTCAGCGACGCTTTGGATCTGAGAACGGAAAGCGGCCGCATGCAGATTGTGCGAAAGTTGGTCTTAGATGCAGAGGCGAGGAACTTAACCGGATTTCAAAAGAATGATCTGGCTGCCACGTTGGCGAAGTCGCTCGGGGTTTCCTATGACGAGATATTATCGAGCCGGATATTCCAGCTAATGAATGCGTCCGAGCGGGCCGAGCTTGCAGCAGCTGGAATCGACTTCCAACTACATACACATCGCCATCGTACTCCTGTGGATGAGTGTCTGTTTCGCAATGAGATTCAGGATAACCGGCGCAGTTTGCGACACCTGGGTGAAACGGCCATTCATTTCTGCTATCCCAGCGGCGTTTATAGACCAGAATTCCTGAATTGGTTGCAAATGGAGAGAGTGGCCTCTGCCACGACGTGCGATAGCGGGCTGGCCAGTCGGGGAAGCAATCCATTTCTTTTGCCCCGCTTTGTAGATACCGCGGCGCGCAGCACCGTTGAGTTCGAGGCCTGGTTGAGCGGGTTGGCGGCTTGGCTAACCTTTCGGAAGGCAGCCCTCCATGTCCCCCCGGCGGCCGCTGGGCGCGTATCCCGCGACAGCGACGCGGCTGACCCTAGTCTAGTGAAGGAAGCCGGGAGGAAATAATTGGCGCGCGTACTTGTGCTCGATGGTCACAGCGCGGCAAGCCTGGCGATTACGCGATCTCTAGGCAGGGCAAAGTACTGGGTTGCAGTGGGCTCGAACCGAGGCATCGATGCGCCGGTAGAGTTGTCTCGCTACCGTCGACTGAGCATGAGGTATCCGGTCCCCACCGAGGATGCTTCTGGTTTCGTCGAAACAGTGCTGGAATTTGCTCGCAAGAATGAGATCGAGCTGATCATTCCAGTGACAGACCTCACTATTGCGCCACTGTCTAAGAACCGAAATCAATTCCAGGGAGTATCCCGTCTGGCTCTGGGGCCGCATGCAGCGATCGAGGTCGCTGCCGACAAGTTCCGGACCATCTGCTTGGCGCGCGAGTTACAAATACCTGTGCCGGAGACGATACTGGTTTCCTCGGTCGACGAGTTGGACCGCGTCGCCGCGAACTGGGATTTTCCAGTAGTGGTCAAAGATCGCTTCTCCGTGCGTTGGAAAGGCAATCGCGCCGTTCTCGGCTCGGTAGTTTATGCATATTCAGTGGAGGACCTGAAATGGAAAGTGGGACACAGGCTGGATGAAGCCGGTGATGTGCTGATTCAGCGATTCGTAGCGGGCGCAGGCGTCGGGTTCTCCTGTCTAGCGGCGGAAGGTAATGTCTGCCTTCCTTTCATGTGGCTAAGGATTCGGGAAACCGACCCGCGTGGATCGGGGAGCAGCGCGCAACGATCAATTCCGCTGGAGGCGGGAGTCCAAGAAGCCAGCAGTGCTCTGGTTGGGCGCGCTGGGGTGCGCGGAATCTGCATGGTTGAGTTCAAGCGCCCCTATAATGGCAATCCCGCTGTCCTCATGGAAATCAATGCTCGGCCTTGGGGTTCATTGCCACTCCCGATTGCATGTGGGATTGACTATCCCGTTCTCTGGGTGGAGTGGCTCCTCACCGCCAAATTGCCCCCTGCCCGAACTGAATACAAGGACGGCATCACTTGTCGCCATTTGGTGAACGAACTTACTCACCTGGAACACACCTGGCACGGTACGCCTCGTGGCTGGCCTCTGCCGTATCCTGGTTTCCTGCAAACTCTGCTGAAAGTTTTGGTGCCGTGGCATCCAAGTATGCGCTATGCCGATATCTGGGTCAGAGATCCTGCTCCCGGGCTCGCCGGGTTGGGTAGTTGGCTTGGAGGGCACTTGCGGCAGCGATTCAAACGCAAGTCATCGGCCTAGCAGGCTGCGGAAAAACTCCGAATCGCGTGGCCTACTCCGGGGACGGCGAAGCAGGACACTGAGTCGGCTAAGGATGTAGAGCAAGGTAAGCGATGTAGAAGAAGAGCGTAGCACCCGCGAT
>Ga0335085_10000479_pt1 | contig 112946 bp, 85 predicted proteins | sample Lox_Sample_45_FD_206712 | JGI IMG/M metagenome (GOLD analysis project Ga0335085, IMG submission 206712) | Soil microbial communities from Loxahatchee National Wildlife Refuge, Florida, United States - Lox_Sample_4.5 | ecosystem: Environmental > Terrestrial > Soil > Wetlands | place: USA...
GCGATCGCATCCTCAAGGGGATCGCGGAAATTAATGCTTGTCCGGTGGTCCATCGTTGGACGAAATTTGAGGCACTCTCGGGCCTCACTCAATAATGGATATACTTCAATGAAACGATATACTAGTGTCGGCGGTAAGGATGGCGAACCCATAGGCGATTCTCTTGGCGAACTCATGAAAGGTCTCGCATTTTCCGCGAGCATGGCTACGGACCTGGCGCTGGTAGAAGACCAGGGACAAGGTATAGGCCAGAAACCGGATCATAGTGAGCACCACCAAGGCCGTGGTTTGGTGGACCGCAGGGTGTTTGAGGTGGCAGTCGGTCGTGAGGGTCTGAAAAACTTCGGTGTCGATTCGCCAGCGGCTGCGGCTGAACTGGTGGATGAACAGCGGGGAGACCGAGCCGAGTTCGAAATTGGTGGCGTAGAAGTTGGTGCTCGCTTGCGTCACCGTCGTCTTACTCTTGGTTCGATGACCGTCTTTTTTGCTGACCGTGACGCGACGCTGCTGTTCGATGCGAACCGTTTTGACGACTCGCACCCGGCGATCGGCTACGGGCCAATCAACCTCCGGCAAATGCCAGTATCGAATCTCCCGGCCCGGTTCGGCGTGAACGCCCGTGGGAGATCCTTGCGTGAAATGTTCAGCCTCGCGCCATAACTCGGGTTGGTTCTCTTTCAAGGTGAAGCTCCAGACCAGACCCAGACGTTCCACCTCTTGAACGAAGGGCGCCTGCAGATACAAAGCGTCACCCACCAAAACATCGAGATAGCGACGGCCTAACCGGTGGACCAGATCTTGGAGCAAAGCCAACGCACAGGCCACCTCGCCTTCGCCGTTCTTCTGAAAGCGAACACCCAAGGGGATAGGGAAAGGCGTGCTGACCAAGGTGATCGCGACGATGCGGTGATAGTACTGAGTATCGGTTCGCATCTCGCCGTTCACCTTGTGCTGAACCTCCCGCTCCATACAGGCATCGCAACACCGGGTGAACGAACGGCAGATTTCGATTCCATCGATCGCGGCCACCACCAAACCCCCGGGACCAGGCGGAGCGTAGCACTCCGTTGCGTTTCAAACGACGGGCGACGGTGCAACTGAGCTCGAACACGAGTTCGGGAGATTGTCTTTCCAGCGCGTAGCCGAAGGTGTCGTCGCTGATCGGTCCGATGCGTTTCGCCAGCGCTCCATCCTGACACTCGGCCTCGATCTGAAGCAGGCTGGGAATCTGCATGGCGGCACCCAGGAAAACGGCATCAAACACCTTCTTCCAGGGGTGCCGGGGGAATTGGCGGCCCTCGGGAAAGAGCGCTCACCAAATCAGAAAAGCCGAACACCTTGTCGAGATAAGCCTCGAATCGGTGTCGGCTCAAGACTGCCGCTCTTTCTTTTCTTTGAGCAACCGCTTCAGGTTGACGGCGCAGATGGTAGCCGCGGCGGCCTCGAAGCGGCGGCGCATCTCCGTTTTCTCTCGCACCTTGTCAGCCCAGTCGGCCGGGATGTTGAAGGCCTTCGGCTTGCCGTCAACCAGAACCGAGATCTGGAATTGGGAGTGAAGGGTCTTGCCGTCGGTGCAATGGCAGTTGGGCCGACCGCAAGCGCGTTTGCGTTCGACAAACGAGCCGGGCAGCATTTCGCGGAGAGAACCCAGACTACGGATGAGTCGGCCTCGCAGTTCCAAGTCCGGGTCGGGTAGCGATCTCATATGACACTCATAATAGTGTCAGAGACGAACAAAGTCAAGCCCCTGTAAAGATTTGCAAAAATGCCGCCAAACTGAACTGGGAGTGGAAATCCTTGTAAACAAACGAACTGAATCCGATGAAGTCCTTACCTTACGGAATCACTGAAGGTGCAATGGCTTGCGGGGATTGCGAGTTTGCGTGAAAGCGTGCCGCAACGTGCTGTAGCGGCGATCTCTGATCGCCGAAATGATTGATTTCAAAAGCCGGCGGTCAGAGACCGCCGCTACAGCACGCGGTTTCCACACAGACTCTTGCGGGCCCCCCATTTGCCCAGTCGCTCCTTCTCCCAGCGTGTTATCCATTCCACTGCAGGCATTAGTCTCAACGGTAACCCTCGGACACTCCGTTGCGTGATATAATTTGGTACTTTGAAAGGGCGCGTGAGGAAGTCATCTGACCTGTGCGTAAACTAACAGCGATAGCATTACTGAGCTTGGCCGCGGGCGGCACCGTCGTCTGTCTGGCGGCTCAAGACCAAAAGCCATCGCAGGCCTCGTCGCTCTCGACTCCCGTGGCTGCAGCTGCTTCGACGGCTCCCATTGGGCCCATCGCAAGCGCTGAAGATCCTGCCACCCAGGAGATTCTGAGCGCCGTCAAGGGCGGCGGCAGCGTGCTCAACTCGCCCGTGCTGCAGAACGTCAACGCAGGCCCGCGTTATCGCGTGGCGCCTTACGATGAAATCACTGTGAACTTCACCACGGTGAACGCGTTTGACGAACAAGTGTTTGTAAAACCTGACGGTTACCTCAGCCTGATCGGGGCTCCTGAGATTTACGTCTTTGGAGACACATCATCGGAGATCGCGGAGAAAGTGAAGAAGGCTTACGCGGGTGCCTTGGCCGAACCGATCATGGTAAACGTCGTGGTTGCCCTCTCCAATCCGCCCTACTTCATCGTGGGTGGCCAGGTGAACAATCCGGGCAAGTTCGTTCTTCATGGCCAGTTCACAGTGGCGGAGGCGGTGCAAGCTGCCGGCGGCTTCCAACTTGCAACAGCCAAACACTCCCGCGTCCTGCTATTCCGCCGCGTCTCACCAGACATGGTGTCAAGCAAGCTGATCGACCTTAAGCGCGTCCTCGACAAGGGCGACCTGGGCGACGATGTATTTCTCCACAATGGCGACTTGGTGTTCGTGCCCAAGAACCGTCTCTCCAAGGTGACTCCCTTCCTCACTTACTTCATGGCGTACAACATCTTCAGTATCAACTTCGGACCCACTTACAGGATCACGCTCGGGAGCGACTGAGGCACTGGGCGGGGCCCGATCGCAGAAGCCTTCAGCCTCGGAGTCCTTCGCGCCTAACCTTACTTCAATGCGCACCGGGTACCACAAGCCCGGTCTCGCCTTTCGTCCTGGGAGCAGTGATGGTCCGAGGGATCGAGAACGTGAGGTCCGCGCCGGGGCCAAGCACCAGGTCACCATGATGCTTGGCAAGAGTATGCACTACGCCGACGATAGCGCCGATGGCGGCGCCATATAAAGCTCCTTCGCCGCCGGCGGCGATCGCTCCTACGCCGGCGCCCGCAGCCGCGCCAATCCCAGCCTCCTTCGCGCCAGCCTTTGTGCTCTTCCCTGGACCTTCAACCGTGCCTTCGCTATCCTTCACGCTTACGCCTTCAGGCCCCTTCGCATCCTGAAGCGCTGCGGCCACCGAATAGTTCTGGCCGTCCGGAGTCCTAATGGAATCGAGCAACAGTCGCATTTCCGCCTTACCCTTGGCGCGCCCCGGAGGCTTCAGGAACGTGACGTGGCCCTGGACAGTGCTGTTCTCTGGCACTACCTCTTCGCCGTGGTAGATGATGGGCTCGGTCACTTTCCCATTGAACAGATCCCCAGTGCTGCTGCTCTTGGTGCTGACCGTACTCGTAAGCTCAACTTGGAGGTCGGTTCCTGCAGGAATGGTGATGCCGTCGTCCGCCATCAGCGGGAAGGCCGCTATGAGCAGGGCCGCCGTCACCCACAAGGCGCACCTCACCGGAACGCTCTTACTTGTCATGATGAGGAATCGCTGGGCGCTTTGAAAAGGAGAGCCCCTTTTGAGGCCGCCAGCCATCGGAATTCCGAGCGTGTTGCGGCTGCGGGCCGGCATAACAAATGACTGCCTATGACCCGCTATTCGAGGCCGTCTGGGGGCTGGAAGGCCCTTCCACAGCGTGATCCACCACGAAAGTCAGGTCTGTACCTGACACCAGGACAATCTGCTTCTCGTGTTTGAACAGGCTGTATAGGAGGGCCGTGCCCGCGCCGATGCCAGCCCCGTACGCGGCGTCCAACCCGATGTTCGGATTCTGGCCCGGGCAGCCATAATACGTGCAGATCATGTCCTGGGTGGCGCCGATGCTGGCGCCGGTGGCCGCCCCAATGCCGCCCACAATAGCCGCACCTTCTAACGCAGCCTTCTTGCTTTTCCCACAGCCTCCAATGGTACCTTCGTTGTCGGTGACGCCCTTGGTGCAAGTTGAGTTGGCGAGGTCCTGGAGAGAACCTGAGAGGTTAAAGTTCACATCGTCGGGCGTATTGATATGGTCCAGCACAACTCGCATTGACGCGCGGCCTGAGACCCGGCCCGATGCCTTCACCATGGTCACGTGCCCGTCCACCAAACTACCTTCCGGCACAATCGTTTTGTCGCCCGACACCACCGGCTGCGTCACCTCACCGGTGAACTTGTCACCGGCTTGGTTTGTTTTCGAGGTCAGAGTGGTCGTCAGCCGAACGTGAAGCACACTGCCGCTGGGCAGCACCACGATCTGTTTGTTAGGGTCGAACGGCGCCGGGACGGTAAGCTGACCCAGCACCGGCGTACCCGGGGTTGCAACGCTTTGTGCGGTTGAATTGCTCGGCGCGGCCGAAGTTGTCTGCGTGCCAGGATTGCTGCCTGTGGAAGTGCTCTGCGCAAACGCGCCCACCGCCGTCACCGCGGCCACCAAGAAGATTCCTGTAAACGACGAATAGATTCCCCGCCTCATATGAGTCCTCCTGGACCGAGGAACTTCCAAGACTGCCGCCCGGCCTTTATCATTTCCCTGCTGCCAGCATACAACCGGGCGGCTCCATTAGCAAATCGACATCGGTAGCGCCACGCTTCCGCTACTTCGATTCGACGCCGGGTAGTGAGGTTGTACAGAGGCCACACCAGTGGCCTGAGCCGAAAGCGGCTTTGAGCCTCTTGGTGCCGTCCGGTCAGCGATCCTTCCCGCCCAGCCTTTCTTTCACGTCCTCCATGATCTGTTTGCCGTGGAACCGACCGTTTTCGATAAAGATCTCATTGGTGTGACGGCCTGAGAGCACGACGCCGGCTACATAAAGGCCGGGCACATTCGTCTCCAGCGTCTTCGGGTCGCATGCCGGCCGGTAGCTGACGGGGTCCACTTGCACCCCGGCGCGCTCCAGCAGGTCGATATCGGGATGATAACCCGTGAGCGCAAAAACAAAGTCATTCTCAATGTCAAAGGACTCGCCCTGGGTGGTGTTTTGCACGCGGATGGAACCCTCGGCGATCTCCGTCACCCGGCACTCCAGACAGGCCCGAATGGACTTTTCCTTGATGCGGTTCTCAATGTCCGGCCGAATCCAATACTTGATGTGCCGGCTGAGTTGCGGCTCCCGATGCACAACCGTCACTTCGGCGCCGTGACGGTAAAGATCGAGGCTGGTAATCGCTGCCGAGTTCGCCCCGCCGATCACTGCCACCTTACGCCCGTAAAAGGCGTGGCCTTCCAGGGCGTAATGCGAGACCTTCGGCAGGTCTTCGCCGGGAATGCCCAGCTTGTTAGGCAAATCGTAGTAGCCGGTGGCTACGATCACGGTGCGAGAAGCGTATCGGGCGCAGCGTCCGCCCGGATTCTCTGTGGATACCTGAAATGCGCCGTCCTGCGGTTCGATAGCGGTAACACGCTCGTCAAAGCGGATGGGCAATTTGTAGAACTGTGCGGCGCAGCGGTAATACTCCAGCGCTTCGCCGCGCGTCGGCTTGACGTTGACGCTCGAAAATGGCAGGTCACCGATTTCCAGCCGCTCCCGCGTGGTGAAGAACGTCATGTTGGCCGGGTAGCTGAAGATGGAATTGACCAAGCAACCCTTTTCCAGGGTTATGGAATTGAGACCTGACCGACCGGCTTCGATGCCGCAGGCGAGTCCCGTAGGGCCGGCCCCTACGATCAACACGTCAAGAGTTTTGGATTGATCCATTGATTGACGCAAATTGATTCATTCACCGCTGCGCTCGCTAACTCCCTGGCTCACTCCACCCCAGGCCGTTTCTATCATACACGCTTCCACGTAAAGCTCCTTCGTGACACTCCTTTGGTCCTCTGGGCTGAGACAAACAGTTAAGACACTAGCTGCCGTTCGCTGGAATTTGATGGTACAGCGAAGGCCGTCGCCTTTTCGGCGCTCATAGATCGCCGCTACAGAGTTGTTGTCACAGTATTCCGTAATCCTCAACACTCAGTATTCTACGCGCACCAGGCAAAGACCTGGGGCGGGAGCCGTGGGACCCGCCAGCGTGCGGCGTCGCGCCTTCAGGATTCGCAGCATATCAGCGGGCTGCAATTTGCCTCGTCCGACTTCCACCAGGGTTCCGGCCAGGTTACGCACCATATGGTGGTGGAACCCGCTGCCTCGGACCTCATAGACGAGCATTTGCGTCCTCGCACTCCACAGGATTCTCGACGAGAATACGGTCCGAATCATTGACGCTGAGTCGTCCTTGTGTTCCGGACCGTCATCCTCCGATGCCCCAGAGGCAGCGAAGGAGGTAAAGTCATGCCTCCCCACAAAGCTTCGCGCCGCGGCCGCCATCCGCTTGCGGTCGAGCGGATAAGGGTAATGCCAGACGAAGCGCCAAAGAAAAGGCGAGCAGACCTCGGACTGCAGAATTCGGTAACGATACGTCTTGGAGCGCACGTCGTAGCGCGCATGAAAACCCGGCGCGACTTCGCCGGCTTGACGTACACGAACCTCGGGAGGCAAGACGTTGTTGACGGCCTTTATCAAATTGGAGAGCGGTATGCGGCAGGACGAAGTGAAGTTGGCCACTTGGCCGAGCGCATGTACGCCCGCGTCCGTGCGGCCGGAGCCGAACAGCTTGACGGGCTCGCCCGTAACCCGGGCGATTGCCTCCTCAAGGCAGGCCTGCACGGTGGGTAGCGAAGGTTGGCGTTGCCAGCCATGAAAACCGGTGCCGTCGTAGGCCACGATGATTCGAATGTTGCGGAGCGAGGCACCGGTTGGCACGTCCGAAGCGCCATCTTGGTTAGCGGAGCGCGTTCTGCTCATACTCGTCTCGGAACTGCGCACGCAGGCAAGGGCGGTGTGAAAACTCATGGATTCCCGCCTTCGCGGGAATGACGCGTTGCAGTAGGGCTTCTAAGTCCAGTGACATCGCGCCCCCGGAAGCGGGGTCGACGCCGGTCAGGCACCGGACCCGAATTTTCACAAGTGCTCTTGAAGCCCCGCCCTTGCAGATGGACCTCAAAACGTCGATCAAAGAACCCGAGCTAACGGCCGGCGCCAGCGTCGGTGCCGGGCGAGCGATCGGCCGGCAGGAGAGCAGCGGAATCGGCAATGGCGAATCGCATCTGGCCTTCGGCCACCATCTCGCCTGCGCGGTAGATGGCTCCCCGCAGCTCGCCGAAAGTCTCGCGGAGCTTCAGCACCTCCGCCTCCACGCGTACGGTGTCGCCGGGCTTAACGGGGTCGATGATGCGAGCGGAAGGGATCTGCAAAATCATGGCGATTTTGCCTTTCATCTCGGGGCGCTCCAGCACCAGGACGGCGCCCAACTGCGTTACGAGCTCAAGCAGAATTCCGGTGGGAACCAGCGGCCAGTCAGGAAAATACCCCTGGGCAATCTCGTCACCGGCGCTAAAGTGCTTCAGTCCGGCGATTCGCGCGCCAGGCAAGAACTCCGTGACGCGATCGAGCAGCAGAAAAGGATAACGGTGGGGCAGAATGGCTCTGATGTTCGCTTCGGAAGGCGCCTTGGTGTCGGGGTTCGGCTCGCTCATGGGGTTCCGGCTCAGAGCAGGGTGGTGTCGATTCTCACGATTCGCTCGGGTTCGCGGCGCGAGTCCGCAGATTCGGCGGCCGCCCGCGGCCGCGCACGTTCAGCGGGTGGACGCAACTCTGGGGCTTCAGCGGGTGCGCGCGGCTCGGGAGGTGGTTCAGGCGTCCGCACGGGGCTGGCCGAGCTAATCAGATAATTCCGAAGCTGATCGCGAGAGTTAACGAAAAAGTTGCGGGTGAGGCGGTCCAGAGCGTGCTCGCGCACCGCATCTTCCGTGACCAAAGATCGATAGACAAAAGGCCGGCCGCGCCGTTCCCGTTCCACCAGGCCCTTGCCCCTGAGGTGATCCATCACAGTCATCACCGTGGTGTAAGCGAGAGCGCGCTCGGGGAACAAGCGCGCCCGAACCTCGTGTACGGTCGCTTGGCCGAGCGCCCAGAGCGCCCGCATGCAGTCGAGCTCGAGCGGAGGAAGGTCGAGACGATGGTTGCGGGTTTTTCGCGCCATAGCGACTCAAGGTAAATGTTCGCCGCCGGGAGAAGCGCCGACGGACGCTTGGTTCTTGCCGGCTTCCGTCTTCACGGTCGGCTCGAAAAGCTCAGTCTTGAACAGCTCGCGCCCGAGAGCACGGTTGCGCGCGGTCCACTCGCCCGGCCGGTTTCGATCCGCCTGATACTGGGCGCGCATGCTCTCCAGCTTCGAGTCCAGATCATCGAGGTAATGGACCACCAGCGCTTCGGCAAACATAGGCTCTTTGGGAGAGCCGAACTCGAGCTTTCCGTGATGAGCCAGGATAACATGCTCGATCTGGCTGGCAAGAGTCTCCGGAAATCCAGGAATGCTGCTCATCTTTTTCCGCACGATCTCCAGCGCCATCACAATGTGCCCCAGGAGCTGCCCGCGCGTAGAATAGCGGAAAGCGCCCTCATAGCGAAGCTCCTCAATCTTTCCCAGGTCGTGTAGGATGAGCCCGGCCAGCACTAACTCGCGATTCAGCCAGGGATAATGGTCTGCAACCCGGTCCCCCAACCCGACCAGCGAGCTGACATGGTCCAGCAGGCCGCCCAGGTAAGCATGGTGGTAAAGCACGGCCGCCGGCGCCACCTTGTATTGCGGCGCAATTGCCGCATCTTCCATGACCGCCAAGAGAAGCTGGCGAATGGGCCCTTCAGGCATGCGCCGCAACCGCTCCAGAAGGCCGGCATACACGGCCTCGGGATCATTCGGGCTGCGAGGCAGATAGTCGCGAAGGTCCGCCGGTCCAACATGCTTGGCAATCGAACAGAGCCGAAGCTGCGTGACGCCTTGAAATTCTTCGATGTCAGCCTTGACCTGCACCAGATCGTTGACGTCGAAATCGAACGTCAGCCCGTCGGCGTCCCACTGCCGGCCCAGGATGTGGCCGGTGGCGTCTTGCAGGCGGACCTCAAGGTAGCCGGCGCCGCTGCGCGCCTTCTTCAGCTCCCAGCTTTGGACGAGAAACGTCGTGTTGACGATGGATCCCGGCTTCAGGTCAGCGACGAAACGCTCTTTCATTGTTCGGCTGGCTCGGCCGACGGCTCATCGGACGGGGCATTGGCGCATTTGGCAGCTCCGGAATCCATGAACGCCGGCGCAACAGTCACGTAGCTCTCGCAGCGCAAACGCGCAAGATAGTTTCGGAGGTCGACCTGGATCCTTTGCTGGTAGAGGGCTTCATCCACCCGCGATTCCACTTCCTCGAACTTCGGCGTGCCTCCGCTCCGGATTTCCAGCACTCTCAGAATAAGGTCGCCGTGCGAGGTCTTGACCACGTTCGAATAGTCGTTGACGTCAAGTTTGGCGACCGCCGACGCGACCACCGGCGCCAGCGTTCCCTCAGGAAAAAAGCCGATATCACCCGAGGGCCCGTTCGTGTTGTCATCGGAGTACTTCTTCACCACGTCTTCCCATTTGGCCCCGCTCTTCAACTCCGCCAGCGCGTCCTGCGCACGCTTGTCGGCTTCCTCGGGTTTGCGATTATCCGTCGAGATCCTTATTTCCGCGAGGCGCAGGCCGGCGGGCGAAGCGAAATCCTTAAGATGATCCTGGAAGTATTTCAGCGCCACGTCGCGGGTGGGTGTGATGCGAGAGCCCACTTCGCGCTCGATGACTCGTTGCATGAGGAGCTGGCGGCGCATCTGGTCCTGGTAATCCTCCCAGATCATCCCTTGGGCCTCGATGGCCTTCTCGAGATCCTGCAAGCTCGCGAGGTGGTTCTCCTCGCGTATCTGGTCCATTTCCTTCACCACGTCGGTTTCGACGTTGATGTCGTCGTCTTTCGCCTTCTGCACCAGAAGGTCCTCATCAATCATACTGCGGAGCATGTCGGCGCTCTTTTGCCGATACTGCGTCTCCAGGTCCGCTCCTGAATAGTGCTGCGCCAGCTCATTACGCAAATCCCTCTGCTTCTGCTCAAACTGCCGCTGCGTAACGATCTCGTTGTTCACGCGGGCGATGATGCGATTCACGATTTTCGTGACGGCAAGACCGGCCGGCGCGCCAAGCGCCGCCATTACCAGAATGGCTGCGACGGTGATGATTCTTCTCTTGATCATTGAATTTCCTCTTGCGGTGAACCGGCGACCGTTCCCGCGCCAGCGCCGTCCCTTACCCTCGCGTTGATTCTAATTCGAAGCGCGCAGTTCCTGCAAGGTTGCGTGCAGCTCGGTGAGCAGACGTTCGTCCTGCGCGCGAAGCCGAAACCGGAAGGTGCCGTCGGGCCGCAGCACCGCTTCGCGATGGCGCCGCATGAATTGGCGTAACCTTTCGGGGTCCACCGGCGATTGGGTGTGGAAGCGAATCCACATTTCCTCGCCCTTGCGCTCGATGGACTGAATCAGGATTTGCTCCGCTGCAGCTTTGACGATCGCGTACTGCAGCAGGGTCTTTACCGGCGCTGGCAACTCGCCGTAGCGGTCAACGAGTTCGGCCCCCATGTCAGCTCGATCTGCCTCGCTGGCGACGCTCGAGATACGCTTATACATCCGCAGCCGCTGGCTTTCGTCAGCAATGTAGGCGTCGGGAATCTTGATGTCGAGTCCAAGGTTGAGTGTGGTGTGCACCGTGAGCGCGGGCGCATTGCCTCTAAGCTCTTCCACAGCTTCTTCAAGCATCTTGAGGTAAAGATCCAGGCCGATGGCATTCAAATGCCCGGACTGCTCTCCCCCGAGCAGGTTTCCGGCGCCGCGCAATTCCAGATCGAGCGCGGCCAGGCGGAATCCAGCGCCCAGATCGGAGAACTCTTTGAGCGCGGCCAGGCGCCGGCGCGCGATCGGCGTCAGCGACTCCTCGGCCGGAATCAGTAGATACGCGTAAGCCCGCCGGTCAGAGCGGCCCACCCGCCCGCGAAGCTGATAGAGCTCGGCAAGGCCGAAGTGGTCAGCGTGGTTGACGATTAACGTGTTCGCCAGCGGAATATCGAGGCCGTTCTCGATGATCGAGGTGGAAACGAACACGTCGTATTGATGCTCCATAAACTTGAGCATCACCCGTTCGAGTTCTTTCTCACCCATCTGACCGTGACCCACGCCGATTCGGGCCGTGGGCACCAGCCGTTGGATTAGGGCTGCCATGGAGAAGATCGAGTCCACCCGATTGTGCACGAAATAAACCTGGCCCTGGCGCGCCATCTCCTGCAGAATGGCCGACTGCACCAGGCCGTCACTGAATGGCGCCACCACAGTCTGGATCGCTAGTCTTCCGCGGGGCGGCGTCTCAATCACCGAAAGGTCGCGCAGCCCCCCAAGGGACATGTGGAGCGTGCGGGGGATCGGTGTTGCCGTCAGCGTGAGCACGTCCACGTTGGCGCGCAGCTTCTTCAGCTTCTCTTTGGCGGCCACGCCAAAGCGCTGCTCCTCGTCTACTACCAGTAACCCCAGGTCACGGAAGTTAACATCCTTCGAGAGCAGTCGATGCGTGCCGATGACGATATCCACCTTGCCGGCTTCCACATCCGCAACCACAGCCTTCTGCTCGCCAGCAGAGCGGAAGCGGCTGAGCATTTCAATGCGCATCGGAAAAGATCCCATCCGCTGCCGGAAGGTATTCCAATGCTGGAACGAGAGCACCGTGGTAGGCGTCAGCACCGCCACCTGGCGGCCCTCCTGCGCAACCTTGAAGGCCGCACGCATGGCGAGCTCGGTCTTGCCGTAGCCGACGTCGCCGCAAAGCAGCCGGTCCATAGGCTCAGGACTCTCGAGATCGCCCTTGATCTGGGTCAAGGCGCTCAATTGGTCCGGCGTTTCGTCAAATTCAAACTGCTCTTCGAACTCCTTCTGCCAGGGTGTATCGGGACCGCAAGCAATCCCGCCGCTCATCTTGCGTTGCGCATAGATGCGCAGCAGCTCCTGAGCCATATCGCGCAATGCGCGTTTGACGCGGGCCTTGGTTTTTTCCCAGGTGACGCCACCCAGCCGGTCAAGCGTGGGCTTTGCGCCCTCGCCGCCTGACCGGTATTTCTCCACCAGATCGAGCCGCTCCAGAGGAACGTAGAGCTTGGCCTCGTCCTGGTAGGTGAGCAGCATGAAGTCGCGCTTCTGGCCTTCCACCTCGATCTGGCGCAGGCCGTTGTAAAGCGCAATGCCGTGGTCGACGTGCACCACGTAGTCACCCACCTTTAAATCGCTGAGGTCAGTGATGAAGCTGGAGATCACGGACGACTTGTCGCGCTGGCCCGGCCGTCCCCAGGCAAAACTGCCGAAGATTTCGGTTTCGCTCTCGATAAGGATACGAAGATCAGGGAACGAAACGCACTCGTCAAGATCGCCGCGTACGATGAGCAAGGGCAACCTGCGAGGAAACTTCAGCTCGGAGCTACCCCCGTCGGAGCTACCGCCGTTGGAGCTACCATCGCCGGACCTATTTTCAAATACCGTTCTCCCCTCGCCGCCTCGGGGGACGGTCCCACCTTCAATTTCTGTTCTCCCCTCGCCCCCTTGGGGGAGAGGGGCCGGGGGTGAAGGGGGCGTCTTATGGCGCACGGCGGCATCGACAAACGGAATCTGATACTCGTGAAAGATCTCGTGCAGCCGATCCGCCTTGCCGGAAGCCGCCAATGCCAGCACCACCGTTTCGCCGCCGTCGATTCGCCGGTGTACCTCCTCCACCCAAGGCTTCAGCGAGCCGTGATACCGCGGCGCCGGCTGCGACATAAGGGCAACCTCCGCGAACGACGAAAAGCGGGAGACAGCATTGCCTAGTATGCTGGCCTCCGGCGAGCCTGGGAGCGCGGGCGTCTCGCCCGCTCTTTCAAGGTGCTTTGGACAGCGGACGGCGGGCGAGACGCCCGCGCTCCCAGGCTCGTCGGCGCTGGCTTGCGGCTCAGTCTCACGGCCGGCTGCCGCGTCAGGAGCCGGTGGCGTTTGGCGCCCCCCGATAGCGAGCTCTTTCAAACCGATTTGGTTGGCATGCTCCACGAGCTTCCAGAATTCGGGTTCGCGGAGAAAGACGTCTTCGGGGCGCGGGCGCGGCGGAGTCATATCGCGGACGCTGTCAAACGCCTCAGCCCAACCCTGAAGGAGGCCCGCCAACTCGCGCTCGCGGTCCAGCGGCTCGTCCCAGATGACCACGGGACAGGCGCCGCCAGCAGAGATGACGCGGCTCCTCGACCCGGCCATGCTTCCCACGCTAGCCTCACCTGCTTGGCTCAGTAATGACGCCAGCGTGTTGGGCCGGGACTCGGCGAGCGGGGCGAAGAATTCCCATCCCGGAAACGGCACGGAGTATTCGGGCGCCCAGGAAGGTTCGTGCCTGCCGTCGTGTGCCTCGCGTGCAGCTAGTCTCGCCACCAGGAGCTGAAACAGGCCGGGAGACTGCTTAATCTCGGATAGAGGCAGTATCGTCGTAGCCGGAATACCGTGCCGCGAGCGTTGTGTGCTGGGGTCGAACTCGCGCAGGGACTCAATCTGATCGCCGAAAAACTCCATTCGCACCGGCCAGTCCACTTCGGGCGGGAAGATGTCCACGATGCCGCCACGAATCGAGAAGAGTCCCGGCGCACTCACAGGCTCGGAGGCTTGATAGCCGATGCCGGTCAGATGCTCGGCAAAATCATCGAGGCTGACGTCGTCGCCGGGCTTAAGTTCGAGAGCAAGCGAGCGGTAATAAGAAGCGTCTGAGAATCGCCCCAGCGCGGCGGCAAGCGGAGCCACCAGGACGCGGACTCGCCCGCGTGAGATATTCCAGAGCGCCAGCGCACGCCGCTCGAGAATGGCTGCGTGCGGGGAGCGTCCCTCGTAAGGAGAGCAGTCGAAGGTGGGAAGCGTGACGACGGCGTCGGGCGATCCGCCCAGCCATCCGAGAAAAGTCGCAGCCGCGCGCGCCAGCCGGTCCGCCGATTCGTTGTCGGCAGTCAGCACGAGCAGGGACTGGCTCCGCGACGTGGCACCCAGTTCTGTCGCGACGGCGGCCGTCACGAAAGCTTTGGCTGCCGGCGTTAAACCCGAGATCGTTACCGGACCGTGCGCCGTATTCCGCTCCGCGATCGCGGCTTCCCGCGCAGCTCGCAAGGCCGGATGATTCGCGAGGGGCCCGAGGCAAGCCTCAAGGCTAGCCTCCGAGGCGGCCGGAGTCTCGCGGGTATCTGTCACTTTTGTGGGTGTCTTGAGCAATTGACTCATTGACTCATCGGCTCATTGACTCAATTGCTCGCCGGCGTCCTCGTTCTCATCCTAGGGCCTGTCAGCTACCTTGGAAGTTCACTGAATCAATGGACCGACGAGTCAATGAGTCAATTCCTGGATCTTTTTGATGATCGCCGATGTCGAGTAGCCTTCAGCCAATGGAATGGAGATCACCTGTCCGCCCGCTGCTTCCACTTCTTCGCGGCCGACAATCTCGTTCGGCCCCCAGTCGGCACCCTTCACCAGCACGTTCGGCAGCATGCGGGCAATCACCTCGCGAGGCGTGAGATCGTCGAAGATGGTCACGTAGTCCACCGCCCGCAGGGCGGCCAGCACCTCAGCACGCTCCTGCTCCGGTACCACAGGGCGGCTAGACCCTTTCAGTTCACGCACGCTCCGGTCACTGTTCACGGCCACTACCAACACGTCGCCGTGAGCCCGCGCCTCAGCGAGATAGCGCGTATGACCCGGGTGCAGCAGGTCGAAACACCCGTTGGTGAACACCACACGTTTGCCCCGGCGCCTCAGCTCGCGGACACGATCCACAGCTTCATCTAAGGTCAGGACCTTCTGCGCAGCGGGTGATTCGGGGTTGCCGGAAGACACGCATCGATGATAGCAGACCACAAGGAGCACTTGTAAGGCACGCAGCCTGCGGGGTTTCTTAGCCCACGGAAGCTTTTCACTCACAGTGTGTTACAATGCGTATATACAGTATGCGCTACGAGTGGGACGAAGCGAAGAATCTCCGAAACCAGCGCAAGCATGGCGGCATCCCATTCGAGGTTGCTGCTCTGGTGTTCGAAGACGAACGGTGTCTCATCGGTCTCGACCGCGTGGACAGAACCGGCGAACAGCGCTGGCACGCGATCGGAACAGCGCGCATCGCGCAGGAGCACGCCGTATTGCTGGTGGTTCACACGTACCGGGAGGATACCTATGGTGAAGAGATCGTCCGTATCATCTCAGCGCGTCGCGCTGAGAAACGTGAAATCCGAAGATATCAGGAACAGGCAATGGACTGAGAAAGAGCGAGAGGCGCTGCGGCGTGCGCGCGAACGCCAGGCCGCCGGCGATGACTCGGACATCGACTTCGGGGACATTCCGCGGCTGACCGGCGAGCAACTGGCGAATCTTGTGCGCCTGCGCGACGTCAGACGAAAGGTAGCGGTGAGTGTGCGCCTGGACCCGCAGGTTCTCCGGTGGCTGAAGTCCAAAGGCGCCGGCCATCTGACCCGCATCAACGATATTCTCACGAATGTCATGGAGGCGGAGCACGCGAGGGGTTCGAGATAAGGACTTACATCGCGTCCCTTCTGGCTTGCCGAGTCTCGAGTCAGCGAGGCCGCTCTCGCCTGAGCGCGATCACCGCGACTAGCAGCGGAACCAACAAAAGCAATGATACGCGGCGATACTTCGACATGGCCCCTCGCCTATGCGTCAATTCATCAGCGATCTCCGTCTGTGCACGCTCCTTATTTCCGATGGAGATCGCGTAGGCCGACATCGGAATGTAGTTAATGCCCAGACAAATCAGGTAACAACCGAGGATAGCTTGCCAGAATGAGTGGCTTCGGAAAACGACGAACAGACCGAGCCCGATTGCGAGAATAATGCCTGCGGCGTACTCGACCAGGATGAGCTTATACCCAAGAAGGGCAATATCGAGCGCGGCGAGTTTTCGAAGGTTGATGGCGCGAAACACGGTTCTACCCTGCGGACACTACCTCGTCACTCGGACCACGTTCGAGTACGCCGACTGGCCCGCTGCATTCACCGCCCGAACTCGGTAGCAAACGTGCCCGCCCTGCGGCACGTTTGAATCCGTGACCTCTGCGGCTCCGGCTGCTAGAGTCGTGCCGAGCTTTTCCCAAGTGCTGGCACCGTTGCTAGCGCGGGCAGCGCCTTCAACGCGCCGCTCCACCACGACGCCGGTTGCGCCATCGCCGTGCAATTCCCAGGTGAGTTGCAGACTGCTATCACTTCGCGGCACCACTTTCAGCGAGCTCGGCGCTTCGGGTAGTTCGGTCCAGTCGAAGTAGCTGGCATCGGCGATGGCCATCACGCTGTCTCGCACCGGGACGGGCTCGGTCAGCCCCCGGGCGGCGTCCTTCCAGTGCAGTGGCTTAATGCTGCCCGAAGTGATGTCAATCAAGACGGGGTCCTTGATGCCGGTGGCCTCAAGCGAGACGCTTGCGGAGAGGTCCGGAAAATCGTGGCCGGGCATACTGCGTTCTCCCATCCAGTACGCCACGATCGCTTTTCCGGACAGCGACCGAAATCCGTAAGCAAACAGTTGCGCTCCCGACGGGTGGCTGATGGCGTCGAGTTCCGGAGTTGCGATGCGGATGGCAGGGTCGGGGCGGGTATCGGCGAACAACCAGTCGGTGTTCGCCAGGGCCTGGTAAACCGGCCGCGGAGTGAAGTCGTCCGGCTGGTAGCGGAGACCGTGAATCATGCCGAAGTCATCGTACTCGTTCCCGTCCGTGGCGGAGGTGAGCAGCCACACAAAGGTCTTCACCCCAGCCGCCCAGTTGTATACGAGCTGGCGTGGAACATATTTCACCTGGATGGAGTCATTCATATCCGTCCAGGTTGGAATGCTGTTGAACTCGTCGCACCAGAAGGGCACGTCCGGGCGAACGCCTGGATAGTGGCGAACGAATTCTCGGAACGCCTTACCGCCGCCCGGCGCATAGGGCGTGTTCGGGTCATCCACCGCTTCCGGGTTAAGGTTGTGGCCGTAGTCGGGATAAATGTGATAGGCGAAGACGTCGATGCCTGAAGCGCACTGGCAGGTATCGAGCGCCCTGCGCGCAAAGCTGGTCTCTAGCGGCCAGGCCTCGCCGCCGTAGATCACCTTGGCCTGCGGGTCCGTCCCATGCACTGCGCGCACGAAGGCCTTGAGCAGCCGTCCGTAGTCCTCGGGATTGGGCTCGGGGTTCCAATAGTCAATGTTCTGCTCGTTCCAAAGCGCCCAGTAATGAATGCGTCCCTTGAAGTGATTCACCATGAACTTGACGTAGCGAGTGAAAGCGTCAATCTGTTCCGGGGTCTTCGGCGGCCAGAACACCGAATAAAGGCTGCGGTCAGAGTTGTGGAAGCTTCCGGGCTCCGGCAGAATCGAGTCGGGCAGCTTTCCGGCCGGCGAAGTGTACATGGGGTTACCGTAAAGAAGCTGCACCTGAATCTCCACGCCGTTGTCCACGAGCGAGTCCACGTAGTCGTCGAGCTCAGGCGAGACCTCCAGCACGCCGCGCCGGCGCTCAATCCAGTCCCAGCTTGTGCGGTCGGAGCTGTTCTCGTACTGGCCGATGCGAATCCACTTCACGCCCGCGTCAAACATGCGGGTCCACCACCAGCGGTCCCAGGGCAGGTAGGGATCACGAGGCAGGTCAGAATTGATGCCGAAGCCGTCGTGGATTTGAGACGAGCGGCGCGGCGGGATGTGATCGGCGGTGGCCGCCGCTTCCCTGGAGTTCGGCGCGGCGGGCGCCGAAGATTGGCCCAGCGCCGCTGTAGCGAACATTATGCTAATCAACGCCGTGGCCAACATCAACTTGATCGCTCCGTCACGGGCCGTGATCCGTGGTGAGTCCGGCCCTTCCTCGAGCACCGAGCAGACCTTTGGGATCAGGGGCGTTGAAATTGGCACCATCGCAACCTCCGTTAAGCGCACGATCATAACAAATCGCGACGTTGCTGGCGCTCTATTGTAGTGACGAACGGCCACCCTATGGTTTGCTATGATAGAAACCTGGGCGCAGAAGAGCGAGTGGCAATCTGATTAGCCCTAAGTGAGAGCACAAACTATGCCCACCGTCATTCCTGTGCATGGGAAGGGGGTTAGTGAGTCAGTTTGACGTTGGGGCGGCCCTTGTGGCCGCCCAAGTAACAGCACTGCCTTGAAATGGGCGGCCACAAGGGCCGCCCCTACGTCGAATTGACCCGCTAGCAAGCGGGAATCCAAGTGGCGCCACGACAAGGAGCGACGATCATGGAAAAAGTGGTGAAATCAGACGCCGAATGGCAGCAAGAGCTCACCCCGGAGCAGTTCAAGGTTACCCGTAAGGCCGGGACCGAACCCGCTTTTACGGGCGAGTATTGGGACCTGCATGACGAGGGCGTATTCAAATGTGTGTGCTGCGGCGCGCCGCTGTTCAGTTCCGACACCAAGTTTGATTCGGGCACCGGCTGGCCGAGCTTCTCAGCGCCGCTGGACGAAAACAACGTCGAGACCCATAACGACAGCACTTACGGCATGGTGCGCACGGAGGTGCGCTGCAGCCGGTGCGACGCCCACCTGGGCCACGTCTTCGAGGACGGACCCCGCCCCACGGGCCAGCGTTATTGCATGAATTCAGCGGCGCTGAAGTTTGAGGAGAAATCGTAATGGTGCGGTCCGGTGGGCGTGGATTTTGGGCGTTCCGGAGAGGGTGGCACCGTTGAACGGCAAACGAACAAAGCTGGAATGTCCTTTAGAATCAAGCATCGGGACAGCGAGACTCACGAAACGCACAAGGATTGTGACAAATGTTAGTTAAATCGTAATAAGCCGGACTTTTCAGTAGGCCGCCTCCATCGAAATCGGACCCTCGAAGCACTACCGGAGATCAGCATTGTCGCTTTCGGCGGTTGCGCCGTCCCTCTCGCTTTCTCTATAATTCGTATCGGGACCAACCCGACTAATTCCCGCAAACATTAATGAGATATCCGTCTTATGTCCAATTCAATTGTTAAGAAATTGCAGGATGAAATTCAGGCGTTGGAGCACGAGATCAACCATGAGCTACCGGCCGAGCTGAAGCGCGCCCGCGCTTTGGGCGACCTCAGCGAAAATGCCGAGTACATCATGGCCAAGCAGCGCCAGGACATCGTGAGCGCGCGCCTGGGCCAGCTCAAGAAGCGGCTGGCTGACATGTCTCTGGTGAACATGGCCAATATTCCCAAGGATCGCATTGCTTTCGGCTCGCGCGTGGTGCTGTATGACATTGACCGCGACGCCCAGGTTGAGTATCGCCTGGTGACCAGCGAAGAAGCCGACTTCGCCAAGGGTCTCATCTCCACCACTTCCCCCATCGGCCGCGGCCTGATGGGCAAGAGAATGGGCGACACCGTCAAAATCAGCACACCCAACGGCGGCACCCGAGAGTTTGAAATCAAGGAAATGCAAACCATTCACGAGCAGGACGGCACTGACCCAGCCGGGTCGCCTTCCGCGTAGACGTTCGGCTGGCGACCTCCATCCTCCGTCCCGCGCCTTCCCAGCCTGACGCCGAGCAAGCCCCCCGATTCCCCGCCTCTCCCCTCCGGCATTCTGATCGCTTGTGACGTCGGTCACAGACCCGCAGGGCGACCAGCGGTACCAAAAGAGCAAGGGGAGGTTCACTGCAATGGTCGGCACGACAATTGAGGACGTCGAGGACTTCCTCGACCAAAAGCGCATCGCCTTCGTAGGCGTCTCCAGGAACCCGAAGGACTTCAGCCGCACCTTGTTTCGCGACTTACGAGAGCAGGGCTACACGGTTATACCCGTAAACCCGCAAATGCCCGATGTGGAGGGCTCCCATTGCTTCGCGCGCGTGCAGGATGTGACGCCGCCGGTGGACGGCGCCCTGATCATGACGCCGGCCGCGAAGAGTGAGCAGGTGGTGCGGGACTGCGCACAGGCAGGCATCACGCGAGTGTGGCTGCACCGCGGCGCCGGAGCCGGATCGGTGAGTCCGGAGGCTCTGAAGGTGTGTGAGGATCTCGGCATTCGTGCGGTGGCGGGATATTGTCCTTACATGTTCCTGCCGCAGACTCCGTTCTTCCACAAGATTCACGGTTTCTGGATGAAGGCCACCGGCGCTTATCCGGCGCCTTGCCATTAAGCTCGGAGGCGCCGGGCCACGCACGATTGCCACGGCAGACGTTGAGGTTCCGTTGGGGCCCAAACGTTCGCCACAGACCGAGAGTGTTCACCCCGCCGTCCTCGATGCGGAGGACTCTGCCCGCGGCGTGGACGGCGACCCGGGGCGGGAAATGGGATCGAAAGCGGCACAAGTCGAGGAGATGCCGGGCCAAGCTGTGACGGTGGGCAGCACGATCTCGCACTATCACCTGCTGGAAAAACTCGGCGGCGGCGGCATGGGTGTGGTCTACAAGGCTGTCGATACCCGCTTGGACAGGCTCGTGGCGTTGAAGTTCCTGGCTGTCACGGCCGGCCAATCTTCGGATTCGCCCCAAGGCACGCCCGGCCACGACTCTCCGGCCGTCGAACGTTTCCAACGCGAGGCGCGGGCCGCTTCAGCGCTCAATCATCCCAACATTTGCGTGGTTCACGACGTTGGCCAGTTCGAAGGCCAGCCCTTCATTGTGATGGAGCTGCTCGAGGGGCACACCCTCAAGCGGCTCATCGAGACTGGACCTGTCAAGCTCGACCGGCTTCTCGATCTGGCCATTCAGATTACTTACGGGCTGGCAGCGGCGCACGCCAAAGGGATCATCCACCGTGACATCAAGCCGGGTAATGTCTTTGTGACGACGCACGGCGAGGCCAAGGTCCTTGATTTTGGCTTGGCCAAGCTGACCGCGCGTCCTGACGCCATGGCGCCGCTCCAGATGGTCGGGCTGCAGGCCTCGCCCGTGGTGACAAGTGCGGAAACCTACAGCGACCCGCTCACCAGCCCTGGCATGGCTCTTGGAACCGTCGCCTACATGTCGCCGGAGCAGGCACGCGGAGAGAATCTGGACGCCCGTACGGATCTTTTCAGCTTCGGCACTACGCTGTATGAGATGGCGACGCGGCAGCACCCCTTCCCCGGCGGCACTTCCGCAGACGTGCTGGCGGCCATCCTCACGCGTCCGCCCAAGCCGCCTCGCGAGCTGGCTGCCGAAGTGCCCACCGAACTCGAAAGAATCATCCTCACGGCGCTGGAGAAAGATCGCGATCTGCGCTATCAATCCGCCACCGATCTTCGAGCCGACCTGAAGCGTCTGAAGCGTGACACGACGTCCGGACGTACGGCAGTTACCGGCCCACCCGCCACGGGACCGATACCTGCGGCGCCAGATACAGGGACGCGGCGGGAAGAGGGAAGTGCGGCCGTCCGAGCGTTCGGTGCGCTCCGCCGGTCCTGGCACTTGGCCGCAATCGCGGTGCTGCTTGCCGCCCTTGCTGTGGCCGCCTACGTCAATCTTCGTCCGTTGCGGCCGCCCAAGGTGACTGCTTACCGGCTCATGACCAACGATGGGTACTCCAAAGATCTCTTCGGCACCGACGGAGCGCGGTTGTACTACACCGAAGATAGCGGAACAGCGAGTTGGTACGTTCAGATGGCCATCGGCGGTGGAGAGCCGGCGCACATGCCCAAGCCTTCTCCGTCCTTTCGACTCTTGGACGTTGACCCCCATGGCTCGAACCTGCTGGCGGCTGACATCGCGACCTATGGGCAGGGCCCATTGTGGACCCTGCCCATTCTGGGCGGCTCTCCCCATCGTGTCGGCAACCTTGTCGCCACCGGGGCGGCGGCGTGGTCTCCGGATGGTCAGCGCATTGTTTACGCGCAACTGGGTGACTTGTTCGTTGCGCAAAACGATGGAAGCGGCGTGCGCAAAGTGGCGAGCGTTCCAGGCACCATCATGGGGCCTGCCTGGTCACCTGACGGGCGTCGAATTCGTTTCTCCGCAGGCGATGAACAGAGGCTTTCTGTTACCCTTTGGGAAGTGTCTGCGGAAGGAGCCAACCTCCACGTCCTTTACCGGGGGTGGCACAACCCACCTGACGAATGCTGTGGCAAATGGACCTCGGACGGAAGATATTTCGTTTTTGCCTCGTTGGGAGGAATCTGGGCCCAGGCCGAACCGCGAGGCCTGTTCCGCCCAGGCCCTTCGCAGCCTGTAAAGCTCACCAGCGGGGCGGTATTACCGTTTAGCCAGGCTTTGCCCTCGAAAGACGGAAAGTGCTTGTTTGCCGTAGGCGTGGCCCCCCGCGGCGAGGTGATCCGTTACGACGTCCGCAGCGGGCAATTCCTGCCTTTTCTCTCCGGAATCTCGGCGGAGTTCGTGACGTTTTCCCGAGACGGCCAGTGGATAGCCTACGTGACGTACCCCGATGGAGTCTTGTGGCGAAGCAAGGCTGACGGAAGCGAGCGACTGCAGCTTACCCAATCATCGGCGGATACGATGCCCTATGCGTTCAATCCGCGATGGTCACCGGACGGGAGTGAACTCGTCTATTACGTTGTAGAGCGCGGCCGATTGCCCAGACTCTACCGCGTGTCGGCGGACGGCGGCCAGCGGCAGGAGTTGCTCGAGAATCGCGACGAGGCCAAGACAGACCCCAACTGGTCCCCGGACGGCAAGAAGATCTGCTACGGAGGGGCCTCGAGCGCCGCGTCCGCCCTGCCTCGTCCGCACATCCACATTATCGATCTCGAGACCGCAGCGGTGACCGACGTGCCGGACTCGAACGGATTCTTCTCTCCTCGCTGGTCGCCCGACGGGCGATACATGGCGGCACTGAGCCTCGATTCCTCCCGGCTGGCGCTGTTCGATTTAACCGCTCAAAAGTGGTACGAGCTTGCCAAAGGTGCATTCTTTAGCTTCCCCAATTGGTCGCACGATGGCCGCTATGTGTACTATCTCCAGGGGAGCAAGAGCATGAGTCTGATGCGTCTTCGCATCGCTGACCGGAAGACCGAGCGCGTGGTAGACCTGCAAAACCTTCACATGACGGGATACTATGGCGTGTCACTCTCTCTTTCGCCGAATGATGAGCCCATCATGACGCGCGACATCGGAAGGCAGGAGATATTCGCGCTCGACTGGCAGGCACCCTGAGTGACCGGTGACCTCGGCAACCCCGTAGAATCCTCTGATGAGCCTACGTTTCACTTTAAATTCCCACGTCCAGGTGTAGAATCCTTGTGCTCAAGCGCAAGCACCGGCGCAACCGCGCGCCGGCGAAGATGGGGGAGGAGCAAACATGTGCGAGGTTAGCAGGCGTGCCTTTTTGGCAGGTGGGACGGCGTTTTTGAGTCTGGCGGCGGAGGCCGAACTGTTGGCTGGGCCGGTTCCGGCGGGAATGGCCGAGGCCGCCGGGGCTGACCGGCTAGCCCCTGACGTCTATTTTCACGAGGGGACGGTGGCGGATAACGCTGACGCCGTCTGCAACAACGGCTGGATCATCTTCGAGGATTACGTGCTGGTGATCGATGCGAATTTCCCTGCCGGCGCGAAGCTGATTATCAGCAAGATTCGCGCTATGACGGATAAGCCCATCAGGTTCGCCTTTGATACCCATCACCACGGCGACCACGCGTACGGCAATCAGGTGTTTGTGGAGAACGGCGGGGTGCCGATCGCGCATACGGGCGTCATCGAGGAGATGAAGCGATACGAAACCGGCTATTACGACCACAAGCCAGGGGCGTGGGAAGAAGCCGCTAAGAGCCGCCACGATCTGGCATCTACAAAGCTCAAGCCGCCCTCGGTTCTGTTCTCGAAGGACCTCTTCTTTGACGACGGCAAGCATCGCGTTGAGCTCATGCACCTCGGCGTAGCGCACACCCATGGAGACGCTCTCGCCTGGCTGCCCAAGGAGAAGATTCTGTTCGCCGGTGACGTGTGTGTGAACGGACCTTACAACTACGTGGGTGACGGCGACGTGGGCCAGTGGGTGACAACGCTGGACGCAGCCAAGAAGCTGGGCGCGAACATTGTGTGCACCGGCCATGGCCCGCGCTCCGTGCCATCGGTACTGGACGATCAGCAGGCTTTTTTCAAAGCGCTGCGCGGACAGGTAGGCACGCTGATGGCCCATAAGTCTCCGGAGGAGGCAAAGACTCAGATCGAGCCCATTCGCGCTACGTTGCTGGCCAATTCGCAGATCGCACGGTACATTAGCGCGCGCGGGAATGACGATGGCTTTCCGGCCCAGGTTGGAAAAGTTTACGAGGAGCTCACCGGTAAGAAGCTGGCTGCGCTTGTCCATTTGCCGCAGCTTGCGCGCCGCGCCCACGCGCGATCGCATGGGGTCGTTTAAGAACGCTCTCCCGAGGACGGGTCATGCTACATTCCAATAGCCTCAACTCTGGTTGCCTCTCGGCTCGGCACTATGCCGGCCTTCTTTTGCTCTCTCTTGCGACGCTCCAACTAGAACTGGCGCTTACTCGAGTGCTCTCGGTCTCGCTTTGGTATCACTTCGGGTTTTTGGTGATTTCGACGGCGTTGCTCGGCTTCGGCGCATCTGGGGTGACCCTCGCGCTCTGGACCGGGCTGCGGGAGAGAAGGAGCCTGGATGCGGCAATCGGCACGTGCGCTCTGGCGTTCGCCCTCTCGGTGGTCTTGAGCTTCTGGCTGATGCAGCGCATTCCGTTCGATCCCTTTTCCGTTGCCGTCGATCGCCGGCAGTTTCTGTTCATGCCGATCTACTTTCTGCTGGTGGCGTTGCCGTTCTTTTGCTCCGGCCTCGCGATCTCACTCTTACTGGTGCGCGGCGCTTCCCAGATCAATCGGCTGTATTGCTATGACTTGCTGGGCGCGGGCCTGGGATGCGCCCTGGTGGCTCTCGTTATTCCCCGGTTTGGCGGATCGGGCAGCGTGCTGTTCGCGGCTTTTGTGGGCGCGGCGGCCGCCGTGTGTTTCTCATCCCGGGCGCAGCGAGCCTTGGTGACCCTCAGTGCCCTGAGCGCGGTGCTGTTGCTCGCGGCCAGCTTCCGGGGCGAGCGGACGATTCCCATCCACATCAGCGCGAATAAGCACCCACACGCCATTCGTGCCATCTATTCGGCGTGGAACACCCTGTCGCTCGTAGAGGTGGTGGACTCTCCGCCTCAAGGCAAAGAGCCCGGCAGCCGTACGATGTTCATTGATTCCGGAACAGCAGCGACCGGCATCAGCGATCTGAGGCCGGACGTCAGGACAGTTCTCGCCGAGCATCCCGAGCAGGTGTCGCCGGAATCGAGCATCGCCTACCTTGGGAAGCCGAATCCGAGCATCTTGATCATCGGCTCCGGGGGCGGTTACGAGGTCCTGGAGGGCCTGAAGGCCCACGCGAGTTCGATCACCGCGGTGGAGATCAACTCCACGATCACCGACGTCGTCGCCAACCGCATGAACGGCTATTGGGGCAATCTGTTTCACCAGCCGGAGGTGCGCCTGGTAAACGATGAGGGACGCAGCTTTATCCGGCGATCGAGCGCGAAGTATGACGCTATCATTTCCGTCCACACCATCAGCAACGCTGCTGTTTCCTCGGGCGCTTTGAGCCTGGCGGAGAGCTACATCCTGACTCGCGAGGCCTTCGAGGATTATCTCGATCACCTCAAGCCCGATGGCGCGGTTTTCTTCACGCGGCCCGAATTCCAGATCGCGCGATTGTTTGCCACGGCGCGCGAAGCGTTTTCCAGGCGCGGGTTGGGACCGCTCAACGGGCACGTGATGGCTTATCTTGAAAACGCCGGGTTCCTGACCGTCCCGGGCCATCTTGGGTTTGTGGCAGGATTTCTGCTGCAGAGGTCCGAGATTCGCCCGGAGCAACTGAACGAGATCCGCAAGAGCTTTCAGGCCGCGGCCGCGGCCGACCCGGACGCCGCCGTCAAAATCCTCTATGCGCCCGATGAGCCGCATCCCGGCAGTATCTACGATCAGATTGTGAGCGCTCCGGACCTGGAACAGGTCTACCGGGGCACCGATGCGCAACTGGCTCCCGCGACCGATGACAAACCGTTTTTCAATCAGCATACACGCTGGTCCCGAATCCGCTGGAACACCATCGTGGACCTTTTCTCTCAACAGCAACCCGCGGGCGCGCGACTCTCTCTGGAGGACCGGCCGATCGCAGAAGTTACCCTGCTGATCCTGCTCCTGCAGTCGGCGGCGATTGCGGCACTTTGTATCCTGGCTCCTTTGGCTCTGTTGGAGCGGCAAAGCCTCCGAGTGATCGCGCGCTGGAAATGGCTAGCCTATTTCGCCGCACTGGGCCTGGGATTCATCATGATCGAGATCGCCCTCCTCCAGCGCTTCCTGTTGTTCCTCGGCGAGCCGATTTACACGTATGCGGTGGTGCTGGCGGGTTTATTGATCTTTACCGGTCTCGGCTCCTATGCGGCGGGCAAGTGGGGTGCGGGGCCGGAGCAGACGCTAAGGTGGGTGCTGCCGCTGCTCTTGCTCCTGGTGGCAGCCACAGCGGTCATAACACCCCCCGTATTCCACCTGTTTCTTGGCTCCAGTTTGGCCGCACGGATCGCGATTGCGGTTCTCTTGATTGCGCCGCTGGGATTCGTGCTCGGCATGCCGTTTCCCCTCGGACTGCGGATTGCGATGCAGCAGTCCTCGGCGTTGGGATCATGGGCCTGGGGCGTCAATGGATTCTTCACTGTGATCGGCACGGTGCTGGCCCTGATGCTGGGGATGATGATCGGCTTTCGGTTGGTTCTCTTTCTGGCCTGTGGGTCTTACCTTGCTGCGTGGGCCGCGATCGCGCGGCTGGCAGCACTGGGGCTGCGTGTCCAAAGCTCCGTCGCGATACCCCAAACTGCGAAGCAGGTGTAGTGCAGGGCCCGTTCTCGGCCCTGCGGCTTTTCGATTCCTGAAACAACGGCAAGGCTACAGACGAGCGCTACGCTGGCTCGCACGGTGTCGTATCCGGGTGAGCAAACATCTGGAAATCCCTGTAAACAAGCGATGAGGGAAGCAACCTGTAAAGATTCGTCACACAAATGACGGCAGCCCTGAGGCTGGCAACGAAATTCACAGCTTAACTTCCTGAATTTGCGGGTGTAGAATAATCCTTCGCATTTTATCAATTGTGCCCACTGTCCCATTTCGAGGTGGGAGAATGACAGTGACGGGTTATGAGAGCGTGTCATGGGAGCCCAGCCCTTCCACTCTCGCAGGGGCACGATCCTTGTTTACAAACAGAGGGTTGGGAGAGCCGTTCGGGCACGAAAATGGGTACCCCCCACCACCCCCCCCGACCCCCTACCCCTCAAAGCCAAGAGATTACGTCGAATCAGCAAGTTACATCATTGTGGGTTCGTGCCGAAGCCAAGAACTTGTTTGCAATCAATAACTTGGTGGCTTTGTGTAAATTTTACACAAAGCCAAGAAGTCCTTTATTATGATTAGAGCAAAACGGCGCAAAAATTACCCAAAACCAACCGAAATTTATTATTGAGTAAACATCGTGGTTCATCGCCATTACAGCCCGAACTGAGTCTGAAACCTAGTCTATGCAGGGCGTCGGAAGTCGTTGCCGAAGCCGCAAGCCTGTCATGCTTCGCTCGGCTCAGAATGACAGGTATTCCGGTCGTGGTCGGAGTTATGACGCTCCATTTAGAGGTCAAAACGGAAGCGGGGCCGCTTTAATCGGCAATTTGCAATCGCCAATCGGCAAATGACTAGATGTTGATTCTGGCTTTTGACACGACGAGTCCCGAGGGCGGCGTGGCGCTATATCGCGATGACGCGAGCCTCGGTGACCTGCGCGCCGACGGAAAAGGGAATTATTCCATAGCTCTGTTTGAGATGACGGACCAACTGCTGGCAAATGCCTGCTTGCGCCTTGAAGAGGTGGAGGTCTTTGCGGCAGCCAGCGGTCCAGGCTCCTTCACCGGCATACGCGTAGGACTGGCTGCGGCTCAGGGTTGGGCTAAAGCCTTCGGCCGTCCGGTGCGTGGAGTTTCCGTGCTGGAAGCGATGGTGGAAGCAGCGCTGCCTCACGCTGACGTGGCACTGCCGCTCGTTGACGCGCGCCGCGGTGAATTTTACGGTGGGGTGTTCAGGCGCGCCGTCCCGACTGAGGCCGGAAGCAGTTTGGAGTTTGTGCTGGCTGGGGACGGCTTCGCGGCGAACGCGGAGCGCATTGCTTCTCTGGCGGCCGAACTGACGGGCAGTGGCAAAGCGGCAATCGACATGATCATCCGCGAGCACGATCAGGCCGCGCTTGAACTCGCGGCAGCCCTTCCGTCATCCGCGAACCGGATTGTAGTGCCCGGTTTCCTCGCACCAGCCATCGCCAGCGTGGCCCTTCGTGCGTCTCGCGAGGGCCGCCTTCAACAACCCCAGGGACTCGACGCCTGGTATATCCGGCGATCTGACGCCGAGATGAATTGGCGGGAATAAGGGGGCCGATCAGAGTTGCACCGTCAATTGGAAACGCCGAGACCCGCGGAGCTGTGTAAAAAATGCAATGGATTCCCACCTCCGCGGGAATGACTGTGTTTGAATGATGTCTCTGAACCCAGCGGTGAGACGATGAACGTCATCTTGATTCGCGACTTCGAGCCCGGCGACGCTGCGGCCATCATCGAGATTCAGCGCGCGGCTGCAGAGTCCTCGCAGTGGCTGCTTGCCGATTACGAGCGCCTGTCTCGCGAAGCGGGTGGCATGGTTCTGGTGGCGCAGTCACCTAAGACCTGCGTCATGATTGGGTTCCTGGCGGCGCGACTGATCGGGGAAGAGGCCGAACTGTATAACCTTGCGGTGGCCGAGACGCATCGGCATCGGGGCGTGGGAAGGGCTCTGGTGCAGGAATTCCACCGGCGCTTGGCGGCCACCGGAGTGCTTCAGGTTAGCTGCGAGGTGCGCGCTTCGAATGCGGCGGCGCTGAACCTCTATCGCGCGTTCGGTTACGTACGGTCGGGTCTGCGCCGCGGCTACTACGCAAGTGACGGCGAAGACGCCCTGCTCCTTCAATGCGACCTGCGTTACGCTGCAGCGTGCAGCCGGTTTGACTTGACTAGCAGCTCGCGCTAGTCTTTGCTCAGCATCGTTCAGACCCTTGAACGTAAGCGAACTTGGGTAGGTCGTCATGAGGCACACACACGCTTGCCTGCTCGCGGTTCTCCTCTCCGCTGCCGGGGCCTTCGCGCAGCCCTCGCAGGCCGTGCAATCGCAGGCCGCGAGCGCTCCTGCGCCTCAGCCTGCCGATCTCACCCACGCCACGCCGGAAGCCCTCCTCAAGGTTTACGGTCAACTTTCCAACCTTCAAGGCAGTGACCAATACGCGGTAACGGAAAACGCGGTGTTGAAGCGTGACGCCGGTACGTTCACGTTCGAGCACGGTCGATTGGCCTTTGCGGCGCCTGTGGCGGGACGCGTGGTAGCCGCGGTATTCACGGGCGAGGGCGTCTTCCGGCTCGACCCGCCCACGGAAATGGATCGCCGCCAAATCGCCCGCTTCACGAAAGAGCCGAAACTCGAAGACGGCTTTCGCGAGGCCGTGTTCTTTTTCAGTGATGACTCGTGGGCGCAACTCGCCAAGTTGGTGAACGTGCGCGGGGGCGGCGACGCTGACGCAACCGGCCACGCGCTGGAAGCGGTTCAAAAACAGTATCGGGAGCGCTTGAATAGCTGGTGGGAGAACGAGCGCAGGGGCGAGTTTCCCATGCGAAACCTGCCGGCACGAATGCTTGCTGACTTCTCCGACAGCACCAGCCGCGGGCTCTTTCTGGCGGACATTAAGAGCGAGCACCATGACCGGCTGTTCTACCAAGTGAGTTGGAACCGCGACGGAGTGCTGCTGCCCGTGTTCTCCAATGACGAAGAAGTGACGCTGATGCATTGGAAGCCGGGCGAATATTCCGAGTGGTGGTCAGGGTTTCACCTCGCCGAGGAATACGCACGCAACCCTCATCCCGAACATCGTACGCTGCTGGCGCACGCCGCCGACGAGCGCATTGACGCCGACGTCACCGGCAATCACATCTCAGCGACGGCCGAGATTCATTACGAAGTGCCCGGCGCTCCGCTGCGGCTGCTTCCGCTGAACCTTGAAGGTGTGCTGAGGATCTCGGGCATTACCGACGAAGCCGGGAAGAAATTGAATTTCATTCAGGAAGATCGCAAGCTGGCGAGCGATCCTTGGGTGATACTTCCGGAGACGGCGGCGTCCGGCCGCAGCTACACGATGAAAGTGGCGTATGAGGAAGACTCGACGCGCGAAAGCCGCATTATTTATCAGGAGGGCTCGGGACTTTACTTCGTGGGAGCGCGCGAGTCCTGGTACCCGAGCTTCGGCGCCTTCGATGATCGTACCCACTTTGTCCTGAACTTTACTTCGCCGAAGAAGCTCATGTTTGTGGCCACCGGACGGCCGACGGGCGCGGAGAAGGACGGTAAGGACGTCATCACGCATTGGGAGTCGGAGTTTCCTTATACCGTGGCGGGCTTCAACTACGGGGATTTTGTGTCGAAAAGCAAATCAGACCCTAGCCTCACCGTCACGGCTTATACCGGCCGGAATCCGCCCGACGTTTTGAACGGCCTGAGTCAGGCCATGGACCTCTACGACCTGCAACACGGGGGCGGCGCAGGCGGAAATGCAGAAGCCCAAACCGGAATTCTCAGGGGCGGCTTTAACACCGCGAGCCAGGCGCAATACGCCGCCAACGTCAGTTACGGGGCGTTCAGTCTTTACCAGCACTTCTTCGGCCCGCTGCCCTTCAAGACGATTTCGATTACCGAGCAGCCCGTCTTCGGGTTCGGGCAAAGCTGGCCCACGCTCATCTACCTGCCTTGGGATTCGCTACTGGACGCGACCACCCGAAACAGCCTGCACCTGCAGAGGACGGGCGAGGCTCGTGAGTTTTATGACGTGGTGGCCGTGCACGAAATGTCGCACCAGTGGTGGGGTCACATGGTGGGATGGAAAACGTATCGCGACCAGTGGATGTCCGAAGGCTTCGCAGACTTCTCGGCGTCGCTGTTCATCCAGGCGACTGACCCCCAGAGATACCGCGCCTTCTGGGACCTGCGGCGGATGCATCTGCTGTCGAAAGACGCCGCGGGACATCGTCCTGTCGACGTGGGCCCGATTGTTTTGAATTACCAGACGAATGCCTATCGCGAGCCTCGCGAGTCTTTCGATCTCATCTACGAAAAGGGCGCGTACGTGCTTGAGATGCTGCGCATGCTGGCGGAAGACGCGAAGTCAAAGGATCCCGACGACATCTTCATCGAAACCATGCGCGACTTCGTCTCGACCTATGCGGGCAAGAATGCGTCCACCGCAGATTTTCAGCGAATCGTCGAGAAGCACTTCGGCCAGCCCATGGACTGGTTCTTTAATGAGTGGGTGTACGGAACCGAGATTCCTCATTATGAGTTCAGCTACAGCCTGAAAGACGCCGGAGGCGGCAAGACTGCGGCTCACATGACGCTCACCCAGTCCGGAGTTTCAGATTCGTTTCTTATGAAACTTCCCGTATACATTTGGGTTCAAGGCACACCGCGACGCTTTGCGTTGGTGTCCCTTAAAGGGTCGAACACGGCGAGCGGAGATGTCACGCTTAATGGGCGCCCCGAGAAGATCACGCTGGATGAGTTTCACACCATTTTGGCGGAGGAGAAACAGTGATTCCGGAGCGTCCTCGGCTGCAGGCAAGGCGGGACGAGTGGGTAGGTGACAAGAGAAAGTGACGGGGTGTAGCGGAAGAGACCTGCAGACCCAGAACTCAGAACGCGTCGCGTGAAAACACGAAACCCCGGCGTTACCATGAGAAGGAAGCACCGGGGTTCGTTTGGCTGATGCCGGACGGCGGACGCTGACCTAAACCGTAAACGAGCTGCCACAGCCGCAGGTGGACTTGACGTTGGGGTTTTCGAACTTGAATCCCGAGCCCTCAAGCGTCTCGACGAAATCGATCTTGGTGCCCTTGAGGTACATCAGCGAGGCCTGATCGACAAAAACCTTGAGGCCCTCGAACTCGAACACCTTATCGATAGGGTTGGTCTGGCTCTCAAAATTCATTTGATAGGAGAAACCCGAACAGCCTCCGCCAACAACAGAAACGCGCAGCCCGAGCGGCGCCGGATCCTGCTGGGCCATGATCTCTCTTACCTTTTCGGTGGCGTAAGGTGTGATTTCTAAATTAGTAGCCATTGCCAACTCCTTTGTGATTGGTGAGCTTCACCGACAAGCGAAACATCGTTCTTACAAGTCAATACTAGCAGGGGCCAAGCGAAGAAATCAAGAGGATTGGCCAAGCCGACTTGCCGGTTCAAAGTCCGCAATCGAAATTCGAAGCTCGAATGCGTCGGATCGAATTGCCGAAAGGCAGCGCGAGACGCGGAAATCCGACACGGAAAATACTGCGCACCAAAGGGAGCCTTCGTGAAGAATTTACACTCACTGCGGCCCTCGTGGTCTTCGGTGCCTTCGAAAATTCAACAACTTGAAGAGAGGGCCACTTTGGCGTGCTGCTTGCACAAAGACCGGTGCGTCTACAAAGCGCCCTCGGCGCCTATGTAGGCGTCGCGGTCCCCCCTCCGCGAAGGAACCGGGGAAGCAACTCGAAGCCGGCAGCTAGGATACAAGCTGGGGCTGGCTCCGGGGGCTCCCCGGATTCCTCCTTTCCAAGCAGTCGAAAATCAAAAGTCAAAAGCTGAAAGTCAGGCGTTCGGCGCTTGCTACCCGCATTTCTCACCGGGATTCGAAAACGGCGGGGCTGAAGAGTCTGTCCCTTGGGGCCCTTGGCCCGCGAAAGGTCATGAAAATCGCCGTCCTTGTCGGGCGGGTTCGTAGGGCCGGGGCAAGCCCGGGCCCTACGAGGCGACGACGGCCGCATTTTCGACCCTGTGTGAGAACCAAGCGCTGTAGCGGCGGTCTATGACCGCCGGCCCTGTTCTTTCAACGACTTCGGCGCTCATAGAGCGCCGCTACAGCGCGCATACGGGAGTTTTCACACAGATTCTGAAGCCCCGCCCTTTTCGAATCCCGGTGAGAAATGCAGGCTAAGACGGCGGCAGAACCGTCGCACTCCTCAAACCAGCTACGTTGCGCGCCGATGATACAATACGGCGGTGGACTCGCCTGCCCGCAGTCAGAAGCCGCGCGTTACACTCATTGCCGGAGACGGGATTGGTCCCGAGGTCACTGCGGCCACTGTCCGCCTGCTCGAAGCCGCCGGAGCGGAGATCGATTGGATTGAGAAAAAGGCGCAGCCGATCGCCGGGCGTCGCCAGGAAGACATCGATGCTGATCCGGTGGTGGCCTCGCTCAGGGAGACTCGCGTTGGCCTCAAGGGCCCGCTCACCACGCCCGTAGCCGGCGGCCACCAGAGCATCAACGTTGCCCTGCGCAAGGCGCTCGACCTTTACGCCAACTTCCGGCCCGTGAAGCGGCTGCCCGGGATTCGCACCCCTTTCGAAGGCGTCGACCTTGTGGTGGTGCGCGAAAACACGGAGTCCCTTTACGCCGGCCTCGAGCACACGGTGGTGCCCGGAGTGGTGGAGAGCCTGAAGATCATCACGGAATACGCCTCCACGCGCATCGCGCGGTTTGCTTTCGAATACGCGCGCAGGCTCGGGCGCAAGCAAGTGGCCGCCATCCACAAGGCCAACATCATGAAACTGTCTGACGGCCTCTTTCTTGACTGCGTGCGCAAGGTTGCCAGGGATTTCTCTGACATTCACTACCGCGAGGTGATTGTGGACAACTGCTGCATGCAACTGGTGATGAGACCGCAGCAGTTTGACGTGCTACTGCTTGAGAATCTTTATGGCGACATTGTCTCCGATTTAGCCGCGGGGTTGGTGGGCGGCCTCGGCCTTGTTCCAGGCGCCAATCTCGGTGAGAATTGCGCCGTCTTCGAGGCGGTTCACGGCAGCGCGCCTGACATCGCAGGGCAGAACATCGCCAACCCGACGGCCTTGATGCTCTCGTCGATTCTGATGCTGCGCCACCTCGGCCAGGATGAAGCGGCCAATCGCGTCGAGCAGACCATCCATCGCGCTTACGGCGAGGGCCACCATCTCACCCGCGACGTCGGTGGGAGCGCCTCGACGGACGAATTCACCAGCGCGCTCATCGGGGCGCTCCAATAGCTCCTGCTGATGCCGCGCTAACCAAATGGTGCGCAAGGTCCTTCATCTAATCTTTCAACCACCTGAACCGGGTGTGGCTCAACTCTTCACAAGCAACTCAAGCCGGTAGTGTCTCAGTTTGAAGTGGCATGGCCATCTTGGCCATGAAATAACACGGGCAGGATGCCCGTGCCTGGAGTTTGTACATTTTGAGGCCCGAAGGGCCGCACTAACAAAGCCCTGGGCAACGCCCAGGGAAAACCCAGGGAGTATGAAACATCGTAGCCCTGAAAGGGCGAACTAGAGCGGGTCATCCGAATGGGCCAATCACTTACGTTCATCTGATCTTCAGCACCAAAGGCCGTGAGCCATTGCTGCTGGGAGCGTTACGGAAGCAAACCCACCCGTATCTGGCCGCCGTCCTCAACAACCATGGCTCTGCGGCCCTCAAAGTCGGAGGCACCAGCGACCATGTTCATGCCCTCTTCCGCCTTTCGAAAAACCGCGCTCTGGCCGAGGTGGTGGAGGAGATCAAGACGAGCTCCTCGAAGTGGGTTAAGACGTAGGCTCGAGGGCTGGGCGGGTTCCATTTCAAGCCTGCGTCTTTGACAAAATGTCACATTAGATTTAATCTAAACTCTTCATGGATGCCGAGGCGATTAAAAGATCCCTGGAGGGCAGCGGGTTGCGGTGCACGCCGCAGCGCTATGCGGTGATGGCGGTGTTGATGGAACAGACCCGTCATCCCACGGCGGCGGAAATCTTCAAAGCCGTCAATCGTGCGGACCCGCGTTGTTCCAGGGCCACGACTTACAACAATCTGCGGGACCTGGTGCAGGCGGGTCTGGTGCGTGAAGTGGCCGCGGAGGGCCGCGCCGCGCGATTCGATGCCACGGGCATTCGGCATCACCATTTTATCTGCGACCGCTGCGGCAAAGTTGAGGACGTGGAGTGGTACGACGTGCCGCAGCCCCGCTCGGGCTCCCTCGGTAAGCGGGTTCTTCGCGAGTGCGAGCTCATTTTCCGGGGGCTGTGCGCGAAGTGCGCTCCGCGCAGGCTTCCCGTTGGCCGTAACGGCGGTCTCCGGCCGCCGTAAGACCGCCTGCGGTGCGAATCAGGACCTAACGAACGAAGCCAAGAGGTTATTGAAAACAAAGGGCAACACTTTTCCAACAAGACGCAAAGTCAATATGTATATGAAAACAAACGACTTATTTTTGTCAAGCCAGCATCTTATTGATGCGCAGCAGTTTATCTAATTATAGGATAGATGATCGTACATAAATTACTACAATGGTAACCACCCCCCCGGGGGGGTAGGCTGTCCGAAAACGAACCCAAACTTGTATCCTATTGTTGCTAAGTATGTTAAGCGCAATTTTGGTGGCCTATTTCAAAACGAGTTGAAAAAACGAACCCAAAACTGTAAGGCACAGATTCAATAAGAGATAACTGCGAAAAAGTGGCCAAATTCGAGTACAAAAACGAACCCAAACGAACCTAGTTTTTAGGCAGACTTTGCTCACAAAATCGGCAAACGAACCCAACGACACCAAGAAACGAACCCAAGATCCCTTGTAAGGAGGAAACATAAATGGATAATCAACTCACCGCCACAGCGGGGGCGGCTGCTCCTGCTCTTCAGGAGCAACCCGTGTCAACCGAAAGCAAGTGCCCGGTGTCGAACGGAGCTCGCAGTCACACCTTGGCCGGAGCCACGACGAACGTGGGCTGGTGGCCGAATCAACTGGACCTGAAGCTGCTGCACCAGCACTCGCCGTTGTCCAATCCCATGGGCCAGGCGTTCAATTATGCCGAGGAATTCAAGACCCTTGACCTGGATACCGTCATCAAGGACTTGCATGCCTTGATGACGACGTCGCAGGAGTGGTGGCCGGCAGACTATGGCCACTACGGACCGTTTATGATTCGCATGGCGTGGCACAGCGCCGGTACCTACCGCATCGCCGACGGCCGCGGCGGGGCGGGCCATGGCAACCAACGATTTGCGCCCCTCAACAGTTGGCCCGACAATGTGCTGCTCGACAAGGCGCGGCGGCTGCTCTGGCCGATCAAACAGAAGTATGGCCGGAAAATCTCCTGGGGCGACCTGATGATCCTCGCCGGTAACGTCGCCTTGGAGTCGATGGGGTTCAAGCCATTCGGATTCGGCGGCGGACGCGAGGACGTCTGGGAGCCCGAGGAGGACATTTACTGGGGGCCGGAGGGCGAGTGGCTGGCGGACAAACGCTACAAGGGCGACCGTGAGCTTGAGAATCCGCTGGGCGCGGTTCAGATGGGCCTGATTTACGTCAATCCGGAAGGGCCCAATGGCAAGCCGGACCCCGTTGCGGCGGCGCGCGATATCCGCGAGACGTTCGGCCGCATGGCGATGAATGACTATGAAACCGTGGCGCTGATTGCCGGTGGGCACACGTTCGGCAAAGCCCACGGCGCGGCCGATCCGAAAAAGTATGTCGGCCCTGAACCCGAGGGCGCTGCGATTGAGGAGCAGGGCCTCGGCTGGACCAGCACCTATGGCGCCGGCAAAGGTGGCGATGCGATCGGCAGCGGGCTCGAGGGCGCATGGACGCCCACCCCCGTGAAGTGGGACAACAGCTACCTCGAAACCCTTTTCGGCCATGAGTGGGAGCTCGGGAAGAGCCCCGCAGGTGCGTACCAGTGGTTCCCTAAAAACGGGAATTCAGCGGGCACCGTTCCGGATGCTCACGATCCCGCGAAGCGGCACGCCCCCATCATGTTCACAACGGACCTCTCCCTGAGGATGGACCCGATCTATGCGCCCATCGCGAAGCACTTCCACGAGAATCCGCAGGAGTTCGCCGACGCGTTCGCCAAGGCGTGGTACAAGCTGACGCATCGTGACATGGGGCCGCTCGCGCGGTACCTCGGCCCGCTTGTTCCCGCGGAGCCGCAGTTGTGGCAAGACCCTGTTCCTGCCGTGGATCACGAACTCATCGGGACTAGACAGATCACGGCCCTGAAGTCCCAGATCCTCAAATCCGGACTGTCGATTTCCCAACTGGTCGCGACGGCCTGGGCGTCGGCCTCGACGTTCCGCGGCTCCGACAAGCGCGGTGGGGCCAACGGAGCGCGCATTCGCCTCGAGCCGCAAAAAGATTGGGAAGTGAACCAGCCGGCCGCGCTGGCCAAGGTGCTCAAGAAGCTGGAGGCAATTCAAGGGCGTTTCAACCGCTCGCAATCAGGGGGGAAAAAAGTTTCGCTGGCTGACCTCATCGTTCTGGGCGGCTGCGCAGCCGTCGAAGAAGCTGCGAAACTGGCTGGGCACGAGGTGAAGGTTCCCTTCTCGCCGGGGCGCACCGATGCCTCGCAGGAGCAGACCGACGCGCACTCGTTCGCCCCTCTGGAGCCCACCGCAGACGCGTTCCGCAACTACCTGCACCGGAATGGAGACCCGAGATCAGCGGAGGAGCGGCTGGTGGATCGCGCGCAGTTGCTGACGCTGACCGCCCCCGAGATGACAGTCCTCATCGGCGGCTTGCGTGCGCTGAATGTTAATTTCGGCGAGTCTCAACACGGCGTCTTCACCAACCGGCCCGGGACGCTGACGAATGATTTCTTCGTCAACCTGCTCGATATGAATACCAAGTGGCAGGCCTCCTCGACCTCCGAAGGCGTGTACGAGGGGCGTGATCGTAAGACGGGCGAACTGAAGTGGACCGGCACCCGCGTGGACCTTGTCTTTGGTTCCAACTCCCAGCTCCGCGCCATCGCCGAAGTCTACGCAAGTAGCGACTCGAAGGAGGCATTTGTGAAAGACTTCGTGGCGGCGTGGAACAAGGTGATGAACCTCGATCGCTACGACCTTCTGCGAGTCCCGGCGGAGAAGAAAGCAGCAGAAGTGGTAACAGCTCCGGCTCCTGTTCCTGCTGCTTGAAGTGCAATGGTGATTGCCAGTTTAGCAGGCGACAATGTCAAAAGTGCTGCGCTGTCGGCAGTGGTGCAGTTTGGCGTAGGGGCGGCCCTTGTGGCCGCCCATTTCGAATCGGTTCTGTCATTCGGGCGGCCACAAGGGCCGCCCCTACGCCAAACCGGCCAAACTGCACCACTACTGGGGTACTGCACTCCGCCAGAGCCGATGGATTCCAGGAGGGGGACGTGGTCTTTAAACAGTACTATCTTGGTTGTCTGGCGCACGCGTCGTACCTTATTGCCGATTCCGGCTCGCGAGTGGCCGCGGTAGTAGACCCGCAGCGCGATGTTGATCAATACCTCGACGATGCGCGCGAGCAGGGGCTTGAGATTCGCCACGTCTTTCTGACGCATCAGCACGCCGACTTCATTGCAGGCCATCTCGAACTGCGGGACCGCGTGGGCGCTCTCATTCATCTGGGCGCGCGGGCCAAGGCGGAGTACGGCTTTGCGGCCATGAAAGACGGAGAGAGTCTTCGCCTCGGCGACGAGGTCACCCTCAAGGTGCTTGAGACGCCCGGTCACACGGCGGAGTCAATCTCAATCGTCATCGTTAATGCCAAGGCCGGCGAAGTCACGGGAGGACAGGAGAACGAGCCGTGGGCAGTCCTCACCGGGGATACCCTTTTTGTGGGCGACGTGGGCCGGCCCGATCTGCGTGCCTCACTCGGGTGGGCGGCGGACGATTTGGCCGGAATGCTTTACGACTCGCTGCACGGCAAGCTGCTGGCGCTGCCGGACGCTACGCTTGTCTACCCTGCGCACGGGGCGGGATCGCTCTGCGGGAAATCGCTGGGCTCAGAAAACTTCTCCACGATCGGCGTGCAGCGCCGCTTGAACTATGCGCTTCAGCCCATGAGCAAGCAGCAGTTTGTTAGCCTGGTGTGCGCTGACCAGCCGGACGCGCCGCCTTACTTCTCCTATGACGCGGTCCTGAACACCAAGGAACGAGTGACCCTGGAGAAAGCGCTTGAGCAGTCGCTGAAGCCTCTTACCCTCGAACGTCTGCTGCAACTCAAGAGCGAAGGAGCCCAACTTTTGGACGTTCGGGACGCGCCTTACTTTGAGGCAGGCCACCTGAAGGATAGCCTCAATATCGGCTTGGGCGGGCAGTACGCCACCTGGGCCGGGACGCTGTTGGACCGCGAACGTCCGATTGTGGTGATCGCTGAACCCGGCCGCGAATACGAGGCTCAAGTGCGCCTCGGCCGGATTGGTTTTGACCGGGTGGCTGGCTATCTCGAGGGCGGGATGCAGGCGCTGGCTTCGCGGCCTGACTTGGTTGCCCGGACGGAGCGCGTCAGCCCCGAGGAGTTGGCGGAGGAGCTTGACGACCCGTCGTCCGCCTCAGCACCGCTGTTCATCATCGATGTCCGCACACCGCGGGAATGGAACCAAAGCAGAATCGAGGGAAGCGTAAATATTCCCTTGAATCATCTCCGGGCGAGGATGGCGGAGGTGCCGCGCGGGCGGCGCGTAATCGTTCACTGTGCCAGCGGCTATCGCTCGGCGACCGCTGCCAGCTTGCTGGGGCAGCACGGCTTCGAAGACTTGGGAGACTTAGCGGGTGGCATCAACGCCTGGTTGGCTGTCGCCCCGAGAAGCGCGACGAGAACGGCCGCTTCAAACTGACCCTTCGGTTACTACGGAGCGAGAGGCCTTCATGAGCGCTGAATCGATGCCGGAAGAGGGAAAGCCGAACCTGCCGCCGCGTGCCTGGACTTATCCCTTACTCGACGCTCTCACGCTCCGGCGCTCCAGGCGTTTCGCCGCGGGAATGAAGTTGAACGGCGGTCCCTTAGCTTACGCGAGCGCGCGGCCCCCTGAACCTCTGACTCTGGATGAGGAGGCGGCGCTCGCCTTCGCAGCCTGTGGCGTCACCGGTTCCGCGCTTGCCGAATTGCCATACGAGACAGGCGCTGCTCCTGAGGCCGGTGGCGGCAACATCATGAAGCAGTTTGCCGCTCGCACCGTTCCCAGCGCGGACGCCTTGCACACGGTTGTGCTCTTCCTCATTAACGACCGTGGCGCCTGGATGCTTCGCCGGCCTCAGGACTTCCCGCGCGATCAGATTGCTGAATTGGCAAATTCGGCGCGCCGCGGTGAATTGACCGGGTTGTTTGAGCGAAGCCGCGTGCGCGTGGCAGATCGCCGGGTTGACGTGCCACGAGAGCTCCCGTTTGTCCCGCCCTTCAACAAGTGGTCGGCCAACGTCTCCGGCAGCACCTACTTCATGCCCGTCAATGAGCTGACTGCGCTTTACATCAATATCCTGCTCTCTGCCTTCAGCGCGGATTTCAATTACTTCGTCGTGGACGATCGCAACCGATTTCGTCCCGCCGGCATCGGCCGCTGGGCACGGTCCAAGGGCGGTCTGCTGCACGACGATCCCCGAGATGGCCGCTTCATGACAGTCAGCTTTCTTGAATCATGGCTCTTCGAGCTCGCCGCCGTTGAGCAGGGCGCGATGATCCAGAATCTCGGCCTCATGAGCCAGGCGCTGGGTGTTGGCGGTTTCCCCCACTTCGCTGCACATCCCTTCGGGTGGCCTCAGGCTCTTGGCTTTCGCATGGAGCAACCAAGACTGTCGCGCCTTCTGGCGGCCGGACCCATCAGTCGCACCGTCCTCCGATTGCTAAGAAAGGATATCCCTGTGCCTACGGCGGTAGGAAAGGAACAGGACGGTGAAGTCTTGATCAAGCCGTACTGCCCTCCGTACTACGCCAGCATGAAGGAAGCTGTGCTCGCCTTCCTCAGCACCAAATTCGCCCCTGGCACGGGCTCGTTCCGTGACGGCGCCCAGGCCACGGCGTGGCGGGAGCCGGAGCGCATTCTCGCGGGTATTCCCGAGTATCGTGGAGCTGCCGTCGATGCAACCATCGCGTACTGCGAGTACGTTTATCGCCGCTATGGGCGATTTCCCGCTGCCTGCGGACCGTTCCGAACGGTCCTCGCCTACCAGGCGCACCGGCTTGACCCCGACTTCTATGCGCGGTTTTACCGGCCGGAAGCTTTGGGCCGGCCGGAGGCTATCGACGCGGCAACTCGCACCGAGGGGCAGTAGCCGGATGACCAACGAATACCATTTCGTGACGCGCTGGCAATTCGACGGACAAATTGAGGAGGTCTACGACCTCATCCGGGACGCGCTGAATTATCCGCGTTGGTGGCCGTCGGTGTATCTCGAGACCCAGGAAATTGCGCCCGGTGACGAAAGTGGTGTTGGGCGCAGAATCCGGCTGCACACCAAAGGCTGGCTGCCCTACACGCTGCGGTGGGAGTCTTGCGCAACCGAGGTCAAACGGCCCCACTTGCTGACGGTTCGCGCCACCGGTGACTTCGACGGACGCGGCATCTGGACCTTGGAGCAGCAGCACGGGCCGGTGAATGTCACGTTCGATTGGAAGCTGACGGCAGACAAGCCCCTGCTGCGCAATTTGTCCTTCCTCCTCAAGCCGGCTTTCAGCGCCAATCACCGCTGGGCCATGGCTCGGGGCGAGGAAAGCCTCCGGCTGGAACTTGCCCGGCGCCAGGCCGCGACTTCGGAGGAGGCTAGTCGAGTACCCGCGCCACCTGGCCCCAATCGCACGTCGGGCCTCTGGCTCACGCTCGCCGCCGTGGCCGTCATCGGCATTCTGGCAGGCCTGTTCCGGTTGGCGTGGCCGTGAGGGTGGGCTTCGTCGAAGGACGCTGAGCGAGGTGTTCGTCGAGTCGAAGGGCTTGCACACGATCTTCGAGGTCAGTCGCGACGCCAACGTAGTGGCTATGATCGGAACACTCCAGGATGTAGCCGCACCAGCCCTTCGGCTCGCTCATGCTCGCTCAGGGCACTTCGCCTTGCGGCGAAGTCTGGAGTTTGTACATTTTGAGGCCCGAAGGGCCGGACTAACAAAGCCCTGGGCAACGCCCAGGGAAAACCCAGGGAGTATGAAACATCGTAGCCCTGAAAGGGCGAACTCGAGCGGGTCATCCGAATGGGCCAATCACTTTCCCAACTCTACGTTCATCTGATCTTCAGCACCAAGGGCCGTGAGCCGTTGCTGCTTGGGTCGCACGGAGCCAAACCCACGCGTATCTGGCCGCCGTCCTCAACAACCATGGCTCTGTGGCCCTCAAAGTCGGAGGCAGCAGCGACCATGTTCATGCCCTCTTCCGCCTTTCGAAAAACCGCGCTCTGGCCGAGGTGGTGGAGGAGATCAAGACGAGCTCCTCGAAGTGGGTTAAGACGCAGGCTCGAGGGCTGGGCGGGTTCCATTGGCAAAGTGGCTACGGAGGCTTCTCGGTGAGCCCCGGCGAGTTGGACAGCGTCGTGAAGTACATCGAGCAACAGGAGGCACACCACCGGGCGACGAGTTTCGAGGAGGAATACCGCCGGATTTTGAAGGCCTACGAAGTCGAGTATGACGAGTGCTACGTGTGGGACTGAACACTGCGCTGGGGTCGCCCTTTCAGGGCTCAGCGTTTGGCGCGGCATCTGATTTCCCTGGGCGTTGCCCAGGGCTTTGTTAGTACGGCCCTTCGGGCCTCAAAATTTACAAACTCCAGACTTCGGCCTGCGGCGAAGTGGCGGAGAGGGTGGGATTCGAACCCACGTTGGAGTTTCCCCCAAACACGCTTTCCAAGCGTGCGCCTTCAGCCACTCGGCCACCTCTCCGGGAAGCACACTCCCAGGCTGGGCTTCAGTATAGCAGTCCTGGGTATTCGGGTTCCACTCGCAAATGACACCGATGTGCTAGCCTACATCAGTGAAGATAGGTGACAAGGCCCACACAAGATGCGATAAGGTGGGTTAGGGTTCCACTTTGCGGGTCGTTTAGAATGAGTAAAGCCTCGGTGCCCAAGAATCGCGATTGATCATGCGGGCAACGAGGCGATCTGGGCGAAATGGAGGCTTATCTATTTGGTAAGTTTAATGTTTTGACTGTTAATGCCTAGTGCTATATGATTGCTCCATGTTGAGTCAGCCTGACAATCGCGCCGGCCGATCAGAGGAGTTGGCGCAGATGACATCCAGTGAGACTCGCGCTGTCGAGTTGGGGGACAAAAGACGTGAGCGACAAGACGTCTTTGTCGGCACGGAGCTCGCCGACGGTGAGCGCCGCTAACCATCGCCAGTTACTAAGAAGCGGCTGGCTATATCTGCTGGCACTTTGCGTGACCGTCGCAACGGTTGGCGTCGAAGTCACGCTTGGGGGGTGGATGAGGGGTCAGCCGCCGGCTTCCCTTCTCATCATCCCGGTCGTCGTCAGCGCGTACCTGGGTGGGCTCGGTCCCGGGTTACTGGCCACAGCCGTGGCCGGATTCGCAGTCTTTTACGTCCTCATACCTCCGTCGTTCACTTTCATCGTACAGAATCCGGCTGACCACATCCGCTATATCGCCGTGACCCTGAGCGGCGTTCTGGTAACCGCGCTTAGTGAGGCGCTGCGTCGGTCCCAGCGGCGAGCAGAGGCTGACAACCTTCTGAGGACCGTGACGCTCGCGAGCATCAGCGATGGCGTGATCACCACCGACGCGGACGGCCGCGTAACGTTTCTCAATGCCGAGGCCGAGAGTCTGACCGGCTGGCAGAATGAGGTGGCTAAGGGTCAGGCTTTGAACAAGGTGTTCCACATTGCCGACCGGGAAAAGGATAGGGGTTCGGACGGAAGTGGGAGCCGCATTTCGTGGTCTGGAACGGTGGTGGGCTCAGTCACTCGCGCGGTCTTGCTGGATCGATTTGGCAAGAGGATTCCCATTGAAAATACGCGCGCGCCCATCCGAAGCTCAACGGGCTCAATTTTAGGCATGGTCCTCGTCTTCCGGGACTGCTCTCTGGTGGAGCAGGCTGAGGCGGAGCGTCAGGCTGCCGAAGAGGCCCTCCGCGAGAGCGAGGAGCAATTACGGCTTTTGTTTGAGACCGTGGACTCCGGCGTTTTCGTCACAGATTCCAAGGGCATCATCTTGACGGCAAATCGGACGGCTGAGCAGATGTTTGATTTGCCGGTTGAAGCCGCCCGCGGCAGGACCTGCTATGAGCTCTTTGAAACGGTTGGTGAAAACGGTTCGACACGCGCCCCGGAGGAAACCACGATCCAGCGGGCCTTAGCCACCCGCAAGCCCGTGAGCGCTGAAACCGTAGGAGTGAAGCACCCGGTACGGGGGATGATCTGGCTGCTGGAAAGCGCTCACCCCGTTTTGGCCACCGACGGCTCGGTGCGCCAGGTGATCGTGACGTGCACTTCGGTCACCGCGCTGAAGCAGGCCGAGGAAGCGCTGCGGCAGAGCGAAGAGGCGTTCCACACGCTCTTTGAGGAATCTCCCGTTATGGCGGCTCTCAACGATGCCGAGAGCCAGCGCTATTTCGACGTTAACCTCGCGTATTGTGAGTTTTACGGCATTCGCAAAGAATCGCGCCTCGGTCTTCGGCCTGCCGATATCAACCCAACGTTCGATTACGGCGTCATCCACGAACGGGTGCTACGCGAAGGAAGAGTGGAAGGCCTGGAGATTCCGTCAGTGACGGGCGACCGTGTGTTTCTGCTCTCGGCGCGCAAGGTCATGTTCCACGGCAGGACATGTATCTTGAGCACTCTGCAAGACATCACCGGCAGGAAGCAGGCTGAAGCCGTGCAGCTTCGAAGCCAGAAGCTGGAAGCTCTCGGCACGCTGGCGGGCGGCATTGCCCACGATTTCAACAACATTCTGCTCGCCATTCGTGGCAACGCTCAACTCATCGCGATGACGATGCCGCCGGACCATTCCGCTCAGCAGTACCTCGGGGAGATTTCCAAAGCCAGCGGCAGGGCAGCCGACTTGGTTCGGCGGATTCTCGCGTTCAGCCGGCCCCACGAACAGCACCGCTCCGTGATTCAACTGCAGCCTGCCATCGAAGAGGCCCTTAGGCTGGCCCGGGTCGCTGTGCCCACTGCCATTGAGATCCGCACGCGCTTCCAACCCCAGTTACCGCCCGCGATGGCCGATTCTACTCAGATCCACCAGGTCATCGTAAATCTCGCCACCAACGCGGCGCACGCCATCGGTGACCGAAGCGGGCTGATCCAGGTCGATTTGGACGCCGTAACGGTCGACGGGGCGGGCCCCAGCCTCGTTCCCAATCTCACGCCGGGCCGCTACCTGCGACTGTCGGTCAGCGACGATGGCTGTGGCATGGACGAGTCCACTCAGAAACGCATCTTCGACCCTTTCTTCACAACTAAGCCTGTGGGCAAGGGCACGGGCCTTGGCCTCTCGGTGGTGCACGGCATCATGAAAAGCCACGGAGGCGGCATCAGCCTTTACAGTGACAAGGGCAAGGGCAGCGTCTTCCACCTGTACTTCCCCGCCGCCGCAGAACCCGTTCCCGTCGCACCGTTCGAAGCGGCCCGGCTAGAGGGGAAACGCGTCGGCCACCTGCTCTATGTGGATGACGAAGAGGCGCTTGTTTTCCTGGTTCAGTTGGGATTGCAGCGGCTAGGCTACCAGGTTACCGCTCTGACTGATGCAGCCCAGGCTCTGCGTGAGTTTCGAGCCCGTCCGCGGGACTTTGACGCCGTGGTCACCGATCTTTCCATGCCGGGCATGTCAGGATTCCACCTGGCCCAGGAGTTGCTGGCGACGCGGCCCGATGTTCCGATTTTGGTCACCTCCGGCTATCTGCGGCCCGAGGATCAGCAGGAAGCGAAGCGAATCGGTGTGCGCGGTCTCACAGCCAAGCCCGATACTATTGAGGAACTCTGCCTCAACGTCGACCGGCTCTTCCGCGATGCGTCAACCGAGCCGCTGTCCTCGCCCCCGTGATGGGCTGCAACCGAATATACTGTGATCGAGGCGCGAGCCTTGGCCTCGCGGATGGGGATGAGGAGGTAGCTTATGCCTGAAGCGGCGCGTCAAACGCGCGAATACGCCCTTGGACATTCATCCCAGGAGCTTGATCGCCTGAGCACCCAGGCGAAGTTGATGGAGCCCTTCACCCGCCGGTTGTTTGAGCAAGCCGGGATCGGGCCCGGCATGACGGTGCTTGACGTCGGCAGCGGCGCGGGTGACGTGGCGTTTCTGTTGCGGGAGATCGTCGGGCCCGAGGGCAAGGTGGTGGGTACGGACCGCGCACCGGCAGCTCTCCAAAGAGCCCGTGAGCGGTCCGTGGCGCTCGGCTATTCCAACGTCGAATTCGTCCAGGGTGACCCGGTTGAGATGACTTTTGATCAGCCGTTCGACGCTCTCGCGGGCCGCTTCGTGCTCATGTATTATCCGAATCCTGCCGACGCCCTGCGCCAGTTGGCGCGCCACGTCAGGCCCGGGGGCATCGTTGCCTTCCAGGAATCGGATAACAGCGGCGCGCGGACCTACCCGCCGCAACCCTTGTTCAACCGCCTCTTCGAATTGATGCAAAAAGCCATCGAGATCTCGGGCGCCGAACCGCGCATGGCTCTGAAGCTATACCCCACCTTCATCAGCGCCGGATTGCGCGCCCCTTCGCTGCAGACTGAAGTCGCTGCCCTGGGTTCCCAGGACCCGTTCGTGGAGCCGCTGGCGAACTTTCTGGTGCAGGGCCTTCGCAGCATGACGCCCGTCATCGTCAAGCACGGCCTCGCGACCCAGCAGGAGTTGGATCTTGACACTTATGCCGGGCGGTTGGCCGATGCCTTTCGTGCCGGAGGCGGAATCATGATGAGTCCGCCGTTCGTCGGCGCCTACACGCGGACGCCCGATTAGCGGCGCGGATTGCCGCGCGAAGTTGGGTGAGAGCTTCACCGGCCATGACGCTTTGGCCGCTGGGCGCCGGCCGGCCCAAACCTCCTCAGGTCTGCGCGCCGGAGTGTGGCGTATTTTCCAATCGCAGATCCGGAAGGTCGAGCCCAGCCGGCGTCCGGCGGCCAAACGCTGTGGGCGGACCGGCGCGGAGAAGAGCCCCAGGCGGTAAAAGCTGCCTGCATGCTAACTATTCCCCGTGCGAAGTGGTCGGTGCAATATCCACTTGCTGCGATTTCTATATAGCCACTATTCTTGACTTCATGAACGAGGTTTCCGAAGGAATTTCGCCGGTGATTGCCATCCGCCGCAAGGCGGCGGGCCCTTTGCACCGGCAAGTCTACGACGGCTTTCGAGCCGCCATTCTGCGCGGCGATCTGCGGCCGGGCCAGCGCGTCCCGTCCAGCCGCAACCTGGCTTCCGAACTGGGTATTTCCCGTATTCCCGTGCTCGACGGCTACGCCCAGCTTCTGGCCGAGGGTTATTTTGAGAGCCGCTCGGGGTCGGGCACCTTCGTCTCGCGCTCTCTTCCAGACCAATGGGGCCGTTGCCAGCCGCCCCAAACCCGGCCGGCGCGTATCGATGCAGGACCACGCCCGGTGTCGCGGCGCTGCGCGCTGCTTCCGCCGCAGGATCGCGCTCCGTGGTTCGACGGTTGGGGAGCGTTCGGAGTGCACCAGCCCGACTTTGAACACTTTCCTTTCCGGGTCTGGTCCAACCTGGTGGCACGCCACTCACGAAGCCCGCGAATCAACGCGCTGCGTCCCATGGGCCCGCTCGGCAGCGAACGATTCCGCAGAGCTGTGTGCGACTACCTGCGCACCGCGCGGGCGCTCCGTTGCGAGCCGGACCAGGTGATGATCGTGGCGGGCTCGCAGCAGGCGCTCGATATCTCGGCCCGAGTCCTCTTTGATCCGGGTGACGCGATTTGGGTGGAGGAGCCGGGCTATCGGCTGGGTAGAACCGTCTTTTTCGGCGCGGGCTGCCGCCTGATGGGTGTCCCGGTTGATTCTGAGGGCCTTGACGTGGCCGCCGGCATCAGGAAATGCCGCAAAGCGCGCGCCGCCTACGTGACGCCGTCGCACCAATATCCGCTGGGGTCCACCATGACCGCTTCGCGCCGCCTGCAATTGCTCAACTGGGCGCAGACCTCAGGCGCGTGGATCATCGAAGACGACTACGACAGCGAGTACCGGTATGAGAGCATGCCCGTCGCGTCTTTACAAGGCCTCGACCACAGCCGGCGCGTGATCTACATCGGGACCTTCAGCAAGGTCTTGTTTCCTTCCTTGCGGCTCGGGTTCATCGTGATTCCTCCGGACCTCGTAGGGCGCTTCATCGCAGTGCGCTACACCATGGACATTTGTCCGCCGCATTTGACCCAGGAAGTGGTCGCCGACTTCATGTGCGAGGGTCATTTTGCCCGTCACATCCGGAGAATGCGTTGTCTCTATGGCGAGCGGCGAACCACCCTGGTGGAGAGCATTCAGCGGGAATTGGGATCGATGGTGGAGGTGCAAGGCGCCGAGGCCGGCATGCACGTGGCGGTGGCACTGCCTGAGGGCTTCAAAGATCAGGAGATTGCAGCGATCGCTGCGCGCCAGGGCCTTTGGCTGTGGCCTCTCTCCCCAACTTACGTCGGGGAGCCTTTGCGGCAAGGCTTCATCCTGGGCTTCGGCAGTGCGACGGCGCAGCGAATTCCTGCCGCCGTTCGCCGCCTTCGAACCATTCTGTTGTCCGCACCTGCACATGCGTAGCTTGTTGACAGAGAGCGAGGGTGCGTCTGTTACTTAGCGTCATAAGTTAGCACTCTGGGAGAGCGGGCGGGACGCCCGCGCTCCCAGGGCACGTGCCGATTTTTGACGCCGCGTTTTAGTGCCGTCGCGGTCGTAAGCAACTTGTCGATCGGTTTGCATCGTAGCGCATCGTAGCCACGACACTGGCATATCTGTTAGTTTATCTTTGACGGTGGGGAAGTTTATTTATGAAGGACGTTCCGTTCGTCAAATATCACGCCACAGGTAACGACTTCATCGTGGTCTCGGCCAACGATATGCCGCCGCCCTCCGGATTTGGCCCGAAAGCGCGGAAAGCCAGTGCCCGGCTGTTCGCCGCCTTGGCGCGGGCGATACTATCCCGCCATACCGGCGTGGGCGCCGATGGCTTGCTCGTCTCCTGGCCTCCCCTCGGCGAGAGGAATCACGCCGCCATGCAGGTGTTCAACGCGGACGGCAGCGAAGCCGAGACCTCGGGCAACGGCGTCCGTTGCCTGGCGGCGTGGCTGCTGGATATCGGCGTGGGCCTGGCGCGCGTGGCGATTGAGACGGCGGCCGGTTTAGTAACCGTGGAACATACCGGCGATCACTACAGCGAGAGGCTGTTCCAGGTGAAGATGGGCGAGCCGGTCTTCGAGGCGGCGAAGATTCCTTTCCGCGCCGGGAATGTCCAGGCGCCCATCGTCCGTTACCCGTTGCCCACTTCGCTGGGCGCGCGGGAGGTCACGGTGACCTCCATGGGGAATCCCCATTGCACCCTGTTCGTGAAAAGTTTCGACGAGTTCGACTGGCGGGCTTTGGGGCGGGAAATTGAGAACCATCCCCTCTTCCCGAATCGGACCAACGTGGAGTTCGTCCGGGTGGTGAGGCCCACGGAGATTGAAGTTCGCTTCTGGGAGCGCGGTGTGGGAGAAACGGCATCCTCGGGTACGGGAAGCTCGGCCACAGTGGTGGCCTCAAGGCTCAACGACCTCACCGTTAATGCCGTGCGCGTGAAAACTGCGGGCGGTGAGCTTAAGGTGCGCTGGGGTGCGTCGCGCATGGTCTTCCTCACCGGTCCGGTGAGGCGCATCGCGAGCGGAACGTATGACCACAACCCCCGCCAGCGCGGAAAGACTTTCTGAGGCGCCGCGCAGCCCGCTAGCCCAGGTCTCTGATTGCGTTGCGCAGCTTCTCAACAGAAAACCCCGGCGACCGGCATACCGTCATCAGCCGGCGGTCCCTTTCTGTCAATTGTGCCACCACGCGCGGAATCTCAGGAGCTACTTTCTTTGGAATGTTCACCAACCCGTGCCGGTCGCCATGCAAGAGGTCGCCCGGAACCACTTGCATGCCGCCCACCTCGACCGGGCAGCCAAAATCAATGATTCTGGCATAGGCGTGAGAAACGGCGACATTGCCGGCGAACATCTGAAAGCGCATCGGTTGAATGGCCGTGACCTCTCGAACACCGCCGTTGGTGACGTATCCGATGCAGCCGAGAGCCTGAAGCATAGCGGCGTGCGTGTCTCCCACGAAGGCCCCGACGCCGGGCGGGTTGTCAATATCCTGCAGCACCACGATGCGCGGCTCCGGCACTTCGAGAATACTGTTCCACCATTCCGTGCGGTCGTGATAACTGTGACCGGACATGGGCCGGTCGCCGGTGCGAAGGCGCGCCGTGGCCGCATAGCCCACAATAGGAGGCAAGTCCTCAAAAACGCAACGGACGCTCGAGTTCGCAAAACCTGTGTTGCGCGCCCTCAGGTCGAACGTCTCGATGGCGTCCTCCACGGCGCATGCGTCGAGACGCCGGAGAGCATCAAGCTCGTGTTCGGTTAAGCAGGATTGCAGGGCCACATGAGCCTCCTCGCGAAAGTTCTACGTTGATGGCAACATTCTAATTGAAACGAATCCGCAACACTCAAGCTTATTATTAGACCGGGCGGTGTGCGGATCGCATTTTTGACCGGGCTTGTGTTTGGGGTAACCCGTCCTTCCTTCCCAGCTCGAAACTGGTGAAAATGCGGGTCAGGCCAAGAGCACCAAATTTCGGGTACTGGTGTCATTTGCCGGGCGGGACCATCCGTGACGCAGTCATTCCCGCGTAGGCGGAAATCCATTGCAGAAGTCCTGGAAAAGGAAGGTATCAACGAAGTGGATTCCCGCCTTCGCGGGAATGACTGCGCCTCGGAGAATTCCGCCCGGCAAATCAGTACCAAATTTCGCTTGCTTTGGCACATCGGATGTATTAACCTCAAGGCCATATAAAGAGGTTCGGCCCCGCCCGATTCGTAACGGATGAGATCCCCCTCTCATCCAGGTGCAACGGACGGGGCCCACCTATAATCGCTTGCCACGGCAATCCATGAACGTACTCACGATAAACGCAAGTTAACTTCGCGCTTATTCTGCATGGGCTGGTGCCGACAAACTCGCCGCCCGACAATTTGGAGATGACAGCCTCGCCTGACCGTGCATGGACATGCGTGGCACCTGACCGCGAGCTCGCCTTTGAAGACCTCCAAACCGGCACCCCCCCAGGGGGTATGCCTCAAATGCAAAAACGAACCCGATAAGTGTTTTAGAATCAACAAAAGTGCCAAAAAACGAACCTAAACGAACCTAAAACGAACCCAAGCTCTGCCAGCGGCCTTCAGACTAAGTCTTGTAGAATCAATAAACGCTTTGGAGAGCTAAAACGAGCGAACCCACGCGAGTTGATGCTTTCGAGACAGCAATCACCGGCGTTGGTCAACGGATTCAAACCAGGTTGAACGCGCCCGTACGTGGTTGGCGTGAGCCAAACTTGCAAAATAGGGCAACATGGCAAAATAGGCTTGCGCGCTTGAATTCAGTTGCGTATATTTGATGGGAGTACGTGTAAGGCCAAGGGCAGTAATGAGGGCTATCGGGGTTCACATGAGTAAGGCTTTTGGTACTATCCTGATGCGGGTGACGCTGGCCGTTTTGATCTTGACGCCTGCGGTGGTTTGGGCGCAGCAGACGCCGGTCAAGCAGAAAAGGAACTCGCAGAACCAGCAGAACGGTATCAGCACGAACTTGAGCGTTCAGCCCAATCCCATGTCAAGCCCGCTGCTGCGAAATCCCGAGGGTCTCACTCCGGTTCTATCCTTGGGGCCGCTTCCGCGAAATAACGGTTCCCCACAGTTTACTTCCGACACGGCCTACATGAACACTCAGATCAACCAGCAAATTATTCCGCTCGCCAACCAGTACATCAACATGCAGCAGAATATGGCGGGTGGAAACGGGCCTCCCGGTTCAAGCCAGACCGGTAATGGCTCATCCGTCCCGGCGAAAGGTACCGGTGTCAACGGCAAACAACAGGGCAAGAACGCTCGTGGTCTGGCGGCGCAGAAGCAGGGCAGCCAGGGCCAGGAAGCCAAAGGCGCCCACGCTAATCCGGGTCAGGGCCAGGGGCAAACACCGTAGCTGCTGGGATGGCCGAAACTGCGTGCTTTCGGCCAAGTTAACGAGCCAACTCCAGCACGTTTCTTTTACTACCGGGCGCCTTGCCGGCTACGCAATAATCTTCCACCGCAAAAGGAGGCTGGAATGCGAAGATCGTCTTACAAGACGTTCGTCACGTTCTTGACGTGTGCCTTGTTTGAGGAGGCGCGATGGGAATAGCCGCGTTTGACTACTACCGCACCAACCAGGACGCCTTTCTCGGCGGCTTGAAAGACCTGCTTCGAATCCCCAGCATCAGCACCCTGCCGGAGCACAAACCGGACATTCAGCGCGCAGCGGACTCGCTCGCCGGCGAATTGCGCTCCATGGGCATGCAGAATGTCGAACTCATTGAGGGTAAGAATGGGCAGAATCCACTGGTCTACGCGGAGTGGCTGGGCGCGCCGGGGAAACCCACGGTGATTCTTTACGGCCATTACGACGTTCAGCCGCCCGACCCTCTCGACGAGTGGAAGTCGCCCCCGTTTGAGCCCGAGGTGCGCGATCAGAACATCTACGCGCGAGGCGCGGTGGACGATAAGGGACAGACCTACCTGCTGGTGAAGGCCGTCGAGGGGTTCCTGAAGGGCGAAGGCAAACTGCCCGTCAACGTCAAGTTTCTGATTGAAGGCGAAGAGGAAGTGGGCGGGGAACACCTCGAGGCTTACGTGAAGGGACGTCCGGCGCGCCTGAAGGCGGATGCGGCGGTGATCTGCGATACGGAAATGTTCGCGCCTAATCTCCCCACGCTCACCACCGGCCTGCGCGGACTTGTTTACACCGAGCTTGAGGCACGCGGCGCGGCGCACGATTTGCACTCCGGCGTGTACGGCGGAGCGGCGCCCAATCCGGTCCACGCGCTGGCGCAGATCATCATGGGATTGAAGGGGCCTGACCAGAAAATACGTATCCCTGGCTTCTACAAGCGAGTTCAGAAACCCAGCAAGGCAGAGCTGGCCGCCTGGAAGCGCCTGCCCTTCAACGAGAAGAAGTTTATGAAATCGGAGATGGGCGCTACGGCTCTGGTGGGCGAGAAGGGACCTTCGGTGCTCGAGCGCCTGTGGGCGCGTCCCACGCTGGAGGTGCACGGCATCCGCGGCGGCTTCACGGGCGAAGGCGCCAAGACGGTGATTCCGGCCGCAGTCACGGCCAAGATCAGCATGCGCCTGGTGCCGGAGATGGATCCCAAAGAGGTGGTGCGCCAGTACACTGCCTACGTCAGGAAGCTGACGCCGCCCGGTATTCACACGAAAGTGCGAGTAATTAGTAGTGCTCCCGCTTCGGTGGTGTCGACTGAGAATCGGTTCATTGAGGCGGCCGCTGAGGCGATGGAGCAGGTGTTCAAAAAGAAGACTGTCTACATGCGCTCCGGTGGCTCCATCCCCATCGCCGGATTACTCCACGAGGAACTCGGACTTCCGGTGGTGATGATGGGTTTTGGCCTGCCGGATGACAACCTGCACGCGCCGAACGAGAAGTTCCACCTGCCGAACTTCTATCGCGGCATCGAAGCGGTGGGGCGTTTCTTTGAGCTGCTGGGCCAGTAGTCGGAATATCGGAGCTTAGGCAAGCAAGTCACAGTCGTTCGACATTTGCAAGGCCCTGCTTCGGCAGGGCCTTTTGCGTTGTGCTCTCTTACGGAGGTGCGGTGAAGAATGCAAAGACGCGACTTTCTTTCGTCCACGTTGGCTCTTGCAGCCTCGAGTTTGGCTCCGCGTCCGGCGCGCGCCGCCGACGGCCTGGTGGAAGTGCTGATCGACGAGCCCATCGGCGAGATCGCACCGGAGTTCCATGGTCACTTCACTGAGCACATCGGCGGCGTGATCTATGACGGCATCTGGGTGGGTGAAGACTCGAAAATTCCGAACGTGGGTGGCATTCGCAAGGCCATAGTGGACCACATGCAGCAGTTGAAGGCTCCCGTGGTGCGCTGGCCGGGAGGCTGCTTTGCGGATAGCTACAACTGGCGGGACGGAATCGGCCCGCGCGCCCAGCGTCCGGTGCGCACCAACTTCTGGGCCAACGTTCCCTCCCTCTGGAAGGCGCCTGATGGTCCTCAAAAGTACGAGCCCAATACGTACGGGACCGCGGAATTCATGCGCTTCTGCCAACTGTGCGGATCCAAACCCTATCTGGCAGGCAACGTCCGAAGCCTGACGCCTACTGATTTCGACCAGTGGGTGGAGTACTGCAACTCGCCCAGCGGGATGACGACCCTCGCAAAGACTCGTGCTGCCGATGGCAGTTCGGAACCTTATGGCGTCCTGTACTGGGGCATCGGCAATGAATCCTGGGGCTGCGGCGGCGACTTCCAGCCTCAGGAGTACGCCGTCGAGTTTCGCCGCTTTACGGCTTGGGTTCCCGACTACGGCGCAAAGCTGCGCTTCATTGCGTCAGGCCCTGGCGCCGAAATAAACGATCCCAAGGTGGAATGGACACGAGGACTTTTCGAAGGCTTGCTTGCCAAGGGCAGGTCAATGCTGGACCGTCTTTACGGTCTCTCCGTGCACTATTACTGCTGGACGGCCGGCAAGGGGAGCTCGATCGATTTCACGGTGGACGACTGGTATCAGCTCCTGTGGCAAGCCGACGTGATGGACTCCATCATCGAGAAACAGTGGCTGGCCATGGGAGAATTCGACAAGGAACACAAAGTGAAGCTGGTGGTGGACGAGTGGGGCGCCTGGCACCGCGGCCCGGCGATCGATCCGCGCTATCTCTTCAGCTATCCACCCAGCCTGCGCGACGGGCTTGTTACAGGTATCACTCTTGATGCCTTCAACCGCCATGCTGAAAAGCTGGCGATGGCCAACGTGGCCCAGCTTGTGAACAACATCCATACCCTGTTTCTGGCGCGAGAGGACCGGTTCGCGGCCACGCCTGTCTTCCACGTCTTTGACATGTACAAAGCGCACCAAGGCGGTCAGTCGCTGCGTTTCGTGGCCGACGCCCCTTCGATTGGCTATGGTGCGAATAAGTCGCTTTGGGGGCTGGCGGGCTCGGCTTCATTACACGGAAAGACGCTGGTGATCACGGTGGTGAACCCGCATGTCACCGAAGAGCGCACCGTAGAGGTCGCCCTTCGCGGCGCTGCCGCCCAGTCCTGCCGGGCCACGGTGCTGACCTCAAGCGACATTCACGCCCACAACGATTTCGACCACCCGAACACGCTTGAGCCTCACGAAGAGCCGGCCAATGTAAGCGGGTCAAGTTTCACGTGGGCCTTCAAGCCGGCCTCTGTGACCAAGCTGGAGATTGCACTGACTTAGACTTGGGGAGACGGCAATCCACCCGCTCCGGTTGGCCCGCTCCTCGTGCTATACTTGGAACATCCTTTAGCGCCAGAGGGTGACCTGCAATCAGGTAAATGGGCGCGTAGCTCAGTTGGGAGAGCGCGGCGTTCGCAACGCTGAGGTCGAGGGTTCGAATCCCTTCGCGTCCACCATTCCGGTCGGGCAAGTCAGCCATGGCTCGGCTAGCCTGCTCCGTCTCTACTACTTTTGGAATCCCATCCTTGGAATACTCTCGAACGTACCCTGAAACAGCGGACTCGCTGTCTGATCCTTGGCTTTGACCAGCCGTACGCTGTCATGGTATTCCTGAGCGTGCTTTTTTCGCTGACCGTGTAGAACATGCGCTACAACCCCTGTCTCAATAACAACTTATGAATGCATCCTTGACCGTCGCCGGAGTGTGCCAAGGGATCAGTTATTTCGCGTGGCTCTTGAGTCTTCAGCGCAGGCCTCGCCATGCGAGAGCGGGCCGGAACTCGTCACGTCGATTTGGCATCGCGCTTGCCTAAACCCTAGCGCCTCTCAGACGGCAGGTGCAGTATGGACGTTGGGTTTGAAAGCTCGACCATGAGGTGTGATGGAATTCACTCGGCACGAATGGGCTCCGACGGCTCCCTAGCCTGGTACAAGGTAGTGGGAATCGAGTTCTTCCTGTTCGCGGCGATTCTGGCACCCGTGGTTTGCGGCGCCCTGTTGGCGCGGTAGGGTCACGTCGATTTTCGCAAGCTTGAAGGCTTGACGGCCTCTCAGGATCCCGTACTGCTGTAGTTCTGAACGCCGCGGTTCCAAACTACCCATGCCAGGGCGAAAAAACTGAGGGCCACCACGGGTACCAGATGAAAGTAGGGATCGAACTGAGGCCGGCGCAGGAAATGGGTGCTGGGGTAAAATGACGCAAACCCGAAAGGAATAATCCAGCTCAGAAGGAACTGGATGAAGACGCTGTAGATGGTGAGCGGGTACCGGCCGAAGGTCAGCATGTTGAACACCGGAGGCACAATTCCCACGCGGTCTTCAAACCAGAATGAAACGGCCGTCAGAATGAGGAACACGGCAAGATAGATCATCGCCCCCGACAACACCATCAGCGGAAACCACAGGTAGTCGGTAGGCCCCCAGTGATAGCCTAGATGTTTGCTCGCCACGGCGAGCACCCAAACGCCTGTAACCACTTCCTGCAAGGACTCAATCCGGAACTTTTCGCTGAGCACCTGAAACAGAGTATTGATGGGACGCAGGAGGATGCGGTCAAACTTGCCTTGGATGATGTAAATGTCGCCGAATTCGTACAGGTTCCAACTGACCACGTTGAAAAATCCCAAAGGGATCAAGGAAAAGGCGTACAGAAAAAGGATCTCATCGAATGACCAGCCTTGAAGACGCGGTATCTTGGTGAACAGCACCAGGACGAATCCAAAGCCGATCACGGTTGCCGCCATTGACGAGAAAAAGGCAATAAAGAAATCGCCCTTGTAGGCGAGGCGCACCTTGGAATACTGCGCGAAGTACAATGCGAAAAGCTTGAGGTGGCGCTTCATGCGCAATTGACGTGCAGATGACTCTGAATGCCCGGATCAGACTCATCCGCCTTGAATGGCGATTTTCCGGCTCGACCAGTTCCACATTGCGCTGCCCAGCCCGAGCATGGCCGCAACCCAAAAGAGCTGCAGGCCCAGCGCCCTGAAAATGGCGACGCCGTTGATCTTACCCAGGTAGAGCAGCACAGGCACATAGCTGATGTATTGAAACGGCATGGCGGCCAAGGCCACTTGGCAATAATGAGGAAAGAAGGAGATGGGAATCAACAAGCCGGAGAAAAGGTCGAGCACGAAAAACTTGGCTCGCAACAGGCCCAAGATGGATTTCAAGCGAATCGCCAGTGTCCCGGCCGCGAAGTTGATTCCCGCGACGATGAAGAAGCTGAAGATCACACTTAGAAAGAATGCAAGGAACTGCAACCCGCCGGCCGGCCGCCGCAAAGGATACACCATCACCAGCACGACGGCCGTTGGCACTGTCAGCAGAGCCAGCCGGAATACGGATTGGCCTAGCGCCTGCGCGGTTAGCATCATCTGCAGGTTGACGGGCTTGATCAGATTCATCACCAAGGCTCCTTCGGTAACCTGGTTGGCGAGATCCTGATCAATGTTGTTGAAGTAGAACGAACGGATGATCCAACCCACGGCGATGTAAGTGAGAATCTGCGGGAAATCAAAGCCTGCGATGCGGTCGCTGTGCTCGAAAATAGCCTTCCAAATGAAGTAGTACACGGACACGTAAATGAAGTAGGTGACGATTCCCGTGTAGTAGCGAAGGCGATAGGCGAGCGTGTCCAGAAACCCGACGCGCATGAACTGGCCGTAAACACGGCCCAAACGAACCAACGAGTTTATTTGCCGTCTCAACAAATCTCGCGTAACCGCAGCGTCAGTGAGAATCACGTGTACCCAGCAGTTCTGGATTCACAGCCGAGATGGTCCATTCTCATCGACCTCAGCGCCGTTCGCCGGCGCTGTTCCCAAGCCCACTTCGCCCCTGAGGTAGATCCTCTTCACGATATTCTCGATGGGTTCCTCTTCCACGAAAATATCCTGAACTTCAAGCGTGTTCACCAGGTTTCGGATGACTTCTGCGGTCGAGTGGCGCCGGCGATCGAAGCGCATCACGTAGGTGAGTTCGTCCACCCGTTCGAGGGTGTGTCCATTGCTGCTCACGAGGTCGAGCCGAGCCAGTTGCCCGCGGTCTTTCAGCAGGAATTTCACTTGGTTGTATTCGGCCAGGCGATCTTTCATGGTGGCGAGCGACCCGTCAAAGAGGACCTTTCCTTTGTCGATGACGATGATCCGCCGGCACAGCTCTTCAATGTCTGCCAGGTCATGGGTAGTGAGCAACACGGTGGTGCGCTCAGTGCGGTTGATTTCCTTCAGGAACTCGCGGATGCGGTCCTTGGCCACAACATCGAGTCCGATGGTGGGCTCATCGAGAAACAGCAGCGGCGGGTTGTGCAGCAGCGAGGCGGCCAGGTCACAGCGCATGCGCTCGCCCAGGCTCAGCTTGCGAACGGGAGTGTGCAGGTACTCTTTGACGTTGAGAATCTCAGAGAACACGCCGAGGCGCCTGCGATAATCCTCGTCCGAAACTTCGTAGATCTCTTTGAGCAGCCGAAACGACTCGACCACCGCGATATCCCACCAAAGCTGCGTACGCTGGCCGAACACCGCGCCAAGATGGCGAGTGTAGCGGCGGCGCTCGCGGTAGGGCACGAAACCGCTGGCGAGCAAAAGGCCGCTGGTGGGTACCAGGATTCCGGTGAGCATCTTGATGGTGGTGGACTTGCCCGCGCCGTTGGCGCCAATGTAACCTACCATCTCGCCCGGTTCGATGCTGAAAGTCACGTGATCGACCGCATGCACCGTGATGTATTCGCGCACGAACAGGTTTTGGAAAGCGCCTACCACGCCCTCGCGACGGCGAAAGGTGCGAAATTCCTTGGTGAGGTCGCGTACTTCAATGATGGGTGGCATAATTGCCGAGAGAAGCTCCGTCCGCCAAGCAGGCTCCATCTCAGTAGACGCCTGAAGCTGTCAGACGATGCGGAGGCGCTGCTACCCGTTCCGCTGGCGCATCCACTCGCAATGCCTGCGCCGGATCTTGATATAATTACGCGCGGCAGGCGCTCCGCGGTTTGAACCGCGAGGTTCGCGCGGCTGCTTCGTTGTTACCTCGAACTCATGGGAGAAACATGATGCGCAGACGAAAATTCATAGCAACTTCACTGGCAGCTTCGGCCTTAGCCGTGGGCAAGTCCGCTCCGTTGCGCGCAGGGATGCCAAGTGAAACGGAGTCCCAAAACACGAGCGGCGGAATGGGCCGCGAATACTACCAACTACGCCGGTACGAACTGCGCAACGGGCCGCAAGTGAAGCTAGCGAACAGCTTCTTTCAAGATGCATTCATCCCGGCCGCCAACCGGCTTGGCCTGAAGCCAGTGGGAGTTTTCACCGTCGCGGTCGGCGCCCAAAGCCCGTCCCTTTACGTTCTCGTTCCGAGCACTTCCCTTGAGACCCTGGTTCAGATTGACGCGCGTCTCGCCTCGGACGCCGATTACGCGAAGGCCGGCGCAGCTTTCCTTCAGGCTCCCGCCACCAACCCCGCTTACACCCGGATGGAAAGCAAACTCATGGTTGCGTTCGACGGTTGGCCCAAACTGCAGGTGCCCTCCGCGACAGCTCAGAATGGCCCGCGCGCTTTTGAACTTCGCACTTATGAAAGTCCTAGCGACGCTGACCACGTGAGAAAAGTCGAGATGTTCAACAGCGGCGAGTTCGACGTCTTCGGTCATGCGGGATTCCACTCGGTTTTTTATGGCGATACCCTTGTCGGCTCGCGACTGCCCAACCTCACCTACATGCTCAGCTTCGACGACCTCGCAAGCCGCAACAAGCTGTGGGCGACTTTCGGCTCGTCGCCGGAGTGGAAGAAGCTCTCGAGCTCACCACGCTACGCCTTCGAAGAGATCGTGAGCAACATCACCAACGTCATCCTCAGTCCGACGAGCTACTCGCAGATCTGACCGGCTCGAGCTTTGGCCCCGGTGAGCACCTAGGCCTCGATCTTAGGCGCTCGCCGCAGCGCCTGATCGCTGGCGTTCTGCCACTACGGTCACCTGCATATCACGCGCCAGCCGGACGATCTGCTGGACTAGGCCTGGCCGCAATATCGGCAGCGGCGCCTGCTTCCGCGGCCGCGCCAAAAAGATCTGGGTGACTCGGTTCAGCCGCGCGAAGTCAACCAGGGTCTGGGCCACGTTCTCCCCTTCGAGAATGCGTGCTTCAATGTGCAAGTTGCGGGCGAAGTTCAAGTGCTTCTCGACGGCCTGGCGCTGTTCGGGCGGCAAGTCAGACAGATCGGCGTGGGGGTGGACGAAGGCCACGAAACATTCCGCCTGCAGATAATCGGCCACGCGCTTGCCGCGGCGGATCAGAGCCGCGCTGGCTGGGTCAGCGGTGACACAGATCAGGATCTTGTCCTCCGTGTCGGCGGCCCGCGCCGCGGGATCCTGACTGCCGCTCCATGGCGCCACCGGCGGCATTTGAGTCTCCTGCGCCGCGTAGCGTACGTCGACCTCGTGCGCTGTCTGGCGCAGCGCCAACTCACGGAGCGCTACCAGCGTGGATTCTTTGAAGAAGTTCTCAGTGGCGAGCTTCGCCTTTTCGGTTGAGTAAACGACGCCGCGCTTGAGGCGATTCAGTAGTGCAGCAGGCGGCAGGTCAACCACCACCACTTCGTCAGCCTGCTGCACCACCCAGTCCGGGATGGTTTCCCTTACCCGAATGCCGCTAAACTGCCACACTTGGTCATTCAGGCTTTCGAGGTGCTGCACGTTCAGTGTGGTGAGAACGTCAATGCCCGCCTCGAGGATCACATGGACGTCTTCCCACCTCTTGGCGCGGTCTGAGCCGGGAACGTTGGTGTGGGCGAATTCATCGACGGCGCAACATTGAGGGTGCCGCCGCAGAACGGCGTCAGTGTCCATGTCTTCGAACTGGACGCCCCGATATTCGATTCGGCGCCGCGGCACAATCTCCAGGCCTTCCGCCCTGGCGATGGTGTCCTTGCGACCGTGGGGCTCAAAGTAGCCCACCACCACATCGACGCCTTGCTGCTTCAGCTCGTGCGCCTCTTCCAGCATCTTGTAGGTTTTGCCTACGCCAGCCGCATAGCCCAGCAGGATCTTGAGCCGGCCACGGTGAACGGTCTCTGCCATCGCTCACACTCACATCCATCACCCTACTGAGGAAACACGCGCACATCCATGTGGTCCGCCTCCCGAATGAGCCGGTCCACCGGACCTCCGAATATCCGGTCCCACCAGTTGTGCCCTGCGCCGCGGGCCACGAAGATCTGGGTTACGGCCCGGGCGCGCGCAAAGCGCATAATCACGTCCACGGCGTCCTCGCCGTCCAAGGGCTCCAGACTGGCGCCGGCCTCGCGCGCCATCGCCAGGTTGCGCTCCAGTGCGGTCCGCTCCGCGGGAGTGAAGTCGGGCCGCGCGTGGTAAGCCGCAATCAGTTCACCGTGAAAGCGATGAGCGTTGCGCAGGCCACTTTGCAGCATGGGACCGGCGTCGGCGTAAGGCGTCAGCCAAACCAGGAATCGTTCCTGCGCGCTCCAGATCTGGTCGATCCCGTGTCCCTGCAAATAGCGCTCGAGCTGGTGGTCCACGACGTCTGCCGCCAAGAGCAAGGCCAGCTCTCGAAGCTGGGCAAGCTGTTGCTCTCGGCGCGGACGAGCCTCCTCGCCCGCTCCAGCCTCCTCTTCGTCGTCGCTTGCGAGACAGCTCTCGGGCGACGCGTCCACCACTTCGATCTCATCCGCCCGGGTGAGGAAGGCCCGCGGAACGCTTTCGTCGACCGAGCGGCCTCGAATCCCGGCCACGCGCTCCTTCTCCTCGTCAATGTATTGCAGGTTCACGCTGGTGATCACCGAGATGCCAGCCGCCAGTAGTTGCTCCACATCCTGCCAGCGGTGAGGATTCGGGTTCCCTGGAGGGTTGTCATGCGCGAGACCGTCCACCAGGCACACTGCGGGTCTTCGCTCCAGGATCGCGTCTACGTCCATCACCGGGACGCCATCGACCACCCGCAAGGGGATGACCTCGAGTTTATCGAGCAGCGCCTTTGCTTCCGGCGAAGGATTGGTTTGAGTGGCGCCTACCACCACGTCTTGGCCTCGCTCCCGCCGGCGCCGCCCCTCGTCCAACATGCGGCAAGACTTCCCAACTCCGGCTGCGTAACCCAGAAATACTTTGAGTTTGCCACGCCGCGCTTGCTCTTCCTCCGCCTGGACCTTGCGCAACAGCGCTTCCGGATCCGGGCGGCTCAACACCGCGCTTTTCATAAGGCTCTGTCTCCCTTTTCAACTATTAGTATGCTCGGGCTGCCAGCATGGAGTCCCGCTCAGGCATCGGCATCGACCACAGACTGTCATCGAGAGCGTAAGCTTTTGTCACAATCCTCGTGAGCTGAAAGAGTCTCACTGTCCAACCTACTGATTCTACATGACATTCCAGCTCTGCTCGAATGGCCCGCCGCCCTTCTGACCTCTTAAAATGCCCGTTCCGCCCACCCTCTACCTGCCCCTCGGAGCACGCGCCCAAGGTGAGCGAATTCTTCCCCTCACCGCCATCACCTGCAGGCGCCTTGGCCAAGTTTCCTTCAATCTGACAAATGCTCACATTACCAAGCCGGTAGACGCCGTGCCAGCTCATTTTATCTCGTTGGATGCTAAACCCGCTCTGAAATTCCCAAGAATCGCGGTTGGCCGAAAGAGGCTGGTAAGCGCTGGAGGGCGAGACAAAGGGCGCCGTAAAATCAGAAGTGAACCGGGAACCGAGGATGACCTTTTCCCCAGCAAGTGTAACACCATACCTCCGACGCCATTCGCTGCGGAATTTCTCAGAAATCCCAATTGTCTCTCCCTCCGCCCCCCCACATAACTCTCCAAACCCTTCATAGATTTGGACATTCCGGGCTGCTACTTGCGTTTCTCACTTTTCCCATCTTTCTCTTCAGGCCTCACCGGCAAACGACTGGCTTTCTCATCTGTAACCGCCACATAACTCCGTACACTACTGATTGCATTGCACATTCCGGGCTGCAACCTGATTTTTCGCCTCACAGCCGGTGTAACCAGTACTTTTCAAACTGTAACCGTTACTTTGCGGTCGCGTGCTCTGCCGCATGCCCGTTGTAACATTGCTGTAACATCGGGGCGGGAGCGGGCTCGCTGATTCCCGGCTGGCCACCGAGCCAGAAAACCTCTTAGCCTGGGCACCCTGGGGGTCCTGTGTACCACAATCGCGGCGAATCGTCAATCCATTTCCAGCAACGGTCTTCTGACCATTGTAGCGTGTAAATGTAGCCTACAATTTGATCTCCCTCTGCCGGGCACGCGGATCCAACATTGTGCAGGTTCCCGGCTTAGGGGGGCGCCGCTTTCGAGAAGCCATCGGGCCCTGCCCAGGCTCTACGCGGCGCCGGGCCCCCTGTCCTTCTGCCGCTCCGCACGCCTGATCCAATTGCGATTCTTGAGAAATTTGTGGGTGTCAGGGTCAGCGGGCGCGCCGGGTGGCGAATCGCGTGTGCGGGTACTCTCACCCTAACCCCGCTCATTGCGCCGAGGGATTCGATAGAGCACGTGCCGGAGCGGGTGTCCTTCGACAGCCGTAGGGTGATCGAAATCGTCTTCCCGGGAGTAACTCATCCCAATTTTCTCCATAACCCTTCGTGAGCGAGCGTTGGCGGGTACTGTGAAAGAGACAATCTCGTTCAGGCCGAGCTGTTCGAATCCAAAGTTAAGAACGGCTCGTGCTCCCTCGGTGGCGTAGCCCATGCGCCAATAGAGCTTCGCCAATCGCCAGCCAATCTCCACACAGGGAGTGAAATGTGCCTGGAAGGTAGGAACGGAGAGGCCGACATAGCCGGCAAACGGCGTGACCGAAGGGATCTCGACGGCCCAGAGTCCGAAGCCATGACGCATAAAGTGGGCTTCGATGCGATCGGTAAGGGCCTCGCTCTCCTGGCGGCTGAGCGTAGAGGGGAAATGCTCCATCACCACGGGATCGGCGTTGAGGGCCGCGAAGGGCTCACGATCCTCGGGCCGCCAGCGGCGAAGCAGAAGGCGAGCGGTCTTGATTTCGCGCGGCACGCCCATGAAACCCCTGCGAGCTGTGGGCTGACCAGCCTGGGAAATGGCGGGATCGATGATCCGGTTAGATGTCCAGGTTCTTTACGTCCAGCGCGTTGTCTTCAATGAACTGGCGGCGAGGTTCCACAACGTCGCCCATCAGAACCGTAAAGATGGAGTCAGCTTCCACCTGGTCTTCGATGCGCACTTGTAAGAGCGTGCGCTGCTCGGCGTCCATGGTGGTCTGCCAGAGTTGCGTGGGATTCATTTCGCCGAGCCCCTTGAACCGCTGCACGGTGAGGAGCTTCTTGCCCATGTTCATAACGTGCTCAAGCAGGTCTTTGCGGTCGGCGATTTGAAGCTGAGTCCCGTTGGTGGAGAGCGCGAACGGCGGCTTGTTAAACTCCCGGACACGTTTGTGCAGGTCGAGCAGCCGCTTATAATCCGCGCTCGAGATCAGGTCCCAATCCACCACGCGCTCGGGCTGCGTGGCGCTCGAGACACTCAGGGTGTAGCGGTCGTGTTCCTCATCGCGGACGAGCTCAGCCTTGAAGCCACGGGTCTTCAAATCCTTGGCGACGTCTTGCAGCTTGGCCTCGCTTTCGAATTCCACTTTCTTGACCACTTCCGCGGCCAACAGAGCTTCCACCACGCGTCCGTCGCCCAAGCGCTTCTCAAGCTTGTCAAACAAATCGTTGTATTCACCCAGAAACATGAGAAAGTTCGTAAGCTCGCCGCCTTCCAATCGCGCCTTCTTTTCGCCACCGCCCGCCTCCACCGCGTGGTCCTCGGTGGCGCGGCGCATGATCTCACGGCGAAAGTCTTTTTCGTCGGTGATGTAGCGCGAGCTCTTTCCCTTCTTGATGAGGTAGAGCGGCGGCTGGGCGATGAAGACGTGGCCCCGCTCGACGAGCTCCGGCATCTGGCGGTAGAAGAACGTCAGCAGCAGGGTGCGGATGTGCGACCCGTCCACGTCGGCGTCGGTCATGATAATGATTTTGCCGTAGCGCAGCTTGGCGATGTCGAAGTCATCTTTGCCAATGCCGGCTCCGATGGCCGTGATGAGGGCGCGGATTTCCTCGTGGCCAAGCATCTTGTCAAAGCGCGCCTTCTCCACGTTTAGAATCTTGCCCCGCAGCGGCAGTATGGCCTGATAGCGGCGGTCGCGCCCCTGCTTCGCCGAACCGCCGGCCGAATCGCCCTCCACCAGAAACAGCTCGCAGCGTTCCGGATCGCGCTCCTGACAATCTGCCAGCTTGCCGGGCAGGCCGCCCGAATCCAGCGCACCCTTGCGGCGGGTCAGCTCCCTCGCCTTGCGCGCGGCCTCGCGAGCGCGGGCCGCATCGATGGACTTGGCGCAAATCTTCCGGCCCACCGTGGGATTCTTCTCAAAATGCTCCATCAGCTTCTCGTAAACGAAGCTGGCCACCGTCGACTGAATATCACTGTTGAGCTTTCCCTTGGTCTGGCCTTCGAACTGAGGCTGAGGCAGCTTGACGCTGATCACCGCCACCAGGCCCTCGCGCACGTCTTCGCCCTGAAGGTTTTCCTTCACGTCTTTGAAAAGGTTCTGGTTCTGCCCGAACTGGTTGATGGCGCGCGTCAAGGCGGAGCGGAAGCCGGAAAGGTGGGTGCCGCCATCCACGGTGTTGATGTTGTTGGCAAAACTGAAGACAGTCTCGGCGTAAGCGTCGTTGTACTGGAGAGCGAACTCCATCACCGTGCCCTCGCGCTCGGCCTCGCCATAGATCGGCTGCGTGTGCAGCACTTCTTTATTCTTGTTGAGGTGCTTGATGAACTCGGAGATGCCGCCCGTGTAATGGAATTCAGCCTCTTTGTTACTGCGCTCGTCCTTGAGCGTGATCGTGAGACCTTTGTTGAGGAACGCGATCTCGCGCAACCGCTGCGCCAGCGTGTCGTAATGGAATTCGATGGAGTCAAAAATCTGCGCGTCGGGCAAAAACGTGATCTTGGTCCCACGCTTCTCCGTCTTGCCGGCCCGCTTCAGCGGACCCTTGGGTTCACCACGCTCATATTCCTGCTCCCAGGTATAGCGTGTGGAGTCCTTGCCACTCTCGCGCCAAATCTCGAGGTCGAGCCATTCGGAAAGCGCATTCACCACGGACACACCCACGCCATGCAGTCCACCGGATACCTTGTAGCTGTTGGTATCAAACTTACCGCCGGCATGGAGCACGGTCATCACAACTTCGGCCGCGGACCGGCCCTCTTCCTTATGCATGTCCACGGGAATACCGCGACCGTTGTCGATGACGGTGACCGAGTTATCCGTATGAACGGTGACCTTAATCTTGTCGCAATAGCCGGCCAGCGCCTCATCGACGGAGTTGTCGACCACCTCCCAGACCAGGTGATGCAGCCCCATCGCACCCGTCGAGCCGATGTACATGGCGGGCCGCTTGCGCACCGCCTCGATCCCACCCAACACCTTGATGCTGGCGGCGTCATAGCTCTCCGCCGGAACGGCAGCCTTTGCTCTCACTTCACTTGCTTCGCTCACTCGAAATTTTCCCTTCCAGCCATGGTGGTTTCGGAATCGTGGAACTTCAGCTCCGCCTGAAACCGGCCCGAGATTTGCAGGTAAGTTACCGGCATGGCAGCCTGAGACTCCGCCTTGGGTGAGGCCGGAAATCCCAGTCTGCTCATCCCCTCACGTCACAACGCTGTGTTTAACCTAAGTGCTTTTTGGTGAACCAGTTCCGTACTCCGCCCCACCGCGCACCGGAATACGCCAGCAGTATGTCGCTTTAGGGCCAAATCGCCGTGTCGGGAGAACGAATCGCTCACCTTTAACCCATCAATGTTACCACCCTGGGTGCAACTTGTCCAGACCCCAAACATAGACTAGGCTAGGCAGCGAGGCAGGCGGGAGTTGCGGGCGCCGTGCGCACCTCCGCGAGCTTGACAGCCCTCCTCTACAGGCCCGTGGCGCGCAGCGGCCCTGGCCGTCTCGTCAGCTACAAAAAACTGAGGCCCCCCAAGACAGTTGCTCTGGCACCTTTTTATTAGCGCCGAATTCAGCGCTATTCGGCGCTCATCGAGCGCCGCAGCAGCAAGCTTGCGAGCAGGCCATGGGTGTTTCACGAATGCTGAGCGTCTTTCAGGCCGGCCGGGTCGGCGCGTCCGCGCATGGGCATGTACTTGTGGAAGTCGCCGGGTTCGTGGGTGTGCTCGAATTGAATGGTGGTGTGATGGATACCGAATTCCAAGGCCAGCGCGTTGCAAATGCACTGGCCGATCTGCTCAGTTTCCGAAGTGGGCATATCGAGGATTCGCACGTGGCAGGAGAGGGCGTGCGAGTGCGATCCCAGGCTCCAGACGTGAATATCGTGCACTTCGCGTACGCCTTGCACGCCCAGTATGACCTTCGCCAATTCTTGCGGGGTGATCCCCTTAGGAGCGCTCTCCAGGAGGATGTTGACGGAGTCCGCGATGATGCCGATGGTGCCCCAGAGGATCATGCCGGCGATGAGGAACGCCAGCAGGGGATCGATGAGATGCTCCCCGGTGCGAGCAATGAGCCAGGCGCCGGCGATGATGCCGAGGTTGGAGAGCGCGTCGCCGAGGTTGTGGATGAAAACGGCACGAAGGTTCAAATCGCTGCGCCCGCGGCTTAGGACGAACGACACCGTGCTGTTGATCACCAGCGCCACCAGGCCCACGCCGAGCATCAGGCGGGTGGAGATAGCCTCAGGCTGCAGGATGCGCTGGTAGCCCTCATAACAAATGTAAAGAGCCACAGCCACGAGAATCATTGCGTTCACAAAGGCGGCCAGCACGCCGGCCCGCTGGTAACCGTACGTCCTTTGCGGGTCAGGGCTTTTGCGCTCGAAATAGAGCGCCAGCCAGGCCAGGCCGAGGGACGGGACGTCCGTCAGATTGTGCCAGCCGTCGCTCACCAAAGCCAGGCTGTGGCCCGTGTGCCCGGCCACGAACTCTACCGCGACCAGGATGAACGTGACACCCAGCGAAAGTTTGATGGCCCAGCTTGCCTGGTGGGAGTGTGAGTGCTGGTGCGAAGGTGAGTGAACATGCATGCGCGTCTCAGAACGGGAGTCTATAGTATCGCAAGTGCAGGTGTCATCGGGCGATTGAGTGATCGGGTGATCGGGTCATTGAGCGAATTAGTGATTGAAAGGTTGAGTTAGCTGCAGGCCCGAAAACTAGGCAATCACAGTCTCGAAACCGAGAGGATGCCTCTTCATCACAAATCACCCGATCCTTGTCCAACTCCAACGCGACAGGTGCATCGAAACTTAAAGGGGTACAACTCAAGGCGGCCCGATTATCCCCTTGCTGCGCATTTGCGCTAACATTAGGGATGAGGTGAACTTGAAATGGAATCCGGGGAACTTCATAGTCGCTCTGATTCGGGCCGCGGCCGGCGACTGCGGGGGATCACCGTGCTGGTGATGGCAGTGTGCCTGGCTGGCCTCGCAGTACTTGGGGCCGCGGCACAGGCTCAAGCCCCGGCAGCGAACCCGGCGGAAGACGAAACCGCTTCGTCCCAACCAAACAACGCAGCTCCCGCATCGGCCTCGCCTTCGGGCGCGGCGGATTCGTCCTCGAACAAGAATAACATCCGCGTGAACGTGCAAGTGGTTAACGTGCCGGTGACAGTGCTGGATAAGCGCGGAGTCCCGGTGATCGACTTAACCAAGAAGGACTTCCGCATTTACGAAAACGGCCAATTGCAGACCATCAAGTATTTCGTGCAGCAGCCGGCGCCACCCCTACGCATAGGCCTGATTCTTGATACCAGCAACAGCGCGCGGCCGTTGCTCTCGTATGAGAAGGATGCTGCCAGCGAGTTTGTATTCGACATGCTTCAGGGACGTACCACGAAAAACCAAGTGTTTCTTGAGACCTTTGACTCCACAAGCTCTGTCATCCATGATTTTTCGAGCGATCCTGACGAACTGAATGACACCATCCGCGACCTCAAAGCGGGCGGCGGGAAGGCCCTCTACGACGCCATCTTTACGGCCTGCCACGACAAAATGATGCACGCCGGGCTGCCTGAGCAGATGCGCCGCGTTCTGGTGGTGATGAGCGACGGATTGGATGTGCAGAGCACCCACACGTTCGAAGAAGTCGTCTCCATGGCCCACCTCGCGGAGACCTCCATCTACACCATTCATAACTCGCCTTATGGCTTCACCGCCGACGCAAACCGCGTGCTGAAGGATCTGGCGGCGCAGACCGGCGGCGCCTACTTCTTTCCCCAGCAGTCCCCGGCCGGCACCGACCTGGGCAGCGGGTACCTGGCACACGGCCAGATCGGGTGCACCTCGCAGAACGAGGGCCTGGGCGCCAAGACGGGCATCTATACCGCCGAGCGGCTGGAGCACCTGGCGGACTCCGTCGAGGCGATCGGACAGGAACTCAACGATCAATACTTCATCGGGTATACGCCGGCTAACCAGACCCTCGACGGTACCTATCGCGTGATTCGGGTTGAGGCGCTCCGAAATGACGTGCGCGTTCGGGCCAAACCCGGATATTGGGCCCTGCAGGAGTAGGCAGAGGCGCAATTCTGATATAAATCTGACACAAAAATACGTAGAAGCATGCATAACCATAAGCAATTGATTTAGCTTAACTTCAAAATAGTTGATTGAGATACACTAAAATATCTTGACACTATGAAACTAATGTACTAGACTGTGCATCTATTAGGTTGTCCGAGTTCGAAGGACACACCTGATAAGTCAAAGCAAGGAGGAACAGAAATATGGCGATTGTTCGTTGGGAACCATTTCGTGAGTTGGTGAGCACGCAGGACCGTCTCAACCAGCTCTTCAACCAAACCTTCAGCAACTTGTTTGGCCAAGAGGGCCAGGAGTTGAGCAGAGGAGCGTGGGCTCCCCCGGTCGACATTTACGAGACCGGCAACAATCTGGTGATTAAAGCCGAGCTCCCTGGCATCGATCCGAAGGACGTTGACGTTCGGGTGGAGAACGGCACCCTCACCATCAGCGGGGAGCGCAAGTCCGAGAAGGAGGTTAAGGAGGGCAATTATCATCGCGTCGAGCGCAGCTACGGCTCGTTCCAGCGGTCCTTCAACCTCCCGCCCACGGTCAGCAGCGACAACGTGACGGCGGACTACAAGGACGGCATCCTCACCCTGAACCTCGCGAAGCGCGAGGAAGCGAAGCCCAAGACCATCAAGATTCAAGTTTCAGGGTCTGAGGGCAAGGCGCAGGCTGCATCAGCCAAGTAAGGCAAGTAAGCACGTTAGTACCGAGAGTGGTACGGCATCCGAACAGGGATTGCCGCTTTCTCATGAGAAGAGGCCGCGCCTGTAGCGACAAGCTCGGGCGCGGCTTTTTTTGTCTCTGAACCCGGCAGGGTTTAGACTTCAAGGATAGGTAAACAAATATGGCGACTCGTTTTGACAAGTTCACGGTAAAGGCTCAGGAGGCCTTGCAGGCCACGCAAGACGTTGCTGGCCGTTTTGGCAATCAGCAGCTCGAGCCGGTGCATCTGCTGCTCGCTCTGACCGAGCAGGCGGACGGCATTGTGCCGGCGATTCTCAGCCGTCTGGGCGTGGCCGCCGCCACCCTGGCAGCGGAGACCGAAAAGGAAATCGAGAAACTGCCCAAGGTGGGCGGCAGCGCGGACCATCATCTTTCCTCCGCGCTCAAAGATCTGTTTGACCAGTCTTTCCGTGAGGCGGAGCCCTTTCACGATGAGTTTGTTTCCACGGAACACCTTCTGCTGGCTCTTGCCAGCAAGAAGGGCGATCCGGCGGGGCGTATCCTTTCCCGCCTGGGTATCACCCACGACTCCATCCTCAAAGCGCTGGTGGCAGTTCGGGGAACCCAGCGAGTGACAGACCAGAATCCCGAGGCCAAATACCAGGCGCTCGAGCGCTACGCCCGCGACCTCACCGAGCTTGCCCGGCGAGGCAAGCTTGACCCGGTGATCGGCCGCGATGAGGAAGTGCGACGCGTCATCCAGGTGCTCTCTCGCCGCACCAAGAACAACCCCGTTTTGATTGGCGAGCCCGGCGTCGGCAAGACCGCTATCGTCGAGGGCATCGCCCAGCGCATCGTGTCGGGCGACGTCCCGGAATCGTTACGGTCGAAGCGTCTGGTGGCGCTCGATCTGGGGTCCATGGTTGCAGGTTCGAAGTACCGCGGCGAGTTTGAAGATCGTCTGAAGGCCGTGCTGAAGGAGATTGAGGAATCGCACGGCCAGATCATCCTTTTTATCGACGAGTTGCACACGCTGGTGGGCGCAGGAGCGGCTGAAGGGGCCATGGATGCTTCGAACATGCTCAAACCCGCCCTCGCGCGCGGCGAACTGCGTTGTATCGGCGCCACCACGCTGAACGAGTACAAGAAGCACATTGAGAAAGATGCGGCGTTGGAGCGGCGCTTTCAGCCGGTTTACGTGGGCGAGCCGACGGTGGAGGACACCATCGCCATCCTGCGGGGCCTGAAGGAACGCTACGAGGTTCACCACGGGGTGCGCGTGAAGGATTCAGCCATCGTCGCCGCGGCCGTACTTTCGCACCGTTATATTGCCGATCGGTTTTTGCCGGATAAGGCCATCGATTTGATCGACGAGGCGGCTTCAAGCCTACGGATCGAGATCGATTCCATGCCTTCGGAGATCGACCACATTGAGCGGCGGGTAACGCAACTCGAGATCGAACGGCAGGCGCTGCGCAAGGAAGATGACACAGCATCTGTGGAACGGCTGAAGGTGATCGAGCAGGAGTTGAGTGAGCTGCGGGAGAAGTCAGACGCGCTCAAGCTGCGCTGGAAGTCCGAAAAGGAAACGATCAGCCGCATCCGCGAGCTCAAGAGCCAGATCGAGCAGGCCAAGACCGATGAGCAGCTCGCCACGCGCGACGGCGACTTGAACAAGGCGGCGGAAATCCGTTACGGCACTCTGGTGGCGCTGGAAAAGCAGCTCGCCGCTGCCAACGCCGAGCTTGAAAAGAAGCAAGAGGCCGGCCGAATGCTAAAAGAAGAAGTAGATGAAGAGGATGTGGCGCGCGTGGTCTCGAAGTGGACGGGGATTCCGGTCTCGAAGATGCTCGAAGGCGAGGTCACCAAGCTGGTGACGATGGAGGAGCGTCTTCGCCTGCGCGTCATCGGTCAGGACGATGCGCTCAAGCACGTGGCCAACGCCGTGCGGCGCAACCGCGCCGGTCTATCAGATCCGAACCGGCCCATCGGGTCGTTTTTGTTCCTCGGGCCCACTGGAGTGGGTAAGACGGAACTTGCTCGCGCCCTCGCCGAGTTTCTCTTCGACGACGAGCGCGCCATGCAGCGCATCGACATGTCCGAGTACATGGAGAAGCACGCCGTGGCGCGGTTGATTGGCGCGCCGCCCGGCTATGTGGGCTACGAGGAGGGTGGGCAACTCACCGAGCCCGTGCGCCGGCGCCCCTACTCGGTTCTCCTCTTCGATGAAATCGAGAAGGCGCACCCGGACGTCTTTAACATCTTTCTGCAGATTCTGGATGAGGGCCGCCTTACCGACGGTCAAGGTCGCACCGTGGACTTTAAGAACACGGTCATCATCATGACCTCGAACATCGCCAGCGCGGAGATTCACTCCGCTCTGGGCTTGGACGACCGCCGCGACGAGCGCAAAAGCAGTGACGGCCACCGCACGATTTCCGAAGACCTGCGCCGCCGCATTCAAGCGACGCTGCTGGAGCACTTCCGGCCCGAGTTCATCAACCGCATCGATGACATCGTGATCTTTAATCCGCTCGGTAAGAGTGAGATCGAGAAGATCGTGGACTTGCAGCTTGGTAACCTGCGGCGCTTGCTGGCCGAGCGCAAGGTGGAAATCACCCTCACGGACAAAGCTCGCGAATTGCTGTTCCGCGAAGGTTACGATCCGCAATTCGGTGCGCGGCCGCTGAAGCGCGCCATTCAACGGCTCATCCAGGACCCGCTGGCCATGAAGCTACTGGATGGAGACGTAATGCCGGGCGATCACGTCGTGGTCGACGCCGATCTACGCAGGAGCGAAATGAAGTTCGAACGGGAGGCGGTGAAGGCGGCGGGGTAAGGAAGTGAAGCGGCAAACACCGAACGGTGATTCCCCCCGCTCGTTACGTGCTTAGACGCTTGTGCGACAAAGTGATATCATTGTGATGTCAACAGAGGCTCGTATGCCTAACCTCACTGTTCGCAACATTCCGCCAAAGCTATACCGGTCGTTGCAGCTGAACGCCAAGCGGAGCGGGCGCAGCTTGAACGCCGAAATTCTGGCTCTTCTGGCGGACGAGGACGCGTGGAACCGGCGGCGTTGGCAACTGGCAGAAGCGATTCCACGGCTGGCTATTTCGCGAAAGGAATTGGCCGAGAAATACCCGAAACTGCGCGACAGCACTGCTTCAATCCGCGAAGACCGGGATAGCCGATGACGATCGTGGTAGATGCCAGTGTCGCCGCCAAATGGATTCTGGAAGAAGCCGACAGCGACCGGGCAGAGTCGATCCTCTCCTCGGTGAAAGAGAAGCGGCTGGCGATGTTGGCGCCTGAGATCCTGGCGGCGGAAATCGCGAACGTTCTTTGGAAGGCCGTGTGGCGCGATGGGATGAGCACTGAAGATGCGGAGGAGCGGTACTTGGAATTTGTCGAGGTCTGTCCACCACTCGTTAGGGATTCCAAATTGGCGGCGAAAGCTCTGAAACTGGCGCTGCGGTTGCACCGCTCGGTATACGATTGCCTGTACGTTGCCCTCGCAGAAGAGACGCCTTGCGAATTCGTCACTGCCGACCAGAAACTCTACAACGCCGTTGGAACCCAACTTCCAAGCGTCCGGCTTCTTCGCGATTTCACGTAACAGCAAAACGGCAGGACGCTCAGGAGGTCTAATTTAGGGAAGCACAATATGCTGAACAATCTCAAAACGACAGTTCTTCTCGCCGCCCTCACCGGCCTGCTGCTGGTGATTGGCCAGGCTCTGGGCGGGCAGCGCGGCATGGAGATGGCGCTGATTTTCGCGGCCGTAATGAATCTCGGCAGCTACTTCTTCTCAGACAAGATCGCTCTCGCCACCAGTGGCGCTCAACCGATTGCGCGTGAGGATAACCCGCGCATCTACCAGATCGTGGAGCGCCTGGCAGCCAAGGCCAATACTCCGGTGCCCAAGATCTATTTCATTCCGACCGACTCGCCGAACGCCTTCGCCACCGGTCGTAACCCGAATCACGCTTCCGTGGCGGTCACACGTGGAATTCTCGAAATTTGCGACGATGAAGAAATCGAAGGCGTGCTGGCTCATGAGTTGGGGCACGTGCGGAACCGCGACATTCTGATCAGCGCCATCGTGGCCACGGTGGCGGGCGCCATCACCATGCTGGCTCACTTTGCGTATTACGCCGAGCTCTTTGGGGGCTTCGGCGGCGAGGGCGGTGATGACCGGCGTGGAGGCATTTTTTCGGCCCTCGCCATGATGATCCTGGCGCCGCTCGCCGCCACCTTAATCCAGCTCGCCATCTCGCGCTCTCGCGAATATGAGGCGGACCACACCGGCGCCGAGATTACCGGCAACCCCATGGGCCTGGCGCGCGCATTGGACAAGATTGACAAGTGGTCCAAACAAATTCCCATGCGGGTGTCACCTTCGATGGCGCACCTTTACTGCGCCCAGCCGCTTACCACCACCCAGGTTTTCTCCAGCCTCTTTTCGACGCATCCGCCCATCCCGAAGCGCATCGAACGCCTGATTGGCCGCGACTTTGTTTAGGGTCCATGATGGTGAGCCACTGAGCCGCTAGCGACGACAGGGCCAGCGCATCAAACTGGCTGCGGCATCAATGTGACCGCGTCGAATGAGACACTTGCTTTTCAGGAACCTGCGGTTCTCAGATAGTCGAGCTGCAACAGTTGTTTCCAGACTTCCGCCTGGCTTTCTTCCAGTAACCAGGCATAGTGGTTGTTCGTCTTCCGCGTCACCGACACCCGAAAATCAGCGTCCTTCCCTTGGAAGTCTTTGCCTCGAAAATTGATTCCCCCTCGCTAATTCTTCGCCTTACTCGTTCCGCGCTGCTCTACTCATATCGCAGCGCGACCATCGGGTCCACGCGCATGGCCCGGCGCGCGGGAACGTAACAGGCTGCGAGCGCGACGGCGATCAAGAGAATCGTCACGCCGATGAACGTGATCGGATCCGCGGCGCTGACGCCATAGAGCAGCGAAGACATCAGCCGCGTCAAAACGAGCCCCGCGACGATGCCGACCGTGGCTCCGACAAGAGCGAGCTTCGAGCCCTGGGCGAGAACCAGGCGCAAGACGTCCTTCGGCTGCGCGCCGAGCGCCATGCGAATACCGAATTCGTTGGTGCGCTCCGTGACGCTGTAACTGATCAATCCATAAAGGCCGACGGCCGCGAGGCCGATCGCAAGCGCCGCGAAGACCGCGAGTAAATTGGTGGCGAAGCGCTGCGGGCCGAGCGACTCGGCGATGCGCGCGTCCATGGTCTCCATGTTGGAAACCGGGAGATTGGCGTCGAGGCCGTGCACGGCCTCGCGGATTGCGGTGTCTCCGGCAGTCGAGCTGCCGTTGGTCTTGGCAATGAGATACCCGAAAGGCGCGGCGCTTTGATAGGCCGGAAAATAATACGAGCCTTTGCCGGAAGACATGGAGATTCCCGCAGATTGCTCTTCGCCGGCAAGAGTGGTGAAGCGAATGTCGCCGACAACGCCCACAATCGTGGCCCACGGGGAGTTGTTGCCATTCCTCAATTGCTTGCCGATGGGATCTTCGTTGGGCCAGTAGGCTTTGGCGAGATTTTCGTCGATGATGGCGACGGCTTGCGAGCCTTTGCGGTCATCGTCGGTGAAAAAACGGCCTTTGACCAGCGGGATGCCCAGCGCCTTGAAGTAGCCCGGAGTCACGACGCGAATCGCGCCATGCGGACCGGGGTCGCCGGGGGCCGTCGGGCGTCCCTGAATATCGAAAGAGGCCGTGGGATCGTTTCCCGTAAAAGGAAGAGGGAAACCTCCGCCCGCGGCGACCACTCCGGGAGACTGCGAGAGACGGTCGAGAACGGCCTGGAAAAATGCCTCTTGTTTCTCCTGATTGTCGTATTGCGCCTGGGGAAGAGAAATGGCCGCGGCGGTGACGTTATGCGGACTGAATCCGGGATCCACATCGCTGATGCGCGACAGACTTTTTAGAAGGAGCGCGGTCCCGGCGAGGAGCACGAGGCCGAGCGCCAGTTCTCCGGCGACGAGCAGGGCGCGCAAACGCTGGCGGCCCCGGCTGGCGGTCGAGGAGCGGCCGGATTCGCGCAGGGCGTTGTAAGGATCGGCGTGCGACATCTGCCAGGCTGGAACCGAGCCGAAAATCAGCACGGCGACGAGGCCGGCAATCACGGTGAAGGCGAGCACGTAACCATCGAGCGAAAACGTGAGGCCGTTGGCCATTTCCTTGGGTGCGGCGAATAGCAGCGCTTTGAGCCCGAATTGGGCGACGACCAGTCCCGCCAGGATTCCCAGGATGCCGAGGCCGAGATTTTCGCACAGGGCCAGCGTCATCAGGCGCGCGCGCGAGGCGCCGAGGGCGGCGCGCACAGCGAGTTCTCTCGAGCGGCCTGCGGCCTTGGCGAGCAGAAGTCCGGCGATATTCGCGCAGGCGATGAGCAGAACGAAGGCGACCGCACCGGTAAGAATCACGATGGGCGTCGTCAAGTCGCCAAAGACGTAACTGGTGAGCGGCATGAGGAACATGCCCCATTGCGCATCTTTTGCGAATTTGGTGGCGGGATTATCGAGGACGCGCTGCGTCAGGACATGCACATAGGCGTTGGCTTGCGAGAATGAAACGCCGGGCTGCAAACGCGCGACAGAGAGATAGCTCTCGTTGAAAGTGTTGTCGACGGAAAAGGCTTTGGGATCGAGGCCGAGAGGCGCCCAGAGGTCAGTTTGCGGGCTGGGCCAGTGGAAATTGGCGGGCATGACGCCGACAATGCGATAGAGCTGCTGATCGAGCGGAATCGTGCGGCCAACGGCATTGGGATCGCCGCCGAACCATCGCTGCCACGCGCCGTACGAGAGCACCACTTCGCGGTTGGCGTTGGGCTGATCTTCCGCCGGGGTAAACACGCGACCGACGATAGGTTTCTCCCCGAAAACGTCGAACCATTGCCAGGTGACCAGTGCACCCTGAAGCCGCTCGGGAAAATCGCCGGCCGTGTAGTTGAACGTGCCCCCGATGCACGCCGCAGCGGTAGCAAAGATGTTTTTGCTGTCGCGCACCTGGGCGTAGTCGGGGATGGAGACCACGATGTTTTTCAGGCCGAGCTTCTTATAGTAAGCGCGTTGCGCGACGACGCGATCCGGCTGCGCGACGCCCGGCGGATGCAAAAAGAGCGTGTTCACGACCGAGAAAATCGCCGTGTTCGCGCCAATGCCCAGCGCGAGCGTGAGAATGGCGATTGCGGTGAATCCAGGTGACGCTCCGAGTGTGCGGGCCGCATACTTCAGATCGCGAAGGAACATGGGCTTGGTACCCCCTGTGAGTAAGGAGGGGTGAGCAGATTCCGTTCCAAAAGGCCAGAACGTAAGCTTTTGACTTCTAGAGTCTTAGGCCGGCGCAAACGGCGGGGCGGAAGCGCGCGTGTCCATTTGCGGGAGAATGCGTCCCGAAAGCGGACAGGACGCGGGCTCGGTGGGAATCTCAATGCGATTGCGTTGACGGGATTATGTCGCGGGATTGTGACTCTGCGCGCGCCATCGGTCATGACGATATGCTTGCCTTGCCGCAAAATCCGGAAACCGGCTTTCTCCAGAGTCCGAACGGCCACGAGGTGATTGATGCCGGGCGGCGTCGGTACAGTTAAACCGGCACCTCAATTTCCCGAACCTCAGCGCCCTCCGTTTCCCCGGCATCAGCTTCCAAGTACTCTCGAATGGCATCGGCGATGTTCTCGAGCGCTTCTTCTCGCGTGGCCCCTTGTGACCAGCAGCCTGGTAAACTCGGAGCCGAAACGGCGTAACCCTCGTCAGATGGGTACAGCAATACCTTGACTCTCATTCGCCAGTCCTTCCGCGAGTATGACCAATCATTCTCGCATTTCGTACTCTCAATGCGGGCTGGAACGCACCCAAAGCCAAGGAACGCAGACCGCGCCTTGCGGTCTGCGGCTTCTCTTCAGTAGCGAGCCGGGCGGACCGGCAGACGTATTGAGTGGTGAACGCTCCGTACAAAACGTCCTTAAACTAGCCTACATATCATTGGACATCGAATAAATCCAAGCTAAATATTTATTGACAGTTTATAGCGACGTTAACAATAATAGACTACATCGATTGAAGCGTGGGGGATCTCGTGTGTTTACGCCGCTCGCCCCAACTCACACCGGCTTCGCTGGCTGCCCGGCGCGCTAACGCTCTCCGCTCCACCGGACCGCGCACCGCCGCCGGCAAGGCCCGCTCGTGCCTGAATGCTTTGCGTCACGGCCGGCGGGCTCGCGACCTGCGGGCCAAGCTTGCCCGTACGGGCGATTCCGAAGCTGTCTTTCTGCTCGACTGGTTCCACCATCACATGCTGTGGTTCTGGCGGCCGCGAAAAGAGCGCACCTGGCGCTATACGGTTCGGCTGGCAGCCCGGGCGTGGTGCTTCATGACCGGTCTCGGCCTGCGACCCAGGGCCGGAGAAACCCAGGAAGAGGCAGACCGAAAGCGCGCCTGCCCCACCTATCGGTACGGTGATGCGCAGGGCCGGCCGGAGCGGCCTGAGGGGCTTAGGATCGGCTACAGGCGCGGTCCGGCGATAAAATTTCTGAACCCCACGCCCACCCGGCGCAAACACCTTTTGCTGGGCTGGCTGCCGGAATTTCAGCATGTGCCCGGTCCACCGCGTAAGGCGAAGCGCGTTCGGCGTGTGGGGCCGGAACGTGGAGACTCGTACCCGGCCACTCGAACCGTGGATTCCCGCTCCTCGCTTTGGCGGGGGCAGACGATTCCCGGAAATGACCTCGCCGGAGTCGAGACTCCCTTCCATGCCGTCATTCCCGCGGAGGCGGCAATCCATGAATCTTCATACAAACTCCCGCCGCCGATCGAGGGTGGAATCAAAAACTTGGTGCAAACGAAGCTGGAATGTGCCGCAGAAGCAATGACTTGCCAGGATTCCGGTAATCCTTGGGGCCGGCGTTCACCTGAGGCGGTAATCGCGCCGTGGGCTGACGGTCTTCGGAGCGCGTGGGCGGACTTGTATGTGGATCGCCTACGCGGGGATGACATCGCTGAATTGGAGATCGATGAGTCCGACGATGACGATTCGGAGGTCCTCAAGGCCTCTCGGGCTCTCATCGAGCTGCAGTGGAGCAACTGGCGGCAGGCCATCACTGAATCGAAACCCAGCCCCGACCAGCCACCAAAGGGAGGAGGTTGCAGTGCTTTGATGGGTCAGAGCATGTGAGTCGTGCCTCCGGCCGCTAACAAGGATTCCGCTCGCATCCGACACTTCGGTCTCTGGACGCCTTGATGCTATAGTTTAGGCCGTGACAACCATCGGTGACCTCACTGCTAGAATCCCGTGGGGTGCGAGACGGAGGGGATATGGAAATCAGGCAAGTGTTGCATTCCGCATCGAGGCTGCTGTGTATTCTGGCGGCCGTGGCTGCGCTCGCGGGCGCGGCGTCGGGTCCCGCCGAGCGCGTGCTCTACAGCTTTACCGGCGGCAGGGACGGCGATTATCCCGACTCCGATTTGGTGATCGATAGCGCGGGTAACCTTTACGGCACCACCGTACAGGGCGGCGACTTCGACAGCGGCGCCGTCTTCGAGCTGACGCCTTCCGGTAGTGGATGGATTGAGACGACTCTTTACAGTTTCACGAGCGGCAAAGATGGAGGGCAGCCTTACGGCGGGGTCACGCTCGATGCCGCAGGCAATCTCTATGGCACGGCGGTGGTGGGTGGCAGCACAAGCGGGGTTTGCGTGGAGAATGGTTGCGGAGTGGTTTTCAAACTGACCAACACGGGCGGAGTCTGGAGCCAAAGCGTGATTCACACCTTCACGGGTGGACGTGACGGATACGGTCCCGGCGCCGGGCTAACCTTCGACAAGCAAGGTAACCTTTACGGAATGACTCCAACGGGAGGAACCTACGGGCTCGGGGTGATATATGAACTCACGCCCACAGCCGGTGGCTGGACCGAAAAGATTGTCCATACTTTCACGGGCGGCGACGACGGCGGAGCGGGCTCGGCCGGCCGGCTGCTGGATGCCGCCGGCAATCTTTACGGTGTGGCTACGGTGGGTGGCGCGTACGGAAGCGGCACCGCCTTCGAGCTTACGCCGCCTCATAACGGCGCCTGGAAGTTCAGCACACTTTATGCTTTCAAAGGCCAGCCGGACGCGGGATTTCCTTACGGCGCGCTTGCCGCGGACCCGGCGGGGAATCTTTACGGCACGAGCTATTATGACGGCGCGAATGATCTCGGCGCCGTCTACGAGCTCACTCGCAGCGGCGGCGCCTGGAGCGAAGCCGTGCTCTACAGCTTCAAGGGAGCCCCCGACGGGAGCGGCCCCATCAGCAATCTGGTCTACCGAGGCGGCAGCCTTTTCGGCACCACGAGTGAAGGCGGAGCGTCAGCTTGCGGGTGCGGCGCTATTTTCAGCCTCGCGCCCGGCGGCGGCGGGTGGTCAGAGTCCGTGCTCTACAACTTCAAAGGAGCTCCCGACGGCGGCTTTGTTTACAACGGAATGATAGCCGGTCCTACAGGGAGCCTTTATGGCACAACTGTGCACGGTGGAGTCGACGATGAAGGCTCCATCTTCAGGTTCATCCCCTAATATGTGATAGCCTAGAAGTATAGTGCTAAACGCTAGGGTTGGGAGATTCCATTCCGTGAATCCATCTCCCAATGATCCGATGGCTGGATCACCCGATCCGGGAAATTTCCTTTTCCATCTTCGGTCGATTAGTGATAAACCTGTCTGCTTAATTCCGGGCCAGGCAATCCCCACCAAAACAGGGGCTGGTCCCCAATTTATCCCGACCGGAGGCTAACAATGAAAAACGCGCGTGCGCTTCACGCGGTCATGGCTGTATTGACACTTGCCCTCTTCTTAGCTTCATTTCCTTCCGCCAGGGCCCAGCAGGCTGCGGCGGACCAACAGAATACCGACGTCCTAAAGAACCTCAAGTTTCGCAATCTCGGTCCGGCGGCGGCCGGCGGCAGGTTGACGTCGGTCGTCGGCATTCCCGGCGACCCAACCACCTATTATGTGGGCGCGGCTGCAGGCGGAGTGTTCAAGACCACCGACGGTGGTCTGACTTGGAAGGCTATTTTCGAGCACGAGGCCACGGGCTCTATCGGGGACGTGGCTCTGGATCCTGCAAATCCCAACTCCGTCTGGGTGGGCACGGGCGAAGCCAATCCGCGCAACGATGTTATCGACGGCGCCGGCGTGTACTTCTCGCCCGACGCGGGACAGTCCTGGAAGTTCATAGGGCTTCGCGAGGCCGGCCAGATCTCGCGCGTGATCGTCGATCCCTCGAACTCGAATGTGGTGTTTGTCGGCGCGCTGGGGCATGTCTGGGCGCCCAACGCTGACCGCGGCGTTTATCGCACCACCGACGGCGGCAAAACTTGGAAGAAGGTACTGTTTGTGGATGACACCACCGGAGTAGCCAGTCTGGCCATGGAACCCGGCAACCCGAAGGTGCTTTACGCCGGGATGTGGCATTTCCGCCGCTATCCCTGGACGCTGGTGGATGGCGGCGATTCCAGCGGCATCTACCGCTCCACGGACGGCGGCGAGACCTGGAAGAAACTGAGTGAAGGATTACCGCAGCCGCCGCTGGGACGCATCGCGGTGGCCATCGCACCCAGCAATCCCACCCACGTCTACGCTCTGATCGGCTCGAAGCACGGCATGCTGTGGCAGTCGCTCGATCGCGGCGACCATTGGACTCAAGTGAGTGACAACCGCTCCCTCGACATTCGCCCCTTTTATTTCTCGAGGCTGGAAGTCTCGCCGGTGGACGAAAACAAGATCTACTCTCTTTCGCTCAACCTCATGGAATCCGACGACGGCGGAAAGACTGCGCACGATGCCGATCGAGGCGTGCACTCAGACCATCACGCCATCTGGATCGATCCCAAGAACCCGAACCGCATCATTCAGGGCACTGATGGCGGCGCATACGTCTCGCTCGATGGCGCCAAGACCTGGCGCTTTCTCGATGGCCTGCCTATCGAGCAGTTTTACATGGTGGCGGCGGATTCCAAGGTGCCGTACGACCTGTGCGGCGGATTGCAAGACAACAACGCCTGGTGCGGGCCTTCAAGCAATCTGGGCGGGCGCAGTGTGGTGAACGCCGACTGGTACACCGTGGCCGGCGGAGACGGTGAGTACGCCGTGCCGGCGCCGAGCGACCCGAAGATCATCTATGCGGACTCGCAGGACGGCGACATCCGGCGTCTCGATTTGACTGACCACATGGGTCATTATGTGCGCCCGTACCTGATTGGCGTTGAAGAAATGAAGCCGGCAGACCTTAAGTACCGCTTCAACTGGACCGCGCCCATCGCGGTGTCCCGAACGGACGCGAACGAGGTTTATCTTGGCGGGAATGTGCTCTTCAAGTCGACTGACGGCGGGCAGCACTGGACGGCGATCAGCGACGACCTCACACGCAACGACAAGAGCAAGCAGGATGTAGCGGGCGGCCCCGTGCAGCACGATATCAGCGGCGCTGAGAGCTATGCCACACTGCTGTGCATCAGCATCGCCCCCACGGATGGAAAGGTGATTTGGACGGGCTCCGATGACGGCCTGGTTCACGTGACGCGTGACGGCGGCAAGACCTGGACGAATGCCACTCCCAACATCCCCGGCGCACCGGAGTGGGCGCGCGTTTACCAGATCGGCGTCTCACCGTTCGACGCCGGCACGGCGTACGTCGGCTTTGACGCGCATGAACTCGATGACCGCCGAGCTTACGTTTACAAAACCGCGGACTACGGCCGCACCTGGCAGAAGATCACCAACGGGCTTCCCGATTCGCCCGTCACCGTGGTGCGCGAAGATCCCAACCAGCGTGGATTCCTCGTGCTCGGCAATGAGGCCGGTCTTTTTTACTCCGCCGATGCCGGCGAGCATTGGCAGCCTCTTAAGGCGAACTTTCCCACCACGCCGGTGTTCGACATCCTCTTCGTGAAGAACAGTGATGACCTGGTGGCGGCCACCCACGGCCGCGGACTGTTCGTGTTCGATGATATCCGGCCGCTCGAGGAACTCACCGCGACGAAGCAAGCTGCTGACTTTCACCTGTTCACACCGGCGCCGGGTACTCTTTTCCATCACTGGCAGACGGGCGAGTCGCAACCCGGGGCTTTCAGCGCGCCCAATGCGCCCGAAGGCGTGGTGATTGACTATTTCCTGAAATCAAAGCTCGAGCCTACACCGGAGCAGAGACGGGCGCGTGAAACGCCGGTGAAAATCGTCATCACCGACAGTCACGGAGAAACGGTGAATACGGTCTACGGCCCGTCGGAAGCCGGAGTGAACCGTTACGTTTGGAACATGCACTACGAGCCCGCCAAAAGGGTGGAGTTGGAAACGCGTCCCGGAGCGGAGGAGGAAGAGCCAGGCGGCGGAGGCTTTTTCGGCCGCGGCGTAGGACCTTGGGTGCTGGCCGGCAACTATAAAGTAGCCGTCACGGTAAAAGGCCAGACTCAGCAGGCTGATATCACCGTTCAGCCGGACCCGAACCTCCACATTGATCCGGCGGTGTTTCGGGCCCAAACTGAGGCGGCGCTCGAAATGCGAAGCCAGGTGGATGCTCTCCACGAAATGCTGAACCGCATCGACGGCATGGAGCACGGGCTCACGGCGTTTCAGAACACGGTGCAAAATGACAAGGACCTGCGCGAGAAGTACGCCTCACTCCTAAAGCAAGGCCATCAACTGGATGAGAAGCTAAAGGCCGTGAAGGCGAAGGTCTATAGTCCCACCTTGCAGCGCACGGCCGGGGAAGACTCGATTCATGAACTGGCCGACTTTGATTCGCAACTCTCAGGGTTGGCCCGCGAATTGGGCTTTGCTTATGGCGAGCCGCCTACAACTTTACAGAAAGATTTGATGGCGGAGCTTTCGAAGCAGCTTGGCGACCATCTGGCGGAGTTTAATCAGCTTCTGCAAGGAGACGTGGCCGCCTACAACAAGGCCGCGTTTGCCGTAGGCGCACCCACGCTCTTTGCCGGAGGGCGCGTGGCCGTGAAGCCGGCGCCGGCTGTGTAAGCGCGATGAGTGCGGGTTAGGACTCTTGCATGCGGCTGGCAGGGGCCCGTCCCGCGGCCGCACAATCAGTGCACGGGAAGACGCTTCTCGTCGGGCAGTTCGTTTTCAATCTCTGCCCACGCCGTGGGATTATCGCGCAGGTCGATGAACACGAACGATGGGACCGGGTGCCGTGGCGCCATCTTCCCTTGTTCGCTCGTGTCATGCTGTTCTATGGGGTTCACGACAACCTCCTATCCCCCAAGCGCTCCATCAGTAAAGTTGGATGAGCGGGACGTGGGCCTGGATGTCATGATGATTTTTGCTGACGGCTAAACGGGCGCTGCCTCTTTTCTCGCGAAAGAGGGGGCGGAGCCCTTCGCTGCCACGAGGCCGCTGTGAGTCTTATCCACTTTTTGATGACCAACCACGTCGAGGTGGCCCAACTAACCCTCGAACACTTGTGGTTGGTTGGCGTCTCGATGGCGCTGGCGGTGGCCGCCGGCATTCCCACCGGAATCCTGCTGGCTCGCCGGCCTCGCCTCGAAAAGCCAGTGCTGGCTGGGGCCAACATCGTGGAAACCATCCCTAGCCTCGCCTTGTTCGGTCTGCTGCTGCCGGTCCCGTGGCTGGGCTCGCGGGCCGATCGCCTGGCGATTCTTGCGCTGGCTCTGTACGCCCTGCTTCCGATCATCCGCAACACATACGCGGGCATCACTGGAGTTGATCGCGCGGTGGTGGAGGCGGCGCGCGGCATGGGATTGACCGATCGCCAGCTTCTTTTTCAGGTGCAGTTGCCGCTGGCGCTCAGCGTGATTCTGGCCGGCGTGAGGGTGGCGACTGTGGTGACGGTGGGAGTTGCCACCATCGCCGCGGCCATCGGCGCCGGCGGTCTTGGGGAATATATCTTCCGCGGCTTGGCGATGGTGAACAATGACCTGATTCTGGCTGGAGCCATTCCCGCCGCGCTCCTGGCGCTGGCCGCCGACCTCGTTTTGGGTCTCGCCGAGCACCGGTTGCGACCGCGAATGAGCGCTGACTAGATGAAGCACGGACGCATCGATTCTTTGCGTCTTCGCGCTTTTGCGTGAAAGGTCTTTTGCACGCACGTCCGAGAATGCGATGGATTCCCGTCTTGCGGACGGGCACGTCTGTCACGGGTCTCCTGTGCGCGCTGCTCACCGTTACGTCCTGCGGTCCGCCGCGGAAGGACATCATCGTTGTCGGCTCGAAAAATTTCACCGAGCAAGCGATTCTCGGGGAGATCATCGCGCAGCAACTCGAAAGACGCACGGGACTCTACGTGGAGCGCCGGTTTTATCTCGCCGGAACTTATATTTGTCAGCAAGCGATTCTCGCCGGTCGCATCGACATTTATCCGGAGTACACGGGAACCGCGCTCACCGCCATTCTCCGTCAGCCGGCCACTGGGGACGCTGCCGCCGTATACACGCGCGTCAAGGAAGCGTATCAACAACGCTTCGGACTCATCGCGGCGTCTCCGTTCGGCTTCAACAATACCTTCGCTCTCGTGATTCGGACTGACGATGCGCAGCGTTATGGCTTGAAGACGATTTCCGATGCGGCGCGCGTCGCTTCGCAGTGGCGTCCTGGTTTCGGTTACGAATTCATGGAACGTCCTGACGGCTATCACGGTTTGGTGAAAGCCTACGGCCTCAATTTCGGCGCCGGGCCTCGGGTGATGGATCTCGGGCTGCTTTACCGGGCGCTCACCAGCCATGAGGTTGATCTGGTCGCCGGCAACTCCACCGATGGGCTGATTGCGGCTCTCCACTTGACCATCCTGGACGATGACCGACACTATTTCCCGCCTTACGAGGCCGTTCCGGTGGTGCGCCAAGAAACGGCGCGGCGGCATCCGGAAGCACTGCGCGCGCTCCAAGAACTCGCCGGTAAGATTTCGGATGAAGACATGCGGCGGATGAACTACGCGGTGGACGGCGAACATGAGGATATTGGCAACGTGGCTCGAGAATTCCTAAAAGCGGTCACGGGTGGCAACTGACGGACAGAGGCAGTAGTCAGAAGCCAGAAGTCAGAAGTAAGAAGAAGGGCGGCTCCTGTCTTCCGACCTCTGGCCTCTTGCTTCTGACTTCTTACTTCTGGCTTCTGTCTCGTCACTTGTCACCTACTTGTCACTGGCGCTTTCGAAGTGCCGCAATTTCGGCTGGCGTGAGCGACCGAGACGCGCCCACCTCGAGACCCGCGAGCGTCAATGGACCGATGGCGAGGCGCACGAGCTTCAACACCTTGAATCCCACGGCTTCCACCATGCGGCGCACCTCACGGTTCTTGCCTTCGGTGAGAATGACTTCGAGCCACGTGTACTTTCCGCGGTCCTCTGTCCGCCGCACGAAGAGAGGCTTCGCTTCGTCACCGCGTTTCATCCGCACTCCGCTGGCGAGCTGCCCAACGACCTCATCGCTCATCAAGCCACTGACCTTCACAAGATATGTTTTGCGCACGCCAGACTCGGGGCTGGTGACGAAGTGTGCAAACTCGGTGTCATTGGTGAGGATCAGCAATCCGGAGGTGTCTTTATCGAGCCGGCCTGCGGGTGCGAGCCACGCCATCTTATCACCGACACCAAGCTCACGGCCGTTCCTGCCCGGTGACCGCTGAAGATAGTCATAGATCGTCTTTCGTCCTGAAGGGTCGCCGTGAGTCACAATCACGCCCTTTGGCTTGTAAAACAGCAGATAGACCTTGCGCTCCGGTTTCAGCCGCTGACCGTCCAACTGAATGACGTCCTTGCCGTGGCCCTTGCCTTGATGACTATTGCCGGCCGTCACCCAGGATTCAGGGTCACGCAGTACGCGGCCGTTCACTCGCACGCGGCCCGCCCGAATCATCTCTCGCGCAGTTGTCCGCGAAGCCACGCCGTATCGCGAGAGCGCACGGTCAAGCGTCATTTGTTGCTTGGTGGTCATCAGCCCAGAAGCAAGGAGCCAGAAGCCAGGAGTCAGAAATCAGGAGCCAGAAGCCCGTCACCAGGAAGCAGAGGGTTGAGGTATCAAGATGAAACTCACAACCCATCGACCGTTGATCGGTAATCTTTCACCCTTCACCCTTCATCCTTCATCCTTCATCCTTCTGACTCCCACGCTTGGCTTCTGGCTTCTGACTCCTAAGCGAGCGTGGGCATTTCGTCGAGGTAGATGAAGGCCTGCACCATGGGTACCTCGCACGCACTCAGCTCCCCGATAGGCCCGAAGAACGCGACCTTGCCGTCCACCAGAAACACAACGCGATCAGCCAGCTTGCGTGCCAGCTTCATGTCATGCGTCACCACCACCGAGGTGAGGCCGGTGCGCCTCTTGAGTTTCAGGATCAGGTCGCCGATGGTCGCGGCCATCAACGGATCAACCATGGTTGTGGGTTCGTCGTAGAGCAGGCACTCGGGCTTGGCGGCGAGAGCGCGCGCTATCGCGACGGCGCGCTTCATGCCAGTACTCAGGTCCGACGGCGCCAGGTCGCGAGCATCGAGGGGCAGGTCAACCAGGCCCAGCAACTCGTCCACGCGAGCCTGAACTTGGTCCTCGTCGAGGGTCACTTCGTCATGGACGGCGCGCTCACGAATGGGATAGGCGACATTTTCAGCGAGGGTCAGTGAATCGAACAGCGCACCGGATTGAAACACCATCGTGAGGTGCCGCCGCAGGTCGAGCAACTCTAATTCGGGCAAACATGACACCTCACGTCCTGCCACCCAGACTTCGCCGGAGTCCGGCCGGAGAAATCCCATCAGGTGCTTCAAGGTAACGCTCTTACCTACGCCGCTCCGGCCCAGCACCACTGCCATCTCGCCGCGGCGCACTTCAAAGCTAACGTCGTCAAGCACAGGCTGGCTGCCAAACGCCTTCGAGACGTGAACGAACCTGATGTAAGGCTGATCGTCGGTCATAGGAATCGGGTCATCGGGTGATTCAGGCCATCGGGTGATTGAGTGATCGGGTGATTGAGTGATTGCCGAAAGTCCATCACATGACCTGCTTGGAACCGCCGTTTGAAGCCGCGTCACAAGGTGCAACCTCCCGATCATCAATGACGCGATGGCCTGATCACCCGATGACCCGATTACCTCTCACGGTAAACTTGATAATGCACCCTTTTGAGCGCGCCCACATAATCTGCGGGCGTATTCAGATTATCAAAAATGATTCGCCGGAACCCGGCGCGATCCAGCTCCGGCCACAACAAGACACGCACCTGAACCGTTGGGAAAAAACTCGCAACCTTCCTCCGGCCGGCCGCGAGACTGCGCCGCACAGCAGGCAGCGCGCGGCGGCGATAGACGGCGCATAGCGGCTGATAACCGTGGCGCGGCGTCGCGGCGAGCGTCACATCAGCCAGGGAATCGAGCGCGCGTCGCGCGAGGTGGCGCAAGAACCGCGCCTGCATGAACGGCACATCACAACTGAGAAAGAGGTTGAACTCGGTGCGCGTGTGAAGGAGGCCTGTGTAAATGGCGCCCAGAGGCCCGCTTCCGGGAAGGTCGTCAGGCAGCGCCAACAAATCGAGTCCGCGGGCCCGGTCGGGAGCACCCAGGAGGTATACACGGCCAGCCACCGATCGGAGCTTGCGGGCCGCGCGAGTGAGTAACGTCTCGCCTTCGAAAATCAGTTGGTGCTTTGGCTGGCCCATGCGCCGGCTGGCGCCACCCATCAAGACAAACCCCGTCAGTTCCGCAAACCGTTCCGCCATTACGGCTAGACTACCAGAGGCCGCTATCCTCCAGCGTGCGACACCTCGGCGGCTCGCGAAACCAACTGCTGAGCGGCTTCCTGCCAGGCCGGGTAACGATCGGCCACGCCGAGGCTCCCCAGAAGCTCAACGTTCAGGGGCTCAGGCTGCAATGCAGGTGCGCTCACGTGATGAGCAAGCGTGTTGGCCACGTAGACGGCCACCACCGCGTCAAAGCCTTGATGGGGCACCCGACCGGGCGCGTGATGGTGCGCCACGGCCTCCGTGACGGCCGTGGGAAGACCCCACAGACCCAGCAAGTAAGCACCGATCTCGGCGTGCGTAACGTCATACAAGGCGGTCTCTACCTGGTAAAGCGGCTGCCGTGTTTTCCGGGCGGCCCGAAGAGCTTCCTGGAATCGCCCCGGAGAGCGCGCGGCCAGCACCAGCTTGCCGACGTCATGCAGCAAGCTCGCCACCACCGCCGGCTCAGCCAGATGCTCGGGCAACTCGAACTTGCGCGCGATGCCGGCAGTAAGCTGCGAATGCCCCTCGAAATCGTCGATGGAGAATCCTTCAATCTCGTCGGCGCCCGAGAAAATACGAAACGCCTCCACCGAAATCACCAGACTTTGGAGAATATTTACACCGAGATAACTCACGGCATGCTTGACGGAAGAAACATTCCGCGAAAGGCCGAAGAAAGCAGAGTTAACCAGTTGCAATACCTTGGCCGAGATGGCTACATCCTGCTCGACCACGGCGGCAATATCCTCCATCGAAGAGTCGGGGTCCGCCAGGGCCTGCGTGAGAGCAATATACAGCCGCGGCGCGGAAGGGAGCTCTCCCAGCGCGCCCACCATGCCCGCCAACGCCTCGCCCGTCAGGATGCTCTGCAGGCTGCAAGCGCGGTCGATGGCCACGCGCAACATCTCCGCATCGCAAGGCTTCAGCAACAACTGGTGCGCCACCTGCGCCGCCCGGAAGGCGGCTTCGAGGTCAGCATACTCGCTCAACACAATCCTCACTACCTGAGGATGACGTTCGCGCGCGCACTCCAAAAGCGCCGTGCCGTCCATGCCCGGCATCTTCAAATCGCAGACAATCACATCAAACGGGGTTTGCTCGAGTAGGGCCAGGGCGGCCTCGCCTCCCTGGACGAAAGACATGTCCCACTGTATGCGTTGGGGTCGCAGAAGGCGCCGAAGACCATCCAAGACCTTCGGCTCGTCATCCACGAAAAGAATCCGCGTCATGGCTCAGGGCCTCCTCGAGTAGACACGCAACGGGCAGAGTCGGGTGGTCGGGATTCGAAGCCCAGCCGTTCACTTTTGCATTGTACTCTTCCAATAATATGCAGGCAAGGCCTCACCCCTCCTCACCCCTGGACCAACCCTGGACCAAGAATCGCGATTGGCCGAAAGAGCTGGTAACGCTCGGGGGGGGAGACAAGGGTAGGCCGTAAGACCAGAAATGAACCGAGAACTGAGGACGAGCTTTTTCTCAAGCAACTGTAATACCATACCTCCGATACCGTTCGCTGCAGAATTTCTCATAAATCCCAATTGTCTCTCCCCAAACTTGCCACATAACTCTCCAAATCCTTCATAGATTTAGACATTCCGGGCTGCTACTTGCGTTTCTCACTTTTCCCATCTTTCTCTTCAGGCCTCACCGGCAGGTGACTGGGTTTTTCACCTGTAACCGCCACATAACTCCGTACACTACTGATTGCATTGCACATTCCGGGGTGCAACCTGATTTTTCGCCTCACAGCCGCTGTAACCGGTACTTTTCCAACTGTAACCGTAACTTTGCCGTCGCGGTGCTCTGCCGCATGCCCGTTGTAACATTGCTGTAACATATGGCGTGGAGCAGGCACGCTGATTCCCGGCTGGTACGCGGGCCACAAAACCTCCCAGTCTGGGCACCATGGGGTTCCGAATCGCACGATCGCGGCCAAGGGTCAAGCCGTTTCCAGCAACCGGCTCCTGACCGTCGTCGCGTGTGGATGTAGCCTACGATTTGACCTCCCTTTGCGCGGCGAGGTGTCCAACATTGTGCAAGTTCCCGGCTCAAGAGTGATTGGTAAGAAAGCTCACCGCGACTGCCGTGCGATCGTTCTAACCTGCATTTCTCGCTAGGATTCGAAAAGGGCGGGGCTTCCAGAGTCTGTCCGTTGGGGCCCTTGGCCCGCGAAAGGTCATGAAAATCGCTGTCCTTGTCGGGCGGGTGCGTAGGGCCGGGGCAAGCCCGGGCCCTACGAGGCGACGACGGCCGCATTTTCGACCCTGTGTGAAAGCCCGTGGATTCCCGCCTTCGCGGGAATGACTGCGTCCGAACAGGACCCGTAAGTCCAATCACCCCCGCGGAGGCGGGGGTCCACCTCGGGACAGGCGCCATACACGAGTTTTCACACGCACTCTTCAGCCCCGCCGTTACAGCGTCGGTTTGGTATTTGAACACAAACACCGCGATTTCGCAGGATTCGGCGGGGCTGAAAAGCCCCGCCGTTTTCGAATCCTGGTGAGAAGCGCAGACTGACGGTCTAGGGTGCGGAGACCATGACCGCCCTCATCTCATCGGTAGCTTCACCAGCGGCTATGGGAACGCGCACGTTGATCTGGGTGCCGGCCCCGGGCTTCGAGTCGATCAAGACGGTTCCCTTTACCAGGCTCGCCCGCTCCCGCATGCTGATGAGGCCGAGGCCGTACTGCGTGTTCATTACGTGACCGACGTCAAAGCCCGCCCCGGAGTCGCGAACCGTGAGCAGAACCGCACCCGGCGCTCCCCGCAGGCTCACCTCAAAGCGTCGCACGCCACTGTGCTTCACCGCATTGCGCAAGGCCTCCTGCAACACCCGGAACAAACAAAGTGAGACCTCCTGGGGCAGCGAGCGGGGTACATCATCCTGGCTAAAGTTGATCTCGACTTTCTGTTGCGCACTCATCTCGCGGCAGAAACCCTTCATGGCGGCAGCCACACCCAGAAGGTCCAGTTTTGAGGAGTGCAACCGGTGGGACAATGATTGAATGCCGCCGGAGATCTCCAGAATGTGGTTCGTCAGTTCGCCGGTCTGGCGGCGCAGGGGGGAAAATTCAGGGAGGGCATCTTCGAGCTTCTGCACGTCAACGGAAAGCAAGGCCAAATGCTGGCTAATATCGTCGTGGAGTTCCCTGGCGATATGGCGGCGCTCCTCTTCTTGCGCTCCAATCAAACGGCGGCTCACACCGGCGAGCGTTTCTTCCGCTTTCTTGCGGTCGGAAATGTCGATGGCTGAACCAATGTAGCCGGCGAAGGCGCCGTCGGAATTGAACCTCGGCACCCCAATGTCGACGATCCACCGGTATTCTCCGTCGTGGCGTCGCAGCCGGTATTCCATCCGGAATTCTTCGCGCCGGTCAAAAGCCCCTGTGTAAATCTCAAGACAGCGAGAAAGATCCTCGGGATAGATCCCTTCGCACCAGCCGTTTCCCATCTCCGCCTCGAGCGTCTTACCGGTAAAGTCGAGCCAGGGTTGGTTGAAGTAGGTACAGAGCTTGTCCGGTCCGGACATCCAAATCAGCACGGGCGCGGTGTTAGCCATCCGGCGGAAGCGCTCTTCGCTTTCTTGCAGAGCGGTTTGTATGCGAATACGTCTCAGCGCATCCGAGAAGATTTCGGCCAATATCCGAAGCTCTTCCGCCTGATTCGCGTTCCACGCCGCCCGCCGACGGGCGCTGGCAAAGGACATGCAACCGACGATTTCACCACCCGCCGCCAAAGGCACCGCCGCCGCTGACATGAGTCCGGCCTCGAGGAGACGCCCCTTTTCGGCGGATGCTTCGTCGGGCAGGCTGCCGGAGTCCGGGATGAAGAGTATCTCGCCGCGCAGCAGACGGCCTGCAAGCCAGGGGAATTGGGTTGAATTCACGGTTTCCGGAGCGAAAGGGATTCCCTCGCGGCGCCAAGAGAAAGCCCTCTTGAACAACGCGCCTTCCTCAAAGAACTCGTAGAGGCTGACCCTATCAACTCCGAAGAGCTTGGCAATTCGGGCGAGACTATTCTGCACCACGGGCATGATTTGGGTTTCGGGGAGATTGATGAAGTCAGTCGATAGCTCAGAACGCAGGGTTTCGAAGGTCAAACGCTCCCGCAGAGACTGTTGGGCCCTCATCCTCGTCTTCCGTTCCCAGAACAGTCCGATGATCAACGCCATTTCGACGAAACATAGGGCAAGGCCGCCGAGGATGTAACTCTTGTAGGCCTCCCAGGCGGTCGGCTGCCGGTTCAACACGATACTGCCCGCCGGAAGATTGCTTTCTTTGAATCCCCAGCGCCGCAGCGCCCGCCAATCAAACATGTAGACATCAGCGCTCTTTACAATGGGAATGTTCTGCGGCTTCTCGCCCTGGAGAACCCTCACTGCCATCTCCGCGGCCGTCCGGCCCTGCGCGCCAAAACTGAGCACGTCACCGCCTACCGTTCCCCTGCCAATATCCACATCGTCCGCTTCAAACACCGGCGCATTGGCTGCCCCGACGACAAGGGGAACGGACTGAGTGGCATCGGTGAATTCAGTTCCTGCAGCATCCTCCATAATTGACGTGTAGTAGATGACCGTGTGGGGTGGAAGGTGGCGCAATCGTTCGAGAAGACTGGGCATATCCAGGTCAGTGAGATACGTAAAATCAAACCTCGATTCATAGCTGCGCAGACTCTGCCTGGCGATGGCTTCAACATAGCGGTCGTATTCCCCAATGCCGCCCACCACCACGACGTGCTGAGTTCCCGGCTGCAACTTCAGTGCCGCCTCGAGAGTTTTCGCCGGCTCCACAACTCCCCACACGCCTGTAAAGCGAGGGCCGAGTTGCCGGGGACCCAGCATTTCCTCCGTGCTGCCGCAGAAAATGATAGGGGTCGTGCCGAAGAAACCCTGGTGCGATTCCGCCAGCAACTCCAGCGGCGAGCTTCCGACGGCAAGAATCGCGTCCGGCTCGCGGCCGTGATACTTGCGAACGTACCATGCGCGCAACTCGCGCTGGTCCGCCTCACTTAAGGGCAGGTTTGCGTCCAGGTTTTCGGTGAAGAACTGAATCTGATAAGGCGAACTCTCGAGACCAGCAACGATTGCCTGGTCCATCGCGGCGACGCCGGGTGATGCCAGGGGTTCCAGTTGGTTGACAATAAGAACGCGCTTGGGTTCTTTAAGCTGGGCCCTGGCGGCCGACGGGTACAGAAAGCGGCAGGCAGTCAGGATCGCGAGCGCGATCCAAGCCCGCCCACTCCTGCGCCCCGGCCGGCCGCTTTGTAGGATCCATGTTGCCACGTAGTTCTCTTGACATCTTAGCAGGCCGCGGAAAAACCCGTCCAACCTGTGATTCCGAGGAGCTGGAGGCGACGAGGAATCTCGCATTGTCTTTCTTTTCAGAGCGAGATTTCTCGCTATGCTCGAAATGACAGGACCCCCAGTTTTTTCCGCAGCCCATATAATAGCAAGGGCGACCGAGAAAATGGGCAATTGCGGTAAACTTGAGACTGCTAATTTTCACCCATTTTTTCAATGGGTTAGGTTGTGCAAAGCAGTGCACCTGCGCCCTGGGGCCAACCGGCTGAGAACAAACTTTACAGATTTCCTCCACTCGATTTCACCCGCCGCGGCGGGGACTGAGAGGAGGGCAAGGCCAAGCCAGACCATGGCGTATCAAAACATGAAATCTCTGGCATCAATCCTGGCCCTAACTGCTGTCCTTGCCGGCCGAGCCTATCCGCAGACGCCTTCCACCGGTGCTCTGATGGGTGTCACGCTTGACCCGTCGGGAGCGGCGGTACCGGATGTGGCCCTCCATGTGGTCGGCCAGGACACCGCCGGAACCCGGTCTGCTGTTTCAGACAAGGAAGGAAGGTTCAACATTCCTCTATTGCCGCCCGGAACCTATACCTTGGAGGCCAGCAAAGCCGGCTTTGCTCTTCTGCGCGTTGAAGCCGTTCACGTCCGGGTCACGGAAATCAGCCGGCTGGACCTTCGCCTCCAAATTGCAACTGCTGTCAGTCACGTGGAAGTCTCTTCCAGGCCGTTGATGGTTCAAACGGACAATTCCGCTCTGGGGAGGGTGGTCAACGAAACGGCAGTAAGCGGTCTTCCCCTGGTAACGCGGAACTTTGCCCAAATCGCTGCTCTTTCGCCAGGGGTGATCGCTGGGGTGTTCAACGCGGGAGAGCTCGGAATCGGGGGAACCGCGCTATCGCAGATCAACGAGTCGAATGACGGCATCTACGTAAACGGAGCGCGCTCGTATGACAACAACTGGCAACTGGACGGGCTCTCCGTGAACGACGTACAAAGCAGCGGATTTTCGAGCGGCGGAGTCCCCATTCCTAACCCGGACGCCATTCGGGAGTTCAAGGTCCAGACCGGCCTGTACGATGCCGCTTACGGCCGCTACGGCGGCGCCAACGCGAGCGTGATTACAAAAACCGGCGGCAATGCTCTCCATGGGACTGTGTTCGAGTTCTTACGCAACGATATTCTGAACGCGAATGATTTCTTTTTGAACCAAACGGGTCAGATGCGGCCGGCGCTTAAGCAAAACCAGTTTGGCTTTGCGATCGGGGGGCCGGTCAAGAAGGAGAAGGCGTTCTTCTTTGGCTCTTATCAGGGTACCCGGCAGGTGAACGGCGTGGCGGCGGGTCAGTCGAGGACGGCGTGCACAGCCAGCCTGAGCTCGCCACCCTTCACGGATGACCGTTCGCCCGCGGCGCTTGGAGCGCTGTTTGGCGGCATGGCGGGCGCGCTCGGCGGCGTGGCCGTCAGGCCCGATGGTTCAAACATTAACCCCGTGGCGCTCTCGCTTCTGAACTACAAGCTCCCCGACGGCTCTTTTCTTATTCCCACCCCGCAGATCGTAAACACAGTGAGACCCTTCGGCAGCCAGGGATTCTCGGTCTTCACGGAGCCTTGCAGCTTTGGCGAAGATCAGTTCTTGACCAATTTTGATTATCTTGCCTCGCCGAAGAATAAGATCGCGGGGCGGTTCTTTCTTGCCGATGACCACGCGACCGTCACGTTCCCGGGCAACGGCCTGAATCCCTCAGGCAATACGCCCGGCTTCCCGAGTCCGCTCGATTCTGATTTCCGAGTTTTCTCCCTGTCCGACACGTACACGCCCAATAGCGCTACGCTGAACGAAGCGCAGATTGGCTATGTCCGGACAAGAGCCAGCACGGAGGCCCAGACTCCATTTGAATGGTCCGATGTCGGGGTTGCCGAAGGAGAAATGAATGACAACAACGAACTGCCCAGTCTGAGTATCTTGGGCTCGCTCAGCATTGCCTCGGGGTTTCCGCGAATCTTCACCGAGAACACCTTCGCATTCGATGATGATGTCAGCCTCATCCACCGCGCCCATTCGATTCGATTGGGCGGATCCATCACGAGATTGCAAGATCATGTCGACACGATAGGGCTCGGATCGTGGCTGGATTTCCTCAGCTGGCCCGATTTTCTTCTCGGGCTCAACGCCGCAGGCAACGGCACCGGAGCGTTTAGCAATGTGTTTGCGTCCGCGGATGCGTTCGGATTGACGCAGCGGGAGTACAGGGTATGGGAAGGTTCGGCGTTCGCGCAGGACGATTATCACCTTGCTCCGTCTCTGACACTCAATGCCGGAGTGCGATACGAGCGACTGGGTCAATTCGGAGACAAACTGGGCAGGAATTCGAGCTTCGAAATCGCGAACGCCAATCCGAACCCTCCGCCGGGCGGAAGCTTGGACGGCTACCTGGTGGCCTCCAATTTCCCGGGTTCTCTGCCACCGGGCGTGCAGCGCACGGATAACACTTTTGGGAACGACGGCGCGGGACAAAACACGCTTGCCCCACGATTCGGGTTTGCCTGGCAGCCTCTGCCCCGCAGCAGCGGGTTGGTGCTCCGGGGAGGATACGGCCTGTATTATTCACGGCCCACCGGCCAGGCCGCTTTCCAGGGTATCTACGGGGCTCCTTTCTCTCAATTTCGAATCAACTTCGGAGGAGCGAACGCCGGCGCGACATTTCAGGAGCCTTTTGCGCAGCCCTTTCCCACGCCACAGTCCTTCCCGTACTTTCCGCCCTATTCGCCGACGACCTCAACAACCATCTACACAGTGGAGCCCGGCTTTCGTCCCGCGTCGATGCAGCAGTATTCCCTCAATCTCCAAAACGAACTGCGTCCGGGCTGGCTGCTGGAACTTGGGTACGTTGGCACCCGGGGCACGCACCTGGTACGCCAGCGGTCTTTGAATCAGGCTCTACCGGCCTCTCCGGCTAATCCCATCCGGGGTGTTGTGTCGAATACCATCGCCAACATCCCGTTGCGAGTTCCGGTTCCCGGTGTGCCTCCGGACTCACTCCAGGAAATGGAGTCGGAGGGTAACTCGTGGTATAACGGGCTTGAGGTTAGCTTGACGAAGCGCTTAAGCCACGGTCTCCAGTTTCTTGCTTCCTATACCTTTTCCAAGACGTTGGACACAGACGGCGCCGACGTTAATTCAACCTCCGCAGGAAATGCGCTCACACTGGGAGACCAGAACTCGCCTCGCGCGCGCCGGGGACGCGCGAGTTTTGACCGCACCCAGAGGTTTGTCCTGAGCGCGAACTGGATGCTGCCCAGTCCATCCCGTGGCGTGCAGCGAGCGATTCTGGGAGGTTGGACCCTGGCGGGAGTCGCAACGATCCAATCGGGGAGCGCTCTAACGATCGCCTACACAAACGGCACGAACGCATTTGGAATTAGTGGAGATCGCGCCCAGCTTACCGGCACGTGTGCGAAGGACCAGTTGGTGAGGGGAGGGCCGGTGGAATCAAAGCTCGACGCCTACTTCAACGCATCGTGCTTCACCACACCGCTGGTGATCGGAGCGGACGGCATCGGAACCGCGTTCGGGAACAGCGGAACCGGCATTGCCGATGGCCCAGGGCAGGCGAACCTGGATCTGGCACTCTCTAAAACGGTGATATTCCCTTGGCCGCACGAGAAAAGCAGTCTTCAGTTTCGGGCGGAGATGTTCAACGCGCTCAACCATCCGCAATTCGCGAATCCCGATGCGAACTTTGGGGCGCCAACCTTCGGGGTAATCAGCAGCATCGCAGTGAATGCGAGGGTGGGTCAGTTGGCTCTGAAGCTTGGTTTCTAGCGATCTTTTACGCTGGTGGACGGCACCCCTTGGCCGGGGAGCTTGGTGCTGTCCTAATTTGAACGTAGCGCCGCCATCTTGGCGGCTATCTGCCGGCTGGAAGCCGGCGTTACGGGTCAAATTAGGACAGTACCGGGAGCTTTTGACACGTGGAATACGGCGTGCAATAATTCAAGCTAGCCAAAAACTTAGCACGAGTATAAGGACAACTCATGAAAACAGTCGGTGGGCAGACCGGGGCGGGCATCAGCCTCTTCATATTTCTGGCAGCGAGTTCGATATGTGCGACGCCGGCCCGTCAAGCGGGCCAGCCTAGCCAGGATCAGCCGCAGGTTCCCGCGAAGGCGGCTCCCGCTGGCTCCGGCTCGGCGGACGCCCAGGCGCCCAGCGCTGCCGCCGGTTCTGCTTCTGCGCCTCGGGCGGTTCCAGACCATGCGGCGGCTTATTATCACTTCGTGCTGGCTCGCCGTTACGAGGAGCTGGCCGGCGTCGAGAATCGCAGTGACCTGGTGGATCGGGCGATTGCCGAGTACAAGGCTGCGCTTGCCGCTGACCCGGGATCCCTCTTTGTAAAAACCCAGCTCGCGGAGCTCTATTATCGTCTCAGCCGCGTGGGCGATGCCATCCGCGAGGCTGAAGCCGTGCTTCAGACGAACCCTGACGAGGTAGACGCTCACCGGCTTTTGGCCAGCATTTATCTGCATAGCCTTGGCGAGAGCGAAGCAGCCGCCAGCTCAGAGGCCACCTTGCGCAAGGCGATCACGCAGTTCGAAGCTGTGACCCGTCTCGACCCCAGCGATACGGATTCGCTGGTCGCGCTCGGCCGGCTCTACCGCCTGACAAATCAGAACAGCAAGGCCGAGGACACATTCCGCAAGGCCATCGGGACAGACCCCGGGTCAAGGCCGGCGCTCCAGTACCTGGCGCAGCTTTATCTCGATCAAGGCAACTTCAGCGATGCCATTGCGACGCTCGAGAAGATTCCCGCCGGCGAGATGGACCCCGCAGCGCTGGTGATGTTGGGCCAAGCCTACATGCAGAATCGCGACTATGACAAAGCCTTGGCCGCCTACAGCCAGGCGCTTTCACAGGACCCCGATAACCAGGAGCTGCATCGCGGACATGCTGAGGCGCTGATGGCCGCGGGCAAAACCGCTGACGCCCGCACCGAGCTTCAGAAAATCCTGCGAACCGATCCCAATGACGCTCAAACCTGGCTGCGGCTGGGACATCTTGACCGCGTCGAGGGAAAGTTCGATGAGGCGCGCGAGGAACTGACTAAGGCTAAGAACTTGCAGTCCGATAACGCCGAGATTACCTATGAGCAGGTCCTGCTCGAGGAAACGGTGGGCAACGATGATAAGGCCGTGGCATTGATCCAAGGCCTGCTGAAGGATTCTGAGAAGCCGAACGGCAATTACACGCTGGGTGAGGCTGGCAATCGCGCCGCCTTCCTGGAGCGGCTGGGGATGATCTACCGCAATCAGGAAAAATACGACGAAGCGTTGAGTGCTTTTCGCCAGATTCTTGAGCTTGGCCCCAGCCAGACGCCACACGGCGAGGCTTTGATGATTGACACGCTGCGGCTGGCCCGGCGGCCGACACAGGCTATGGACGAGGCCAACGCGGCGGTGGCCAAGTATCCGAAGGACCGCCAGTTGGCGATGCTGCGTGCCTCTCTGCTGGGTGAGCAGGGAAAGGCCGACGAGGCCATTGCGGCTTTGAACAGTCTGCTGAACGGAAGCCCCTCAGACTTCGAGGTTCAACTCAACATCGCGCAGGTGTACTCAACGGCAAAGCGCTACTCCGACGCTGAGGCAGCCGCTCAGAAGGCGCTCAGCATCAGCATCAAGCCGGATGACCAGGAGAATGCGCACTTCATTTTGGGCTCGATCTACGAGCGCGAGAAGCGCTATGACCTGGCCGAGTCAGAGTTCAAAAAGGTTTTGGCTTCGGATCCCCTTCGCGGCGATGCGGCCAACTATCTGGGCTATATGCTGGCGGATCGCGGTGTGCGCCTCGACGAGTCCGTGAAGTACATCCAACAGGCCCTGCAGTCCGACCCTAATAATGGGGCGTACCTGGATAGTCTCGGATGGGCCTACTTGAAGATGCGCCGGCCCGACCTCGCGGAGAGCCCGCTCGAGCGGGCAGCTCATCTTATCACGAACGATCCCACTATCCTTGAGCACCTCGGCGACCTCGACTTGGCGCTGGGCAAGCCGCAAGTGGCTGAGCAGCAGTGGGAGCGCGCGCTGAAGGAATGGCCGCAGGCGATAGGCAGCGACTTCGACGCGAATGAGGCCGCCAGTCTTCAGAAGAAGCTGGATGATCTCAAATTCCGCATGGCGAAGGGAAAGCCGCCCAAATCTGAGGGTTCGCCGCAACCCTGAAAAGCAGGTGTTAGGTGCTAGGTGTCAGAGGTAGAAGCTCTTAGCACCTCACCCACGGGTGTCATTGTGACAGTCGCCTGGTTCTGACCTTCGACCTCACTCCGTACTGTGCGATAGCCCTGACACCTGATCTCTGGCACCTGACACCTCTGCTCCATGCCTACCTTGAAGCTCCGCGCTTTTGCCAAAATTAATTTAGGCCTCCGGATTCTGGGCCGTCGGCCCGACGGCTATCATGAGCTCCGGACGGTCTATCAGGCTTTTTCGCTGGCCGATCGAATGAAAGTGACCCTTGGCACGCGTTCTGCGCCCGCCGGCACCGGAATCACCGTGGAATCGGACGATCCCGCCGTGCCCAGTGGACCTCAGAATCTTGTCTACAAGGCATGCCAGCGCTGGTGCGAGGCTCGCGGGCTGAAGCGCAGCATTACTGTTAGCATTGAGAAGCGAATTCCGGCCGGGGGCGGCCTCGGCGGCGCCAGCAGCGACGCTGCCGCCGTCCTGGTGGCGCTCGAAAGGCTTGCTGGAGACCGGCTCCCTCCGGCTTCCCGATTTGAGATTGCCGCCGACCTGGGGTCAGATGTGCCATTCTTTCTGGAAGGTGGCCGGGCCTTGGGCTGCGGGCGCGGCGAAGAAGTCTATAGGTTGCCGGACTTGCCGCAGCGCCACTGCCTGGTAGTGTTCCCTGGCTTCTCGCAATCGACCCGCGAGGCGTATGCGGCGTTCGATTCACAATTGACAGCGGAGCAGAAACCCCGTAGCATATATTCTTTCGGCAAGTGGCCACAGTTCCCTTGGCAGTGTTGGGAAGCGGCAGAAAACGACTTCGAACGTGTCGTTTTCGCAAAGTGGCCGGAGCTGCAAAGGCTGAAGCGGCAGCTCCTCCGGGCCGGCGCCGAAATGGCATCTCTATCTGGTAGCGGCTCTGCCGTCTACGCCATTTTTGCCTCCGCCCGAAAACTGGCTTCTTGCCGCAAGTGGGTTCCACCCAGGTGGCGCAGCTTTGCCGTGCGCACGCTTTCGCGTGCCGAGTATCACAGGCTGCAGTTTGAGTCTTGAGCGGATTCTGGATTTGGCGCTGGGAGTGTGGGCGTCCGGCCCGCGCCTCCCCCAGAGTTTTCGCAAGGCAAGCCCTTCGGTTTGCAAAACGTAAGCTCAGATTGGGAGGTCGTCCAGTGGTAGGACACATGCCTTTGGAGCATGGAACCCTGGTTCGAGTCCAGGCCTCCCAGCCAGCTTAAAGACAGTGGTTAGTGCAGTGGTGAGTGACGAAGACGCGTCTGAGAGCAGGCGTGCAAAGGCTGATTCTTGCCACTTACCGGGTCGCTGCCACTAACCACTAATCACTAACCACTGCTTCTAAAATGGCGAGCCATAAAAGAAACGCGCTGAGGATTTTTTCAGGTAACGCCAACCCCGAGCTGGCGCGGGAGATCGCGGCGTGCCTGGGCATCAAAGTCGGCGACGCGGACGTGGGTCAGTTTCCCGACGGCGAGATTCGGGTTCAGATTCTGGAGAATGTGCGCGGGGCGGACGTCTTTGTGGTGCAGCCTACGTGCCGGCCGGTGAATGACAACCTGGTGGAGCTCTTGATCATGCTCGACGCCTTCCGGCGCGCCTCGGCCGACCGCATTACCGCTGTGATGCCCTATTACGGCTATGCGCGCCAGGACCGCAAGGACCGCCCGCGGGTGCCCATCTCGTCTAAGGTGGTCGCTGATCTCGTGACCTCAGCGGGGGCCAGCCGGGTACTGGCGCTCGATCTGCACGCAGGCCAGATTCAGGGCTATTTCAATATTCCAGTGGATCACCTCTATGCCACGCCAGTGACCGTGGACTACTTCAGGAAGCTCGACCCCAAGAATCTCACGGTGGTTTCACCCGACACCGGCGGCGTGGAACGCGCCCGCGCGTTTGCAAAGCGGCTGGGGGTGCCCCTGGCGATCATCGACAAGCGGCGCGAGGACGCCCATACGGTTGAGGTGATGAACGTCATCGGCGAGGTGGAGGGCCGGGTGTGCCTGCTGGTGGACGATCTCATCGACACCGGTGGCACGATCGTGCGAGGCGCAGGTGCTCTGAGGGAAAAGGGCGCGACAAGCGTCTATGCCTGCTGTGTCCACGGCGTTTTTGCGGGCGACGCGGTCCGGAAGCTCTGTGATTCGCCCGACCTGGAGCAGGTGGTGACCACGAATTCGATACCGCCGGGCCCCGAAGCAAGAAATTGTGGTCGCATTAAGGTTCTGAGCATCGCGTCCCTTATGGCCGAAGCCATCCGTTCCATCCACGATGAGACTTCGGTAAGCAAGCTCTTTATTTGAGTGTATGCCGCCAAGGAGTGAGAAGTCATGCCAGTGACAATTGAAGCTGAACCCCGGGAGGAATTCGGCAAGAACGTTTCCCGCCGTTTGCGGCATGCCGGCCGTATCCCGGGAGTCGTGTACGGCGGTGGGGGTCAGGCCATCCCGGTGTCACTTGACCCGAAGAAGCTCACCCAGATCCTGTACTCGCAGTCGGGCCACAACACGGTGGTGACGCTGGAAATCAAGGGGCGTGCGCCGGCGCGGGTGTTGCTTTCCGATTGGCAAGTGGAGCCCGTTCACGGCGGCCTCTTACACGTGGATATGTTCCGTATCTCGGCTGATACGCGGCTCAAGATCAGCGTCCCCGTGCAGCTCACGGGCGAGGCGTACGGTGTGAAGACCGAGGGTGGGATTCTTGAGTTCATTCTCCGCGAGGTCGAGATCGAATGCTTGCCGGACGACATTCCGGACCATATTACGGTGAATATCAGTGACTACAAGATCGGCAGCGCCCTTCGGGCCGGAGACTTGCCGCTGGGCGAGCGAATTAAGCTGCTGACCGAGCCCGGACGTATGGTGGCCCACGTGGTCGCTCTGAAGGCCGAGGAGGAGAAGCCGGCCGAGGGAGTGGAAGGAGTCGAGGCCGCAGAGCCAGAGGTGATTCGGAAAGGCAAGGCGGAGGAAGCTGAGGAAGCCGAAGCCGGCAGTGAGAAGTCGGAGAAAAAGTCTGAAAAGGAGAAAAAATAGCCCTATTCAATTTGGGCTTTTCGTTGCCTCCGGCAGGATTCCGGCAGCGCCTTCCAGGCAAGAAGGGTGTCGAACAAAGCTGGAATGTTATTTAGAATCAGCCCCTTGGACAGCGAGACACACGAAGCGCACAAGGATTGTGACAAAAGTTACACGAGTGATAAACGCGCGTCGCGATTTTCACGTCCCACCGTTCCCGTGGTGACGCCCGTGTTTAAGCGCCCAGCCATTGATATTGGGAAGCGGTTATGGCTGTTGAGGCTTTGTGAGACTCATTGTCGGTCTTGGTAACCCTGGTTACGAGTACGTGCTGACCCCGCACAATCTCGGTTTCATGGTGATTGACCATTTGGCAGATCAGTGCGGTGTACAGGTTGACCGGACGGAAGGCGCGGCCTTGACGGCTCACGCGCAGATTGGCGGCTGCGAGGTGGTGCTGGCGAAGCCGCAGACATTTATGAACTTGAGTGGGGTGTCCGTGCGGCGCCTGGTGGAACGCTATGAGATTCCGACGGAAGATGTGGTGGTGCTGCTTGACGAGGCGGCGCTTCCCCTCGGAACGCTGCGCATTCGCAAGCGAGGGAGCGCCGGGGGCCACAATGGCTTGAAATCGATCATCGGGGCGCTGGAATCAGACGAGTTCGTCCGGGTCCGCATGGGCATCCAACCGGACCACCCAGTGTCAAACCTCAAGTCGCATGTGCTGGGGCGGTTCAGCCGGCGGCAGCTTGAAGCGGTGGCCGAGATGGTGGATCGCGCCGCAGAAGCGGTTGAAGTGATTGTTCGCGAAGGGCTTGAGAGCGCCATGAACCAGTTCAACCGTCGCCCGGAGCCCCCCATGGAGTGAGGTCGTATGCGCAAATATGAGCTGATTTTTATCGTTCGGACCGATTTGCCCGAAGAGGAGTTGGGCAAGCTGATCACCCAGATGGAAGGTGTGGTGACGAGCCACGGCGGCAAGGTGGAAAAGGTCGAGAAGATGGGCCGTCGCAGACTTGCCTACCGTGTGCAACACCAGCGCGAGGGCATCTATGTCCTCTTCGTGGTGGAGGGTAGTGGAGAAACCGTGAAGGAATTCGAACGGCGGCTGAAGGTAAACGATGCCGTCATCAAGTATCTTTCGGTAAGGGTTGATGAGGAGCTGAAGCGGGCCGAGAAGGCTAAGGCTTGGCGTGCCGAACAAGCCGCGCGCAAACCGCGGCCGCGTCCCAGCCCGAGTGAGACCCCGGCGATTGAGGCCATGGGCTAGGAGCGGCGGCGGTGACGTGTGAGCGGCAGGTGGCTGGAGCTCTCGTCACCTTATTCGTAACAGCCACTGCAGTTCAGAGGAGTGAATCGTATGCAAGGTATGCCAGTGCCAACCAGTAGCAGCAGCGGTAGTAGTAGCGCCAGCGGCCCCACCAGCGGAGGCTCGGGTCAGGGTGGAGGTTTCAGCCAGGGCGGGGGCCGTGGCCCAGACCGCGGACCTCGAAAGGGCGGATCAGGACCCGGCGGAGGCGGACGAAAGCAGTATTTCCGCCGCCGCAAGGTGTGCAAGTTTTGCGAAGAGAAGATCGACGTCATCGATTACAAAGATGTCAGGCTGGTGAGCCAGTTTGTCTCCGACCGAGGTAAGATTTTGCCCCGGCGGCTCACCGGGACGTGCTCACCACATCAGCGGCTTCTGACCGTAGCCATCAAACGCGCTCGCAACCTGGCGTTTATCCCATTCGCCTCCGGGTTTTAGGGGATTGAGTGATTGGGCCAGGGTGATCTCCGGGAGAGCTGGCCCCGGTTTCGAATCGCTTTACTGGAATGAGGTGGAAGTTATGGAAATAGTTTTGATCGAAAATGTTGACAATCTCGGAAGCCGCGGGCAGCTTGTGAACGTAGCCGACGGCTACGGGCGCAACTACCTGCTGCCCAAGAAGCTCGCCGTAGCCGCCACGCCTCAGAATAAGGCGTGGGTGCATCAGCAGCGAGTGAGATTTCTCAAGCTTGAGGCCAAAGAGAAAGGCGAAGCCGCGGAGCTGGCGGAAATCCTGGATGGAGTGAATCTCACTTTCTTGCGGAAGTCAGGCGAGCACGGAGCGCTCTTCGGGTCGGTGACTGCGATCGATGTCGCTGATGCTCTGGGCGCCCAAGGTTACAAGATCGACCGGCGAAAGATTCAGCTCTCCAACCCGCTCAAGGTGGTTGGGGAGTACGATGTGCCTATCCGGCTTCACCGTGAAGTGACATCTACCATCAAAGTGAAGGTGGAGGCGGAGAAGAGCCCCGAGGTGATCGCCGCTGAGGCAGAGGCTGCAAAGGCCGCAGCCGCGGCCGAAGACCCGAAGCCCGCTGGGGACGCCAGTGCTTCGGCTGAAGCCAAAGGCGCATCGGAATCAGCCTAGCCGTATATGTTACGAAAGCTCAGTGTTCTACTTACCCTTTTGGCCTGCTGCGGGCCAGCGGGCCTCACGGCGCCAGCCCCCGACAACCCACAAACCAACTCTCGGATTTCTGCCATCAATGAAACACTGAAGGGTCTGAAGGCCATCAAGCTGCCCGGCGAACAAAGACGTTGGGGAGCGGTGCCCGGCGACGCTCGGACTTTGCTCACCGAGCTCAAGCATGAGCTCCGCGATGTCCTGTCCGATGCCGTGGCGTCCCAACGCGGTGCCAGCGCGGACCCTAAGGGGATGAGCGCAAATCTGCTCAAGGAACTGCACCGCAGCGGAATAGACGTGAAGCCGCAAGACTGCCATCAGGCTTACGGCTGCATCGTTCAGCTTGGTTTCCAACAACCCTCCGGCTTCCCCGATCTGTTGGTGGCGACCAGCATTGTCACAGCCTATTGCGCTCACGACGCTTCTTTGTACATCTTCGAGCGCAAGGGCGCCCAATACGAGCTGGCCCTTTCCTTGGAGTCGGACAATTATGCGCAGACCAGCGGCGCGCAAAACCAGTTGCGCTATGCGGTTCTTTCTCCTGCGGAAGCTAGCAGCCGCTGGTCAGTGGTGACGACTTACGTCGAAGCGGCGTGCGCCTCTTCGTCAGTTTGGCGCACGATTCGGCTACAAGTGCTGCGTCCCAGCGGCATTCCAGACCGGCCCGAGGTGCAGCTCAGCCAGATGGATGAGGCCAAGCTCCCCGATGAAAACGGCTACTCAATGCTCGCCGGCGGAGATACGTTCACGCTGACGTACAACGGCCCCATGCTCCTCGATTCGGGAATCGATTCCCGCAAGCACGTGTCAAAGTATCGCATTACGGAAAGCGGTGTCACTCGAATGCCGCCCGTCGCTCTTCTGCCCCAGGACTTTGTGGATGAGTGGATTCAACTGCCCTGGAGCCAGGCGTCCGTCTGGAACAAGTCCGCTGACGCGGCGAGAATCCAGCAGTGGCATGACAGGATTCGAACCGCGAAGTCAGCAGCGGGTTATAGCAAGTTGGACTTCGCCCAGCAGTGCGGAGAAGGCGCCAACAACTGGCAAGTGGCTCTCGCCATCACTCTGGCGGGTGGAATCAAATCGCTGTCCGATGATGTCTATTTCTCGGTCTCGAAGGAAGATGATTCTTATTTCGTGACGGATATCCGCTCCGTTCGGGCGAGAGGCTGCCCGGGAGAAACCGCTCCCGTGGAAAGCTACCCGGCGAACTAGTGTCCAAGAGTGTGAAGATTGATTGTGCACAAATGCTTTGATAGGGATACAACAGAAAAGTTTTCACTGCAGAATTATGCGTTCATAGGGACATACTTCGCACAGGCGTTCGCCAAGGCCGTTCCTCCAGCGTTTTTCAAAAAACTGTCAGGCGCTTCTCGCTGGAATCTGGCTGACCCGCTGGCCGATTCTTTGGGACCAGGAAAAGATGTCGGACACCTTCACCAGACCTGCGATTTTGTATCTTCCGACATTCGCCAGGGCGGCCGAAGCCACGCAGCCACACTCGCTGCATACGGGGCGGCCGCCGAACTGGCAGGGACCGATGGGGGTTGTGAGATCGGCTGAGACACACGTTGTGACCTGCGAAAAGATACATTCGTTGGGGGAGGCTGGAGCTTCGTAGTAGCCGTCGAGGACGCGGTCAGGCAGCTCGACCTTTGGAAAGCGCGTGCGCACACTTGCGAGCTCGCGCAGCACAGCTCGCCGGTCTTCGGGCCGCAGCCGCTCGGCGCTCTCTTCTCCCTCCTGTGGAGTGTAGAGGCTGAACCAGATTCGCCGAATCTCTTCGCGCTCAGACCAGAAGGCGGCAAATTCCGCGAAGTAGCCGGGCTTTGCGGCCATGGGGCGAGTAACAGTGCAGTGGACGTTCAAGCGGTGGCCGGCAATGTTCTTCAGAATACGGTCGTAGGTCGCGGGTGCGCGACGTACATTGTGATCGGCCTCCAGACCGTCAACCGAGACCACGAGATGAAGGCAGGGAATGGATCTCCAAGCGATCGGTACGGGACGCACGGCACTGGTGACCAATTGGACCTCAACGCCCATCCGGTCAAGCTGGGGCAACAGCTCACTCAGTTCGCGGTAGCGAACCAGGGGCTCTCCGCCCACGATCGAGAGGTGCAGGGGGCGATGCCTACGAACCAGCGCCAGAACGCCGCTTACCAACGCCTCGCCCTGGAAGTCTCGCAAGCCGCGCAAGGGACCAGCGGACCCCAGGTGCTCCGGCTGGTATGCGTAGCAACCGGGGCATGTCAAAGGGCAGGCGCGCGTGATCTCGATCGAGAGCAGGGGTCTTTGACCGCGCAGGATCTTCCCCCAGGCGGGTATTACGGCGGCAGATTTCACGGGCACACCCCTTTGTAAGGGAAATGCATCACAAGATTGAATTAGAGGCGCCGATGCGGACTCAGGTTGCAGTCGAAATCTCAGCGCACCGTATAATCGGCGCCCGGCGCTGCGATCGACGGCGGTAAGGCAGCAAGATCATCGGAGGGTTAAGCCCCGCAGTGCTCGTGTTACACCAACTTAGGGCCATGTCACGAATCGTACAGCAGAGTGCGCTGCTCCTCATGGGAGTGGCCACACTAGCTTGCTGCCGCCTCACGCCTACGTTCGCCCAGGCTCCCGCCGAATCGTCGGCAGGTTCGATTAACTCTACGGACTCTGCCCAGGTAGACGATATCACAGACGAGGAATCCGAGGGCGGTGCCACCAATCAAACCCCCCAGTCGAATCCTACGGGTCAGGCCTCCGGCGCTCAAATGTCTCCCGGCAGTTCGGCAAGTCAGCAGTCAGGCGGCACAGCGAGTCAGTCCTCACCAGCCCGCCAGCCCAGGTCGCTCAGCGTGAACCCGATTACGGGGAACGTCTCGGCTTCCGAGGACAACTACGAACCCCTTACCGGAAGCGAGCGCGTGAAGCTTTACTTTAAGATGAACTACGCCTCGGTGGGCGCCTACTTCGGCCCGTTCTTCAGCGCTTTGGTGCTCGACCAGGCCACCGGCTCTCCTGCGCAATGGGGCGGCGGGTTTGCCGGTTACGGGCGCAGGGTTGCTTCCCGTTTAGGAACCGCTATTCTCCAGGGTACCTTTCAAGCGCCGATGGCTGCTCTTCTGCACGACGATGTCCGCTACATTGCGAGTAGCCAGCACGGGTTCAAAAGGCGCGCATGGCACGCCGTCAAGTACAGCTTCCTTACATACAACGGGCACGGCCAGCCGACCCTGAATGTTGCCAATCTTAGCGCGTACTATGCGTCGACTGCCGTTTCAGTAGCCTGGCTTCCCTCACACAACAACGTCGCGACCTATACGCTAAGCAATGCAACGGAGCAAGTTGGGCTGAGCATACCCGTGAACCTTCTTCAAGAGTTCTGGCCGGAGATTCGGCATGGGGTGTTGAGGCGGAATTAAGGCGTTATTCCGACGCAGGGGCGGCCGTCGCCACGTTGCGGACCGGAGGCGCCAACAGGTAGAATCAGAATAAGGGCATTCTGAAGCGCGGCCCTCCTCAAGGACGAGATGGCAGATTTCTTTCAAAAGGCGATGGGCGCCGTCATCGGCACCCAGAACGAGCGCGAAATCAAGCGCTTGAGCGAGCGTACGGAGCAGATCAATGTTCTCGAGCCGGAGATGCAGAAACTCTCCGAAGAGGATTTTCCTGCTTATACCGAGAAGTTTAAGGCGAGGCTGGCCGAAGGCGAAACCCTTGACGACCTGCTACCTGAAGCCTTTGCTCTGTGCCGCGAGGCCGGACGACGAACCCTCAATATGCGCCATTTTGACGTCCAGTTCATGGGCGGTATGGCGCTTCACGAAGGCAAGATCGCCGAGATGAAGACCGGCGAAGGCAAGACGCTGGTGGCCACGCTGCCCGTCTACTTGAACTCGCTTGAGGGCCGCGGCGTCCACGTGATCACCGTTAACGATTACCTGGCCAAGCGCGACGCTTCCTGGATGAGCCCCATCTACCGCTTGCTCGGGCTCTCTGTGGGAGTCATTGTTCACGACCTGGACGACGCCGAGCGCCGCCTGGCCTACCAGTGCGATGTCACTTACGGTACCAACAACGAGTTCGGCTTTGACTATCTGCGCGACAACATGAAGTTCGAACTCGGCGACCGGGTGCAACGGGAGCACCGTTACGCAATCGTGGACGAAGTCGATTCGATCCTGATTGACGAGGCCCGTACGCCGCTGATCATTTCGGGCGCGTCGGAGGAATCTACCGAGAAATACTATCGCATCGACAAGGTCATCCCTCATCTGAAGGAAGGCGAAGACTACGAGATCGACGAGAAACGGCGCACGGCCAGCCTCCTCGAGGGAGGGATCGAGAAGGCTGAGAAGATCCTGGGGCTCGAAAACCTCTACGACCCGGCCAACGTCGCCTACACTCACCATGTCTATCAGGCCCTGCGCGCGCACACGCTCTATAAGCGCGACAAAGACTACGTGGTGAAAGACGGCGAAGTGATTATCGTGGATGAGTTCACGGGCCGCCTGATGCCAGGCCGCCGATGGAGCGACGGGCTGCACCAGGCCGTTGAAGCTAAAGAGCAGGTCAAGATCGAGCGCGAGAACCAGACGCTGGCCACCATCACTTTCCAGAACTACTTCCGCATGTATGACAAGCTGGCCGGCATGACCGGAACGGCCGAGACTGAAGCTGCCGAGTTCGAGAAGATTTATGAGCTGGAAGTGATCGTAGCGCCCACCAACCGGCTCCTGATCCGCCATGAATATCCCGACGTGGTTTACCGCACCGAGCGTGAAAAGTTCAACGCCGTCATTGAGGAGATCAAGGAATATCACCTTCGCGGCCAGCCGGTGCTGGTGGGCACCATCGCCATCGAGAAGTCAGAACGGCTGAGCGCCCAGCTCCGCAAGACCGGCCTGCTGCCCAACCGCTTGCAGGAGCTGCTGAAGGCGGCCGGACTGGAGGGCCCTAAACTGCTTCGCTGGGCTCAGCAGTTGGCCGCCCAGCACGGGGCCGCATTTGAGTGGCTGATCCCGGCCGGAGCGAATGTGTCGGCGGCCAAGAAGCTGCTGGCTCAGCGAGCCTATGCGGACGCGGGTCGAAATGGAAGCAGTAAGGCGTTCCTCCAGGCGCTGCTCAAGAAAGGGCACAGCGACTACTTTGGCCATCAGCCGGAGGCCACCGACGGTGGCGGCGTTTCGATGGCCCGGGCGCTGGGCGAGCTCGTGAAGAGCGCCGACGAGAAGATGCTCCCGATCTTCGATTACCTCGCTGACGTCCGCTGTACGCCCCAACGTTTTGTGGAGGTGCTCGAAGAAAAGGACCTACGCCACAATATTCTGAACGCCAAGCAGCACGAGAAAGAAGCGCTGATTGTCGCCCAGGCGGGCCGAGTGGGGGCGGTGACGGTCTCCACCAACATGGCCGGCCGTGGCACGGATATTCTGCTGGGCGGTAATCCCGAGTTCATGGCGCGGGAGGAATTTCGCAAGAATCCCGAGAAGTACCGCGAGCAAGGCATCGACCCCGAGCCGCCGGAGCGGCCCGCCACCGGCTCCGCGCCGGAAGTCTACAACGCCTTCGTCGATGCTTACTCCAAGTGGCGCGAGAATTGGGCAGGATTCATTGCCCGTTTCAAGGCCACCACCGACATCGAGCATGATCGCGTGATCGGCCTGGGAGGGTTGCACATTCTCGGTACCGAGCGCCACGAGTCGCGGCGCATCGACAATCAGCTTCGAGGCCGGGCGGGCCGCCAGGGCGACCCCGGCTCTTCGCGCTTCTTCCTCTCACTCGAAGATGACCTGCTGCGTATTTTTGCCGGCGAACGTATCTCCAACATCATGCACAAGCTCGGCATGGAAGAGGGCGTGCCGATCGAGTCGCGGCTGATCTCCAAGCGCATCGAGGCCGCGCAGAAAGCGGTGGAGGCCCAGAACTTCGAATCGCGCAAGCACTTGCTTGAATACGATGACGTCATGAACAAGCAGCGCGAGACCATTTACGGCTTGCGCGACGAACTGCTGAAAGGTGCGGACCAGAAGGAGCGGGTGCAGGAAGCCATCGACCGCGTGATCGACTGGCTGGTGGAGACGTTCTGCCCCAAAGACCAGCACCCGGACGAGTGGAACGTGAAGGGCCTCCACGCGGAGTTCTGGGGCCGCTTCGGCGTGGACCTGCGCCAGCAGCAGTTGACGCTCGATCCCAAGCGGCTCGAGGTGCTGCGAGATGAACTGCGCGAGATCGTCAACAAGCGTTACGAGGAGCGCGAGCAGGTGTGGACGCCGGAGCGCATGCGCATTCACGAGCGCATGATCCTGTTGCAGGTGGTGGACGCTCAGTGGAAAGACAACCTGCTGGCCATGGACCACCTCAAGGAAGGCATTGGCTTGCGCGGTTACGGGCAGCGCGATCCGCTGGTGGAGTATAAGCGCGAGTCGTACGACATGTTCGCGGCTCTGATGGACCGCATTGAAGATGAGACTCTGCGCTATCTATTCTTGATGCGAACGCCCGACGAAGAGGAAGCGGCCATCCGGGAATACCAGCGGCGCAAGCGGCGCGAGCAGCAGGAAATGCGGATGGTGGGCTCCGGGGCATCCGAGAAGCCGCAGCAGGTGATCCGTCGTGAGAAGGTGGGCCGCAATGACCCGTGCCCTTGCGGCAGCGGCAAAAAGTACAAAAAGTGTCATGGAGCCGGCGCGGTTGCTGCGGCCGAGCCCGCCGCCAATAACGGGAGTGCGCGTCCGTCAGACGCTGCGTGACGCAGCAGTCAGCTCTCAGCCATCAGCTTCCAGCGGTCAGCTCTTATAATTAGTCCGTTATGGCGGAGAAAACGTGAACTTTGTTGACGCTTTTGTTGTCATTTTCGTTTCTCGTGTCGAGTAAGCATCATGCGGCTTTCAGGCCGACGCCTTCAAGGAGGTTGTCGAGAGCTTGG
>Ga0335085_10000480_pt1 | contig 112843 bp, 99 predicted proteins | sample Lox_Sample_45_FD_206712 | JGI IMG/M metagenome (GOLD analysis project Ga0335085, IMG submission 206712) | Soil microbial communities from Loxahatchee National Wildlife Refuge, Florida, United States - Lox_Sample_4.5 | ecosystem: Environmental > Terrestrial > Soil > Wetlands | place: USA...
TCACCCACCTACGTGGTCACCCTGCCCTCGCATGACCGCCTGGCGGCATGGCTCGCGCGCCGCCTGCCCGGCCGCCTGGCCTACGGCCTCGCGCGCTGGAAGAACGTGCTGGTGACCATGTTCTTCTACCAGCTGGCGCGCCGCCGGCCCGAGCGGATGAAGCAGCGCCTCGTGGGCATGGTGCGCAAGCAAGTGGGTCCGCAGTTCGACGTCGAGACCCACTTCACGCCGCGCTACCAGCCGTGGGACCAGCGCCTGTGCGTGGTGCCCGACGGCGACCTGTTCCAACAGATCCGCGCGGGCCGCGCCTCCGTGGTGACCGACACCATCGAGCGTTTCACCGAGCACGGCCTGAAGCTCGCCTCCGGCAGCGAATTGCCGGCCGACATCGTGGTGGTGGCCACCGGCCTCAAGCTCAACGTGCTGGGCGATGTCGCCGTGCGCATCGACGGGCACCCCTTCGATCCGGGCAAGGCCATGGCCTACAAGGGCATGATGCTGAGCAACGTGCCCAACCTGGCGATGACTTTCGGCTACACCAATGCTTCGTGGACGCTGAAGGCGGACCTCACGGCCGGCTACGTGTGCCGCCTGTTGCGCTACATGGATCGCCATGGCCTCGCCGTCGCCGTGCCGCGGCGCGACCCGGCCGTGTTGCCGCAGGCTTTTCTCAGCTTCACCTCGGGCTATGTGCAGCGTGCGCTGGAGGTGCTGCCCAAGCAGGGATCGAAGCGGCCGTGGCGGGTGCACCAGAACTACCTGCTGGATCTTCTCACGCTCCGCTATGGACGCATCGCTGACGGCGTGATGCAGTTCAGCACCACCGGAGCAAAGCCATGAACCTGAAGGCCCGCGTGAACCCTGGGCGCGCGCCGGCGCGCGGCTTTCAAAGTTGACCTTCCTGCTCATCCTGTTGTTCGCCGTTGCCATCGTCGGCGGCGGCTTGGCATGGTTCACCGTCCGCACGGCGCGCAAGGTCGAGGCCGCATTGCCGCCGGCCGGCCGTTTCGTCGACGTGCCTGGTGCGCGACTGCACCTGGTGGAACGCGGCCAGGGCCCGGCACTGTTGCTGGTGCACGGGCTCGCCGGCCAGCTCGGTCATTTCACCTACGGCATCGTGGACCGGCTCGCCGCAGAGTATCGCGTGGTGGCGGTGGACCGGCCCGGCTCGGGCTATTCGCTGCGCTCACCGGGCGCCTCGGCGGCGCTGGGCGCGCAGGCGGACGTGCTCGCCGCGCTGATAGATAAGCTGCAACTCGGCCGCCCGGTGGTGGCAGGCCATTCGCTGGGCGGCGCGCTGGCGTTGGCGCTGGCGCAGCGGCACCCCGAGCGTGTGGCCGGCCTGGCGCTGGTGGCGCCTCTCACGCACATGGTGGAAAGCGTATCCGCCGCTTTCAAAGGCCTGGAAATCTCCACGCCCTGGATGCGCGCGCTCGTGGCGTGGACGCTCGCCGTGCCGGCGAGCATTGCCAGGCGCGACGAAATACTCGCCCTGGTGTTCGGACCCGAGCCGGTGCCGCGCGACTACGGCACCCGCGGCGGCGGCCTGCTCGCGCTGCGCCCGAGCCAGTTCATCGCTGCCTCCACCGACTTGGCCGCAATCGCGGAAGACCTGCCCGGAATGATGCAGCGCTACGGCACGATGCGCCTGCCGGTGAGCATCCTCTACGGTCGCGGCGACCGCATCCTCGACCCGCATCAGCAGGGCGAGGCGCTGGCCACCGAGTTGCCGGGCGCACAGCTGACGCTGATCGACGGCGGCCACATGCTGCCGGTCACCGCGCCGGAGCGCACGGCGCAATTCATCCGCGACGCCGCGATCCGCGCTGGCGTGACGCCGCGCCAGGTCGAGGACGGGTTATCGGCCAGTGCGGTGAGCGGTCATGCGTCAAGCCATCCCGGCGGACGGCGGCTGCGGCGCGCTCGTGCTGCCACCGCCATTGCGGGCGCGCCAATCGCCGCGGCAGCGGTGCGGGCGGCGGAAGAGAAGGGCCACGCCGAGTGCGATCAACAAGAGCGGGCCGATGAGGTGGAATATGCCGATGGGGATGAGGCCCAGGTACTTCGCGACGCCGAGTGAGCCAATGACTACGAGTGCGATGGGGAAGATTCTCATGATGTCCTCCAATGTGATGTGAGAGGTTGGTGTAAAAGGCCTGAAATCGGCATGCGTCAGCGTGGCGCACCGGGCGCGGGCGGTTGAGCGGACGACTTGGGGGACGAGCTACGACCTGCGGATGCCGGTGCCGACGCATCGCCACCAGAGCCGCAATGAGACTGCCACTGCCGCATGCCCGCGCGAAAACGCTCGCGCTCTTCTTCGCTCAGGTTGGCCCAGCCCGGGCCAAAGTGGCGGTGCATGCGCCGCTCCCAGCGATCTTGCATGCGTTCACGCATGTCCGCACCCCAACGCGGGCCACGCGCAAGCATCGCGACGCCGATGCCAATAAGAAGCAAGGGCCAGAACAACTGCACAAACGCGGGGTCGATGAGGCCATAGTGCTTGAGCACCCCAAACACGCCAATGGCGATGAGGGCGAGCGGAAAAATGCGCATGGTTTTCTCCAAGAAAGAATGTACTGGGGCGCGTGTGCGCTAAACGATCAGGTCGCCGTATTCGGCGTGCAGCCGCGCGCGCAGGGCGAGCACGGCGTAGCGCTTGCGCGCGAGCAAGGTGTTCTGCGGCACGCGCCATTGCGCGGACATGTCGGCGAACGAGACGCCTTCGATCTCGTGCGCCACAAACACGTCGCGTTGCTCTGGCGGCAGCGATTGCAGCGCGGCTTGTATGGAGCCGAGCAATACTGAACGGGCATAGGCAGCATCCGGCCCTGCGGCGGAGTCGGGCAGGGTCTCTTCAAGCCAGCTACGGCCGTCTGCATCATAAGCGGACGGAAGTGGTTCCTCTTTCTTCTTGCGCGCGCGGTCGATGATGCGGTTCTTGGCTACTCGAAACAGCCACGCGCCGGCTTGCTCGATGGCCTCCGTCGCAGCATAGAACTCGAGCAACACGTCTTGCAAGATATCCTCGGCCTCAGCCGCATCGCGAACCTGGCCGCGGATGAAGTTCCCAAGCCGCGAACGCTCGCGCTTAACGATTTCGGTGAAGCGCGGGGCATTGGCGGGCATGGATAAATGGGCTGACGGGGGCAGGCCGGCTAGGGCGTTCATGCCAAGTAGACGAATGGACGCTGGGAATATTGTGGGCGGGCAGATTGCCCCGAGCCACCCAAGTCGGAAGACAGTCTACGCCTGAACGGCCGGTTTCAGGAAACGCGACGGGCGGCTCAGGGTCGGGAGGGTAAGTTCGCGGGACGTTTGGCCAGCGTTTCAGCAGCCAACGAGCGTCAGTGACATCAACCGGAATGGACCAGCTACTCAGTCCTGTTCCTGTTTATATCGCATCTCATTTTCGCGCCGCTTCTCAATCCTTCGGAGGACATTATTGCGTATGAGGATCAGCAGGCGATTGGCGGCGTGGTTGGAAACGGCCCTGAGCGTCAGATGGGTTTGGACATCCGCTTCACTAAAATAAGCATACTTGCCTTCTCTCAGGAGCGGCACCCCCCCGCAATGCAATGCGCCTTTGGCGGGGGGAGGTACGCCAATGGCAGAACATACGTCACTCGCAATAAATCTCGGACTTCCTTGTTCATCGAAGTCGTAGCGAATCTTGTATTCGTCGCCATCGGTGTGGATCATTTCCCCATTCCATACGGGTTCCGAAAGGCGCGAAAATGAGCGAACCAGCCAGGGAACGCCGTCAATCACCGATACCGACGCAAACATAATTGCACCGAACGCGAAGAGCGCGCCTCCCATCAGCAATGCAAAACCTCCCCAACCAGATCTTGTGAACACGCTAATCAGCAACATTAATCCGCCGATTACGAGCATCGCCTTCGCAACACGTTTACGCGCGTCATTCGCAGCGCTCATTTCACACCATAAAATAAGGTAACCCTGCTTATACCCCGCGACAGCAACGGATACTAATTCAAAGGCGATCTGGTATCAATTTATGCAACTAGGGAGGCAATACGGTTCGTACCTCGACGCATAGGACCACGAGTGGGGTCGGTGCTGCTGCCTTCGCGCTAGATGTCCGCTTTCATCGGACGTCCGAGGGGGCTTAGGGTCAATAGTGCGTATTCGCAACGCGGCAAAGCGGCCGGCCGGCCTGGGTTCGTAGTCCATGGTCGGTAACAAATCTGCACCGGCCGCCGCTGTCATCCGGAGCCGGCGGCGCACCGAATTGCACCCATCCCCGTCCGATCAGCATCTGCATAGCCGGTAGAATGCGCGGGGTGAAACCCGAGCAAACCGACCGCAGGCGCGGACCACCGCCGCAACGGCGCTATTCCGCAGCCGATCTGGAGCTGCGCCGCGCCGCCTGCCCCAAGCCGACGTACCCGGAAGAACTGCCGGTCAGCGCGCGCCGCGCCGACATTGCCGAAGCGATCGAAAAGCACCAGGTGGTCATCGTCTGCGGCGAGACCGGCTCGGGCAAGACCACGCAACTGCCCAAGATCCTGCTCGAACTCGGTCGCGGCATCGAGGGGCTCATCGGCCACACGCAGCCGCGGCGCATCGCCGCGCGCGCCACCGCCGCGCGCATCGCGCAGGAACTCAAGACCGAGCTCGGCGGCGCGGTCGGCTACAAGATCCGCTTTTCCGACAAGATCAGCCCGCGCTCCTACATCAAGCTCATGACCGACGGCATCCTGCTGGCCGAAACCCAGGGCGACCGCGATCTGCGCCAGTACGACGCGATCATCATCGACGAGGCGCACGAGCGCAGCCTCAACATCGATTTCCTGCTCGGCTATCTGAAGCAGTTATTGCCGCGCCGGCCGGACCTGAAACTGGTGGTGACCTCCGCAACCATAGACGCAGAGCGCTTCTCCAGGCATTTCGGCAATGCGCCGGTGATCGAAGTGTCGGGCCGGCTGTATCCGGTGGAGGTTCGCTATCGGCCGCCGGCGCCGGCCAGGACTGCGGGCGCCGCCGCGCAGCGCGCGGGCCCAACAGAGGCCGCGCGCGAAGCGCAGGACCCGGTCGAGGCCATCGTCGACGCGGTCGACGAAGCCGCCCGCTGCGGACCCGGCGACGTGCTGGTGTTCCTGCCGGGCGAGCGCGAGATTCGCGAGGCGGCCGAGGGCCTGCGCAAGCACCATCCGCCGCACACCGAGATCCTGCCGCTGTACGCGCGCCTGTCGGCGGCGGAGCAGGAGCGCGTGTTCAAGCCGCACCCCGGGCGGCGCATCGTGCTCGCCACCAACGTCGCCGAGACTTCGCTCACCGTGCCGGGCATACGCTACGTGGTCGATCCGGGCGAGGCGCGCATCAAGCGCTACAGCTACCGCAGCAAGGTGGAGCAGCTGCAGGTGGAGAAGATTTCCCAGGCGAGCGCCAACCAGCGCGCCGGGCGCTGCGGGCGCGTCGCGAGCGGCGTGTGCATCCGCCTCTATGCCGAGGACGACTACAAGGCGCGCCCTGCCTACACCGAGCCCGAGCTGCTGCGCTCCTCGCTCGCCGGCGTGATCCTGCGCATGAAGTCGCTGCAGCTGGGCGAAGTGGAGGATTTCCCCTTCCTCGATGCGCCGCTGCCGAAGGCGGTGAGCGACGGCTACGGCCTGCTCGCCGAGCTGGGCGCGGTGGACGCGGCGCGCGAACTGACCGAAACCGGCCGCCGGCTCGCGCGCCTGCCGCTGGATCCCTGCATTGCGCGCATGATCCTCGCGGCGAAGCAGGAGGGGAGCCTCGCCGAGGTGCTGATCATCGCCGCGGCGCTGTCGGTGCAGGACCCGCGCGAGCGGCCGCTGGAGCGCCAGGGCGCGGCCGATGCGGCGCAGGCCAGGTTCGACGACGAGAAATCCGATTTCCTCGCGTATCTGAAGCTGTGGAAGTTCTACGAGGAGGCGCTCGAGCACAAGAAATCGAACCGCAAGCTGATGGACCTGTGCCGCGACCATTTCCTCTCCTACCGGCGCATGCGCGAATGGCGCGACGTCCACAGCCAGCTGCATACCCTGGTCGCCGAGCTCGGCTGGAAGCCGTCGCAGAAGGAAGCGAGCTACGCGCAGATCCACCGCGCGCTGCTCGCGGGGCTGCTCGGCAACATCGGCTGCAAGTCGGAGGACAGCGAACATTATCTCGGCGCGCGCGGCATCAAGTTCCTCGTCCACCCCGGTTCCGGCGTGGGCAAGAAGGCCGGGCGCTGGCTCATGGCCGCGGAAATCACCGAGACCACGCGCCTGTACGCGCGCTGCATCGCGAAAATCGAGCCGGAGTGGCTGGAGAGCACAGGTGCGCACCTGGTGCGGCGGCACCAGTATGAGCCGCACTGGGAAAAGAAGCCCGCGCAGGTCGCCGCATTCGAGCGCGCGACGCTCTACGGCATCGTGCTCTACGCCAACCGGCGCATCCACTACGGGCCGCTGGACCCGGCCGAATCGCGCCGCATCTTCATCCGCCAGGCGCTGGTCGAGGGCGAGTACGACACGCGCGCGCCGTTTTTCGCGCACAACCGCAAGCTCATCCGCGACATCGAGACCCTCGAGCACAAATCGCGCCGCCCGGACGTGCTGGTGGACGAGGAGCTGATCTACGCCTTCTACGACAGCCTCGTCCCCGAGGGCATACACAACGGCGCGGCGTTCGAGCGCTGGCGCCGCGAGGCGGAAGCCGGCAATCCGAAGCTGCTCCACCTGAAGCGCGAAGACCTGATGCGGCACGAGGCCGCCGGCATCACCAGCGAGCTGTTCCCGCACCAGCTCGACATCGGCGGGCGCAATTACGCGCTCGAATACCTGCACGATCCGGGCAATGCGCGCGACGGCCTCACGCTCACCGTGCCCTTGATCGCGCTGAACCAGGTATCGGCTGCGCGCTGCGACTGGCTGGTGCCGGGCCTGCTCAAGGAAAAGGTCGCGCTGCTCGCCAAGACCCTGCCGCAGAAACTGCGCCACAAGTTCGGGCCGCTGCCCGAATTCGCCGAGGGCTTTGTCGCCGCGCAGGCACAACCGCGCGAGGATCTGGGGCTGGTCGAGGCCATCGCGCGCTGGGCGCGCGAAGAATTAGGTTTGATCGTGCCGCTCGACGCCTTCCGCCCGGAGTTGCTGTCCGCGCACCTGGCGATGAATTTCCGCGTGGTGGACGCGCATGGGCGCCAGCTCGCCATGGGCCGCAACCTGGCACAGCTGCGCGCCGAGCTGGGCGAGCAGGCGGGCGCGCAATTCAGCGCCATCGCCCAGCCCAAGGCGGCGCTGTCGGGCATCAAGAGCTGGGATTTCGGCGCGCTGCAGGACATCATGGAAATCCGCCAGGGCGGGCAGACGCTCATCGGCTACCCGGCGCTCATCGATCGCGGCGACAGCGTCGACCTGGAGGTGCTCGATGCGCCGCAGAAGGCGCGCGCGCTGCACCGCGACGGCCTGCGGCGGCTGTTCATGCTGCAGCTGAAGGAGCAGACCAAATACCTGGAGAAGAACCTGCCGGGGCTGCGCGACATGGCGATGCAGTTCCTGCCCTTCGGCGATGCGGCTTCGCTGAAGGACCAGCTGCTGCGCGTAACTTATGATCGCGCCTGCATGGCCGAGCCGCTGCCGACCATGCAGGCGGAATTCCTGCGCCGCTGCGAAAAGGGCAAGACACGCCTGTCGCTGCTGGCCCAGGAAATCTGCCGCCTGGTCGCGAGCATCCTCGCCGAATACCAGTCGCTGCAAAAGAAACTGCAGGGGCTGAAGGCGCTGCCGCAGATCCAGCGCGATATCGGCGAGCAGCTCTCCTACCTGTTGCCGAAGAACTTCATCGCCGCGACCGCCTGGGAGCGGCTGCAGCATTTCCCGCGCTACCTCAAGGCGGCGGCGCTGCGCCTCGAGAAGCTGCGCGCGGACCCGGCGCGCGATGCGCGCTGCAGCGCCGAATTCAATCCGCTGTGGCAGGCCTGGCTGCGCGAGGACCTGAAGCAGAGAAAGCAGGGCGTGGCCGACGCGCAGCTGGACCAGTTCCGCTGGCTGCTGGAGGAGCTGCGCGTGTCGCTGTACGCGCAGGAATTGCGCACGCCGGTGCCGGTGTCGGCGAAGCGGCTGCTGAAGATGTGGCAGAGTATGCAGCGATAGGATGAGGATTGGGCGGCATGACTGAAATCGGCAAGGCATTGATCAGGGCGTTCGCGAGCCTGCTGCATCCGCGCATGTTGCTGCTGATGCTCTGGCCCTTGCTCATCGCGTTCGCGCTGTGGCTGGCACTCGCCTTCGCGTTCTGGTCGCAGGCGGCGGCCTGGCTGCAGCTGCAGTTCGATCAATCCGCCGTCTTCGGCTGGGCCATCACGGTGTGGCCGCTGACGCTGATCGCCACGCATCTCGCCTGGATCCTGCTCGCGCTGCTGTTCGTGCCGCTGGTGCTGCTCACGGCGGTGCTGATCATCGGCGTGTTCGCGATGCCGGCGATGGTCGCGCACGTGGCCGGGCGCGACTATCCGCGCCTCGAACCGCGCCGCGGCGGAACCTTCGCGGGCAGCGCCTGGAACGGCGCGATGGCGCTCGTCTGGCTGGCGCTGCTGGCCCTGCTGTCGCTGCCGCTGTGGTTCTTCCCGCCGCTGTGGCCGCTCCTGCCGCCGCTGCTGTACGCCTACCTCAACCAGCGCGTCTATCGCTACGACGCGCTGGCCGAGCATGCCAGCGCCTGGGAAATGCAGACGCTGACGCGGCGCTATCGCGGCGAATTGTTCCTGCTCGGCGTCGCGCTGGCGCTGTGCGGCATGGTGCCGCTGCTCGGATTTTTCACGCCGGTGTACGGCGGGCTCGCCTTCATTCACTATTGCCTCGCGCGGCTCGCGCAGCTGCGCGAGGAACCGGTCGCGACGCAGTAGAATCCGGAAACGTTTGCGGAGAACAGACATGCCTATCGGCGCAATCATCATCGGCGATGAAATCATGCGCGGCAAGCGCCAGGACAAGCACATGGCGCAGCTGATCGCGATCCTGCGCAGCCGCGGCCTCGCGCTCGCCTGGTGCCAGTATCTGGGCGACGACCCGGCGCTGATCACGGCCACGCTCAGGCGCACGCTCGCCGGACCCGACATCGTGTTCAGCTTCGGCGGCATAGGCGCGACCCCGGACGACCACACGCGCGCCTGCGCCGCCGCCGCGGCCGGCACGGAGCTGGTGCTGCATCCGGAGGCCGAGGCGGAAATCCGCGCGCGCTTCGGCGCCGACACCACGCCCAACCGCCTCAAGATGGGCGAGTTCCCGCGCGGCGCCGCCACCATACCCAACGACTACAACCGCATCCGCGGATTTTCGCTGGGCGAGCACCATTTCGTGCCGGGTTTTCCAATCATGGCGTGGCCCATGGTCGAGTGGGTGCTCGACCACCGTTATTCACACCTGTTCCACGCGCGCGCCGAAGCCGAGGCCTCGATCATCGTGTACGAATCGGCCGAGAGCACGCTCACGCCCCTGATGGAGGCGGTCGAGGCGAAATACCGCGGCCTCAAGGTGTTCAGCCTGCCCAGCGTGGGCGAGGGCGGCCGGCGCCGGCATATCGAGCTCGGCGTGCGCGGCGCGCCCGAGGAAGTACCGGCCGCGCTGGACGAGCTCAAGCGCGGCGTGATCGACACCGGCGGAAGCTGGGAGGCGCACCTTGCAGCGCCGCAGCCGGAAAGGGCGCCGTGAAGACCAACCGCATGAAGGACAAGCTGCGTGCGGGCGAGCCGGTATTCGGCGTCTCGGTGATGATCCCTTCGCCGCAGATCGTGGAAATGATAGGCGCGGCCGGCTTCGACTGGGTGCTGCTCGATTGCGAGCACGGCACGCTCACGCTGGAGAGCGTGGAGCTGATGGCGATGGCGGCGCAGGCCTGCGGCATCACCGCGATCGCGCGCCCGATGACGCGCAGCGCCGAGCACATCCTGCAGGTGCTCGACCGCGGCGTGATGGGCGTGCAGGTGCCGCACGTGAATACGGCGCAGGAAGCGCGCGCGGCGATTGCCGCGGTGAAATACCATCCGGCCGGTCGCCGCGGGCTCGCCGCCGGAACGCGTGCCGCGAACTACGATGCGCACGGCACGCTCGCCGATTATGTCCGGGCCGCCAACGAGGCTACGCTGATCGCGATCCAGCTCGAAGACCGCGCGGCGATCGACAATATCGACGCGCTTTTGCAGGTCGAAGGCATAGACGTATTTTTCATCGGGCCCTCCGACCTGTCGCAGTCCATGGGCCATCCGGGCAATTCGAAGGCGCCCGCGGTGGCGCAGGCGATCGATGCGAGCCTGCGCAAGATGGTTGCGGCCGGCCGCACGCCCGGCATGCCCGCGAACGCCGAGAACGTGCGCGCGGCCGTCGATCAAGGCGTGCGCTACCTCTACACCCACCTGCCGCGCCTGCTGGCGGGCAGCGCGAAAGCCTATCTGGCAAACGCGAGAGGACAGGGCTGAGCCGCGTCCGCGCGAGCGGCCTGCACGCATGCGGATCAGTCCCGGCGCACCTGCGCCCGACCAGACTGATCGAGATCCGAGCCTGCGAGCGCGCAGCGCGCGGCATAGGTGTTTTCCCTAGCGACATTGCGTGCGCCGCGCTGCGTGAAATAGTTTCTTACACAATTCCCGTTGAACCTATTCGACCCGGACAGCATCATATGAATGCGTGCTTGTGCAGGAGCACGTAGCGCCACCGGCATCACGCGGCCAGTCAAGTCGCGATAGCGTCCGGCGCTGCCATACAACGCGACACGAGATCGATCGCATGACGCAAGAGGTGCTCGACAAATTCTTCTCTGACTCGATGGCGTATCTGGGTCAGTTCAAGCCACAGGCGGCCAGCCCACTTTCTCCCTCTTTAAGGCTGGTTCGCCGGGAAGACGCCCGCTCCCTCCCCGGCGGGGGTCTTCCACCTTCATCCGCCGGCGCTAGGGCGGAGCAAGGCCGGTAAATGCCGGCCCCCAGCGGCCTCTTTATCGACTCCATTTCGACTAGACCGATGTTGACCTCCCTGTACAAGGCTGTCCCCATATTGCTGCTGGCCGTTTCGAGCAACAGCGCGATGGCGGACTGGGTCAAGGTCGGCAGCAGCGAGACCGGGACCCTTTATGTGGACCCGTCCACCATCCGCGACACGGGCGGCGTGGCGAGGATGTGGACTTTGAATGACTACGTTGCGCTGCAACGGCTGGATCAGCGCGAGCCGTTCAAATCGGTAAAGATGGAATATGAATACGACTGCAAGAACGAAAGGTCGCGCCTGCTCTATTTCACTTCGCACCCCGAGAGCATGGCGGAAGGCGCGGCGCTCGATTTCAACGTCGCGCCCGGCGCGTGGACGGCCAATTCGCCCGGCAGCGGGCTGGAAATGCTGTGGAAGATCGCCTGCGGTAAAGCGTAAGTCCCGGGCGCGCAGTCGCGCAGCCATCGTGCTGCGCGCGGCATGCCGCCGGCTCGCAGCGGCCTGAGGGATCCACCATCGGCTGATTGCGCGCCGCCATGGCCGGGCTGATGCAGATGCGCATGCTGCCTCCCGAGTCCATGCCCTGGCCGTCCAGGACCTGCCGGATCTGTTTCATTTCCCACAAGCCGGGCTTGAGCGCGGGGCTGTCAGCGTATGCGCCGGCGCTCAGCATGATGGGCAATAGGAGGGCGGATTTCCTCATGGCTCGCCTCCAAACGAATTGCGAATCGCAGCTTAGCGGCTTCGCCATGCAGGGACAAGCCGGAGCGCACGCATGCGATTTGCGCGTGCCGGACCGGCATTACTTCAGCGGGGCTTGCAGCTTTGCGATGCGCGGCCATTGCGCCAGGCCATCGACAAAGCGCCTGATCGCGCCTGCCCCGCGGACTGCAGCGGAGGCCGTGCCGGCCAGGCGGATGACGCCGGCCGGATTGCCTTCGACCAGTACGAGGCCGCCGCGCGCTATGCGCTTGCGCTCGCCCGCGGCGAGCAGGTAATCCGCGGGCTCGCCTTCGAGCGTCAGCCACACCGCGCCTTCGATGCATTCGAGTTCGACATTGCGCGCGCCGCGCAGCGCCAGCGGCCTGCCCGCGGTGAGCTGGATGACTCCGTGCGCCAGCGACATGCGCATGATGGAATTCCCCTGGTGTCGAATGAGTAGGCAAGGCCAGTCTAGGGATCCGGCCATTTGCAGTACAGATACAGCAAAACTGAATTGTTACCGATACAATTACCGTTCTAATAAACTGTGCTGCTCCAGCTTGCGGCCAACTGTGCCTCTCGGCCGGCACGCGGGCGGGTGAAAATCCGGCACAGATACCTGAGCTGAGGATGGGTGCGCATGGGCCAGCGGGCGTTGCGTTACGAACAATTGGCGGACGAACTCGCGCGCATGATCGCGGCGCGCGTGCTGCGTCCCGGCGAGCGCCTGCCCTCGGTGCGCCGCCTGGCGAGCGAAAAAAAGCTGTCCGTTTCCACTGTGGTGCAGGCGCTGCGCCAGCTGGAAGAGCGCGGCCAGGTCGAAGCGCGGCCGCAGTCGGGCTTTTTCGTGCGGCCGAGCGCGCCGCACCAGCGCGCGCAGCTTGAAGCGCACGCGCCGGCGCGCGCGGCGCGCCCGGTGGCGGTCGACATCAACAGCCGCCTGATGCGCGTGCTGGCGCTGAACAACCGCAGCGACATGGTGCCGCTGGGCGCGGCGCTGCCTTCGGCCGAATTGCTGCCGCTGGCGCAGCTGCAGCGCCTCTACGGCCAGGTCGGGCGGCGCTCGGCGCCGCTGCTCGACGGCAACAGCCACACCGCGATGAACCAGCCGGACCTGGTGCGCCAGTTCGCGCGCCATTCGCTGGGCTGGGGTCGGCCGCTGGAGCCCGAGGAGATCGTCATCACCAACTCCTGCACCGAAGCCATGGCGCTGTGCCTGCGCGCGGTGACGCGGCCGGGCGATACCGTGGCGGTCGAGTCGCCGTCCTACTATCTGATGCTGCAATTGCTGGAACAGCTGGGCCTCAAGGCGCTGGAGATTCCGACGCACCCGAGCCGCGGCATATCGGCGGACGCGCTCGACGTCGCGACGCGCGAGCGGCGCATCGCCGCCTGCCTGCTGGTGAGCAATTTCAACAATCCGCTGGGCTGCCTCATGCCCGACGAGGAAAAGAAGCGCCTGGTGAAGCTGATGGCGGCGCGCGAGATTCCGGTGATCGAGGACGACATCTACGGCGAGCTGTATTTCGGCCCGGAGCGGCCCTGGCCGTTGAAGTCCTTCGACCGCGCCGGTAATGTGCTGCTGTGCTCGTCGCTGTCGAAGACGCTGAGTCCCTCGCTGCGCCTGGGTTACGTCGCCGCGGGGCGCTTCCATGCGCAGATCCTGATGCAGAAGACCATGACCTCGGGCGCCACCAATCCGGTGACGCAGCTGGTGGCGGCGCGCTTTCTGGAGTCGACTGCGTATGAGCGCCACCTGCGCCGGCTGCGCCGCGCCTACGAGCGTCAGGTGATGCAGATGTCGGAAGCGGTGCTGCGTCATTTTCCGCCGGGCACGCGGCTGTCGCAGCCGCAGGGCGGCGTCGTGCTCTGGGTCGAGCTGCCGCCGGGCACCGATTGCGAAGCCTTGTTCGAGGATGCGGTGAGCGCCAGCATCGCCTTCGTTCCGGGTGACCTGTTCTCCGCCGGCGGCCAATACCGCAATTGCCTGCGCCTGAACTGCGGCCATCCCTGGTCGGAGCGCTTCGAGCAGGCGCTGAAACGCCTGGGCGCGCTGGCGCTGAAGCGCGCGCGCCGCGAAACGGGGTCGGCCTAGGTTCGCGGATCATCGGGTTCCGCGGTACAATCGCGCCGGCATCAAGCAGATATTAAAAGAAACTGATCCTTCTGGAGGGGAATCGTGAAGACACCAATATTCGCCATTGCGGTCGCGGCAATCATGGCGATGGCAACGTCTGCCTACGCGCAGCAGCCCATCGTCATCAAATTCAGCCACGTCGTCACCAACGACACGCCCAAAGGCAAGGGCGCGCTGAAATTCAAGGAGCTTGCGGAGAAATACACCAAAGGCCGCGTCAAGGTCGAGGTCTACCCGAATTCGACCCTTTACAAGGACAAGGAAGAAATGGATGCGCTGCAACTTGGCGCAGTCCAGATGCTCGCCCCATCGACCGCCAAGTTCCGGCCGATCGGCGTGCCCGAGTTCGAAGTGATGGACCTGCCTTTCCTCTTCCCCGACGAGGCCACCTACCTCAAGGTGGTGAACGGACCGGCCGGCAAATCGCTGCTGAAATTGCTCGAAGCAAAGGGCATTACCGGGCTTGCCTTCTGGGACAACGGCTTTCACATGGTGTCGGCCAATCGCCCGCTGCTCATGCCCGCCGACTTCCAGGGGCTCAAGATCCGGATTTCCGGTTCCAAGGTGGCCGACGCGTATTTCCGCGCGATGGGCGCGCTGCCTCAGATCATGGCGTTCTCCGAGGTCTACCAGGCGCTTCAGACCGGGGTCGTGGACGGCTGCGAGAATACCCCGTCCAATTACTACACGCAGAAGTTCTACGAGGTGCAGAAGGACATCACCGTGTCCAACCATGCGCACCTGCAGTACGCCGTCATTGTCAACTCCAAATTCTGGAACGGCCTGCCGGCGGACATCCGCAGCCAGCTGGAACAGGCAATGAAGGAAGCGACCGACTACGCCGATTCGATCGCGGCGAAGGAGAACGAGGAGGATCTGGCCTTGATAAAAGCCTCGGGCAAGGCCACGCTTCATTACCTGACCGCAGCCCAGCGCAAGGCGTGGATGGACAAGCTGCGGCCGCTCGACAAGACGGTCGAGGGCCGGGTGGGCAAAAAGGTTATCGAGGAATTTCGGGCAGCATCCGGCACGTAGGACTTGAGCTCGGCCCGATACCGTTGCGGCGGGGGCGCCTGACGCCGCCGCCGGCCCGTGCATCGCCGACTGAAGTGCAATCGTGATCAACAAGTTCCTGAACCATCTCGAGGAGTGGCTGATTACCGCCCTCATCGGGGTCGCCACCGGCGTGGTGTTCGTCGCCGTTCTGCACCGCTACGGCACCTCGCTCTCGATCGATACCGCCAAATGGGCCATCGCGCACGGCCTGCCTTGGGTCGCCCCGCCACTGCAGGACATTTACCATTGGCTCAGCGCGCGGGACCTGTCCGCGGCACAAGAGCTTTGCATATATCTTTTCATATGGATGGCGAAGTTCGGCGCCGCCTATGGCGTGCGCACCGGCATCCACATCGGCGTGGACGTTTTCACCTCACGCATGCCGCCCGCGCAGGCAAAGAAGGTGATTCTGTTCGGCCTTGGCCTGGGCGCGCTGTTCACCGGGGTCATTGCCGCCTTCGGCGCGGACTTCGCCTATGGCGTCTACCACGCCGGCACGCGCTCGAGCGACCTCGAGGCGCCGATGTGGATCGTCTACCTGGCGATCCCGCTCGGCTCCTCGCTCATGTGCTACCGCTTCCTGCAGGTCGCCTGGCAGTTCTATCGCCGGGGAGAGTTGCCGCACCATGACGTCGGGCACGTCGACGGCATAGACGCGGCCGCGGCCCCCGCGCCGGTTCGAATCGCGCCGGTGTTCACCGGCGGCGGCCGCATGAGCGTGTTCCTGATCCTGCTGCCGATCGCCATTGCCGCCTTGGCCTTTGCGTCGAAGTTCGGCTTGGTGCACATCGGCGGCGGGGTGCGCACGAGCCTGGTATTCGCGCTGCTGATCGCGCTCATGCTGACCAGCATGCCGATCTCGATATCGCTCGGCCTCACGGTGCTCACGTTCATGTTCACCCTCACCGAAGTGCCGATCGCCTCGGTCGCGATGAAGCTGTTCACGGGCATCGAGAATTTCGAAATCATGGCCATTCCGTTCTTCATCCTCGCCGGCAACTTCCTCACCCACGGGGGCGTCGCGCGGCGCATGATCAAATTTGCCACGTCCATGGTCGGGCACTGGCACGGCGGTCTCGGCCTTGCCTCGGTGCTGGCCTGCGCTCTGTTCGCCGCGGTCTCGGGTTCCTCGCCGGCCACGGTAGTCGCGATCGGCTCGGTGGTAATGCCGGCGATGGTGGCGCAGGGCTTCCCGGCCCGCTTCGGCGCCGGCGTGGTGACCACTTCGGGCGCGCTGGGCATCCTGATCCCGCCCTCCATCGCCATGGTGCTTTACGCCGTGTCCACCAACACCTCAGTGGGCAAGCTGTTCATTGCCGGCATCGTCCCCGGGATCATGCTCGCCACCATGCTCGGGCTCACCACCTGGTACCGCGCCAGGAAGTTCGGCTACCCGCGCATGGAGCGGTCCAGCGCCAAGGAAAGGCTGGCGGCGTTCCGCGAATCGGCCTGGGGCCTGCTGCTGATCGTGATCGTGATCGGCGGCATTTACACCGGCATCTTCACGCCCACCGAGGCCGCCGCAATGAGCGCGGTGTATGCATTCTTCATCGCCGTGTTCGTGTACAAGGACATGCGCCTGAAAGATGTGCCGCGGGTGCTGCTCTCTTCCGCAAACTTGAGCGCGATGCTGCTCTACATCATTACCAACGCGGTGCTGTTTTCCTTCGTCATGTCGAACGAAAACATCCCTCAGGCGATGGCCGACTGGATGGTGGCGCGCGGTTTCGGCTGGATCGGTTTTCTGCTGATCGTCAACATCGTCCTTCTTGCGGCCGGCAACCTGATGGAACCCTCCTCCATCATCCTGATCATGGCGCCGATCCTGTTCCCGGTGGCGATGAAGCTCGGCATCGACCCGATCCACTTCGGCATCCTGATTACGGTCAACATGGAAGTCGGGCTGTGCCATCCTCCCGTGGGGCTCAACCTCTACGTCGCATCCGGCATTGCCAAGATGGGCATCACCGAACTCACGATCGCCGTCTGGCCGTGGCTGCTGACGATGCTGGTGTTCCTGGCCATCGTGACCTACTGGCCGGCATTGACGCTGTTCCTGCCTCGTCTGCTGGGAATGTGAGCCCGCGGGCGACCTGAGCGGGGTATTTACACATGCCGCAACAGGCCTTGCACGAATTGATCGCCCTCGCCGGGCTCGCCGCACCGGAGGCCGGACAGATCCGGATCGCCGGGGACGACCCGGTGTTTCCGACGCCCTATCGGATCGCCGCAGCCGGCGCGGCCGCGATCGCGGCGGCCGGCTATGCGGCGGCGGAACTGTGGCGCCTGCGCTCGGGTAGAAGGCAGCAGCTTGCCGTCGATGCCCGTGCGGCGGCCGCCGCGCTGCGCAGTTCGCGCTATCTGCAGCTCGACGGCAGAACGCCGGACGGGCCGCGCGACCCGCTGAGCGGTTTCTACCCGGTGCGCGCCGGCCGCTGGGTCAGCATCCACTGCAATTTCCCGCATCATCGCGACGCGGCGTACAAGGTACTGGGTGCGCCGCAAGAGCGCGAGGCGGGGATGCGCGCGAGCGCGGCCTGGGACGGACTTGAACTGGAGGACGCGATTCACGCGGCCGGCGGCTGCGCCGGACTCGCGCGCACCGCCGCCGAATGGTCGCTGCATGCGCATGCGGCCGCCGTGACGGCGCAGCCTTTGCTCGAAATCCGGCGCATCGGCGATGCGCCGCCCGAGCCTCTGCCGGCCGGCGCGCGACCGCTCGCGGGCGTGCGCGTGCTCGATCTCACGCGCGTGCTCGCCGGGCCGACCTGCGCGCGCACGCTCGCCGAGCACGGGGCCGAAGTGCTCAAGATCAGCGCGCCGCACCTGCCCGATTCGGGCGCCTATGAGTTCGACACCGGCATCGGCAAGCGCGCGGCGCATCTCGACCTGCGCAATGCGCAGGATGCAGCCACCTTGCGCGCACTCGCCGCGTCGGCCGACGTTTTTTCGCAATCGTACCGGCCCGGGGCGCTGGCCGCGCGCGGCTTCGCTCCTGCGGACCTCGCACGGCTGCGTCCGGGAATCGTATGCGTGAGCCTGTCGGCTTGGGGCGGAACCGGACCGTGGCGCGAGCGGCGCGGCTTCGACACCATCGTGCAGACGGTCAGCGGCATGGCGCTCGCATCGGGCGACGGCGACAAGCCCAGGTATCTGCCGGTGTCGGCGATAGACTATGTCAGCGGCTACCTGATGGCGCTGGGGACCATGGCGGCATTGGCGCGCCGCGCCGAGCACGGCGGAAGCTGGCTGGTGAGCGTGGCGCTGGCGCGCACCGGGCGCTGGATCACCGACCGGGGCGTGGTGGGGGCGGATGCGCTGCGCAGCGTCGCCGAAGAATTGCCGGCCGAGGAGATCGAGCGCTTGACCATGGAAACTGATTCTCCGCTGGGTCGCGTGCGCCACCTCAGGCCTGTGGTCATGCTGTCTGAAACGCCCGCGCGCTGGACGCAGCCGCCGGTGCCGCTGGGCCACGACCGGCCCGCCTGGACCTGAAGCCGGGAACCTCTCGCAAATCGAATTTTGCAACGCCCGTTACAGGGGAATATGCGGGGGCGGTACCCCCGCATATTGAAACAAACGCTAAGAGCCCGTAATAAAAATCATTTTGTTACGGCTGATGTAGGGGAGCACGAGGGGAGGTCCCCCAAGGGGACTTCCTTCGGGGCGTATCACCTCGTTTTGTTACAGACTCTAAGTGCGCGTCAGCCGGCGCAGGATTTCCAGGCGCCTGCCCAGCTGCACCGCGGGATCGAACAGCGCGAGGCTGCGCGTGCGGCCGCGCTCGCCCAGGCGCGCGAGCGCCTGCGGATCGGCGTGCAATTGCAGCACGCGTCCGGCGATCGCTTCGGCAGCGGGCGCGACGATGCAGATCTCGCTGCCGTCGGCGTAGTAGATGTTCTGGCGCATGGTGTCGGAGCAGATCAGGCCCACGCCCGACAGCGAGGCCTCGACACAGGCAGCGGTGGGAAAGCCGTCGGTCTTGCCGCCGCCCAGCAGGTGCGCGACGTTGGGCGAGACGATGAGGTCCATGCCGGCGTAGAACGCCGGGAACTCCGGCGTCTGCTTGATGCCGTGGAAACGGATAGCGCCGGCGATGGCGGAGACATCGATGTCCTCCGGGCCGTAGTTGCCGACCACATGGAAGCGCGCGTCGGGAATCTTCTGCGCGAGCAGGCGCGCCGCCGCGATGAAGCTGTCGTAGCCCTTGTCCCGGCCCAGCGGCATGTACTTGTAGGCGACGAAGCACAGGTCCAGCGTCGCCTTGTCCAGGCCGTAACGCCGCCGCTGCGGCGCGGCGCCGAAATACTCTTCGGGAATCACCGCGCCATAGACGAGCTCGACGCGCTCCGCATCGTAGTAGCCCTTGGCCTTGAGATATTCCAGCGTCGCCACCTGGGTCACGATGACCTTGCGCAGATTCGGGTAGGCGAACAGCTGCGCCAGGCGCGCGTCGCTGGCGGCATCGTCGATGCCGAAATCGCCGCCCGGGTACAGGGTCATAGCGAGCGGCAGGCCCTGCCTGGCGATGTAGGGCAGGAAGGTGATCGCCGAATTCAGGAAGACGCAGTAGGCGAGTGCGTTCGCCGGCAGCGGCACATCGGGCGCGAATGGCCGCACCCGCGGCGCGAGCGCGGGATGGTGTGCGGCGAACAGGACGTGATGCTGCTCGAAGCCGGGCAGGGTGCTCAGCACCAGCGCATCCGGCAACTGCGCCAGGTAGTGTTTGAATTCGGCGTAGCGGTAGGCGGACAGCGGGCTGGGAAAAGCCTGGTCGAGCACCAGCAGCGGCGAGGGCCGCGGGCGTACGAGGATCTGCTTCAGTAGCCCGCTGAGAATCGCCATGGCAGCCGATTATTCGGCCGCCATGGCGCCGTGTCAATCGCGATTGCGACTACTTGATCGCGAGCTTCTTCGTTTCTGCGCCGGCTTTCTTCGGCAGCGTGAGTTTGAGCACGCCGTCGCTGTACTCGGCTTCCGCCTTCGCCTCGTCGATGTCATGCGCGAGGGTGAAGCTGCGGAACTGCTTGCCGTAGTAGCGTTCGCTGCGCACGAGCTTCTTGCCTTCCTTCTCTTCCTTCTCATGCTTGACTTCGGCGCTGATGGACACCTGCTTGCCGTCGATCGACACCTGGATGTCCTCTTTCTTCACGCCCGGCACGTCGGCCTTGACCGTGTAGGCCTTGTCCGCTTCCGAGATCTCGAGTTTGATCTCGGGTTCGGCTTCCAGGCCCTGGAACACGGGCCGCAGCATGAAGCCCTTGAAATAATCGTTCATGTCGCGGAAGGGATCGAAACGCGCCATTTCGCCGAACGGATCCCAACGAGTGATGTTTGCCATATCGATGCTCCTTTCAGGTTGATAAGCGTGGGCCGCGCTCATTCCCACATTGCCCGTTTCGGGCAGCCCTGCGCGCGATTGCCTGCCGCCGCCCGGCTGGAGCCGAACTACGGGGTGGTGCAATCAGGCTACCCGTTCCCCAATGTTTCATCGTGACAATCGTCAATATCGGGCACGCGTCAGGACGGCAGCACCGGCGTGCCGGCGTTCGCATCCATGGCGATGCGCACCGCGTCGTCCACGTCCTCGAGGAACACGAATTCGAGCTTTTTCTTCGCCTCGTCCGGCACTTCCTCCAGGTCCTTGCGGTTGCGCGCGGGCAGCATCACCCGGCCGATGCCGGCACGCATCGCCGCGAGCACTTTTTCCTTGATCCCGCCCACCGGCAGCACCAGGCCGCGCAGGCTGATTTCGCCGGTCATTGCGGTATCGGCGCGCACCTTCCTGTCGGTGAACAGCGAGGCGAGCGCGATGAACATCGCCACGCCCGCGCTCGGCCCGTCTTTCGGTATGGCACCGGCTGGAACGTGCACGTGCACATCGACGCGTTCGAATGCGGCCGCGTCTATGCCGAGGCTCGCCGCGCGCGACTTGACCAGGGTAAGCGCCGCCTGCGCGCTTTCCTTCATCACGTCGCCAAGCTGGCCGGTCAGGATCAGCTTGCCGCCGCCGGCATTCTTGCTCGCCTCGATGAACAGGATGTCCCCGCCCACCGGCGTCCAGGCGAGCCCGGTGGCCACGCCCGGCATGCCGGTGCGCAGCGCGACCTCGTTCTCGAACTTGGCCGGCCCGAGGATCTCGGCGAGGTTGCCCGCTTCGATCTTCGCCTGCTTGATCGCGCCTTCGGCGATTTTGACCGCGATGCGGCGGCACACCGCGCCGATCTGGCGTTCGAGCGAGCGCACGCCGGCCTCGCGCGTGTAATCGCCGATGATGGCCGCGAGGGCGGCGTCGGAGATTTCGAGCTGTTCGGGCGCGAGCCCGTTCTCGCCGAGCTGGCGCTTGAGCAGGTAGCGGCGCGCGATCTCGAGCTTCTCTTCCTGCGTGTAGCCCGGCAGCTGCACGATTTCCATGCGGTCGCGCAGCGGTCCGGGAATCGTGTCGAGCACGTTCGCCGTGGTGATGAACAGCACGCGCGACAAGTCGTAGGGCACCGCGAGGTAATTGTCGCGGAAGCTGTTGTTCTGCTCCGGGTCGAGCACTTCGAGCAGCGCCGAAGACGGATCGCCGTGGATGCCGGCGCCGACCTTGTCGATTTCGTCGAGCATCATCACGCAGCCGCGCGTGCCGGCCTTCTTCAGCGCCTGGATGATGTTGCCGGGCAGCGCGCCGATGTAGGTGCGCCGGTGGCCGCGGATCTCGGCCTCGTCGTGCACGCCGCCGAGCGACACGCGCACGAACTTGCGCCCGAGCGCGCGCGCGATGCTCTGGCCGAGCGAAGTCTTGCCCACGCCGGGCGGGCCGACGAAGCACAGGATCGGGCCGTGGCCCTCCGGATTGAGCTTGCGCACCGCGAGGAATTCGAGGACGCGCTTTTTCACGATCTCGAGGCCGTAGTGGTCCTCGCCCAGAATGCGCCGCGCTTCGGCGATGTCGATCGTGCCGGTCTCGGGCGCCTTCCACGGCACTTCGATCAGCCAGTCCAGGTAGGCGCGCACCATCGAGTATTCGGACGAGCCGTCGGACATGCGCTCCAGGCGCTTCAGTTCCTTGCTCGCCTGCTTTTCCACCTCTTCCGGCATTTGCGCCTCGGCAATGGCTTTGCGCAGTTCCGCGAGCTCGGCGGCGTTGCGCTCTTCGCCTTCGCCCAGTTCCTTCTGGATCGACTTGAGTTGCTCGCGCAGCAGGTATTCGCGCTGGCGCTCGTCCATGCTCGCCTTGGTGCGCTCGTCGATTTCGCGCGACAGCCGCAGCACCTCGAGGCGCTGCGCCAGCAGTTCGAGCACGGCGTCCAGGCGCCGCTCGAGGTCGACCGCTTCGAGCAGCTTCTGCTTTTCCTGCGCCTTGATGTCCATGAGGCTGGCGACCATGTCGGCGAGCGCGCCCGCGGACGCCGCGTTCTGCACCGCGCCCACCAGTTCCTGCGATGCCTGCGGCATCAGCTGCAGCACTTCGAGCGCGCGCTCCTTCAGCTGCATGAAGCGCGCCTCGATTTCCTTGCCCGAGGCCTCGGGTTCCTCGATGTGGCCGATGCGGGCCACCATGTAGGGATAGCCCTCGAGCAGTTCGACCACGCGGAAACGCCGCTGGCCCTGGCAGATGATGTGGTGCGTGCCGTCCGGCGTGGTGACGTAGCGCAGCACGTTGGCAACGGTGCCGACGACGCACAGCTCGTCGATGCCGGGCCGGTCGGCCTCGGGATTGCGCTGCAGCACGATGCCGATCGGCCGCTCGGCCTTGACTGCCTGCTGCGCGCCCGCGATCGAGCTTTCCCGGCCGATGGTGATCGGCAGGATCATGCCCGGGAGCAGCACGGTGTTGCGCACCGGCACGAGGATCAGCGCGTCATCGGGCAGCGCAGGCGCGCCGCCGGCGCTGTCGATGGCCGCGTGGGCGCTTGCGCCTTCGCTTGCAGTCCGGGAATGAGGCTTTTCGAGTTGCATGATGATTTCCTTTACCTTGTGCGGCGCAGTTGCAGCACCAGACAGCCTTGTTCGAGGCGCTGGTCTACCGGTTCGAATTCGCCCGCGGGCAGCGGGATGCGGCGTTCGAAGCGCCCGTACGGGATTTCCAGGCGATGGATCGCGGCGCGCCTGGAATTGGCCGGCAGGGAGCGCTCGCCGCGCACGACGATCAGGCCCGGCGCGAGCACGACTTCGACCTGTTGCGGCTTGACGCCGGGCAGGGCAACCAGCAGCTGCAGCCCGTCACCGTGCTCGAACAGATCCACCGGCGGCTCCCAGCAAGGCGCGCCTTCGAGTACGCCGATGCGGAAGAATTGCCGCTGCAGGCGTTCGGCGTCCTGCAGCATCTGCAGCGCCTCCGCCCACATCCACGTTCCTGGATCGCGCGATCGCATAGATGAATTCCCTCAGTATTCAGGACAGCATAGACCGGCCCGCGCCAGCCCGCTGGATTCCCATCACACTTGATATGCGGGCGTGAAGCGCACAATGCAAGCGCCGCGCGGGGGCGAAAAAAAACCCCGGGCAGGAGCCCGGGGTTCAGGGTGCCCCGGGTCTGGCCCGGGGCCGCTGACAGTCTAGGAGGAGGAGGAGAACAGTCAGCGTTTGCTTTAGAAAGAAAGCTTAAGCAGCTTTCTTCTTCGAGGCTTGCTTCACCACGTTCGCGGTGGCGGCGGTCACATTGGCTTCGGCCATGTCGGTCGCCTGCTTGACCACTTTGGTGAAGCTGTCGTAAGCGGAGTTGGCGGCTGCCATGGCGGACTTGACCGCGGCCACGGCCACATCCGAACCGGCGGGCGCGTTCTTGGACAGCTTGTCCATCAGCGACACGACAGTCTTGTTCATTTCCGCAGCTTGCGCTTCAGCCAGCTTGGTGACTTCGGCCTGGGTCTGGGTCGCGACTTCGTACACATTGCGCGAGTAGCTGATCGCTTTTTCCAGGGCCGGTTGGGCCGAAGTGGCGCTCAGGTTCACGAATTCCTGCGCGTCCTTCACCGACAGCAGCGCTTTGGCTTGGCTGACGCTGTCTTCAAACGCGGCCTTGGTGGTGTTGAAGTTCAGTGCCGACAGGCGTTCGAAAGCAGCAAACTGGGCCTGGGCGATGCTAAACAGCGCGTCTACGCCGGCTTTATTGGCAGCGGCGAATTGTTCAGGTGTGGCGTACATGTTTAATCTCCAATTGAGGTTACGAAAAGGTCCAGCAAACTTGGGGTGCAATCGCTTTCGGATATCCAAAAATATTGCACTGCAGCAATTCGGATTCTACACCCAACTCACTGCCTGTCAAGTATTTTTTGAAAATCGCATGGTATCGAATGATGTGTTGCACAAATTATAGTAAAATCATACTCTTATCCTGCAAGGGTAGCGGGCGCGGGCGGTTAATCAAGAGCAATTACCATTAAAACAGATAGTTACGAAATAGAGCGGCGACGCGCCGCATGGACGGTTAGCAGGGACTCACTTTCGTGGTGCCATACGGCTGGCGAAAACGGCTTGCGCAGGCCCGGCTTGCTATACTGCGCGGCTTTTCCGCCCGCACCCTTGGCTGCACCCATGCTCCCTTTGTCGCCCGTCGGCCTCAGCCATGCCTGCCGTTGAGAACAATGCGGCGCGGCTGTGGCTGCAATCCATGCCGGGCTTGTTCGTGCTGCTGTGGAGCACGGGTTTCGTCAGCGCCAAGTACGGCCTTCCCTACGCCGAGCCCTTGACCTTCCTGCTGCTGCGTTTCGCCCTGGTGCTGGCCTTGATGCTGCCGCTGGCGCTGGCGATGCGCGCATCCTGGCCGCGCAGCCCGGCCCAGATCGGCCATGTCGCGCTGGTCGGGGTGCTGATGCAGGGCGGTTACCTGGGCGGCGTGTTTTGTTCCATCCACCTGGGCATGTCCGCGGGCGTGAGCGCGCTGATCGTCGGCGTGCAGCCTATTCTGACCGCTTTCGCCAGCGCGCCCCTGTTCGGAGAAAGATTGCGCGCCCGGCAGTGGTCCGGCCTGGTGCTGGGTTTCGCCGGGGTGCTGCTGGTGGTGACCGGCCGTTCTGCGCTGTCGGGGATCACGCCGGCGACGCTCGCCTTATCGCTGCTCGCGCTGCTGTCGATTACCGCCGGCACGCTGTACCAGAAACGCTATTGCGGCGCGGTGGATCTGCGCACCGGTTCGGTGATTCAGTTCGCCGCGGCCGCTGCGGTGGTATTGCCGCTCGCGCTGACATTCGAAACCATGCGCGTGCATTGGAGCGTCGAATTCATCTGCACCCTGCTGTGGCTGGTGATGGTGCTGTCGATAGGCGCGATTTCCCTGCTGTATGTGCTCATCCGCAAGGGCGCGGCAACCCGGGTGGCGAGCCTGTTCTACCTGGTCCCGCCCACGACCGCATTGATGGCCTATGCCATGTTCGGCGAAACGCTCAGCCCGGCAGCGATGGCCGGGATGCTGATGGCTGCAGCCGGAGTGGCGCTGGTGGTCTATCGGCGCCAGTAGAAGCCGCCGTAGGGATGGTAGGGATAGGGCCAGCCGTACCCGGGGTAGCCCGGCCACCAGGGGTCGTAGTAGTAGCTGCGCTGCTGCTCCTGCTCGCGCAGCTGCTTTAGTTCTTCGGCATGGCGCTGCTCGCGCTGGTTGATTTCCTCCGCCATGCGATCGCGCATTTTCTGCTCGCGCGCGCTCTGGATGTAGTCGAGCACCTCCGTGCTTACACCCTGCTCGTGCAGCTCTATGATCTGCGCGGTGCTGAGCGCGTAGCTCGAGCCGCTCTGGCGGATTTTCGCGATGATGTCCTTCGGCGCCATGCCCTGTTTCGACAGGCGCACGAGCTCCGCCGTCGCCAGCTTGGGCTCGGGCTTGGGCAGCAGGCGCGCGAGCTCCTCCGGCGTCAGGCGCGCAATGGGGCCGCCGCCGGGCGGCGCGGATACGGTGGCGCAGGCGGTCAGCGCGAGGGCGAGGAGCAGGATGAGCGGATAGCGTGCCATGGCTATTGGCATGTTAGACCACCGCGGCCGAAATTAGTGTCCGCCTGCGCGGATGGCATCGGGTCTAGCAGTATCGATGGCTGTTTCCCGTCTGCTTGGCGCTGTACATGGCGCTGTCGGCGGAGCTGACCAGCATGTCCGCATCGCGACCGTCCGTCGGATAGATCGCGATGCCTATGCTCGACCCGATCTGGATGTTGCGCCCATGCGGGCCGATCAAGAACGGAACGGACAGGGCATCGATGATCTTTTTTGCGACGATTTCCGATTCTTCCTTTCTGGCGATGTCGGGCAGGATTACGGTGAATTCATCGCCGCCGACGCGCGCCACCGTGTCGGATTCGCGCACTTGGCCCCTGATCCGCGCCGCCACCGCGCGCAGCAGTTCATCGCCCGCAGCGTGCCCCAGGCTGTCGTTCACCGGCTTGAATTTGTCCAGATCGAGGAACAGCAGCGCGAATTGGCGCGAATCGCGCTTGGCCAGGCTGATCGCCTGCTGCAGCCGGTCGTTGAACAACAGGCGGTTGGGCAGGCCGGTCAGGACATCGTGGTGGGCGACGCGCTGGATGCGCTCCTCCGCTTGCTTGTGCTCGGTGATGTCGGTGGTCACCGCGAACAAGCCCAGTACCTTGCCCTGGTCCCCGATATGCGGCAGCAGCTTGACCTCGAGATGGCGCGGCTCGCCGTTTGCTACTGCGCGCATCCGCTGGTACGTGACCGCCTGCCCTTGCAGGGCGCGCATGAAATTGCCTTCGACCTCGCGATATGCCTCTTCGCCGACCACTTCGCGCAGGTGTTTGCCGACGATGTTCTCGACACCGAAGCCGAAGAATTCCGCGAATTGCTTGTTGACCGAGCGGTAGCGCAGGGTCGCGTCGAAAGCGGCAATCATGACCGGAACGTTGTCGGCAAACACGCGCAGCCTCTCCGCGGTATCGCGCAGTTCATGCTCGGCGCGCTTGCGCGCGGTGATGTCGGTGCCGATGCCGCGATAGCCCTTGAACGCGCCGTTCTCGTCGAACACCGGGTCGCCGCTGATCGACATATGCAGGGCGCTGCCATCCGCCCCGAGGCGCGAAAACTCGAAATTGCGGAACGAGCGGTGCGCGTCGAGCGCCTCGCGGTGGCTGCGCCAGCCCGCCTCGTCCGGCGAAAAATAGGGTACTTCCCAGCGGCGCTGGCCGATCTGCGGCGCTTGCGCGAGGGCCGGCACGCCGCTCGCCGTGCCGCCTGAGCCCATCAGCGTGAGCCGGTGTTCGGCGTCGCTCTCCCAGTAGAAATCGGAGGACATCTCGGTCAGGCTGCGAAAGCGCGCCTCGCTGTCGCGCAGCCTGCGCCTGAGCGTGTTGATCTGGCCGCCGATGATGGCGAAGCCGGGCAGCAATCCGGCCAGCATCAGCCAGCTCAGCCATTCCAGCGGCACGTCTTGAACGGCTTGCGGCCGCAGGTACATCAGCAGGTCGATCACCAGCGCGTAGGCCGCGAGCGTGTACAGCGTGACCAGCGTGAATTCGCGCCTGTCGAGGCGAAATACGCCGAAAAGGAAAATGATGAAACAGCCGAACAGCGCGACGCTGCGCCCGAATTCCATGTGGTAAACGGTGAACATCAGCAGCGAGATGGCCGCAAGCATCTGCGGCTGCGTGAGGCTGGGGTCCCTGAAACGTAGATTGAAGCCGCTGCGGATTGCCGCGTACAGCGCGACATTGGTAATGACGAAGAAAGCGGTGGTCACAAGTGCGGGCGCTGCCGAAAGCGCGCCGAACACCCATGCGATCGCCACCAGCACCGCGCCGAGCAGATAGTTGAGCGCGGCCAGGCCGAGCCGGCGCAGGCGCAAAGCCTGCTTCGCGTCAAGGGCGGGCGGGATCAGGACTGCGGCCAGCTTCATATTTCGGTTTTTTCGGGTTCGTGCCAGCAGCGGCGTACAGGCAAGTCAGGGTGAAAAATACGTGACCGCTCTCGCTCCGTCTCCCGCTTGGATGTTGCGCGGCGAAGATAAGTCCCGGAACTTGTTACACAATTATGACCGGGGCAAAGCGCGCGCAGGATAATTTGACAATATTTAATGATTGGCCTGCCTTGGGGCGGCGCGATATTTTGCGCGCTGCCCGGCTGTCTCGGCCGCATCCGGGACGTTGACCGGCGCAGGAAAACCCGCTATAAAGCAAACAGTCGTTCGTTTTTCTTACGGTCCGGAGCCGATGTCCCAAACCCTACGCGCGCCGCGCAGCGACAACCGCATGCCGCAGATCCTCGACGAGGCGGCGCGGCTGTTTCGCGAGAAAGGCTATGCCGCGACGTCCATGCGCGACATCGCCGCCGCGGTCGACATGCTGCCCGGTTCGCTGTACTACCACTTCGCCGCCAAGGAAGACCTGCTGGTCGCGGTGTACGAAGAGGGCGTGCGCCTGATCACGGAAAAAGTGCGCGCCGCCATCGCCCGGCACGACGAGCCCTGGCAGCGGCTGGAGGCGGCCGCCGTGGCGCACCTGGAGGCGCTGCTCAAGACCGGCGACTACGCACTGGTGGTGATCCGGGTGCTGCCGCAGGACGTGCCCAGGGCGGCGGCGCGCCTGGTGAAGCTGCGCGACGGCTACGACGCGCTGTTCGCGGAGCTGGTGGCGGCGCTGCCGCTGCCGCCGGAGACCGATCGCCAGAGTTTTCGCCTGCTGCTGCTGGGCGCGCTCAACTGGAGCCAGCACTGGTTCCGCGACGACGGCAGGCATTCCCCGCGCGCGATTGCGCGCAGCTTTCTCAGGTTGCTGCGCGAGGCGCAGAAACCCTGAACATTCGCCAACATCCTAGAGGCAGTGCGTCATGACTAAACAGGCACCCAAGGTACTGGTCACCAAAATCGGACTCGACGGGCACGATCGCGGCAGCCGCGTGGTCGCGTCGTTCCTGCGCGACGCCGGCATGGAGGTGGTGTACACGCCGCCGTGGCAGGACATCCCCACCGTGGTCAAGCTGGCGATGGAGGAGGACGTGGACGTGATCGGCGTGTCCTCGCTCGCGACCGACCACCTGATCGTGCCCAAGCTGATGCAGGCGCTGCGCGCGGCGGGCCTCGAGGATATCGCCGTCGTCGTCGGCGGCATCGTGCCCGACGCGGACGAGGCGGCGCTGCTCCAAGCGGGCGTGGCACGGGTATTCCATCCGGGCAGCGCGCTCGAAGACATCGCAGCAGAAATCGCGCGCCTTGCGCAACAGCGGCATGAAGTCCGCGTCTGATCGACTGGGAGGAACACGCATGAACAAGCCACTGGATGCGGCAAAACTCGCCGAGCGCGAGACCGGAGCGGTGCAATGGCAGCGCGAGTACGCGGAGGGCGCGGCGAGCGACAAGACCTTGTACAACCGTTCCGGCGTCGAGGTGAAGCCTTTATACACGCCGCAGGACTGGAGCGGCGACTATGCCGAAGCGCTCGGCTATCCCGGCCAGCCGCCTTACACGCGCGGCATCTACGCCAGCATGCACCGCGGGCGCAGCTGGAGCCAGCGCCAGCTGATCGGTCTGGGCACGCCCGCAGACTACAACGCGCGCCTGCTCGAGATGATCGCGCAGGGCGCGAGCGCGGTCTCGCTGATTCCGTGCAACTCGGTGTTCCGCGGCTACGACATGGACGAAGTGCATGCGGAGCTGCTGGGCACCTGCGGAGTGGTCGCGAATACGGCGGAGCATATGGACCAGTGCCTCGCGGGCGTCGACCTCGCGCGCACGTCCTGCGCGATGAACGACCCGTCGCCATTCACCCTGCTCGCATTCATGCTGGCGACGGCGAAAAAGCGCGGCGTCGACTGGCGCTCGATCAGCGGCACCTCGAACCAGAGCGACTACCTCAGCCACTATGTCGCCAACCACATGTTCTTCCGCATCGCGCTGCCGGGCGCGCGCCGCATCCTCACCGATCACATCGAGTTTTGCGGGCAGCACCTGCCGCGCTGGAATCCGCTGTCGGTGGTGGGCCAGCACATGCAGCAGGCCGGCGCCACGCCGGCCGAGGCCATGGCGTTCACCCTGTCATCCGCGATCCAGTATGCCGACGACTGCATCGCGCGCGGCATGGACCCCGACGCGTTCCTGCCGCGCTTCACCTTCTTCTTCGACATCTCGGTCAGCCTGTTCGAGGAGATCGCCAAGTTCCGCGCCGGCCGGCGCATCTGGGCGCGCATCACGCGCGAACGCCTGGGCGCGCGCGATCCGCGCTCCTGGCGCTTCAAGTTCCACGGCCAGACGTCGGGCGCGGACCTCACGCGGGCGCAGCCGCTCAACAACATCGCGCGCGTCACGGTGCAGGCGATCGCCGGCATCCTCGGCGGGCTGCAGTCGCTGCATACCGATGCCTACGACGAGGCGCTGTCCTGCCCGACCGAATTCGGCGCGCGCATTGCGGTGAACACGCAGAACATCCTGCGCGAGGAGGCACGCCTCACCGACGTGATCGATCCCCTGGGCGGCAGCTACTACATCGAGTCGCTCACCGACGAGATGGAGCGCAAAATCCTCGCCGTCATGGCCGAGGTCGAGGCCGCAGGCGGCATGTACGCGGCGGTGGAGCAGGGGCTGGTGCAGAAGAAGATTGGCGCATCGGCGCGCGCGTTCCAGGAAAAGGTCGAGTCGGGCGAGCAGACCGTGGTCGGCGTCAACGCCTATAAGGTGGAAGAGGGTCGCGGCGAGCGCCAGGCGCTGCCCACGCCGGATCCGGCGAAAATGCAGGCGCACATCGCCGCGTTCACGGCGTACAAGGATGCGCGCTCGCAGACCGCGGTGAACGCCGCGCTGGACCGGCTCGCAGCCGCCGCCAACGATCCGAAGCAGAATATTTTCGCGCGCGTGGTCGAGGCGGCCGAAGCCGGCTGCACCCACGGCGAAATCTGCGCGACGCTGCGGCGCGAACTCGGCTTCGGCCAGCCGCTGGTGATGGTCTGAGCGGCGCGGCGCAAGCGCGCAGCATGGCGATCGAAACCTACCGCGGCGTGGTCTATCCCTGGCAGATGGACCACATGGACCACATGAACGTGCAGTTCTATACCGCGCGTTTCGACGAGGCGACCTGGCACCTGTTCGCCGCGCTCGGCATGAACGCGGACTATTTCAAGTCGAACCGGCGCGGCATGGCGGCGCTGGACCAGCGCACGCTGTACAAGCGGGAGCTGCACGCGGGCGCGCTGATACGCATCAGCTCCGAGCTGCTCGAGGCCAAGCCGAAGACCATCCGCTTCCTGCATCGCATGTACGACTGCGACAGCGGCGAAGAAGCCGCGACCACCGAGCTTGTCGGCGCGCACATCGACACCGACGCGCGCAAGGCCGTGCCGTTTCCGGAGGAGATCGCCAGGCGCCAGCGCGACTTCATAGTCGCGCCGGCGGCGCCCGCATGAATGCCGAAGCAGGCGCGGCAGCCGCCATCCTCGCCGGAGACCGGCGCGCGCTCGCGCGCGCGATGTCCGCGGTGGAGAACGAGACCGATGCGGGCAAGGCGCTGCTGCGCGAGCTGCAGCCGCGGCTCGGGCGCGCGCGCGTGCTCGGCATCACCGGCCCGCCCGGCGCGGGCAAGTCGACGCTGGTCAATGCGCTGATCGGCGCCTGGCTCGCGCGCGGCGCCAGCGTGGGCGTGGTCGCGGTCGATCCGTCCAGTCCGTTTTCCGGCGGCGCCATCCTCGGCGACCGCATCCGCATGGGCGAGCACCAGGCGCACGAGCGCGTGTTCATCCGCTCGCTCGCCTCGCGCGGGCACGGCGGCGGCCTGTCGCGCACCGCGGCGCGGGTGGTCGACCTGCTCGACGCCGCCGGCTACCAGCAGATCATCGTCGAGACCGTGGGCGCGGGGCAGTCCGAGGTCGAAGTGGCCGAGGTCGCCGACACGCGCGTCGTGGTATGCCCGCCGGGCCTGGGCGACGAGGTGCAGGCGCTCAAGGCCGGCATACTCGAGATCGCCGACATCCTGGTGGTGAACAAGGCCGACCTGCCCCAGGCCGAGCGCACCGAGCGCGAGCTGCTGGCGATGCTGTCGCTGCACCGCTACGAGGACTGGAGGCCGCAGGTGCTGCGCACCGTCGCCACCAGCGGCACGGGCGTGTCCGAACTCGCGGATGTCATCGAGCGCCATGCGGCGGCCTGCGCCGGCGCGCGCCGCTCGCATGGCGGGCGCGTGCGCCGCCTGATTGCCGTGAGCGCCGCCGACTGGGTGAAGCGGCGCATCGAAAACCTGTCCAGCGCGGAATTCGATCGGCTGTGCATGCTGGTGCGCAGCGGCGAGCTCGATTACGCCAGCGCCGACCGGCGCGCGCTGGAGCTGGCGCTGCATTCAGAGAACAAGGCTTGAAGCAGCCGCAGCGCCGCGGCTTTCCCGCAGCCATCCTGTGGGTGCTGGTCGCGCTCACGCTCGGCTGGGGCTTCAACTGGCCGATGATCAAGCTCGCACTGAGCGAGCTGCCGGTGCTGAGCTTTCGCAGCGTGTGCCTGCTGGGCGGCGCTGCCGGCCTGTTCGCGATCGCCGCGTACAAGCGCCTGCCGCTGCGCGTGCCGCGCGGACAATGGCGCAGGCTGCTCACTATCACCCTGTTCAACATCACAGTGTGGAACCTGTGCATCACCTACGGCATCCGCCACATGCCCTCGGGGCGCGCCGCCATCCTCGCCTACACCATGCCGCTGTGGGGCGTGCTGCTGTCGGCCTGGCTGCTGGGCGAGCGCATCAGCGCGCGCCGCATCGTCGGCGTCGGCCTGGGCATGCTCGCCATGCTGCTGCTGCTTTCGAGCGAATTGCGCGCGGTGCAGGCGGCGCCCGTGGGGACGCTGCTGATACTGGGCGGCGCGTTCAGCTGGGCGCTGGGCACGGTGCTGATGAAGCGCTGGCCGGTCGACCTGCCGGTCACCGCGCTCACCGCCTGGCAGCTGCTGCTGGGCGGCATCCCGATCTATATCGGCGCGCTGGCCTTCGACCTGGACCGCCTTCACCCGCTGACGCTGTGGCCCGCGGTGGCGTTCGCCTACAACGTGCTGGTCGCGTTCGTGTTCTGCTACTGGGCCTGGTTCAAGATCGTCGCTTCGGTGCCGGTGGGCGTGTCTTCACTGTCGGTGCTGATGATCCCGGTGGTGGGCGTGTTCAGCGGCATGCTGGTGCTGTCGGAAACGCCGCACTGGCAGGATTATGCGGCGCTGGCGCTGGTGCTCGCGGCCTTGGCTACGGTGATGCTGCCGCCGGGTTCAATTCGGTCCTTGTTTGGAAGGCGTTAGGGCGCCGGGAGGGAGCGCACGCGCGGAATGCGTTGCGCATCCCAGTGCGCGACGGCCCAGCGCCAGAACTCGGCCAGCGCCGAACGGCGCAACTCGGCCGGCGGCGCCTGGCCGAGAAATTCCAGCGCCCGCATCAGAGCCGGCACCGGATCGCGCGTGTCCACCGGCGGCGCCCGCGTCTGCTTCGACAGCTTTTCGCCGTCCGCGTTGACCGCTGCGGGCAGATGCAGGTAGCGCGGCGTGGGCAGGCCGAGCAGGCGCTGCAGATAAATCTGCCGCGGCGTTGAATCGAGCAGGTCGGCGCCGCGCACGACATCGGTGATACCTTGTTCCGCGTCGTCGACCACGACGGCGAGCTGATAGGCATGCAGGCCGTCGGCGCGCAGCAGCACGAAGTCGCCGACTTCCGCGGCGAGATCCTGGCGCAGCCTGCCCTGCAGCGCGTCTTCGAATTCGACCACGCTGTCGCCGACGCGCAGGCGCCAGGCGCGCGCCGTCCTGCCTGCGGCGATGCCATTGCGGCAGGTGCCGGGGTAGATCGGCGCGGCGTCGCGCTCGCCCTCACCCCCAGCCCCTCCCCCGCTAGCGTGGGCGAGGGGAGCGTCGTGCGCGCTGCGCGCGAAGTTCAGGTGGGAATCGGCGATCTCGCGCCGCGTGCAGGCACAGGGATACACCAGGCCCTGCGCCTGCAGGCGCGCCAAGGCGGCGGCGTAGGCCGCGCCGCGACGGCTTTGGTACATGACAGCGCCGTCCCAGCCCATGCCGCAGGCTTCGAGCGCGCGCAGGATCGCGTCGGCCGCGCCCGGCTGCTCGCGCGGCGGGTCCAGGTCTTCCATGCGCAGCAGCCACTCGCCGCCGCGGGACCGCGCCTCGAGATAGCTGCCCGCGGCGGCGACCAGCGAACCGAAGTGCAGGGGCCCGGTGGGCGAGGGAGCGAAGCGGCCGCGGTAGAGGCTCATGCTTCGATTCTAACGGGCCGCGCAAGATTCGGGTGGCGTGGCGCTGTGCGGGGCCGATAGAATGATTGCGTCATCAGCAGGGACGAGCAACATGGCGGCGAACGACTACCAACTGGTGGAGCAGGCAATCCGTTTTCTCGAGGATAACGCGCGCCGCCAGCCGGAACTGGGCGAGGTGGCGGCCAGCGTCGGCCTGTCGGAATTTCATTTCCAGCGCCTGTTTCAGCGCTGGGCCGGCGTCAGCCCGAAGCGCTTCCTCCAGTTCCAGACGGCGCAGGAAGCCAAGCGCATCCTGCGCGAGAGCGGCGACCTGCTCGACGCGAGCTATCACGCCGGACTGTCCGGGCCGGGGCGGCTGCACGACCTGATCGTGAACGTCGAAGCGGTGAGCCCGGGCGAGTACAAGCGCCGCGGCGCCGGACTGGTGATCGCATGGGGCGTGCATGCGAGTCCCTTCGGCGAGTGCCTGCTGGCGCTGACGCCGCGCGGCATCTGTGCGCTCGAATTCCTGCAGCCCGGCGGCGCCGACGCGGCGCTGGCGCGGCTGCGCGCAGAATGGGAGCAAGCCGAACTCGCGCACGCGCCGCAGCGCACCGCGCCCGTGGCGGCGCGCATCTTCGGCGCGCAGAAACACTGGCAGGCGCCGCTCGCGCTGCTGGTGAAGGGCACGAATTTCCAGATCAAGGTGTGGGAGGCGCTGCTGCGCATACCCGCAGGCGCGGTCACGACCTACGGCGCGCTCGCCGGCAGCCTGGGCCAGCCGCGCGCCGCGCGCGCCGTGGGCAGCGCGGTGGCGGCGAATCGCATCGCCTACCTGATTCCCTGCCACCGCGTGATCCGCAACAGCGGCGTGTTCGGGGATTACCGCTGGGGGCCGCTGCGCAAGCGCGTGCTGCTGTCGCGCGAACTGGCGCAGGCCAGGGCGGCATAGCAGGTTAAACGGGAGCGCGAAACGCCCGCCCGCCGAATCAAGCCGCGCCGATGGCGCGGATACGAGGCCCTAGGTGTTGCGTATTGCCGCGGCCGCTCTGATACCATGCTCAATCGGCTACGGCCCGTCGCGCAGGCGGGCCCCGGCCTAGGCATGATCCGCACGGTAATTGTTGCCAAGTTTGACAATCGAAACAAGCTACAGCCAGCGCCAGTGCTAACGATCAGCCGGATCAATGTCGTGAATTGTACCTGCGCCTATCGATTGAAAGCGCCATGGGAACGAGCAGTAAAAAGAAAGACACCGGCGCCAACCTTGGCTTCGAAGCCAAGCTCTGGCAGATGGCCGACGGTCTGCGCAACAACATGGATGCGGCCGAGTACAAGCACGTCGTCCTCGGCCTGATCTTTCTCAAGTACATCTCCGACGCGTTCGAGGCCAAGCACGCGGAGCTCGATGCGCAGCGCAAGAAAGGCGCCGATCCCGAAGACCCCGATGAATACCGCGCCGTGAGCATTTTCTGGGTACCGCCGGAAGCGCGCTGGCAGTATCTGAAGTCGATGGCGCCGCAGCCGACCATCGGCCAGTTGGTCGACGATGCGATGACCGCGATCGAGCGCGACAACCCCTCGCTCAAGGGCGTGCTGCCCAAGGACTACGCCCGCCCCGGTCTCGACAAGCAGCGGCTCGGGCAGATTATCAACTTGGTGAGCGACATTGCGCTCGGCAGCGCGGCCGACCGCGCCAAGGACACCCTGGGCCGCGTGTACGAATACTTCCTCGCGCGTTTTGCCAGCGCCGAAGGCAAGAGCGGCGGCCAGTTCTATACGCCCTCGCGCGTGGTGCGCGTGCTGGTCGAGATGCTCGCGCCGTACAAGGGCCGTGTCTACGACCCCTGCTGCGGCTCGGGCGGCATGTTCGTCTCGAGCGAGAAGTTCATCGAGGCGCACAGCGGCAAGCTCGGCGACATCTCCATCTACGGCCAGGAGTCCAACTACACGACATGGCGCTTGGCCAAGATGAACCTCGCCATCCGCGGCATCGACGCGCAGATCGCCCATGGCGACACCTTCCACAATCACGCCCACCCCGACCTCAAGGCTGATTACGTGCTGGCCAATCCGCCCTTCAACGACAGCGACTGGCGCGGCGAGTTGCTCAAGAACGACAAGCGCTGGGTCTACGGCGTGCCGCCCGCGGGCAACGCCAACTACGCCTGGGTGCAGCATTTCATCCACCACCTCGCGCCCACGGGACAAGCGGGTTTCGTGCTCGCCAACGGCTCGATGTCGTCCAACCAGTCGGGCGAAGGCGAGATCCGCAAGGCCATCATCGAGGCCGATCTGGTGGACTGCATGGTGGCGCTGCCGGGGCAGTTGTTTTATTCGACGCAGATCCCGGTGTGTCTGTGGTTCCTCGCCCGCAATAGGAAGAACGGCAGGTTCCGTGACCGGCGCGGCGAGACGCTGTTCATCGATGCGCGCAAGATGGGTACGCTGATCGACCGCGTGCACCGCGAACTTACGGACGAAGACGTTGCGAAGATCGCCGGCACCTACCATGCCTGGCGCGGTGATAAGGGGGCAGGCAAATACGTTGATGTGCCCGGCTTCTGCAAAGCCGCGAAGCTCGCCGACATCCGCAAGCACGGTCACGTGCTCACACCCGGGCGTTACGTCGGCGCAGAGGTGACCGAGGACGACGGCGAAGCGTTTGAGGAAAAGATGCAGCGACTTGCTGCGACGTTGCGCGAACAACAGAAGGAAGCCGCGAAGTTGGATGCCGACATTGTCGCCAACCTGAAGGAGCTAGGGTATGGCGGGTGAGGGCCATCGGAAAACGCTGGGCGACTACTTCACCCTTCAGCGAGGCACCACATACAAGAGTCGGTTGTTGGGCCAACCGGGGCCAGTCTTGCTGGGTCTCGCGACGATTCAGCGCAATGGAGGGTTTCGCACAGATTCCCTTCGGACATATGGCGGTGAGTCTCCGGCCAAGCTACTCGTTAAGCCAGGAGACCTCTACCTCTCGTTGAAGGATGTCACGCAGTCGGCGGACTTGCTCGGAGCGGTGGCACGTTTGCCAATCGACCATCCACCGGGGCGCTTGACGCAGGACACGGTCAAACTGAAGCCCAAAGGGGCCGATGTCCCGCTCGACTATCTCTACTGGTTGCTTCGTACGCCGCAGTACCGACGCTACTGCGGCGCACACGCCACCGGCACAACGAATCTTGGATTGGCTCGCGAGGACTTCCTTGCGTTCCCGGCGCCGGAACCGACACCGAATCAGCGCAAGATTGTGGGGACCCTCGGTGCGCTAGACGCCAAGATTGAACTGAACCGACGCATGAACGAGACGCTGGAGGCTATGGCGCGGGCGCTCTTCAAGTCGTGGTTCGTGGACTTCGATCCCGTCCGCGCCAAGGCAGAATGCCGTAACGCCGGCCTGCCCAAGCCCATCGCCAACCTGTTTCCGGATTCATTCGAGGACTCGGCACTAGGGGAGATTCCGAAGGGGTGGCCATGCTCAACCGTCGGCAAGCATTTCAAGCTGACGATGGGGCAATCTCCGCCAGGCAGCACATACAACGAATCCGGCGATGGGTTACCGTTTTTTCAAGGGAGAACAGACTTTGGCTTTCGTTTTCCTTCACGCCGCGTATTTTGCACGGTCCCAACGCGGTTGGCGGAAGTAGGCGATACGTTGGTGAGCGTTCGTGCTCCGGTCGGCGATGTGAATATCGCCATCGAGCCGTGTGCGGTGGGGCGAGGCGTGGCCGCTGTACGTCATTGCAGCGGTAGCCGCTCCTTCACATATCACGCGATGCACAACCTTGGCGAACATTTCGACAAGTTCGAAGGTGAAGGAACCGTGTTTGGTTCGATCAACAAGACAGACTTTGAACGCCTTCCATTCGTCGTGCCGCCTAAAGTCGTGCTCGATTGCTTTGAGCGCCTTGCATCGTCAATTGACGACAGAGTGGAATCCAACGAGGTTGAATCCCGTACCCTCGCCACCCTACGCGACACGCTGCTGCCCAAGCTTATCGGCGGCGAGCTGCGGGTGAAGGATGTTGAGAGACTCATCGAAGAGGTCGTCCCATGAAACTTACAGGTATCACGCTCCACAACTTTCGAGGGGTTATCGATCAAGACATCACACTAAAGAACTACAGCTTGCTTGTGGGACCCAATAATGCCGGGAAGAGCAGCGTCATCGATGCAATTCGTGCTTTCTACGAGAAGGATGGGTTCAAGTTCAAGAAGGAAAATGATTTTTCGCATATTCAAGTCGCTGACCAAGAATCATGGATTGAGTTGATCTTCTCACTGACGGACGAGGAACATGACTCCCTAGCGGACGACTACAAGCTGGCCTCGAAGCAACTCCGCGTTCGAAAGTACTTTCAGACGGCGGTCAAAACGCACGACGGCAAACCCGCAGTAGGTTTTATTTTCGGTTACAAAAATGACGGCACTCTGTCGACCGAGCCCTTCTACGGTGCCAAAAATGTCCAGAGCGGGAAGTTTGGCGATCTGGTGTATATCCCAGCGATCAGCAAGGTCGACGAGCACGCAAAGCTCAGCGGCCCTTCAGCTCTTCGTGATTTGTTGACAGACATCATGACCGACGTCGTGGAGGACGGAAAAGCCTACGGCGATTTTTCGGCCAGTGTGCAGAAGTTCTCGGACTCCATACGCGACGAGAAAACAGGAGATGATCGCTCTCTATCGGGATTCGAGGCCGAACTGAACGCCCTGCTGGCACCTTGGGATTCTGAGTTCAAACTCAAGTTTCCGCCGCCATCAGCGGCCGAGATCATCAAGTCGATGCTCGGCTGGGATTTGTTCGACCAGTTCCACGGCAAGGCTCAAGGCATTGACTACTACGGGTCCGGATTTCAGCGGCACTTTATCTATTCTCTAATCCAGCTTGGTTCGAGGTATGTGGGCAAGAAGGCAACGAAGAAAAGCAAAGACTTCACTCCATCCCTGAACCTTGTTCTGTTCGAGGAGCCAGAGGCGTTTCTCCATCCGCCGCAGCAAGAAATCCTAGCTCGCAACCTAATGGCCGTCGCTTTATCCGGTCACTGGCAGGTAGTTTGTGCGACACATTCTCCGCACTTCGTCAGCAAAAACGCGGCGGATATTCCCGCCTTGGTTCGGCTTCGTCGAAGCGCGGGCGCATGTGAGGCGTTCCAAATCGACGAAACTGCATGGGCTGAGATAGTCGATGCCAATCAAGCGATCACGGCAATCGCGAAGAAATACCCTAAGATGGCGAAGAGACTTCACGAGGATGACGCCAGGCCGGAAATGGAAGCGGTGAAGCACTTTCTTTGGCTCAATCCTGATCGGTCCAGCGTATTCTTCGCGAATCACGTCTTGCTTGTGGAGGGGGCGACGGAAGTTGCGCTTGTCAATCGGCTTGTTGGCGACGGCAAGATCGCGAACGCCGACTGCGGCATTTACGTCCTCGATTGCATTGGGAAGTACAACATCCACCGATTTATGAATCTCCTCAGCCGCCTTGGGGTTTCGCATGCGGTGATTCACGATGACGACGACGGCAAAGACGAACACGCGGAGATCAACGAGCTGATTGAGGCCTCAAAGCACGCGACACTGACCCATTGTGTAAAGCGGATAGCTGGCGATTTGGAAATGATGCTTGGCGTGCCGCCTGCAGGATCGGATCATCGCAAGCCTCAACACATCCTGTACCAGTATGACTGTGGCAAGATCGATGCTGCGAAGGTCAAAGATTTCTGCTCACTTGTTGAGGCCTGCTTGCGTGTGAAGCCTGCGACGAAGTCAGTTATTGTGACTCAGACGGCAGGCGTATGAGTGGCTTCACCGAATGCACCCTCGAAAAGCCGCGCTTACCTGGCCGGAGTGACTCGGTTGCTCCGTCCTCCACGGCGGCCGACGTCGCGGCCGCGGAAACAAATACGGACTCGGCCTCCTATAATCCACCGTCACTTCTTCGGATACCAGAGAGCGATTGGCCCTGACATCGTCGGCTTGCGCTTAAGTTCAGCAGCGGAAGGTCGATAAACTTTCGCAATATACGGTGGCTCGTACCCGTCCAAGAACGCCTCGATCCTCGCCAGACTCGTGACGAAGTTATGCGCCAAATCTGGCAAAGGTACCTTACCGCTCACGATCAGCAATGCAACGCCATGGCGTATCACGGCCGCCAGTTCATTGGGCGTATAGCGAATGCGCAAATTGTGGCTGATAGCGATGCGCCCGTTCTTTCCGCAGTGTTCAAGCCACTGCTCGTCGGTGCCATCTGCCGGAAAGAGATCGCTGTGCCGCTCGACGCTGAGTCCGGCGGACGCGAGGATGTCGGGAAAGCGTTTGCCTAGGTCGCGGTCGGTGAAATAGACGCGGCTCAAGCAGCGCGCTCGTAGAGGACCGCCTCCTCGATTTCCGACGGGCTGAGGTTGTAGTCGTCGGCGAGGTCCGCAGGGGACTCGCCGGCGTCGATGCGCTCTACGATGATCCCGGTGGACACGCCGGCGCGCAACACCACCGGGCGCCCGAACGCGATTTGCGGATCGATGGCGATAGGCCGTCGCTCTGCTTCGCCCGAGACGAAGGGATACAGGCGGACGGGGAACTGCCATTCGTCCCACTCGACGCGCTTGAGGTGTTCCTCGAAGATCTTGCGCATCGCCAACTGCCCGGACGCCGACAGATCGATCAGCTCGCCATATTTCTCGACAAACAGCTTGCCGGCGTTGGTCCGCAGGTCTTTGCGAAGCAATAATCGCTCGATCTGCTCTGATCGCTCGGCGTAGCTCAGCGCTTGACGCACCGCCTTGATCGAAACTCCGTGCTCCGTCCGCAGCGAGCGCAGGACGTGTGCCTCGATCAGGTTCCAGAACGTCAGTAGCAAGGGCTGCTTCTTCGGCGGGTGAATGATCGCTCGCGAATGGCCAACGCCGTCCGCCTTCGGATACGGGCGCCCAACCACCCAGGAGCGCAGGGTTGCAGCCGGCAGCTTGAGGTAGCGCGAGGCCTCAGCCAGCCCATAGGCCGGCTGATCCCTTAAATCGAGATTCAGGTTGCGTTCGTTGGCGTTCATCTGCCCGTGAATTCGTTGATTGCGGCTGCGATTTTGAACCCGTTCAGACGGGTCGGCTACCCCGCTCATGTTCGCGACGAATGATGCGAGCTAGCGCCGCCGCAGTCAAGGGCTTGGCCTCAATACGCAGTAGCCAGCCCGCCGGAAAAATATGAGTTTCAATGGCGACTTGCGCAAATTTATTTAAGAGACCATCCCGCGTGGCCGGGCGAAATGACGTAAAGTAACCTCAAATCATGCGCTTGCTTATTTAAGGCTTTCCCCGGCGAGGCTGCCGGGCCCTGTTTTCGCGTCACTTCGACACCTGGTGAAGCTGACGCATGCAGAGGGAAGAGATAGGCCAACATGAGTTCCTTCACCGAATCCGTCGTCGAAGACGCCGCGCTCGCCTGGCTGGAGGCACTCGGCTATGCCGTCCTGCACGGCCCCGATATCGCAGTGGGCATGCCTCGCGCCGAGCGCAGCGACCCGAACTACCGCGACGTGGTGCTGGAAGGCCGATTGCGCCAGGCACTGGTGCGGCTCAATCCTGATCTTCCCGCTGAGGCGATTGAGGACGCTTATCGCAAGCTCACGCGCAGCGATGCGCCGTCGCTGTTGGAGCGCAACCGCGCCGTACACCGCATGCTTGTGGATGGCGTGACCGTGGAATATCGGCGCAAAGATGGCTCCATCGCGGGCGCGCAGGCGCGTGTGCTCAACTTCGCCGCACAGGACGACAACGATTGGCTCGCCGTCAACCAGTTTACGGTGGCCGATGGACAGCACACGCGCCGGCCGGACGTGGTGCTGTTCGTCAACGGCTTACCGCTGGCGGTGATCGAGCTGAAGAACCCAGCCGACGAGAACGCCACTATCTGGAGCGCATATCAGCAGCTCCAGACGTATCAGGCGCAGATTCCTGCGCTCTTCGCGGCCAACGCGGCGCTGATTGTTTCCGACGGGGTGCAGGCGCGCATCGGCGCGCTCGGCGCGGGCAGGGAGTGGTTCAAGCGTTGGCGCACGATCACGGGAAAGGGCGACGCGGCGACCAGCTTGGCCGAGCTGGAGGTCGTCCTGGGCGGGGTGTTCGAGCGGCGCCGCTTCCTCGATCTTCTGCGCTACTTCATCGTGTTCGAAGACCAGGGCGGCGGCAAGCTGGCAAAGAAAATGGCGGGCTACCACCAGTTCCACGCGGTGAACGTGGCCGTGGAGGAAACGCTGCGCGCGGCGAAGGTCGCGGCCCAGCCTTTGGGTCGCTACGCGGCCGGCCACCAACCCGGCGGCGAGGAGGGCGACCGGCGCGTGGGCGTGGTATGGCACACGCAAGGCTCAGGCAAGAGCCTGACCATGGCCTTCTATGCCGGCCGCGTGATCCTGCACCCGGAGATGCAGAACCCCACCATCGTCGTGCTCACCGACCGCAACGACCTCGATGACCAATTGTTCGGCACCTTTGCACGCTGCAAGGAGTTATTGCGCCAGCCGCCGGCGCAAGCGGCGGATCGTACGGACCTGCGCGAGAAGCTCAAGGTTGCCTCCGGTGGCGTAGTCTTCAGCACGATCCAGAAATTCTTCCCCGAGGAGAAAGGCGACCGCCACCCGGTGCTTTCCGATCGGCGCAATATCGTCGTCATCGCCGACGAGGCGCACCGCAGCCAGTACGACTTCATCGACGGCTTCGCCCGCCACATGCGCGACGCGCTGCCGCACGCGTCGTTCGTCGGCTTCACCGGCACGCCCATCGAGCACACCGACGCCAACACGCGCGCGGTGTTCGGCGACTACATCAGCGTCTACGACATCCAGCGCGCGGTGATCGACGGGGCGACAGTCCCGATCTATTACGAGAGCCGGCTGGCCAAGCTGGAACTGAAGGCATCCGAGCGGCCGAAGATCGATCCCGAGTTCGAGGAGGCGACCGAAGGTGAGGAGATCGAGCGCAAGGAGAAGCTCAAGAGTCGCTGGGCGCAGCTCGAGGCCGTGGTCGGGTCGGAGAAGCGGATCAAGCTCGTCGCGCGCGATCTGGTGGAGCACTTCGAGAACCGCCTCGCGACCATGGACGGCAAGGCGATGGTGGTGTGCATGAGCCGGCGCATCTGTGTCGAGCTCTACCGCGAGATCGCGGCACTGCGGCCGGCGTGGGCGATCGATGGAGGCGACGACGACGAGCACGGTACGCTCAAGGTGGTGATGACCGGCTCGGCGTCGGACGCGCTGGAGTGGCAGCAGCACATTCGCAACAAGCCGCGCCGCGAGGTGCTGGCGCAGCGGTTCCGCGAACCGAAAGATCCGTTCAAGATCGTCATCGTGCGCGACATGTGGCTCACCGGCTTCGACGCGCCGTCACTTCACACCATGTACGTCGACAAACCAATGCGCGGGCACGGGCTGATGCAGGCTATCGCCCGGGTGAACCGCGTGTTCAAGGACAAGCCCGGCGGGCTCGTGGTGGACTACCTCGGGCTCGCGGACGAACTGAAGAAAGCGCTGGCCACGTACACCGAGAGCGGCGGCACCGGAAAGACCGCCATCGATCAGGCCGACGCGGTGGCCCTGATGCTGGAGAAGTACGAGATCTGCCGCGGGCTGTTCCACGGCTTCGGCTGGTCGCTGTGGGTCACCGGCAAGCCGCAGGACCGCCTTTCGCTGCTGCCCGCTGCGCAGGAGCACATTCTCGTGCAGACGGACGGCAAAGCCCGCCTGTTGCGCGCGGTCACGGAACTGTCGCAGGCGTTCGCTCTCGCCGTGCCGCACGAGGAAGCGCTCGCGATTCGCGACGATGTCGGGTTTTTCCAGGCGGTGCGCGCGGTGCTGGCCAAGAGCACGCCGGGCGACAAGAAGACCGACGAGGAGCTGGAGCACGCCATTCGCCAGATTATTTCAAAGGCCATGGTGTCGGACGAAGTCGTAGACATCTTTGCCGCTGCCGGACTGAAAAAGCCCGACATCTCGATCCTCTCGGACGAGTTTCTCGCTGAGGTGCAGGGCATGCCGCAGCGCAATCTCGCGGTCGAGCTGTTGCAGAAACTTTTGAAGGGGGAGATCAAGATCCGCTCCAAGCGCAATGTCGTCCAGGCGCGTTCCTTCGCCGAGCTGCTGGAGCAGGCCGTTCGCAAGTACCAGAACCGCGCGATCGAGACGGCGCAGGTGATCGAGGAACTGATACGCCTCGCGAAAGACATGCGCGCTGCGAGCGCACGCGGTGAGGCGCTGAAATTGACCGAAGACGAGCTGGCGTTCTACGACGCACTCGAAGTCAACGACAGCGCAGTCAAGGTGCTGGGCGAACCGACACTGATCAAGATCGCACGCGAGTTGGTCGGCATCGTGAAGAAGAACGTCACCATCGACTGGACCGTTCGCGAAAACGTTCGCGCGCAGCTGCGTGTGATCGTGAAGCGCATCCTGCGCAAGTACGGCTACCCGCCGGACAAGCAGGAGCAGGCGACGCGGACCGTATTGGAGCAGGCAGAGGTGTTGTCGCAGGAATGGGCAATCGCCTGACTTGAACGCCAAGCTCAAATCCAAGCTGCTCGATTGGCTCAAGCTCGCCGCCTGCGTGGCGCTGGGTTTTCCGCTGCTGATCTATTTCCTGCAGGAGCGGCTGCTATTCTTTCCGCAGCCGCAGGGCGAAGATCCCCTGAAAGCCAATACTGGCGCGGCGATCGAGGCAGTGGACCTGCTCACGGCGGAGCAGCTGCACCTGCGCGGCTGGCTGGTGCACGCGACGCCGGCGCGCGCGCCGGCACCGATCCTGATCTACTTCGGCGGCAATGCGGAAGAGGTTTCCTGGCTCGCCGCCAGCGCCGGCCGTTACGCCGGCTGGTCGCTGCTGCTCGTGAACTACCGCGGCTACGGCCGCAGCGAAGGCAAGCCGGGCGAGGCCGCATTGTTCGCCGACGCGCTGCGGATTTACGACTATGCGCAGCGCCGCGCCAGCGGCGGCCGTGTCGCGCTCATGGGGCGCAGCCTGGGCAGCGGCGTCGCCGTCTACCTTGCCTCGCGGCGCCCGGTGGCGGGCGTGATCCTGGTCTCGCCTTACGACAGCGTGCAGAGCGTCGCGCAGGGCGTCTATCCCTACCTCCCGATAGGACTTATGCTCAAGCACCGCTTCGATTCGTTCGCGCGCGCGCCGCGCATCCGGGCGCCTATGCTGTGCCTGGTCGCGAGCGCCGACCGCGTGATTCCGCGGTCGCATTCGGAACGGCTGTTTGCGGCATGGGGCGGTCCCAGGCAATGGCGCGAAATCGCGCCGGCCGAGCACGACAGCATCGCCGACGCAGCGGATTACTGGCGCGCGATCGCGGCGTTTCTGGCGGGGCTTGCCTGAGCGGCGCTCGCCCGCTGTCCTGATACAATCGCGCTTGCAGGGAACCTATCCGGAGACGCACATGGCAACCGTGGAACTCACCAAGGACAACTTCGAGCAGGTCGTGACCGGCAACGACGTGGTGATCGTCGATTTCTGGGCGCCCTGGTGCGCGCCCTGCCGCGCTTTCGCGCCGACCTTCGAGCAGGCGTCCGAGCAGCACGCCGACGTCGTGTTCGGCAAAGTCAACACCGAAGAGGAACAGGAGGTCGCGGGCGCATTCAATATCCGCTCCATCCCGACGCTGATGGTGTTTCGCGAGAAAGTGATCCTGTATGCCGAGGCCGGGTCGCTGCCCGCGCCGGCGCTGGAACAGGTAATTACCCAGGCCAAAGGCATGGACATGGCCGCCGTGCACCGAGAAATCGCCGAGCGCGGCAACGAAGGCTGAAGCATTCCGCTTCCGCATAATTCGACACAGGGGGCCTCTCATGGCTGCTCCGAGCACTGAATGGCGCGAGACGGTTGCCCCTGACGAAGCTGCGCGTTTTGCCGGCTACGCCGAGCGATTCGTCGAGATGCAGAAGCGCAAATCGGCGAAATACGGCAAGGGGCGCGCGCTGCACCGCAAGCAGCTGCTCGCGCTGCGCGCCAGCTTCGAGGTCCTGTCCGACCTGCCCGCGTACGCGCGCCATGGCTTGTTCGCCCGGCCAAGCCGCTACGAAGCCTGGGTGCGCCTGTCCAACGGCGGCACCGATCGCGCGCGCGATTCGACGCCCGATATCCGCGGCTTCGCGATCAAGGTTCGCGGCGTGCACGGGCCGGGCGCGCTCGGCAAGGCGACGCAGGCCCAGGACTTTCTGCTGATCAACCAGGAGAAGTTCGCCTTCGCCAAGAGCGAGGAGTTCGTCGGCCTGGTGATGGCGGCATCCAGGGGCAACGGCGCGCTGTTCAAATATCTGGCGCGGCGCTATGGGCTGCTCGGCGCGCTGAAATTCATGGCGAAGTTCGCCGCCACCCTGGGCCGCAAATTCAGCGGCTTCGCCACCGAGCGCATGCATTCCGCGACGCCGATTGCTTGCGGCCCGTATGCGGCGCGCGTGCGGCTGCTGCCCGCGCGCGACACGCCTCTCGCCGATGCGTCGAACGACTGGGCGGCCGATTTCGGCAGGCAGCTTGCCAGCGGGCCGCTGGTGCACGAACTGCAGCTGCAGTTCTTTGTCGACGAGCAGCGCACGCCGATCGAGGACGCCTCGGTCGACTGGCGCGAGGACGTGTCGCCCTATGTCACGGTGGCGCGCCTGAGCATTCCGCAGCAGCCGCTGGACGATGCAGCCGCGGCCGCGCTGACCAAGGAAGTCGAGCAGGCGGTGTTCGATCCCTGGGATGCGCTGGCCGAGCATCGCCCGCTCGGGGACGTGATGCGCGCGCGCAAGGTCGTGTACTTCGCCAGCCAGCAGACGCGCGGGGCGGCTTGACGCGCAAGCGCGGCCTGATCGGACAGCTGTCGCGCGTCGCGGGCGCAATTGTCGCCTTGAGCGCGCTTACTATCGTAATCGGAGCGCCCATGGGACTATTCAGCGGTACGCGGCCGGACAATCTCGGCGTGCATGAGGGGCGCCTCGCGCCGCCCAAGCGCACGCCCAACAACGTCAACAGCCAGACCGACAGGATTGCGGATGCGCGGCATTACATCGAGCCGCTGCGCTATTCCGGCGATGCGCAGCGCGCCTGGGCGGCATTGCGCCGCGTGGTGGAGGGCATGCCGCGCGTACACGTGGTGAAAGCGGAGCCGGACTATCTCTACGCGGAATTCACCAGCAAGCTCATGGGTTTTGTCGACGACACCGAGTTCTACCTCGACCGGAAGAACGGCGTGATCCAGGTGCGTTCGGCCTCGCGGCTCGGGCGCGGCGATCACAACGTGAACCGCGAGCGCATCGAAAACATACGCACGCAGCTCGCGCGCGCGGCAGACTAGCTGCACCGGGCCGCGCGCCGGCGCGTGTGCGGCCGAAATCTGCAGGCGTGGTCCCGCCCGAAGGAGGCGTTCCCGCGCTGATCTAAGGGTGCGCCCGAACCGGCGCAGGGCAGGAAAGGAGTCCGAATGAACGCCGCGCGGCAATTGCGCGATCTGGGACAGAGTCTCTGGCTGGACAATATCACGCGCGATCTGCTCGACAGCGGAACGCTGGCGCGCTACATCCGCGATCTGGCGGTGAGCGGCCTGACTTCCAACCCGACGATATTCGACCATGCCATCGCGGCAGGCGATGCTTACGATGGCGCAATCAGCAAGCTCGCGCGCGAGGGCAGTTCGGGCGAAGACCTGTTCTTCGAACTCGCGCTGCAGGACCTGAGCCGGGCGGCGGACCTGTTCCGGCCGGTGCACGAAGCGACCGGCGGCGTGGATGGCTGGGTGTCGCTGGAGGTTTCGCCCCTGCTCGCAGACGACGCCCAAGGCAGCATCGGCGCCGCTACGCGGCTGCACGCGCGCGCGCAGCGCCCGAACCTGTTCATCAAGATTCCGGGGACCGCGGCCGGCGTGGCGGCGATCGAAGAGTCGATCTTCGCCGGGGTGCCGGTCAATGTCACGCTGCTGTTCTCGCGCGCGCACTACGTCGCGGCGGCCGAAGCCTACATGCGCGGCATTGAACGACGGCTCGCCGCCGGCCTGGATCCCAGGGTGGCTTCCGTGGCGTCGATTTTCGTCAGCCGCTGGGACGTCGCGGTCGCGGACAAGGTGTCGGCGCAGTTGCGCAACCGCCTCGGCATCGCCGTTGCTAGCCACGCCTATCGGGCCTACCGCGAGCTGCTCGCGTCCAGGCGTTGGGCCAGGCTGGCTGCGGCTGGCGCGCGGCCGCAGCGCCTGCTCTGGGCCAGCACCGGCACCAAGGATCCGGCGGCAGCGGACACGCTTTACGTCGACGCGCTCGCGGCGCCCGAAACCATCAACACCCTGCCCGAAAAGACGCTGCTCGCATTCGCCGACCACGGCAAGGTCGACAACGTACTCCCGGCCGACGAGGGCTACGCCGAGGCCGTGCTCGCCGAATTCGAGCGCGAAGGCATCGACGTTCAGGCGCTGGCCGCGCAGCTCCAGCGCGAAGGCGCGGCGGCCTTCACCAAGTCCTGGAACGATCTGCTGTTCCGCATCGCGCAGAAGACGCAGACCCTGACGAGGACCGCGCAGACTTAAGTTGCGCAGATTCGGCAGGATTCAGTAACGCAGCAGCGAAGCGCGCACCTCCTGGTCTTCCAGGCGCTTGAGGAACCAGCGCAGCGCCTTGCCTTTCTCGCGCGCGCGCCAGGCGTAGTAGAGGTTGCCCGCCGGCTTGATTTCCTCCACTTCCTTCGCCACCAGTCGTTTCGCCTTGATCAATGGCGCGGCCGCATGCGCAGGCAGATAACCGCAGCCCAGGCCGGCCACTTGCGCCGCCACCTTTGATTCCAGGTCCGGGACGGTGAGCACGTCCTGCCCGGTGAGCAGGCCGACCGAGCGTGGTGCGAGGCTGCGCGAGCTGTCGCCGATGGCGACGGCGCGGTGCGCGAGGATCTGCGCGTGCGTGAGCGGATCGGGCAACTGCGCCAAGGGGTGCGCGGGCGCGACCGCGAACACGAAGTCCTTGTAGCCGAGCATGCGGATGGCATAACCGCCGCCGGGTGGAGTCTCGCCCGACACGCCCAGTGCCAGTTCGGCGCGTCCGGACACCAGTGCGTCCCAGGTGCCGGCGAGCACTTCGTGGGACAGGCGTATGCGCGTGCCCGAATCCTCGGCGTAGAACTCCTCGATCAGGGCAAACAGCTGCGGCGCCGGAATCATGATGTCGAGCGCGATGCGCAGCTCGGTCTCCCAGCCGGTGGCAACGCGCTTCACCCGGCATTCGAGCTCGCCCGCGGCGCGCAGCAGTTGCCGGCCTTCGCGCATCAGTTCCTCCCCGGCCGGGGTCAGCCGCGCGCGGTGCCCGCTGCGGTCGAACAGCGCCACGTCCAGGTCCTGCTCGAGCTTCTGCATCGTATAGGTGAGGGCGGAGGGCACGCGGTGCAGCTCCGCTGCAGCGGCGGCAAAGCTGCCTTTGCGCTCGATCGCGTCCAGCGCCTGCAGCGCGTCCAGGGTCAGCTTCATCGCAAGGGCGAATATTCAGTAGATTTGAATATACAAGTCAGAATTATTCGCTTTTTATCGAATTACGGCAAGCCTATCATGCAATCCATTGGTTCAAAACATCAGAACCAATCAAAGGAGACTGACATGCTGCAGATACGCAGAAGCAAGGAGCGCGGCTACGCCGACCACGGCTGGCTCAAGTCTTTCCACACCTTTTCCTTCGCCGGTTATCACGACCCGGAGCACATGGGTTACGGCAGCCTGCGCGTGATCAACGAAGACCGCATCCTGCCCGGCAGCGGATTCGGCACCCACGGCCACCGCGACATGGAGATCATCAGCTACGTGCTCGAAGGCGCGCTCGCGCACGAAGACAATATGGGCAACGGCTCCAGCATCGTCCCCGGAGACGTGCAGCGCATGAGCGCAGGCAAGGGGGTGCTGCACTCTGAATACAACCATTCGAAGAACGGCACGACCCACTTCCTGCAGATCTGGATTGAGCCGAATGTCACCGGCATCCGGCCAAGCTATGAGCAAAAGCATTTCGACGCCGCGTCCAAGCGCGGGCGCCTGCGCCTGATCGCCTCGCGCGATGCGCGCGAAGGCTCGGTGCTGATCCACCAGGATGCCTCGGTGTACGCGGCCTTGCTCGACGGCAAGGAGCGCGCGAGCCACAAGCTCGCAGCGGGACGCAGGGCCTATGTGCATGTCGCGCGCGGCAGTCTCACGGTCAACGGCCAGACGCTGGAAGCGGGCGACGCGCTCAAGGCGAGCGGCGTGGACGAGATCGTGCTGGAGAGCGGCGAGCAGGCCGAAGTAATCCTGTTCGATTTGGGCTGAACGAGGTATCGATACTACTAACCTGGAAAGGAATCACATGAACACCAAAGTACAAGACTCCGCGGCGCTGGCCGGCCGCGTCCTGCTCGCGCTGATTTTCATCATCTCGGGCTACGGCAAGATCAAGGGCTATGACGGCACCGCCGGCTACATGGCGAGCAAGGGCCTGCCCCTGGTCGGCTTGCTGCTGCCGCTGACCATCCTGACCGAACTCGGCGGCGGCCTGCTGATCGCGATCGGCTGGAAGGCGCGCTGGGCGGCCGCCGCGCTGTTCCTGTTCCTGATCCCGGTCACGCTGGTGTTCCACAATCCCGCCGGGCTGGACGCGGCGCAGGCGCAGGGGCAGATGATCCATTTGCTGAAGAACGTTTCCATCATGGGCGGCATGCTGGGCCTGTTCGCGTTCGGACCCGGACGCTTCAGTATCGACGCCTGGAAGAGCGCTTAACAGCCGCTTTCATTACGCGCATCCCGGACCGGCAGCCAGCCGGTCCGCAGCGCTTCGGAGGAGCCAGGACCATGATCAAAGGAATGCATCACAACGCCTACCGCTGCCGCGACTCGGAGCAGACGCGGCAGTTCTACGAAGACTTCCTCGGGCTGCGCCTGGCCGGCACGCTCGAAATCAAGGAAACGAAGAGCGGCCGCAAGACCGATACGCTGCATACGTTCTACCAGCTCGACGACGGCTCCTACCTCGCCTTCTTCGAGGCGCCGGACATGGCATTCGAGTTCAAGCGCCAGCACGACTACGACCTGCACATCGCGCTCGAGGTCGATGCGCCCGTGCTGGAGCAGATGATGGCCAAGGGCAGGGCGCAGGGAATCGAAACGCGCGGCATTTCCGACCATGGCTTCATCCATTCGATCTACTTCCGCGATCCCAACGGTTATGTGATCGAACTGACTGCCCGCATGCCGGGACACGCCGAAGCGATGGATCCGGCAGTCAACGGCGCGCGCGCAAAGCTGGACCGCTGGAGCGCGGGCAAGCGCTAGCACGGCACGGCGCATGACCGGCTCCGGCATTGCGCAGCGGCAAGGGGCTTGATCATTAAGGAGCTTGGAATATGACGGCAAGGATTCTGGTATTGGCGGGCAGCGCGCGCAGCGGCTCGCTCAACAAGCAGCTGGCGCGGGCTGCGGCCGATGCATTGCAGGCCGCCGGCGCGGCGGCGAACTTCATCGACCTCGCCGATTACCCGCTGCCGCTCTACGACGGCGACCTGGAGGCACGGGAGGGCTTGCCGGCGAACGCGCGCAAGCTGAAGGACCTGTTCGTCGCGCACCAGGGCCTGTTCATCGCTTCGCCGGAGAACAATGCCTCGGTGTCGGCGCTGCTGAAGAACACGCTGGACTGGATTTCGCGCCAGGACGGCAAGGAAAGCGGCCTCGTCCCCTACCAGGGCAAGGTTGCGGCCATCGCGGGCGCATCGACCGGCGCGCTGGGCGGGCTGCGCGGTCTGACGCATTTGCGCGCCATCCTGCAGACGCTGGGCGTGCTGGTGCTGTCGGAGCAGTTCGCGCTCGGCCGCGCGCATGAAGCCTTCAACGACGATGGCAGCCTGAAGGACGCGAGGCCGCAGGCCACGCTCGCCGCCCTGGCGCAGCGCCTGGTCGAGGTGAGCGCCAGGCTCAACGCATGAGCCGGGCGCGCGCTGCGCCTCGACAGCCAATACAATCCGCTTGCGCAGTGCCAGTCCGGCATAATGCCGGCCTGCGCTTGCGCCAACTTGAGGGGCCGCCATGCATCTGCTCGATCAGGCTGCAATTTTTCTGCTGACCGCGGTGCTGCTGGTGCCGCTGTTCCGACGGCTCAAACTCGGCTCGGTGCTGGGCTACCTCGCTTCGGGCATGGCCATCGGACCCTGGGGACTGGGCCTGATCGGTGAGGTGCAGGCCACCATGAATTTCGCCGAGTTCGGCGTGGTGCTGCTCCTGTTTCTGATCGGGCTCGAACTGCAGCCGAGCCGGCTGTGGGTGCTGCGCCGGCCGGTATTCGGCCTGGGCGGTGCGCAGGTGGCGGCAACCACGCTGGTGCTGATGCTCGCCAGCCTGGCGTTCGGCCTGAACTGGCGCGAGGCGCTGGTGGTCGGCTTCGGCCTGGCGATGTCTTCCACGGCGCTGGTGATCTCCTCGCTCGCCGAGCGCGGCCAGCTGGCCGAGCGCCATGGGCGCAACGCCTTTGCCGTGCTGCTGTTCCAGGATCTGTCGGTGATCCCGATGCTGGCGCTGCTGCCGCTGCTGGCATCGAACGCGGCACAGGGCGGCGGCAACTGGATCGCAGCGCTCAAGGGCGTTGCGGTGATCGTCGCGGTCATTGCGGGCAGCCGGCTGGTGGTGCGCCCGCTGCTGAAGCGCGCGGCAAGTTACGGCGGGCGCGAGGTGTTCACCGCCGCGGCCCTGCTGCTGGTGATCGGCGCCGCGCTGATCATGCAACGCATCGGCCTGTCGGCTTCGCTCGGCGCGTTTCTCGCCGGCGTGCTGCTCGCGGACTCGGAGTTCCGCCACGAACTGGAGGCCGACATCGAGCCGTTCAAGGGCCTGCTGCTCGGCCTGTTCTTCATCGCGGTGGGCATGAGTGCGAACCTGGATCTCGCCTGGCAGCGCCCGCTCGCGGTATTCGGGCTGGCGCTGGGTCTGATGGCCGCCAAGTTCGCGCTGATGTATGCGATCGCGCGTGCCGGCGGCGCGCCGGACGAGACCTCGCAACGCTTGGCCGGGGCATTGGCGCAGGGCGGGGAGTTTGCGTTCGTGCTGTTCGCGGCGGCCGCGGGCCTGGGCATGTTCGCCGCGGACACGGCGCAGCTGCTGGTGATGGTGGTGACGCTGTCGATGCTGCTCGCGCCGCCGTTTTTCGCGCTGCACGAGCGCGCGCTCGCGCGCTGGCTGGCGCGCAGCGCCGCGCCCGAGTACGACAGCATCGACGGGCCCGGCAATCCGGTGATCATCGCCGGTTACGGCCGCTTCGGCCAGATCGTGTCGCGCGTGCTGCTGATGTGCGGCCTGCCGTTCACGGCGCTGGAGGCGAGCTACCAGCAGGTGGATTTCGTGCGCCGCTTCGGCAGCAACAAGGTCTATTACGGCGACGCCTCGCGGCTCGAGTTGCTGCACGCGGCGAAGGCGGGCGAGGCCAGGCTGTTCGTGCTTGCGATTGACGACGTCGAGGCCTCGGTCAAGACCGCGGAGGTGGTTCGCAGGCATTTCCCCGACCTGCCTATCCTCGCGCGCGCGCGCAACCGCGTGCATTACTTCCGGCTGCGCGACCTCGGCGTCAAGGCCATCCATCGCGAAACCTTTCCGGCGAGCCTCGACGTCGCGCGCCAGGCTCTGCTGCGCCTGGGCATGCGCGCGGCAGCGACCGAGCAGGCGATCGCGCTGTTCCGCCAGCACGACGAGGCCCAGCTCGAGGCGCAGTACGCAGTGAAGCACGACGAAGCGAAGCTGATCCAGACCGCGAAGCAGGCGGCCGAGCAGCTGCGCGAACTGTTCGAGGCAGACAGCGTGGGGCCGGTCGCGGATTTTCCGCGCGTCGCGACCGAGGGCACCCGGCCCTGAGTTGTGCCGATGGCGAACCGTCAGGCTTGGCGCCTGAATAGCTTTAGAATGACGGTATGAAAAATATGGTCGTACTGATTTCCGGCCGCGGCAGCAATATGCAGGCCCTGGTCGAGGCCGGCCTGCCGGTGGCGGCAGTGATCAGCAACCGCGCCGACGCGGCCGGGCTCGCCTATGCTGCCGGGCGCGGCATCGCGACCGCCGTCGTGTCGCATCGCGACTATGGCTCGCGCGAGGGATTCGACGCCGCGCTGGGGCAGGCGATCGACGCATTCCGCCCCGGACTGGTCGCGCTCGCCGGCTTCATGCGCATCCTCACGGCGGGATTCGTGCAGCGCTACGAGGGCCGCATGCTCAATATCCATCCCTCGCTGCTGCCCGCGTTTCCGGGGCTGGACACCCATGCGCGCGCGCTCGCGGCCGGGGTGAAGCTGCATGGCTGCAGCGTCCACTTCGTTACCGCGGAGCTCGATCACGGCCCGATTGTCATGCAGGCGGCGGTGCCGGTGCTTCCCGGCGACGACGAAGCAGGACTCGCCGCGCGCGTGCTGGCGCAGGAGCATCGCATCTACCCGCAGGCGGCGCGCTGGTTTCTAGAGGAAAAACTGGTCATCGAGCGCGCGACGGTGCGCGTTAAGGGAGATCCTCCCCAGCAGTTGTACGCGCCGTGATCAGACGTATCGCTTTTATCGCCGCCTGCGTCTACGCGGGCGCCTGCGCGGCGCAGCCGCCGCACCGGGTCAGCCTGAGCTACGAGCTGAGCTACAACGGCATCGTCGCGGCCGAGCTGACCGAGGTGCTGGAACATGACGGCAGGCATTTCACGCTGCACTCGGTAGGCCGCGGGACGGGCATAGGCGCCTTGCTGTACCGCGGTGCGGCCAAGCGCGCCTGCCGCGGCGACATCACCAGCGCCGGCCTGCGCCCGCTCGAATTCCGGGAGCAGCGCGGCGACCGGCCGGCCGCGGTGGCCAGCTTCGATTGGGCAAAAAAGACGCTGACGCAGGAATACGAGGGCAAGGCGGAGACCACGCCCATGGTGCCGCAGCTGCAGGACCGGCTGAGCTTTCTCTACGATTTTGCATTCCAGTCCGCACCCGACCTCAGGCCGGGCAAGGTGATCAGGGCGGTGCTGACCGATGGCAGAGGCCTCGCGCGGTTCGCGTACAAGGTCGAGGGAACGGAACTGCTGAAGACGCCGGCGGGCGAACTGCAGACGGTGCACCTGGTGAAGCAGCGCGAGAACCAGGACGACAAGGGCACGGAGCTGTGGTTCGCCGTCGACCGCGACTACCTGCCGGTGCGCATCCTGGTGCTCGAAATGGACGGCGCGCGCATCGACCAGGTGCTGACGCGGATAGAAAACTGATGCCCGCCCTGCACCGGCCCCTGATCGAACACACTGCAGCCGCGCTGGCCGCGGTGCTGGAGTTCAAGTATCCGGCGGACGCGGTCGTGTCGCGCTACCTGCGCGCCCATCCTGCCATCGGCCAGCAGGACCGCGCCTTCGTCGCCGACAACGTGTTCGCAATCCTGCGCCGCCTGCGGCTGCTGGAATCGCTGGTGGGCGGACGCGACCCGCGCCGGCTGGTGCTGGCGGGGCTCATGCGCCTGCACGGCCTGAGCCTGCGCGAACTCGATGCGGTGCTGAAGGGCGGGGAGCGCGACTGGCTGGCACAGCTCAAGGGGCGCACCGAGGACACTGCGCTCGCGGTGCGCTGCGACTTTCCCGACTGGCTGCTCGCCCGGCTGCAGCAGCAGTACGGCGAGCAGGAGCTGCTCGCGCTCGCGCACAGCCTGCACAAGAGCGCGCCGCTCGATCTGCGAATCAACTCGCTGAAGACCGAGCGCGAGGCGGTGCTGGCGCGCCTCGCCGCGGACGGCATCGCCGCGCAGGCGACGCCGTATTCGCCGCTGGGCGTGCGTCTCGAGGGCAAGCCGCAGATCAACCGGCACGCACTGTTTCTCGAGGGTGCGATCGAGATTCAGGACGAGGGCAGCCAGCTTCTGTGCCAGCTGCTCGCGCCGCGGCGCGGCGAGATGGTCGCGGATTTCTGCGCCGGCGCCGGCGGCAAGACGCTGGCGCTGGGCGCCCTGATGCGCTCCAGCGGCCGGTTGTACGCCTTCGACGTGTCGGAAAAGCGGCTCGCCGGCATGAAGCCGCGTCTCGCGCGCTCCGGGCTTTCCAACGTGCATTCGCAGTGGATCGCGAGCGAGGGCGACGCGCGCCTGAAACGCCTTGCCGGCAAGCTCGACCGCGTGCTGGTCGACGCGCCCTGCACCGGCCTGGGCACGCTGCGGCGCAATCCCGATCTCAAGTGGCGCCAGGACGAGAGTGCCGTCGCGGCCTGCCGCGCGCAGCAGGAGCGCATACTCGCCGCTGCGGCCAAGCTGGTGAAGCCCGGCGGAAGCCTGCTCTACGCGACCTGCAGCCTGCTCGACGATGAAGATGCCGGCGTGGTCGAGTCCTTTCTTGGCGCGAACGCGCAGTTCTCGCTGCAGCCCGCCAACGCGGTGCTGGCGCAGCAGCGCATACCGCTGGATACCGGCGCCTACCTGCAGCTATTGCCGCATGTGCATGGCACCGACGGTTTTTTCGCGGCGCTGCTGACCAGAAATCGATGAAACGCATCGTTCCAGTGCTTGCGCTGCTGCTCGCCGGTACCGCCGCGGCGCAGGTGCCGCCGCAGTTCCCGGCGCAGGGAACCGTGCAGGTGGCGTTCACCCCCTGGGACAAGGCCGAGGCGCTGATCGTGGACTGCATACGCGGAGCCAAGCGGCAGATTCTGGTGCAGGCGTTCAGCTTCACCAGCCGGCCCTTGGCGAACGCGCTGATCGCCGCCAGGCGGCGCGGTGTCGACGTGCAGCTGCTGGCCGATCGGGAACAGACTTTCGGCGGCGAGGCGAGCCGCATACCGGATCTGGTCCAAGCCGGCATACCGGTGCTGCTGGAGGTGCGCTACCAAAGCGCGCACAATAAGGTCATGGTGATCGACGAGGGCACGGTCGACGCTGCAGTGATCACGGGGAGCTACAATTGGACTTACGCCGCACAGTACAAGAATGCTGAGAACGTGCTGATCCTGCGTCACAATCCCGATATCGCGAATGCCTACGCCGGCAATTGGCGGCGGCATCGCGCCGACGCTTTGCCTTACGCCGGGCAATGAAGAAAGAAACCTACAGCAACCTGCTGCAAAACGCCTGGATCGACCTGCACGATCCGCAGGTTGCGTGGCAGATTGGCATCCTCCTCGTCTGCTTCGCGCTCGCCTGGGGCGCGGGCCGCGCGCTGCGGCTCTCGCGCGTCGAGGCGGACGGCATATGGAAATTCGGCGTCGGCGGCCTGCGGCGCATCCTGTTTCCGATCGTGGCGCTGATCCCGTTGACAATAAGCATCAGCCTGGCCAAGCGCTGGATCGAGGTCGATCTGCTGCGGCTGTTCGTGCCGCTGCTCATATCGCTGCTGCTGGTGCGCCTGTTCTTCTATTTGCTGCGCCACGTATTCGCGCGCGGCAGCATCGTGCGCAGCTTCGAGCGCGCCATCGCTGTACTGGTGTGGGGCGGATTGGTGCTGCATGTTTCCGGCCTGCTGCCGGACGTGATCGACATTCTGGACGATATTACGTTCCACCTGGGCACGCAGAAGCTTTCGCTGTGGCTGTTGCTTCAGGGCGTCTTTTGGGTAGTGGTCACGCTGCTCGCGGCGATGTGGCTCTCGGGCACCATCGAGGCACGGCTGATGCGCGCCGAATCGCTGCATTCCAGCCTGCGCGTGGTGTTCTCGCGCATCGCCACGGCGCTGCTGGTGGTGTTTGCCGTGATCATCGTGCTGCCGCTGCTGGGCATAAACCTGACCGTGCTGTCGCTGTTCGGCGGCGCCATCGGCGTCGGCCTGGGCTTCGGCATGCAGAAGATCGCGAGCAATTACATCAGCGGCTTCATTGTCCTGCTCGACCGTTCGATCCGCATCGGCGACCTGATCACCGTCGACAATTTTTACGGCGAGGTGAAGAACATCACCACGCGCTACGCGGTGGTGCGCGCGCTCGACGGGCGCGAAGCGATCATTCCAAATGAGCTGCTGATCGCGACCACGGTGCTGAACCATTCCTATTCCAACCGCCAGATCCGGCTTGCGCTGCCGATTCAGGTCGCGTATCGCAGCGACCTGGAACAGGCGATGAAATTGATGGAGGAGGTCGCGCAGCGGCATGCGCGCGTGCTCGCCGACCCGCCGCCGAAGGCATTCCTGTTGCGCTTTGCCGACAGCGGCGTCGACCTCGAACTCGGGGTCTGGATCGACGATCCCGAAAACGGCGTGCTCGGCATCCGCTCCGAGCTGTTTCTCGACATCTGGCGCGCTTTCCAGGAAGCCGGGATCGAGATCCCGTACCCGCAGCGTGAGGTGCGCATCCTGCCCGGCGCCGATGCCGCACCTGCCTGAGCCGCCAAGGCGCGAATGCGGCCTCCGGCCCAGGCAAGCTGGCATTACGCAGTACCGGAAATGACGTAGAATCCCCGCCTGCTTTCCGATATCGGTGGGGATCGAAATTTAATGTTGTTTTCCGGACTGTTGGATCTGCCCTGGTGGGGACTGGTCATCGTGACCCTGGTTCTGACCCATGTCAGCATTGCTGCCGTAACCATATTCCTGCATCGCCACCAGGCGCATCGCGCGCTGGAACTGCATCCGCTGGCGAGCCATTTCTTCCGCCTCTGGCTGTGCCTGACCACCGGCATGGTGACAAAGGAGTGGGCGGCAATCCACCGCAAGCACCACGCCAAGTGCGAAACGAAGGACGATCCGCACAGTCCGCAGGTGTATGGCATCAATCGCGTGCTCTGGGGCGGGGTGTTTCTCTATGTCAGGGAAGCGCACAACCGGCAAACCTTAGAGCGCTACGGCCACGGCACGCCTGACGACTGGCTCGAGCGCAATATCTACAGCAACCGCGCCAAGATCGGGCTGATCCTGATGGGGCTGATCAATGCCGCCTTGTTCGGCCTCGTGCCCGGCCTGCTGATCCTGGCGGTACAGATCGCGTGGATTCCGTTCTGGGCCGCGGGCGTGATCAACGGCATCGGCCACTATTGGGGCTACCGCAACTGGGCGACTGCCGACGCCAGCACCAATATCTTTCCCTGGGGAATACTGATCGGCGGCGAGGAACTGCACAATAACCACCACGCTTACGGTTCATCGGCCAAGCTCTCCAACCGCTGGTACGAACTGGACATCGGTTGGGTCTATATCCGCATCCTTGCGGCGCTGCGCCTGGCCCAGGTCAAGAAACTCGCGCCGCGCCCGCGCTTCACCCGGGCGAAGCCGGTCGCGGATTTCGATACCCTGCAGGCGGTGATCGCCTGCCGCTATGACGTGCTGGCGAAATACGCCAAGTCGCTGAAAAAGACCTACGTCGAAGAGCTGCGCCAGTTGCGGCGCCAGGCGCCGCAGGAAGCGCGCTCGCTCAAGGCGCTCAAGCACTGGCTGCATCGCGACGAGCGGCAACTGCCGGGCGAGCAGCGCGCGCGACTGGCCGAGGCGCTGGCGCGCAACCAGAAACTGTCGACGGTGTATGCCATGCGCAGGGAGCTGGCCGCATTGTGGGAACGCTCCAACGCATCGCGCGAGCAGCTGTTGAAGCAACTGCAGGACTGGTGCCACCGCGCCGAGGCGAGCGGCATCCGGCAGCTGGAGGAGTTTTCCCTGAACCTGCGCTGCTACGCGTAGCGGCAGGGCTGAAAACAAAAAAGGCCGCGCGAGCGGCCTTTTTTTATGCTACCTCCGTGTGCTTACTTCAGCTTGGTCTCTTTGTAGACCACGTGCCGGCGCACCTTGGGATCGAACTTGATGATTTCCATCTTGTCCGGCATGGTGCGCTTGTTCTTGGTCGTGGTATAGAAGTGGCCGGTGCCTGCGGTCGATTCGAGCTTGATCTTGTCGCGCATGATTAAACTTCCCCTTTAGCACGCAGTTCTTTCAGGACTGCGTCTATGCCTTTCTTGTCGATGGTGCGCAGGCCGTTGGCCGAAACGCGCAGGCTGATCCAGCGATTCTCGCTCTCGACCCAGAAACGGCGATAGTGCAAGTTGGGCAGAAAGCGCCGGTTGGTGCGGTTGTTCGCATGGGACACATTGTGCCCGGACATAGGCTTCTTGCCGGTTACTTGGCATACACGTGCCATGGCGGTACTCCGAATTCGGAAAAGGGCGAATTATACGCCACTATCCCGCGGAATCTCAAGCGAAAATTCTGATGGCCGCCAGGGCGGGCGGCGTGCGCGGCCGGCTTCAAGCGACTGTTTCACAAGCGATTCGGCTTCCGGCGCGGCAGGCTTGCCCCGGTGTCGGCGGCCGGCGCGGGCAATTCGGCCGAGTTCAGATCAGGCCGCGTTCGGCAAAGGACAGCGAGGCGCCGCCGGCGACGATGAAATGGTCCAGCACCTTGATGTCCACTAGCGCCAGGGCCTGCTTCAGCGACTGCGTGAGCACCTGGTCGGCGTGGCTGGGCTCGGCCACGCCCGACGGATGGTTATGCGCGAATATCACCGCTGCTGCATTGCGCGCCAGCGCGCATTTCACCACTTCGCGCGGATAGACGCTGGTCTGGGTCAAGGTGCCACGGAACAGTTCTTCGCAGGCGAGCACGCGATTCTGCGCATCGAGCAGCACGGCGAGGAACACCTCGTGCTCGCGCCGCGCCAGCGTGAGCCGCAGGAAATCGCGCACCGCGGTCGGCGAGCCGAGCGCGTCGCCTGCGCGCAGCGTTTCGGCGAGCGCGCGGCGGGCCATTTCCAGCACCGCCTGCAGCTGCGAGAATTTCGCGTCGCCCAGACCGCGCAAGCCGGCGAACTCGCCGCGCTTGAGCGCGAACAGCGCGCCCAGGCTGCCGCAGCGCAGGAGCAGATCCCGCGCGAGGTCGACCGCGCTCTTTCCGCGCACGCCGGTACGCAGGAATATTGCCAGCAACTCGGCGTCGGACAGGCTTGCCGCGCCCGACTGCAGCAGCTTCTCCCTCGGCCGCTCGAGCGCCGGCCAGTCGGTGATCGCCATGTTCCGCCCTTTCAATTGGCGTAAAATCCGTTTTCCTGTTCAACGCGTGATCAATGATCCCGATGACCGATATCAAGGGCAAACGCATCGTGCTCGGCCTGACTGGCGGGATCGCCGCCTACAAGGCGGCCGAGCTGACCCGGCTGCTGGTGCTGGCGGGAGCGGAGGTGCGCGTGGTGATGACGGCGGCCGCCTGCCGTTTCATTACGCCGGTCACGCTGCAGGCGCTCTCGGGCAATCCGGTGCTCACCGACCTGTGGGACGCGGGCGTACCGAACAACATGGCGCACATCGAGCTGTCGCGCGGCTGCGACGCCATCGTGGTCGCGCCGGCGAGCGCCGATTTCCTCGCCAAGCTGGCGCATGGCCTGTGCGACGACCTGCTGTCCACGCTGTGCCTGGCGCGTGAATGCCCGCTGCTGGTGGCGCCGGCGATGAATCTGCAGATGTGGGACAAAGCGGCGACGCAGCGCAATGTGCGGCAACTCGCCGCCGACGGCGTTGCCTTGCTCGGCCCTGCGAGCGGCGATCAGGCCTGCGGCGAAGTCGGCATGGGCCGCATGCTCGAAGCGGAGGAATTGTTCGAGGAGATCGAGGCGTTTTTCCAGCCGCGCCTGCTGGCGGGCAAGCGCGTGCTGATCACCGCCGGCCCGACTTTCGAGCCGATCGATACGGTGCGCGGCATCACCAATACCAGCTCGGGGAAGATGGGCTACGCGGTGGCGCGCGCGGCGCGCGACGCCGGCGCGGCGGTCACGCTGGTAAGCGGACCGACGGCGCTGGCGGCGCCGCGCGGCATGGAGCGCATCGACGTGTCCACAGCGCAGCAGATGTACGATGCGGTCATGGCGCGCGTGGCCAAGGCGGATGTGTTCATCGGCGTCGCCGCAGTCGCGGACTACAGGCCCAAGGAAGCCAAGGGGCACAAGCTGAAGAAAGGCACGGGCGAGATGACGCTGCAGCTGCAGCCCAATCCGGACATCCTCGGCACGGTTGCGGCGCGCAAGAAGGCGCCGTTCTGCGTCGGTTTTGCCGCGGAGACGGAAAACCTGGACGCCTATGCCGACGCCAAGCGGCGGCGCAAGAAAGTGCCGCTGCTCGCGGCCAACCTCGCGCAGCATGCATTCGGCGCTGACGACAACCAGTTGATCCTGTTCGACGATGCCGGCCGGCACGAGCTGGCGCGCGCGCCGAAGCTCGCACTCGCGCGCGCGCTCATCGCACACATCGCCGGGCTGCTGCGGAAGAAATAGCCGGCCTGCAAGCGCCAGGCCCCCGCCAGTGCCGGGACCGGCGTTCCCCTTGTTTCCTTTCCTCAGCCACAGCCGACAGATATGCACAAACTGGATGTCAAAATTCTCGATCCGCGCCTCAAGGGAAACCTGCCGCATTACGCCACCGCCGGCGCCGCCGGCCTGGACCTGCGCGCCTGCATCGACGCCGCGATCGAGCTCAAGCCCGGCGCGACCGAGCTGATCCCGAGCGGCATCGCCATACATCTCACCGATCCGGGGCTGGCCGCCATGGTCCTGCCGCGCTCCGGGCTGGGGCACAAGCACGGCATCGTGCTCGGCAACCTGGTCGGCCTGATCGATTCCGATTACCAGGGACAGATTTTCGTTTCGCTGTGGAACCGCGGCGCGCGCGCGTTCACGCTCAATCCGCTGGAGCGCATCGCGCAGCTGGTGGTGGTGCCGGTGCTGCGGGTCGAGCTCAACGTGGTCGAGGACTTCACCGAGAGCGAACGCGGTGCCGGCGGCTTCGGCAGTACCGGAAAAGCCTAGCGGCCTAGATTTTCGCCCTCTGAAACGACAAAGGCCGCCTGGGGCGGCCTTTGTCGTTGTGCTTCGCGCCTCAGCTCGCTTGCACTACCGGCGGCGGTTCGACCGGCGCGTCGTCGGGGAAGACCAGCTGCACCTGGTCGTCGGTGTCGATGTCTATGCTCACCTTGCCGCCGCTCACCAGGCGCCCGAACAGCAGCTCGTCGGCGAGCGCGCGGCGCACCGTGTCCTGAATCAGGCGCGCCATCGGCCGCGCGCCCATGAGCGGGTCGAAACCATGCTCGGCCAGGTGCGCCTTGAGCGCGTCGGTAAACACCACCTCTACTTTCTTCTCGTGCAGCTGCTCCTCCAGCTGCATCAGGAACTTATCCACGACGCGCAGGATAACCTCGTGGTCGAGCGCGGCAAAGGAGATGATCGCATCCAGCCGGTTGCGGAATTCCGGCGTGAACATGCGCTTGATCTCGGCCAACTCGTCGCCGGTCGTGCGCGTCTGGCTGAAACCGATGCTGGCGCGGTTGAGCGCCTCGGCCCCGGCATTGGTGGTCATGATGATGACCACGTTGCGGAAATCGGCCTTGCGCCCGTTGTTGTCGGTGAGGGTGCCGTGGTCCATCACCTGCAGCAGGATGTTGAAGATGTCGGGGTGCGCCTTCTCGATCTCGTCGAGCAGCAGCACGCAATGCGGCTTCTTGCTGATCGCCTCGGTCAAGAGGCCGCCCTGGTCGAAGCCGACATAGCCCGGCGGCGCGCCGATCAGCCGTGATACCGCATGGCGCTCCATGTATTCGGACATGTCGAAGCGTATCAGCTCGATGCCCATGCAATAGGCGAGCTGGCGCGCCACTTCGGTCTTGCCCACACCGGTGGGTCCGGAAAACAGGAAGGAGCCGATCGGCTTGGTCGGCTGCCCCAGGCCGCTGCGCGCCATCTTGATCGAGGCGGCGAGCGCGTCTATGGCCTTGTCCTGGCCGAACACCACTGCCTTCAGGTCGCGGTCGAGGTTCTTCAGCGACTCGCGATCGTCGGAGGACACGCTGCGCGGCGGGATGCGCGCAATCTTGGCGATGATCTCTTCGATCTCGAGCTTGCCGACGACTTTCTTCTGCTTGGTCTTGGGCAGGATGCGCTGTGCGGCGCCGGCTTCGTCGATGACGTCGATCGCCTTGTCCGGCAGGTGCCGGTCGTTGATGAAGCGCGCCGACAGTTCGGCCGCGGTAGTGAGCGCCGCCGCCGAATACTTGATGCCATGATGCGCCTCGAAGCGGCTCTTCAGGCCGCGTAGTATGGCGACCGTTTCCTCGACCGAGGGCTCGGTCACGTCGATCTTCTGGAAGCGGCGCGACAGCGCATGGTCCTTTTCGAACACGCCGCGGTATTCGTTGTAGGTAGTCGCGCCGATGCACTTCAGCTGGCCGGAGGACAGCGCCGGCTTGAGCAGGTTGGATGCGTCCAGGGTCCCGCCGGATGCGGCGCCAGCGCCGATCAGGGTGTGGATCTCGTCGATGAACAGGATTGCGTTGCAGTTGTCGAGCAGTTGCTTCAGCACCGCCTTCAGGCGCTGCTCGAAATCGCCGCGGTATTTGGTGCCGGCGAGCAACGCGCCCATGTCCAGCGCATATACCTGGCAGCGCGCCAGCACCTCGGGCACGGCGCCCTCTACGATGCGCCGCGCCAGGCCTTCGGCGATGGCGGTCTTGCCCACGCCGGCTTCGCCCACCAGCAACGGGTTGTTCTTGCGCCGGCGGCACAGTGTCTGGATCACGCGCTCCAGCTCGCGCTCGCGTCCGATCAGCGGATCGATCTTGCCGACCAGCGCCTGAGCATTCAGGTTGAGGGTGTAGGTTTCGAGCGCGCCGTGGCTGGCCTGGTCGTCCTGCTGCTCTTCGCCGGTTTCGGGTTTGCTGCCGCCCGGGGCCTGCGGTGTCTTGGTAATGCCGTGCGAGATGAAGTTCACGACGTCCAGACGCGTAATGCCCTGCTGATGCAGAAAATACACGGCGTGCGAATCTTTTTCGCCGAATATCGCGACCAGCACGTTGGCGCCGGTCACTTCCTTCTTGCCCGAGGACTGCACGTGCAGGATCGCGCGCTGGATCACGCGCTGGAAGCCCAGCGTCGGCTGGGTGTCTATCTCTTCGGTCCCTGCGACCGTGGGCGTGTGTTCGGCGACAAAGCCGGAAAGGCTTTTGCGCAGTTCGTCGATGTTGGCGGCGCAGGCGCGCAGCACCTCGGCCGCAGTCGGATTGTCCAGCAGCGCCAGCAGCAGGTGCTCTACCGTGATGAACTCATGGCGCTTCTGCCGGGCTTCGACGAAGGCCATGTGCAAACTGACTTCAAGTTCCTGCGCAATCATTCATTTTCCTCCATCACGCATTGAAGCGGATGTTGATGCTGTCGGGCGAAACTGCCCACCTGCTCTACCTTCGTAACCGCCACGTCCTTCGGGTAGACGCCGCAAACGCCCATCCCCTCGCGATGCACCTTCAGCATGATCTGCGTCGCCTGCTCGCGGCTCAGGCTGAAGAAGGTCTGGAGCACGATGACGACGAACTCCATCGGCGTGTAGTCATCGTTCAGCAGCATGACCTTGAACAGCGGCGGCGGCTTGACCTTGGCCTTTTTCGCCTCTAAAACGGTCCCTTCGCGCGCCCGATTCGCCATGCTCGCCTACCCACCTGAACACTATGCCACATTCTGCGGCCAGTCAATTTACCCTGAGTTGGACAATAACGCGCTGCAGGATATCCCGACTACTCGCCGCATTATCGCCTGAATTTGCGCAGCTCTTGGGTGTAATCCTAATCGCTGTGGAGACGTGGCGCAATGCTCGCGCCGAGCGTGACGTTGAGGCGTTTCGATCCGGGGCGGCGGATACTTGACTTGCGTCGGCAAACTGAGTAAAAAACGCCTGTTGCCCGGTAGCAGGCGGCGTGCGTTACGCGATCCGGATGTCGCATCCAGGGCACGACAAGGGGAAGCTTCCGATTGCGTAATTTTTTGGATGTTTTTATGCCAACAGGTACGGTTAAGTGGTTCAACGACGCCAAGGGCTATGGTTTTATCACGCCCGACGATGGCAGCGAGGATTTGTTCGCGCATTTCTCCGCCATCCAGATGGACGGTTTCAAGACACTCAAAGAGGGTCAGAAGGTCAAGTTCGAAGTGACCCAAGGCCCCAAAGGCAAGCAAGCCTCCAGCATCCAGTCGGCAGCCTGAGCAGGGCGCCGGCGCGGCGCCAGGCTGGTCTGCAGCGTTCAGCCTGCCATCGGCACCGAGCCGGGGGAGGGATGCCGCTTTGCCGCGTATGAACAAGAAAACGGCCGTAGGCGTGGCGCCTGCGGCCGTTCGTCATTGGCGCGCGGGCACCGGCCGCCAGGACCGGCGCCGGCGGACGATGGTCTACTTCATGTTGTCGATCATGGCCTGACCGAAGCCCGAGCAGGAGAGCTGCTTGGCCCCGGTCATGAGGCGGGCAAAGTCGTAGGTTACGGTCTTGGCGTTGATCGCCGCGCCCATCGACTTGATGATCAGATCGGCAGCTTCGACCCAGCCCATGTGGCGCAGCATCATTTCCGCGGAGAGAATTTCCGAACCGGGATTGACGTAGTCCTTGCCCGCGTACTTCGGCGCGGTGCCGTGGGTGGCCTCGAACATGGCGACGGTGTCGGACATATTGGCGCCGGGGGCGATGCCGATGCCGCCGATTTGCGCGGCAAGCGCATCGGAGATCAGGTCCCCGGTCAGGTTCAGCGTCGCGATCACGTCATATTCGGCCGGGCGCAGCAGGATCTGCTGCAGCATGGCATCGGTGATGACGTCCTTCACCACGATCTCCTGGCCCGTTTTCGGGTTCTTGTAGCTCATCCATGGACCGCCGTCGAGCAGCTTGGCGCCGAACTCTTTCTGCGCCAGCGCGTAGCCCCAGTCGCGGAACGCGCCCTCGGTGAATTTCTGGATGTTGCCCTTGTGCACCAGCGTGACCGACTTGCGGTTATTGTCGATTGCGTACTGGAATGCCTTCCTGATCAGCCGTTCGCTGCCCTCGCTCGATACCGGTTTGATGCCGATGGCTGAAGTCGCCGGGAACCGGATCTTGGTGACTTTCATTTCCTTCATCAGGAAATCGATGATCTTCTTTGCTTCGGGCGTACCGGCAGCCCACTCTATTCCGGCGTAGATGTCCTCGGCGTTCTCGCGGAAGATCACCATATCGGTTTTTTCCGGCTCTTTTACCGGGCTGGGGACACCGGGGAAGTAATGTATAGGGCGCAGGCAGACGTACAGGTCGAGCTGCTGGCGCAGCGCCACGTTGATGGAACGGATGCCGCCTCCGACAGGCGTGGTCAGCGGCCCCTTGATCGAGACCACGTACTCCCTCGCGGCTTGCAGCGTTTCATCCGGCAGCCATACGTTTTCGCCGTAGACTTTGCACGATTTTTCTCCGGCGTACATTTCCATCCACGATATCTTGCGCCTGCCGCCGTAGGCCTTGGCTATCGCCGCATCCACCACCTTGATCATCACCGGCGTGATATCCACGCCGGTGCCGTCGCCCTCGATGAAAGGGATGATCGGCTGATCGGGCACCTCGATGGAATTGTCCGGCCGGACGCGAATCTTCTCGCCTGTGCCCGGGACTTTGATGTGCTTGTAGCTTGCCATGTGAACTCCTGTTGTGGATGGAATCGGTAAAGGGGAGGGGGTTGACAAGTCTTATGTCTTATATATGATACACGATGTGTAGGGCGCAGGCTGTCAGTTTACTCCGCCTGGAAGGCCGTAATTGGGGCCAAAACAGGCCAGGGGCCCGGTTGCAAGAGATTGCGGCGATGCACCAAATATGTGAAACAGGATTGCGCATTGCGAAAAATAAATTATGTCGTAATCGTAATAGACTGTTTAATAAAGTTTAAGAAAATGGATCAATGGTGTTGCAAAGCAGCAGCAACACCGATATGCTGGAGCCAGGAAATTGCACGGAGAGGCTGCTCCGTGTTGCGTCAAACCGGGGCGACGCCGACCGCGTCGAACGCCCGGAGGTGGTCGGCAACAATGCCGTGCTGCCAGTCAGAGCGCATCCAACCAGGGTGACGTACAGCGGGAAGGCGGGAGTCCCACACGGCAGGGCCTCTTCGTCCGCTCATACAAGACAGGCGCGTTGCGCGCACTGCCCATTAACGTTTTCGGAGAGGAAGTCATGAGTAATCGAGAGCAGGAAATTGCCAAGATCAAGAAGGACTGGGCAGAAAATCCCCGTTGGAAAGGCGTCAAACGCGGCTACTCCGCGGAGGACGTCTATCGACTGCGCGGCTCCGTGCAGATCGAGCACACCCTGGCCAAACGCGGTGCGGAGAAGCTGTGGAAGATGACGCAGGAGATGCCCTTCGTCAATTCGCTCGGCGCGGTCACCGGGAATCAGGCGATGCAGCAGGTGAAGGCCGGCGTACCGGCAATCTATCTGTCGGGCTGGCAGGTTGCTGCGGACGGCAATGACAGTCTGTCGATGTATCCGGACCAGTCCCTGTATGCGGTAACCAGCGTGCCTACGGTGGTGAAGCGCATCAACAACGCGCTGGCGCGCGCCGACCAGATCCAGCACATGGAAGGCAAGGGCGATATCGACTACTTTGCGCCCATCGTCGCTGACGCGGAAGCCGGCTTTGGTGGCGTGCTCAACGCCCACGAACTGATGAAGGCGATGATCGACGCCGGTGCGGCCGGCGTGCACTTCGAGGATCAGCTCGCGTCGGTGAAGAAATGCGGCCACATGGGCGGCAAGGTGCTGGTTCCGACGCAGGAAGCCGTGCAAAAGCTGGTCGCGGCGCGGCTCGCCGCCGACACCATGGGCGTGCCCACGCTGATACTGGCGCGCACCGATGCCGAGGCCGCCAGCCTCGTCACCTCGGATGTCGACGAGAACGACAAGCCGTTCCTGACCGGCGAGCGCACTGCCGAGGGCTTCTACCGCGTCAAGAACGGTTTCGAGCAGGCTTTGTCGCGCGGCATCGCCTATGCCGAGTACGCGGACATGGTGTGGTGCGAGACCGGCACGCCGGACCTGGATTTCGCGCGCAGATTCGCCGAAGGCGTGCAAAAGAAACATCCGGGCAAGATGCTTGCCTACAACTGCTCGCCCTCATTCAACTGGAAACGCAATCTCGACGACGCCACCATCGCCAAGTTCCAGCGCGAGCTGGGCGCCATGGGCTACAAATTCCAGTTCATCACGCTGGCCGGTTTCCACGCGATCAATTACTCCATGTTCGAGCTCGCCTACGGTTACGCGCGCAACAACATGTCCGCCTTTGTCGAGTTGCAGCAGAAGGAGTTTGCCGCTGCCGACAAGGGGTTCACCGCAGTCAAGCACCAGCGCGAAGTCGGCACCAGCTATTTCGACGACATCACGCAGGTGGTGCAGGGCGGGAAGTCTTCAACCACGGCCTTGCACGGTTCCACCGAGGACGAGCAGTTCTTCGACGCACCGAAGAAGATCAAGGTCGCCTGAGCGCTTTCTTGTTCCGCAACGCGCCGCAGCGCCGTATGCTGCGGCGTTTTTCATTGTGCGGCGCCAGCGCGCAGCCAGGCGAGCCATGAGCGCAAGCGTCATCCTGCTGAACAAGCCCTACGGCGTGCTGTGCCAGTTCACGTCCGCCGAGGGCCGGCCTTGCCTCAGGGATTACGTGCCGCTGGCCGGTGTCTATGCTGCCGGCCGGCTGGATGCCGACAGTGAGGGCCTGCTGGTGCTTACCGGAGACGGCGCGATGCAGGCGCGCATCGCCGAGCCGCGGCACAAGCTGGCCAAGACCTACTGGGCGCAGGTCGAAGGACTGCCGCAGGAACGGGCGCTGCAGCGCCTGCGCAGCGGGCTCGACCTGGGCGATTTCGTCACCCGGCGCTGCGGCGCGCGGCTGATCGAGCAACCGGCGGAACTGTGGCCGCGCGACCCGCCGATACGGCAGCGGCTGCATATTCCCACGGCGTGGCTGGAACTGAAGCTGGTGGAAGGCAAGAATCGCCAAGTGCGGCGCATGACCGCAAAGATCGGGCACCCCACGCTGCGCCTGATCCGCATTTCAGTGGGACCGTGGACGCTGGACGGCCTCGCGCCGGGCCAGTGGCGCGAGGCGGAGGTGCCGCAAAAATGGGGCTAGCCTGTCAACCGCGGTGCCGGCGCGGGCGTTAGTGCAGGTGACACCGCAATTTCTTGCCTGTCGTTCCATTTCAACCTTTTTGAGGAATGTTCATGAACAAGCTGATCTCCGCCCTGGTCGCATCCGTGTTTGCAGTTGCAAGCGTTAGCGCGTTCGCGCAAGCCAAGCCGGCTGAGCCCGCAACCCCGGCGACCCCGGCGGCCAAAGCCGAAGCGCCCAAGGCGGAAGCGAAGGCCGAAGCCAAGGCGCCCAAAGCCAAGGCCAAGAAAGTAAAGAAAGCCAAGAAAGCGAAGAAAGCCGCTGCCGAAGCGAAGTAATCGATTCTCGCGCAACAAGGCCGGCGACGGGGCGCACCCCCGCCGCCGGTTTTCTCATTGTAGAATCCGACGCGGTCCGACCCGCGCCACCTGCCTGGTTAGCAGCGGGGCGCGCTGCGGGCGGCCAAGTCCGGGCCGGCTCGGCCGCAGTAAATTGGATCAATTCATGAAACGCAATCCCCGCTACGTCTGGTGGAAAGCGCAGCAACTGACCTGGGCATGCATCGTGGGCCTGATGCTCGGCGCAGGGGCGACGCTGGCACAGCAGCCCGAGCTTCCAATCCTGCGGCTCAACGCAGGCATATATGTGATCCAGGCCGAAGTGGCAGGCACGCCGCAGACGCGCCAGATAGGCCTGATGCAGCGCAAGTCGATGCCCATCGGCGCCGGCATGCTGTTCCTGTTCGACGAATCGGCGGCGCACTGCATGTGGATGAAGAACACGCTCATTCCCCTGAGCGTGGCTTTCATCGACGAGCGCGGCCACATAGTGAACATCGCCGACATGCAGCCGCTGGACGAGACCTCGCACTGCGCTTCGCAACCCGCGCGCTTCGCTCTGGAAATGAATCAGGGCTGGTTCAAGAAGCGCGGCATCGCGGCCGGCGCGCTGATACAGGGCCTGGAGCGCCTCTACACGCCTGCGCGCTCTCAGAAATAGGCGGCCGCGTGTCCCGCTGCGCCCATGAAGAACAGCAGGGGGAAGGACAAGGCCAGATTCAGCCGTGACACGATGAATGCGCGCCGGCGCGCCGCATTCCTTTGCGCATCGTTTGCTTCAACCATTCCGAGCGCGATCTTCTGCGCCGGCCACAGCAGCGCCCAGACATTGACCAGCAGAATGGTGCCGATCCAGGCGCCGATGCCTATGGCGCGGTGTCCGGGCTGCAGCGTGAATGCGGCGATGAAGTTGCTGCCGAGCAGAGCGGCTCCGGTGAGCCAGGTGGCGACCGAGGCCCAGCGGAACCAGGCGAGCGCGCGCGGCGTGATGTGACGATTGATTGCCGCCGCGCTGCCGTCGGCCGCTGCCGCCTTCAGCGCGGCCACTTGCACGAAGTTGAAGTAGTAGAGCAGTCCGACCCACATGATGCCTGCCATGAAGTGCAACCAGCGCGCGAGCGGGGGTATCGCCTCCACCTCAGCTCCCGAGCGCGTAGCGCACGATCAGATACAGCGCCAGGGTCAGCGCCAGTCCGCAGGCGACCGCAGCGGGCAGCGAATCCAGCGGGTTCTTCATCGGCGGGACACGCGCGCGTTCCGGCGGGAGCGCGCGCGGCTGGGACGCATCAGCCGAGGTTCTTCGCCACGAATTCCCAGTTCACCAGGTTCCAGAACGATTCCACGTACTTGGGCCGTGCATTGCGATAGTCGATGTAGTAGGCATGCTCCCACACGTCGCAGGTCAGCAGCGGTTTGTCCGCGCCAGTCAGCGGCGTGGCGGCATTGCTGGTGTTGGCAATGTCGAGCGAGCCGTCGGCCTTCTTTACCAGCCAGGTCCAGCCGGAGCCGAAATTGCCTACGGCCGACTTGGAAAACGCTTCCTTGAAAGCCGCGAACGAAGCCCATTTCTTGTCGATCGCCGCGCCGAGCGCGCCCGTCGGTGCGCCGCCGCCCTTGGGCGACAGGCAGTTCCAGTAAAAGCTGTGATTCCAGACCTGTGCCGCGTTGTTGAACACGCCGCCCGAAGATTTCTTGATGATGTCCTCGAGGCTCGCGTTCTCGAATTCCGTGCCTTTGATCAGGTTGTTCAGGTTGGTGACGTAGGCCTGATGATGCTTGCCGTAGTGGAATTCGAGGGTTTCCTTGGAAATGTGCGGTTGCAATGCATCCATCGCATAAGGCAGTTGTGGCAATTTGTGTTCCATTCCGTATTCTCCTTGTTTGTCTGTCGCGGATAATGAGATTGGGAGCCGCTGCAACTTCAAACTGCAACAGGCTGGCTTGACGGAGCACGCAGGGGTCTGTCCCTCTCTGTGCCGAAGACTCTCAGGCGCTGATTGTAGGCGATAAGCGCCGGCGCTGGCAACGAAGCCCGTGTGCTCAATGGGGTTTCTCCACGCGCACCGAAGCGGCGCCGTGCGCGAACGAGAGTTCCAGCAAGTCATTCGGCTGCAGGCCCGCGCTGGTCCGCACCACGCTGCCGTCGGGGCGGCGCGCTATGGCATAGCCGCGTTCCAGCACCGCGCCCGGATCCAGATGCGCCAGGCCGAGTGAAAACCGGGCGAGCGCCTCGCCCAATCGGTCCAGCCGCCGCGCCGTCGCGCGCCGCAGCGCCTGTTCCAGCCGCTCGATGTCCTGCCGCAGCAGCTGCAGCCTGGGCCGCGCGACCGCAAGCCCCTGCATTGCATGCGAAAGGCGCCACTCGGCGTTGCGCGTCGCGAGCGCGAACGCGGCGGCCAGGCGCGCGCGCGCCAAGTCTAGGCGTGCGCCACTCGCGGCGAGTCGGTCCGCGGGACTCTGCAGGCGGCCCGCAAGCGTATCCACCCGCTGCGCCTTTGCATCGAGCACGAAGCGCATCTGTCGCCGCAGCGACTGCCCCAGCCGGCGCAGTTCGGCCAGCATTTCGCTGCGCGCCGGCGCCGCCAGCTCAGCTGCGGCCGTCGGCGTGGCGGCGCGCCGGTCCGCGACGAACTCGGCGATGGTGAAGTCGGTTTCGTGGCCGATCCCCGTGACGACCGGGATGGGAGAGGCATGGATGGCGCGCGCGAGCGCCTCGTCGTTGAATGCCCACAAGTCTTCGATCGAGCCGCCGCCGCGGCACAGGATGAGCAGCTCGCATTCGGCGCGCCGCGCGGCGGTGGCGACGGCGGCGGCGAGCTGCTGTGCCGCGCCTTCTCCTTGCACCTGCGCCGGGTAGACGATTACCGCGATCGAAGGATTGCGCCGCGCGAGCGTGGTCAGCACGTCGCGCAGCGCCGCCGCCTGCGGCGAGGTCACCACGCCTATGCGTTGCGGATACGCGGGCAGCGGCTTCTTGTGCGCGGCGTCGAACAATCCCTCCCTGTCCAGTTTGTCGCGCAGTTTCAGGAAGGCTTCGAACAGCGCGCCCCGTCCGGCGCGGCGCATCGACTCCACATTGAGCTGGAATTCGCCGCGTGCCTCGTATAGCGTTACCAGCGCACGCGCTTCCACCCTGAGTCCTTCGCGCGGTTCCCAGTCCAGATATTGCCCGCGGTTGCGGAACATCACGCAGCGCACCTGCGCCGCGTCGTCCTTGAGCGAGAAATACAGATGTCCGGACTTGGCGCGCACGACGTTGGAGATTTCGCCCGCCACCCACAACAGCGGATAACGATGTTCGAGCAGATCGCGTACGCTTCGGGTGAGCGCGGAGACGCTGAGAATCTCCACTGGGAAAGGGCTGGAAACCCGCGTCAAATCTGGCTCTGGAGGCATACGACGATATTACACTATCCACAGCAAGCGCTTACGCGCGCCCTGCCCGTTTATTAGGCAAGCGGCCTCCCTCGGGACCGTCTGTAAGTGATTGTTTTGACGTCTGAAAAAAGCCAGTTCAATCCTTGAGCAGCGGCAAAAAAGCCTTATGTGCATTCCACTTAAGACGCTTTTCTCCAAACTGTGCACAACTTTATCCACACAATTTGTGGATAAGCTTTTGCCTGCATTTGGCACGGCGCAGCGCGCGGCGGCGTAGCCTGCGAAAAGGCGTGCGATGAGGCTCGCCGACAGCGTGTCAATCGCCGCGATTCGACACGCGCACCGCACTGCGCAAGCCTTGCTCAAACGCCGCGCAGAAGCTAAAGTGACGGCGGTAAAAAATTTCCGGGAGAGTTCATTGTTTGCGATGATCGCCGCTGCGGGCTGGCCAGTGTATCCGCTGTTGATCGCTTCGATCATCGCCGTGGCCCTGATCATCGAGCGCCTGATGATGCTGCGCAAGGAGAAAATCGTTCCTGCCGACCTGTTGGGCAAGGTGGTGAATGCCTACCGGCAGCAGGGCGTGAATCCGCAGATGCTGGACCAGCTCGCCAAGGATTCCCCGCTCGGCCAGGTGCTCGCCGCCGGTCTGAGAAATCACAAGAGCTCGCGCTATGTAATGAAGGAGGCGATCGAAGAGGCCGGGCATGCCGTGTCGCATGAACTCGATCGCTTTCTTACCACCTTGGGGACGCTCGCCACGATCGCGCCGCTGATGGGCCTGTTCGGCACCGTGGTCGGCATGATAGAAATCTTCGGCTCGCAGGCACCGACGGGCACCAATCCGCAGGTGCTGGCGCACGGCATATCAGTGGCTTTGTACAACACTGCGCTGGGACTGGTGGTCGCCATTCCGGCGATGATCTTCTATCGCCACTTCCGCGCCAAGGTGGAGAGCTTCCTGGTCGATATGGAACAGCAGGCGAGCAAGCTGGTGGACCTGGTCCACGGCGAGCGTCTCGACTTCGATACCGCCAACCCGCGGCAGGCGCCAGACAAGACATGAATTTCCAGCGCTTCCAGGCCAGGGAGCCCCTGGAGATGAACCTGATCCCGCTGATCGACGTGCTGCTGGTGATTCTGATCTTCCTGATGATCACCACCACCTATTCAAAATACGCCGAGCTGCAGATCAACCTGCCCACCGCCGATGCGCAGAAACAGCTGGAGCGCCCCAACGAGATCAACATCTCGGTCAGCGCGAACGGCCAGTACACCATCGACCGCAGGCCGGTGACGTTTCACGACGTAAGCGGTTTTTCGGACGAAATGCGCCGCGCCGCGGGAGAACTCAAGGATCCGGTGGTGGTGATCAGCGCCGACGCCAACGCCACCCACCAGTCGGTGATCTACGTCATGGAAGCGTCGCGGCTGGCCGGATTCGGCCACATCTCCTTCGCCACCCAGACCCAGACCAAATAGGCGTCCGCAGCGGCGCGCACCGGGGAGTGCAGTCATTGGGAGCCAGCTTTCCGGAACGGCACTGGTATCGCCTGAGCGCGCTGTCGCTGGCCCTGTGGCCGGCCAGCCTGCTGTTCCGCCTGCTGCTCGAATTGCGCCGTCTCGGCTACCGCAGCGGCGTGCTGCGCACGCTGCGGCTGCCGGTGCCGGTGATCGTGGTCGGCAACCTGGTGGTGGGCGGCACCGGCAAGACGCCGCTGGTGCTGTGGCTGGCCGCGATGCTGAAGCGCCATGGCCGCCGGCCCGGCATCATCAGCCGCGGCTATCGCGGCAGCGCGACCTGGCCGATGGAAGTGACCGCGGACAGCCCGGTCGACACCGTCGGTGACGAACCGCTGCTGCTCGCGCGCGCCGGCGGCTGCCCGGTATGGATAGGCCGGGACCGCTTTGCGGCGGCAGCAGGCCTGCTCGGCGCGCATCCGGACTGCGACCTGCTGATCCTCGATGACGGGCTGCAGCACTACGCGCTGGCACGCGACATCGAGATCGCGGTGGAAGACGAGCGCGGCGCAGGCAACGGATTGCTGCTGCCGGCCGGGCCGCTGCGCGAGCCGGCATCGCGCCGCGTCGACGCCTGGGTGGTCAACGCGGCGCCGGCGCGCGCGCATGGACCCTGCTTCCGCATGGATCTGCGCGGCGACCAGTTGCGCCGCGTCGCCGCGCCGCACGACCTCGTGCCGGCTTCGGCGCTTGCGGGCAAACGACTTCACGCGATCGCCGGCATCGGTCATCCGAAACGCTTTTTCGATCAACTCGCGCGCCTGGGCCTGGCGAGCGTGAACCATGCGTATCCCGATCATCACGCCTACCGCGCCGGCGAGCTCGATTTCGGCGACTGCGATGCGCTGCTTATGACCGGGAAGGATGCGGTAAAATGCGAGGCGTTCGCGCGGCAGCACTGGTACGCGCTGCAGGTCGAGGCCGAACTGGCCCCGGCTTTTTCCGATTTCATCCTGGCGAAGCTAAATGGACTCAAGACTGCTTGATATCCTGGTGTGTCCAATCTGCAAGGGGCCCTTGCTTTATCGCAAGGCCGAGCAGGAGCTCGTGTGCAAGGCCGACCGGCTCGCATTCGGTATCCGCGACGGCATACCGGTGATGCTCGAGGACGAGGCGCGCAAGCTCGATCCCGCTGAAGAAATCAAGTAATGCTGCCGCTGCCGGCGTGCTAGCCGCGGCAACTGCGCGCAGCGCCGGCGCCGCCCCGGGCCGGCGCAACGCCGAATCGGACGCCTCGTGATCACCCTGCGTCAGCTTACGCTCGCGCGCGGCAGCAAGCTGCTGCTCGAAGGCGTCGACCTGACTTTGCACGCCGGGCAGAAGATCGGCGTGGTCGGCGCGAACGGCTGCGGCAAGTCCAGCCTGTTCGCATTGCTGCTGGGCGAGCTGCATCAGGAAGCGGGCGATCTGGAACTGCCCGGGCGCCTGGCCGTCGCCCATGTGTCGCAGGATATTCCCGCCGGCGCGCAGGCGGCGATCGAATACGTCATCGACGGCGATGCGCCGTTGCGCGAGCTGGAACATAAGCTCGCGCGCGCGCACGAGCACGATGACGGCGAGGCGCTCGCCGGGCTGTACGAAGCGTACGAGCATGCCGGCGGCTACGCCGCGCGCAGCCGCGCCGCCAGCCTGATGCACGGGCTGGGCTTCGAAGCGGGCGAGCAGGAGCAGCCGGTGGACGCGTTTTCCGGCGGCTGGCGCATGCGCCTGAAGCTGGCGCGCGCGCTCATGTGCCGCTCAGACCTGCTGCTGCTGGACGAGCCCACCAACCACCTCGATCTCGATGCGGTGATCTGGCTCGAGCAGTGGCTGCGCGACTACGCAGGCACGCTGCTGGCGATATCGCACGACCGGGATTTCCTCGACGGCACCGTCGGCCATGTGCTCGCGATCGAGCAGCGCCGCGTCAAGCTCTACACCGGCAACTACTCGGCGTTCGAGCAGCAGCGCGCGATGCAGCTGGCGCAGCAGCAGGCGGCCTATCAGAAGCAGCAGCGCGAAATTGCGCGTCTGCACTCCTACGTCGAGCGCTTTCGCGCCAAGGCGACCAAGGCACGCCAGGCGCAGAGCCGGCTGAAAGCATTGGCGCGCATGGAGATCATTTCACCGGCGCACGTGGACACGCCCTTCGATTTCCGCATGCGCGAGCCGCTGGCCGGCCCCGATCCTCTGCTGGTGCTCGACGACGCCGCGGCCGGTTACGACGGGCGCGCGGTTCTGTCCGACGTCAGGCTTACCATCGCGGCGCGCGCGCGCATCGGGCTGCTGGGGCGCAACGGCGCGGGCAAGTCGACGCTGATCAAGCTGCTCGCGGGCGAACTCACGCCGCTCGCGGGCACGCGCCAGGAAGGCAAGGGGCTCGCCGTCGGCTATTTCGCCCAGCACCAGATTGAAGTGCTGCGGCTGGACGAATCGCCGCTGCAGCATCTCATGCGCCTGGACCCGCGCACGCGCGAGCAGGAGCTGCGCGATTTCCTCGGCGGCTTCGATTTTCGCGGCAATATGGCGCTCGAGCCGATTGCGCCGTTTTCCGGCGGAGAGAAGGCACGCCTGGCGCTGGCGCTGCTGGTGTGGCAGCGGCCCAACCTGCTGCTGCTGGACGAGCCGACCAATCACCTCGATCTGGAAATGCGCCACGCGCTCACGCTCGCCCTGCAGGAGTACGAGGGCGCGATCGTGCTGGTGTCGCACGACCGGCACCTGCTGCGCACGACTGCCGACAGTCTGTGGCTGGTGGCCGAAGCCGCGGTGCAGCCCTTCGACGGCGATCTGGACGATTATCGCGACTTGTTGCGCCAGCGCGAGGCGGGCGCGGCCGCAGGCGCGCCCGCGGGCACGACGCGCAAACAGCAGAAGCGGGAGCAGGCGGAGGCGCGCAACCGCCGCTACGCGCAGAAGCGCCCGCTGCAAAACCGTCTGGCCAAGCTGGAGGAGCGCATCGCGCGTCTGGAGCGCGAGCGCGCGCTGCTGGGCAAATGGCTGGCGGATCCGGAAAGCTACGCCGATGCGAACAAGTTCAAGTCCGAGCTCGTGCGCGAAGGCAAACTCGCCGCGGAACTGGGCAAGATGGAGGAGGAATGGCTGGCAGTGCAGGCAGAGCTCGAGGCGCTCGAAGACTAGTTGATCGTTTTTTGCGCGCCCGTGTCGGCGCTCGATTGCAGGGTCGGAAGTTCCAGCACCATGTCCCAGTCGGATTGGGCCACGGCGTCGCGCAGCAGTTTGCACAGCGAATGCAGCAGGATGTTGTCCAGGGTGAGGTGTATGCCCTGGCCCTGCTGCGGCAGCAGGCCCAGCACCGGATTGCCGTTCTCGTCCGTGTTCGCCTGGATATGCACTACGAGGATGGGCTCCGCGCCTAGCGGCATCGCGCGTGGCGTTTCCTCGAAAGCGTCGGCGAAGTTGGCGCGCACCAGCGCCTGCTCGTGCTGCATCCCGACGAGGGCATCGCGCGCCTGCGGATTGCTTTGGCGCGCGACTTCGGGCGCGGCGCGCAGCATCTGCAGCAGCAGAGGCCACAGCAGGCGCAGCGCGCGCCGCGTCAGCCACAGGCGCATTTCGAGCCGGCTGTCGGTGCTCAGGCGCAGCAGCAGCCGGTCCTGCTCGGGGATGAAGTCGAGTTTAAGCTGGTGCAGGCGCATGCGTGAAAGTCTATCCTATCTCCGCGGCTGTTCCGGTGCCGTGGCGCCCGAGTGCCCAGGCGACGTGCTCGCGCACCAGCGGCGACGCATCCCGCGCGCGCGATTTCAGCGCGCCGACCACCGCGGCGCTGCCAGGCGCATTGCCCAGTCCCACGGCCAGATTGCGCGACCAGCGCTCGAAACCGATGCGCAGGACGGTGCTGCCTGCCATGCGCGTGCGGAATTCGGTCTCGTTCCAGGCGAACAGCTCGGTGAGCTGTGCCGCGTCCAGGCCGTGGCGCACGCGGAAATCCGCTTCGTCGCTGATGCGGGCGTAGCGGTTCCAGGGGCAGGCAAGCTGGCAGTCGTCGCAGCCATAGACGCGGTTGCCGATCAGCGGGCGCAGCTCCGGCGGAATCGAACCTTTCAATTCGATGGTGAGGTAGGAAATGCAGCGCCTCGCATCGAGGCGGTAGGGCGCGACGATGGCGCCGGTGGGACAGATGTCCAGGCATTTGCTGCAGCTGCCGCAGTGCCCGGTCACCGGCGCATCGACGGGCAGCGGCAGGTCGGTGTAGATTTCGCCGAGGAAGAAATACGAACCGGCATCGCGCGACAGCAGCAGCGTGTGTTTGCCGCGCCAGCCCAGGCCGCTTTTTGCGGCCAGTTCCACCTCCATCACCGGCGCCGAGTCGGTAAACACGCGGTAGCCGAAAGGTCCGGTAGCGCGTTCGATGCGCCGGCACAGCTGCTCGAGGCGGCTGCGCAGCAGCTTGTGGTAGTCACGTCCGGTGGCGTAGCGCGCGATATAGGCTTTTTCGCCCGCGTGGATCACCGGCCAGCTCGCTGCAGCCGGAGGCCGGTAGTCCATGCGCGCGCTGATTACCCGCACGGTGCCGGGACGCAGTTCTGCCGGGCGCGCGCGTTTCGCGCCATGCCTTGCCATATAATCCATCTCGCCGTGGTAAGCGGCGGCCAGCCAGCGCGTCAGGCCGGCCTCGGCGGCGCCGAGATCGGTGTCGGCGATGCCCAGCGCCTGGAAACCGAGCTCGCGCCCCCATGCTTTGATTGCGGCCGCGAGCGCGGCGTAATCGTATTTCCCTGCTGTTTCGGACATGGCCCATCATAACCACAGCGCAGTCAGAATGCATTTGCCCGACGAAGCCGCGACGCTGGCGCTGGGCGCGCGGCTAGCGCGCGCGATCGCGCCGGGCATGTCCCTATACCTGCATGGCGATCTCGGCAGCGGCAAGACCACGTTCGCGCGCGGCCTGCTGCGCGGCCTAGGTTACCCGGGCCGGGTGAAAAGCCCGACCTATACCCTGGTTGAACTTTATCCGGTTTCTAGGTTAAACTTGTACCACTTTGATTTTTATCGCTTCAGAGACCCGAAGGAGTGGCGCGATGCGGGCTTCAGCGAATACTTCAACGACGCTTCGGTCTGCCTGGTCGAATGGCCGGAAAAGGCGGCGGGCCTGCTGCCTCCGGCCGATCTCGACATTGCGCTCGAGTTCGCCGGCGACGGGCGTGACCTGAGCATACGCGCCGGAACCGAAAGTGGCCAAGCATGTTTAGACCGATTGTCGCAAATGCCGCCCTGAACGTTCCCGCCAATAGCGGCAAGCGCTCGCTTGCCCCGACGCTGAAACACCTCCTAGAATTCTTCGCCCTGTTTGCGCTCGCGGCCGCCGCGGCCGGCGCTGCGGCGGCCGATCGCATCTCTGCGCTGCGTGTCTGGCCTGCGCCGGATTACACCCGCATCACCATAGAATCACCGCAACCGATCCGGCACGAGCTGCTGCTGGTGAGGAATCCGGACCGTCTGGTTCTGGATCTGAACGACGTGGATTTCGACAGCGTGCAGCGCGAGATCGGCGGCAAAATTCTGCCTAGCGATCCCTACATCGGACAGATGCGCGCCGGCCGCTACAAGCCCGGCGTGGTGCGCGTAGTGCTGGATCTCAAAACCGAAGTGAAACCGCAGATATTCATGCTGCAGCCGGTAGGCGAGTACGGCTACCGGCTGGTGCTCGACGTCTATCCGCTGGTGCCGGTCGATCCGCTGATGGCGCTGCTGCAAAAGCCGGAGGTGAAAACCGAGATGGATGCGCCGGCCACCGAAGCCGTGGCGCCAACGCCGGCGGCCGCCGCCGCGAATGCGGCTGCGGCAGAGTCTGCTGCTGCAGCCAAGCCAGAACCGGCAAAGCGCAAGCCGGTGGTCTCGCGCCTGGTGACGATCGTCGTGGACGCGGGGCACGGCGGTGAGGACCCCGGCGCCAGGGGCAGGCGCGGCAGCCGCGAGAAGAACGTGACGCTCACCATCGCGCGCAAGCTCAAAGCCATCATCGACAGTGAACCGAACATGCGCGCCGTGCTCACCCGCGACGGCGACTATTTCATCCCCTTGCAGGTGCGCGTGCAAAAGGCGCGCCGGGTGCACGCCGACCTGTTCGTGTCGGTGCACGCCGATGCCTTCGTCAAGCCGCACGCGCGCGGCTCTTCGGTGTTCGCGCTGTCCGAACGCGGCGCCACCAGCACCGCGGCGAAGTGGCTGGCCAAACGCGAAAACGACGCCGACCTGATCGGCGGCGTCAACCTCGACGTGAAGGACCGCTACCTGGCGATGACGCTGGCAGACCTCAGCCTGACGGCGCAGATCAACGACAGCCTGAAGCTGGGCAAGGCCGTGCTGACCGAACTCGGCGGGGTCAATGCGCTGCACAAGGACGACGTCGAGCAGGCCGGGTTCGCCGTGCTCAAAGCGCCGGACATTCCCTCGATCCTGGTCGAGACCGCCTTCATCAGCAATCCCGACGAAGAGCGCAAACTCAATGACGAGGACTATCAGGAAAAGATGGCGCAGGCGATATTCAAGGGCATCAAGCGCTACTTCGCCAAGAACCCGCCGCTGGCCAGATCCACGCTGGCCGCGCTCGACAAGGCAAATTAGCTGTATGTACCGACGCCGTCGGCGCGCGGTCGCGATATCTCAGGCGCGCTGCAGCCGGTGCCTGGCGTAGCCCAGCGCAAAGGGCAGCAGAGACAATCCGATGATGCCGAATATCACCAGCGTCAGATTGTTGCGAATGAAGCCGATGTTGCCGAAGAAGAACCCGGCGTAAAGCAGGCTCCCCACCCACAGCAGGCCGCCGGCGATGTTGAACAGCTGGAAGCGCGCATGGCTCATGCTGCCGACGCCGGCGACGAAGGGCGCGAAAGTGCGGATGATGGGCACGAAGCGCGTGATGACGATGGTCTTGCCGCCGTGGCGTTCGTAGAATTCATGCGTGCGCTCGAGCGCGCGCCGGTTGAACCAGCGCGAATCTTCCCAGTGGAACACCTTCGGGCCAAGGTAGCGTCCGATCCAGTAATTGGTGGTGTTGCCGAGGATGGCGGCGCCGATGAGCAGGGCGGCGAGCGCATGCACGTTCAAGGCGGCTGCCGCCCACAGCGTGCCCGCCACGAACAGCAGCGAATCCCCGGGCAGGAATGGCGTCACCACCAGGCCGGTTTCGCAGAACACGATCAGGAACAGCAGCAGATAGACCCAGGGGCCATACTGCTGCAGCAGGGTGGCGAGGTGCTTGTCGAGATGGACCGCCAGATCCCAGAAAAACAGCAGCAATTCCAATTCGGTTCCTTTGAGTCTGTAACGAAACGAGGGGATATCTCCCCTCGTGCTCCCCTAAATTGGCCCGTAACAAGCTCTTGTTACGGCCTATTAGTGAAGGCAGCGCGTATTCTAACCCGGCTATAATTCGCCATGCCCTCGATACGCCTGCTTCCGGACACATTGATCAGTCAGATCGCCGCGGGCGAAGTGGTGGAACGGCCGGCGTCGGTGCTGAAAGAGCTCATGGAAAACAGCCTCGACGCGGGCGCCAGCGAAATCAGCGTCAGTCTGGTGCAGGGCGGGGTCAAGCAGCTCAAGGTGACGGACAATGGTGGCGGCATGGAAGCGGAAGATCTGCCGCTGGCATTCGCGCGCCACGCCACCAGCAAGATCGCCAGCCTGGACGAACTCGAGCAGGTGCGTTCGCTCGGCTTTCGCGGCGAAGCGCTGGCCTCGATCGCATCGGTCGCGCGCGTCACGCTGACCAGCCGCAGCGCCGGCGCGCCGCATGCATGGAGCCTCAGCGCCGGCGGCGGCGAGTGCGGCGCGATACAGCCTGCCGCGCATGCGCCGGGCACCAGCGTCGAAGTCAGCGATCTGTATTTCAACACGCCCGCACGGCGCAAGTTCCTGCGCACCGAAGCGACCGAGTTCGGCCATTGCGAGGACGTTTACCGGCGCATCGCGCTGTCGCGGCCTGACGTCGCTTTCAGCCTGAAGCACAACGGGCGGGTGGTGTCGCACCTGCCTGCGGGCGATGTGGCGCGGCGCATCGCGGCGGTGGCGGGCGAGGAATTCGCGGGCGCGGCGCGCGCGCTGGAGGAAAGCGCCTCCGGCCTGCGCCTGTCGGGTTTCGCCGGCTCGCCTGCGTTTTCGCGCAGTTCGCGCGACGCCCAGTACGCCTTCGTCAACGGGCGCTTCGTGCGCGACAAGCTGCTCGCGCATGCGCTGCGCCAGGCCTACCGCGACATGCTGCATGGCGACCGGCATCCGGCCTATGTGCTGTTCCTGGACCTCGACCCGCTCGGCGTCGACGTGAACGTGCACCCGGCCAAGACCGAGGTGCGCTTTCGCGATGCGCGCGCCATCCACCAGTTCGTATTCCACGCCGTGAGCAAGGCGCTCTCGGGCAACGCGGCGCAGACGGCCGCGGTGGCTGTGCGTCCCGTGCCCGCAGCCGAAGGCTTGAATTTCCGGCGTGCGCCCTACCAGTCCAGCCTCGGCGTGGCGCAGCCCGCGGCCGAGTACCAGACCATGTTTGCCGATCGGCTCAGTCCCGCCGCCGCGCCTGCACGCAGCGGTACGCGCGCAGCATTCGAAAGCATACGCGCGGGTGCCGCAACTGCGGCTCCTGCCGAGGGCGACGCGCCCCTGGGCTACGCACTGGCGCAGCTGCACGGCATCTACATCCTGGCGCAGAACCGGCAGGGGCTGGTGCTGGTCGACATGCACGCGGCGCATGAACGTATCCTGTACGAAAAGCTGAAGAGCGCGCTGGATGCGCGCGGCATGAGCATGCAGAAGCTGCTGATTCCGGTGACCTTCAACGCCGACCGGCTGGAGGTGGCGACGGCCGAAGAGCAGGCGGGCGTGCTGCGCGAGCTGGGTTTCGACCTGGCGCCGCTGTCGCCGACGGCGCTCGCCGTGCGCGCGCTGCCGCCGATGCTGGCCGGCGCCGACGCCGCCGGGCTCGCGCGCGCGCTGCTGCGCGATGTGCGCGAATTCGGCGGCAGCCGCGTGCTCACCGAGCATCAGCACGAGTTGCTGTCGACCATGGCCTGCCATGGCGCTGTGCGCGCGCACCGGCCGCTGAGCGTGGCGGAAATGAATGCGCTGCTGCGTGAAATGGAAATCACCGAGCGTTCAGGCCAGTGCAACCACGGCCGGCCGACCTGGTTCCAGATGAGCCTGGCCGATCTGGATAAGCTGTTTATGCGCGGAAAATAGGTATTCGCTGCCGTTTCGAGCTTGATGAAACGGTCGTATGGTTTAGGGGAAGATGAGGGGAGACATCCCCTCGTTTGCAACAAGATCCACCATCAGGGGAGCCGCAATGAAGGTACTGATTCTGGGCGCCGGCGCGGTCGGCGGTTATTTCGGCGGCCGCCTGGTACAGGCGGGCGCCGACGTGACGTTTCTGGTGCGCTCGCAGCGTGCGCAAAAGCTGGCGCGCGCCGGCCTCGTCATCCGGAGCCCGCTCGGCGACGCGCAGATTCCGGTGCGCACGGTGCTGCAGGAGGCGGTGCGGCCGGAATACGACCTGGTGGTGCTGTCGTGCAAAGCCTATGACCTCGAAGATGCGATCACGTCGATCGGCGGCGCGATGGGGCCGGACACGCTGATTCTGCCCTTGCTCAACGGACTGGCGCAGCTGTCGCGGCTGGAGCGGACCTATGGCAATGCGCGCGTGCTCGGCGGCACCTGTTACATTGCGTCGACCATGGACGCCGACGGCGCCATTCGTCACCTGGGCAAGTTCCAGGGCATCACCTGCGGCGTGCGCGCCGGCAACCACGCGCGCGCCGCGGCCCTGCTCGAGGAACTGGCGCAGGCCTACGCGCGCGTTTCCGTGGAGTGCAAAGTCAGCACGGACATCGAGCAGGATATGTGGGAGAAATTCGTGCTGCTTGCGAGCCTCGCCGCAATGACCTGCCTGATGCGCGCCAGCGTGGGGGAGATCCTGGAGGCCGCCGACGGGGAAGCGCTGATGCGCGAAGCCCTCGCGACCTGCATCGCGGCCGCCACGGCCGCGGGCCACGCGCCGCGCGCCGAATCCCTGCAGCGCACCGAAGGCATGCTGTTCGCGCGCGGATCGGCTTTCACCGCGTCTATGCTGCGCGATCTCGAGGCCGGCGGCCGCGTCGAGGCCGATCACATCGTCGGCGACATGCTGCGCCGCGCGCGCGCCGCCGGTGCCGACGCGCGCCTGCTCGCGGCGGCCTATTGTCATTTGCAGGCCTATGAGGCGCGGCGCCAGCGCGGCAGCGTGGCCTAGGACGGGCGCGCGTCGCTGCGTCGCTCCGTCAGCATGAGCCGCTCCGCGCGCGCGCGACTGCCCCCGGCAATCCTGTTGATGGGGCCCACGGCCAGCGGCAAGTCCGCGCTGGCGCTGGAAATCGCGCGGCGGGTCCCGGTCGAAATCATCAGCGTCGATTCGGCGCAGGTGTATCGCGGCATGGATGTCGGGACGGCCAAACCGACGCGCGCCGAGCGCGCCGCCGTGCCGCACCACCTGATCGACGTCATCGATCCCGATCAGGCTTATTCGGCGGCGCAGTTTCGCGCCGATGCGCTGCGCCTGATGAATGAAATTGCCGGCCGCGGGCACGTGCCTTTGCTGGCCGGCGGCACCATGCTTTACTTCAAGGCGCTGCGCGAAGGCCTGTCGGCGCTGCCGCAGGCCGACGCGGCGGTGCGCGCTGCGCTCGAAGCCGAGGCGCGGGAGCGCGGCTGGCCGGCCATGCATGCGGAACTCGCGCGCATCGACCCGCCGGCGGCTGCGCGCATCAAGCCCGGCGATGCGCAGCGCATCCAGCGCGCGCTCGAAGTCTACCGCGTCAGTGGCGAGCCGCTGTCGGCTTTGCAGGGCGCGCGCGCGGCCGCAGCGGCCGGATTCAGCTTCGTGCAGCTTGCCCTGGTCCCGGCGGAGCGCGCGCTGCTGCACCGCAAGATCGAAGCGCGCTTCGAAGCCATGCTGGCGGCAGGCCTGGTGGAGGAACTCGTCGGCTTGCGCGCGCGCTACGCGCTGCATGCGGGCTTGCCCTCGATGCGCTGCGTCGGCTATCGCCAGGCCTGGGAGCACCTCGACGGCGCCTATGACCGCGCCGCGCTGCGCGATCGCGGCGTATATGCGACGCGCCAACTGGCCAAGCGCCAGCTCACCTGGCTGCGCGCGATGCCCGAACCCAGGGTGTTCGACTGCTTCGCGCCCGGTCTGGCGGCGCAGGCGCTCGGCTATCTCGAGCGCGAGCTATAGGCCACGCGGAGTTCCATGTCAGCGCGCGGCGCTTGTGCCGCCGGACGCGCTTCAGTAGCCGAGGGCGAGCCCGGTGTTGCGGCGCGGATCGTTGGCGCCGTAGTAGCGATCGTTTCCGACGGGTTTGCCGCCGAGAGCGGGCGCTCCCACGAGGATGGCCGCAACATGGTTCGCCGGCTGCGGCGCCCCGAACTTGTGGCCCATGCCTTCCAGGAGCTTTCGCGTATCGGGGCTCAGCGCGAAGCGCTCCACGTTCGTCGTCTCGGGCAGCCACTGCTGATGAAAGCGCGGCGCGTCCACCGCCTCCTGCAGGTCCATGCCGTAGTCAACGAGGTTGATGATGGTATGCACAACTGCGGTGATGATGCGGCTGCCCCCCGGCGTGCCCAGCACCAGCACCGGCTTGCCGTCCTTGAGCATGATCGTCGGGCTCATGGAGCTGAGCGGGCGCTTGCCCGGTGCGATTGCATTGGCTTCACCCTGCACCAGACCGAAGACATTGGGGACTCCCAGCTTGGAAGTGAAGTCGTCCATCTCGTTATTGAGAACCACGCCCGTGCCCGCGGCCGTCACGCGCGCGCCGAACCATTCGTTCAGCGTATAGGTGACGGATACGGCGTTCCCGTCTTTGTCCATGATCGAGTAATGGGTCGTGCTGGTTCCCTCGTGCGGGGGCACGCCGGGTTTGAGTTCTTTGGACACGCCTGCTTTTGCAGGGTCGATCGCGGCGCGGATCCGCTCCGCGTAGCCCTTGTCGAGGAGGCGCTCAAGCGGGTTTTTAACGAAGTCGGGATCGCCGAGGTAGCTGTTGCGGTCCAGATAGGCGTGCCGCATCGCCTCGATCTGGTAATGCACCGACTGCGCCGAGCGGAAACCGAGTTCCTTCAGCGGGTAGCCTTCCAGAATATTGAGGATTTCGCATACGATCACGCCGCCGGAACTGGGGGGCGGCGCGGAGACGACTCTGTAGCCGCGGTAGTCGCATTCCACCGGCGCCATTTCGCGCGTCGCGTACTGGTCGAGATCCGCCTGCGTGAGGATGCCCTTTTGCGCGGCGCTGGAGGCTGCGATCGCCGCCCCCACCTTGCCTTTGTAGAAGCCATCCGTCCCCTTGCGCGCGATGAGGCGCAGCGTCTTCGCGAGGTCCTTCTGCACCAGCTTGTCGCCGACCGCCGGCATTTCGCCTTTCGGCAGAAAGATGGCGGCCGAAGGCGCATCCTTCAGCAGGTCTTTCGCGGCGACGCGCAGCATGTCCAGGTCGCCCTGTTCGAGCGCGAAGCCCCGCTCTGCGTAGCGTATGGCCGGCGCGATGAGGCGGGCGCGCGTCATGGTGCCGTATTTTTCTCGCGCAAGTTCGAGACCGGACACCGTGCCCGGAACGCCCACGGCGAGATAGCCGCGGGTACTCAAGCCCTTGATGACGTTGCCGCTTGCGTCCAGGTACATGTCGGCCTTCGCGGCAAGCGGTGCCTTCTCGCGAAAATCGAGGAAGGTTTTCCGGCCGTCCGCGAACTGGATGGTCATGAAGCCGCCGCCGCCCAGGTTGCCTGCGGCCGGATAGACTACGGCCAGCGCATAGCCCACGGCGACGGCCGCATCGACCGCGTTGCCCCCCTGCTTGAGGATGTCGACGCCCACATGTGTGGCGAGGTGCTGGGCGGTAACCACCATGCCGTTTTCGGCCGCAACGGGTGCGACCGATGCGGCCCGCACCGGCAGCGATACCGCGAAAACAAAACTCAGCACCATATTCCGGATCAGCGTGCGTGTCTTGGCCATGGCGGTCCTCTGGGGAATCTGCATCAGGGATGGGACATAGGGTCTGGATTTTGGTCTTCGTACTGCCGGCATTTGCACCGTGTCGAAGACATGGGCATTGTAGGGTCGCGCGGATACCGGCACAAGCAGCGCCCTGGCGCTCGAAACATCATTGCTGCCGAACTGCCGCGCCCAATAAAAAGGGCAGCCGAGTGGCTGCCCTTTTTTGGCGCAGATTGTTCCTGCGTTTACAGCAAAGGCACCACCAGCAGGGCCACGATGTTGATGATTTTGATCAGCGGGTTGACCGCGGGGCCGGCGGTATCCTTGTACGGGTCGCCCACGGTGTCGCCGGTCACGGCCGCCTTGTGCGTATCCGAGCCTTTGCCGCCGAAGTTGCCGTCCTCGATGTATTTCTTGGCATTGTCCCAGGCGCCGCCGCCGGTGGTCATGGAAATCGCCACGAACAGGCCGGTGACGATGGAGCCCATGAGCACGCCGCCCAGAGCCTGCGGACCGAGCACCAGGCCGACGATGATCGGGACCAGCACCGGCAAGAGCGAAGGCACCATCATTTCCTTGATTGCCGCGACGGTCAGCATGCCGACGGCCTTGGAATAGTCCGGCTTCGCGGTTCCTTCCATGATGCCGGCAATTTCCTTGAACTGACGTCGCACTTCCACCACCACCGAACCGGCGGCGCGGCCGACTGCTTCCATCGCCATAGCGCCGAACAGGTAGGGGACCAGGCCGCCGATGAACAGGCCGATGATCACCATGTGGTTGGACAGGTCGAAGCTCACGACCTTGCCCGAGTGCTCCAGTGCATGCGTGTAGTCGGCGAACAGCACCAGCGCCGCGAGCCCGGCTGAGCCGATGGCGTAGCCCTTGGTCACCGCCTTGGTGGTGTTGCCCACGGCGTCGAGCGGATCGGTGATGGCGCGCACCGAATCCGGCAGGTGGCTCATTTCGGCGATGCCGCCGGCGTTGTCGGTGATCGGGCCGTAAGCGTCCAGGGCGACGATGATGCCGGTCATGGACAGCATCGAGGTCGCGGCAATGGCGATGCCGTAGAGGCCGGCCCAGTGGTAGGCAAGGTAGATCGAAGCGCATACCGCCAGCACCGGCAGCGCGGTGGCGCGCATCGAAACGCCCAGGCCCGCGATGATGTTGGTGCCGTGGCCGGTGGTCGAGGCCTGCGCGATGTGGCGTACCGGGGAGTATTCGGTCGCGGTGTAATACTCGGTGATGATCACCATCAGCGCGGTCAGCACCAGGCCGATTACCGCAGCGCCGTACAGGTGCATGACGCTGATGGTCTTCGCCACGCCGCCGATGTCGAAGGTCGCGTTCTTGACGATGTCGCCCATCATCCATTCGGTCAGCGGGTAGAACGCAATCAGCGCAAGCACGCCTGCAACGATGAGGCCGCGGTACAGCGCGTTCATGATCTTCTTGCCCGGGGTGGCCTTGACGAACATGCAGCCGATGACCGAGGCGATGATGGAGAAGCCGCCGAGCACGAGCGGGTAAATTACCGCGTTGTGGGAAGTGGTCTTGATGGTCAGCGCGCCCAGCAGCATGGTCGCGATGATGGTGACGGCGTAGGTCTCGAACAGGTCGGCCGCCATGCCGGCGCAGTCGCCGACGTTGTCGCCGACGTTGTCCGCGATGACTGCAGGGTTGCGCGGGTCGTCCTCGGGGATGCCGGCTTCGACTTTGCCCACCAGGTCGGCACCGACGTCGGCGCCCTTGGTGAATATGCCGCCGCCCAGCCGCGCGAAAATGGATATGAGCGAGCCGCCGAATCCGAGGCCGATCAGCGGCTTGATCACTTCGCTCAGCGCCTGGCCGTTGCCGGCGGCATTCGCGGTAAGCAGGGCGTAATAACCAGTCACGCCCAGCAATCCCAGACCGACCACCAGCAGGCCGGTGATTGCGCCGCCGCGGAACGCGACGGTAAGCGCCTCGTTGAGGCCGGTGCGCGCCGCTTCGGCGGTGCGCACGTTGGCGCGCACCGACACGTTCATGCCGATGAATCCGGTGGCACCGGACAGCACTGCGCCGAGCACGAAGCCGGTCGCGGTGGCAGCGCCGAGGAAGATCCCGATCAGTATCGCCAGGATCACGCCGACCACGGCGATGGCGGTGTATTGCTTGTTCAGGTAGGCCGACGCGCCCTCCTGAATCGCGGCTGCGATTTCGCGCATGCGCTCGTTGCCCGCAGGCTGCGCCAGTATCCACTTGATCGACCAGCCGCCGTAGAGCAGCGCGAATACGCCGCACGCCAGTGCAAACCAGAGTCCTGCATTCATAGAAGCCTCTCCCCGAGAAAAATCGGCCGCGAAAGCCGAACCGTCAGTTTTTTGAAAACTCCGAATTGTAACAGGCCGCACCGGTTGAGGACTAGGGCGGCCAGGGGGCGAATTTTGGCTTCAGCGGGGCGTTTTTCCCGCATTTTCCAGGTTTCTTTTCCGTGCGCGGCCAGGCCAGGCGGGAAAATCGGAAGCGCGGCGGAACCGGCGGATGCAGGGGCGAATATAATGGACCCTTGCCGGCGGACGCCGGCAGGGCCTGCGCTTCTTGCGTGCGATTTCAAGCAAGAGGGCGGGGAAAACAAACGGCGTCCCCGATCATCGACAGACTTTACGAAAACAAGGGGGCCGCCAGATCATGCCGTACGGGAAGGTGTTAGTCGCTCAGGGAGGCGGGCCGACCGCCGTCATCAACCAGTCGCTGGCGGGCGTCGTTCTGGAAGCGCGCAAGTTCCGCAATGTCGAACTGGTGTACGGCGCGTATCACGGCGTGTCCGGCATCGTCAACGAGGAGTTTCTCGACCTGACCCAGGAAACCAGCCACAACATCGAGATGGTCGCCGACACGCCCTCGTCCGCGCTCGGTTCCACGCGCGACAAGCCCGACCTGCGCTACTGCCAGGAGATCTTCAAGGTCCTGAAAGCGCACGGCGTCGGTTACTTCTTCTACATCGGCGGCAACGATTCGTCCGACACCGTGCGCATCGTCAGCGAAGAAGCCGCGCGCGCGGCCTATCCGCTGCGCTGCATCCACATTCCCAAGACCATAGACAACGATCTGGTCGGCAACGACCACACGCCGGGCTTTCCGTCGGCGTCGCGCTTCGTCGTGCAGGCCTTCATGGGCGCCAATCTGGACAACGCGGCGCTGCCGGGCGTCTACCTCGCGGTAGTGATGGGCAGGCACGCCGGCTTCCTTACGGCGGCGTCGGCGCTGGGTAAGAAATTTCCGGACGACGGCCCGCACCTGATCTACATTCCCGAGCGCACTTTCAGCCTGGACAAGTTCCTCGGAGAGGTAAAAGCCACCTATGAAAAGCACGGGCGCTGCGTTATCGCCGCTTCCGAAGGCATACACGACAGCCAGGGCAATCCCATCATCACGCAGCTGACCAAGCAGGTGGAGCGCGACGCGCATGGCAATGTGCAGCTCTCCGGCACCGGCGCGCTGGCCGACCTGCTGTGCGACGAGATCAAGCGCAACCTGGGCATCAAGCGCGTGCGTGGCGATACCTTCGGCTACGTGCAGCGATCGTTCATGGGCTGCGTCTCCGACGTCGATCAGCGCGAGGCGCGCGAGGTCGGCGAAAAAGCGGTGCAATACGCGATGTGGGGCAACTGCGACGGCTCGGTGGCGATCAAGCGCACCGGCTTCTACTCGGTCGACTACCAGCTGGTCCCGCTCGAATCCGTGGCGGGCAAGACACGTGTAATGGAGGACGAGTTCATCGCGGCCAGCGGCACGGATGTCACCGACGCTTACCGTCTCTATCTGCGCCCGCTGCTGGGTTCGGGCATGCCTGACGCCTATCGCCTGCGGCTGAACCGCGTCGACAAGATCCTCAGTTCCGGAAAATAGGGGCTTATTTCAAAATGAGAGGATAACTCCCCTCGTACTCCCCTATGAGGGGATAACCCCCCTCGTACTCCCCTAAATCGGGGGCCATTTCGTCAATTCTGAAATGGCCCCTGAGCTTCCGCCAGCTGCCGGCGGCGCTCAATCGCCGAAGCAGATCCCCATGTCCCTGCCGGTCTGGAGCGTGTCGCAGTCCAGCGGGACGCCCTTCATCCGGCCGGCCACGTCCTCCAACGCGACGTAGTTCACGTTGGGGAAGGCGAGGGCGACCATCACGCCCGACTTGCCTTCATCCAGTGCCCTGACCGCCGCGGTGCCGAAGCGCATCGCCGCGAGGCGGTCGAACGAGGTGGGGCTGCCGCCGCGCAGCAGATGGCCGAGCACCACGCAGCGGGCGTCTTTCCCGGTTTGCTGCTGCAGCGCTTTCGTGATCCTCTCGCCGATTCCGCCCAGCCTTTCGGCGTGGCCGATTTCGGCCGGTTCGAGCACCGCCCGCGTGCCATGCGCGGGCTCGGCGCCTTCGGCCACCATGACGATCGAGTACATCCGGCCAAAGCTGTCGCGCTCGCGAATTTTCGCGGCGACGTGTTCGATTTCGAACGGGATTTCCGGAATGAGGATGGCGTGCGCGCCGCCGGCGATGCCTGCATGCAGCGCGATCCAGCCGGCATAGCGGCCCATGACTTCCACCACCATGACGCGCTGATGGCTTTCCGCGGTGCTGTGCAGGCGGTCCAGGCATTCGGTCGCGAACGCCACCGCCGAGTCGAAACCGAAGGTGGTGAAGGTCTTGTCCAGGTCGTTGTCGATGGTCTTGGGCACGCCCACCACGCGCAGCCCTTTCCGGTGCAGCGCGTTGGCGATGGTGAGCGATCCATCACCCCCTATCGACACCAGCGCATCGAGTTCCTTGCGCGCGAAGAAATCCAGGATTTCCTCCGAGCGATCCACCTCCCTGGTCGTCCCGTCGCGCATTTTCATCGGGAACTGCAAGGGATTGCCCTTGTTGGTGGTGCCCAGCATGGTGCCGCCAAGATGGCCGATGCCGCGGACCTTGTTGCGGTCCAGGCGGTAGACGCCGCCTTCGGGGTAGCGCTCCGGAAACAGGATGCCATTGAACCCGTCGTGTATGCCGTAGCATTCCCAGCCGCGATTGAGGGCGGAGATGACTACCGAACGAATGACGGCATTGAGCCCGGGCGCGTCCCCGCCACCGGTGCAGACCGCGATGCGTCGGATGTGGGTGGACATTAGCGCGCTCCTTGGCGTGTGTAAGCAAACCGTGGCAACCACGCGGGCAGCCGGAAGGCCCGTGCCTGCCGCATTTAGTTCGGCTTGGCGTCGCGCTCGAGCGCGGCGAATACGCGGTCGCGGATCTGCTCCACCGCGCCGGTGCCCGATACCTTCAGGTGTTTGGGCGCCTGCGCGTCGCCCGTTGCCTGCCATTTCGAATAATATTCGATCAGCGGCTGGGTCTGCGCATGATAGACGCGCAGCCGCTCCTTCACGGTCTCCGGCCGGTCGTCCTGGCGCAGGATCAGGGCTTCGCCGGTAAGGTCGTCCTTGTCGGCAAACTTGGGCGGATTGAACTTGACGTGATAGGTGCGTCCTGAGGCCGGATGTACGCGCCTGCCGCTCATGCGCAGGATGATCTCCTCGTCCGGCACCGCGATCTCGATCACATAGTCGATCTGCAGTCCGGCCTTCTTCATCGCCTCGGCCTGCGCGAGCGTGCGCGGGAAGCCGTCGAACAGAAATCCTCCGGCGCAATCGGGCGCGGCGATGCGGTGCTTCACCAGGTCCAGGATGACGCTGTCCGAGACCAGTTGTCCGGCGTCCATCAGTGTCTTTGCCTTGCGGCCCAGTTCCGTGCCTTCCTTGATCGCCGCGCGCAGCATGTCACCGGTGGATATCTGCGGTATGCCGTATTTCCTAATGATGAAACTCGCCTGCGTGCCCTTGCCGGCTCCGGGCGGTCCCAACAGTATGAATCGCATTCTAGGCTCCCAATTTCCTCGGTGATTTCGATTCGAACCGCCGGTTCAGGGCAGGGCTGGCCGCAACAGCCAGGCTGCGGCGCACGCGCTCCAGGTCGTCGGACGTATCCACGCCCGCTTCCGGCGCATGCGCCGTAATGGCTACGGCAATGCGATGGCCATGCCATAGCGCGCGCAACTGCTCCAGCGCCTCGAATTGCTCGACCGCCGCGGGTTCCAGCCGGCCGTACAAACGCAGGAAACGGGCGCGATACGCGTAAATGCCAATATGGCGGTAGCTTGGCAGCCCCTCAGGCAGCGCGCCTTGATTTAGCGCAAAACTATCCCGCGGATAGGGAATGGGGGCGCGGCTGAAATAAAGCGCCTCGCCGGCGCGGTCGAGCACCACTTTGACCACATTGGGATTGAGTAGAGACTCGATGTCGGTGATCGGATGGCAGGCCGTGGCGATGCTCGCCTCGCGGTGCGATGCCAGGGAGCGCGCCACCGCGCCTATCAGTTCGGGCGCGATCAGCGGTTCGTCGCCCTGCACATTGACGACGATTTCCTCTTCGGCGAGGCCGAGCTGCTCCACCACTTCGGCAATGCGGTCAGTGCCGGTAGGATGATCGCTGCGCGTCATCAGCGCCTGGTGTCCATGCGCGCGCACCGCGTCGAATACCAGCTGGTGGTCGGTCGCGATCCATACGCCCTTGGCGCCGCTTTCGCGGGCACGTTCGGCCACGTGCACCACCATGGGCTTGCCGGCGATATCGGCCAGCGGTTTGGCGTGCAGACGGCTGGACGCATAGCGCGCGGGGATCACCACCAGGAACGCGCCGGATTGGCTCATGATTGGAAGGCGGGGAAAGAAACAAGGCCTATAAAGCTATCATTTTAGCTGATTGACGCAATCGGGGGTTGAATTGCATGCTATGTGCTCCACGCCCGATAGGCAAGCGGGCGAGGCGCGACAGGCTTATAATTGTCATTGCTTCCATCATCTTGGCCTAGCTTGGCTGGGCCGCCAACCTGGTAACCAGTGGATATAACCGTCAAGTCATTCAGCGTCAATGCCGCTTTGCCCTCGCGCCTAATGTTGCAGGGTTTATGACCGCGCCCGTCACCTCTTTTTCCGATCTGGGTCTGCTGCCGCAACTTCTGCAGGCAGTCACCGAAAAGGGCTATACCGAGCCATCCCCGATACAGGCACAGGCGATTCCCGTGATCCTGCAGGGGCTGGACGTCATGGGCGGCGCCCAGACCGGCACCGGCAAGACCGCCGGTTTCACCCTGCCGCTGCTGCAGCGTCTGGCGCGGCACGCCAATACCAGCGCCTCGCCCGCGCGCCATCCGGTGCGCGCCCTGATCCTGACGCCTACGCGCGAGCTCGCGGCACAGGTTGCAGAGAGCGTGCGCGACTACGGCAAGCATCTGGGGCTGCGGCCGGGCGTGGTATTCGGCGGCGTCGACATCAGTCCGCAGATTCAGCTGCTGCGCGCCGGCGTCGAAGTGCTGGTGGCGACCCCGGGCCGGCTGCTCGACCATGTGCAACAGAAGACCGTGATGCTGGGCCAGGTCGAGATCCTGGTGCTGGACGAGGCCGATCGCATGCTCGACATGGGCTTCATGCCCGACATCCGGCGCATTCTCGCGCTGTTGCCGGCGAAGCGGCAGAACCTGCTGTTCTCGGCGACCTTCTCCGAAGAGATCAAACGGCTCGCCGACACCATGCTGCATCAGCCCGTGCTGATCGAGGTTGCACGCCCCAACGCCATGACCGAACTCGTGAGCCACGAAGTGCATCCGGTAAAGCGCGAACGCAAGCGCGACCTGCTCGCGCACCTGGTGCGCACGCAGAAGCTGTCGCAGGTGCTGGTGTTCGGCGGCACGCGCCTGGGCGTCAACCGCCTTGCCTATCAGCTGCAGAAAGACGGCATCCATGCCGCCGCCATCCATGGCGACAAGTCGCAGGTGGAGCGCATACAGGCGCTGGCGGATTTCAAGTCCGGCAAGACGCCGGTGCTGGTCGCGACCGATGTCGCCGCGCGCGGCCTCGATATTCAGGAGTTGCCCGCGGTGATCAACTTCGAACTGCCCGGGGCACCCGAAGACTACGTGCACCGCATCGGCCGCACCGGCCGCGCCGGCGCCACCGGCCGCGCCATTTCCCTGGTGTGCTCCGACGAGCACGAAAAGCTGGCGGCGATCGAGAAATTCATCAAGCAGCGCATTCCGCAAACCATCGTGCCGGGTTTCGAGCCCGACGCCTCCGGCGTGTCCGCGCTGATGCACACCGAGCGCGAGCGGCCCGAGCGCCGCCCCGAGCGCGGCAGCAGCCTGACCCGCGGCGGACGCGTGCATGCGCCGAAAGCGCCGGCGAAGCCGGTGGATTCGATTTTTTCGGCGCCTTATGTTCCAAGCGCCGAGGTCGAGACAAAGCCGGAACCGAACCGGTCAGCCGCGCAGAAGCCGGGTCGCCAAGTGGCGGCGTTGCTGGGCGGCCTGCGCAAGTCCGGCTGAGGAAACTTTCCACGACCGCATCCGCGGAGCGCGAACATGGCGTTCTTGACTGAAGATGCTGTAGCCGCGCTGGGTTTCGCACACATCGGGCGCGATGTCAGGATCAGCGACAAGGCGAGCATCTACCGCGCCGAACGCATATCCATTGCGGACCATGCGCGCATCGACGATTTCTGCATTCTCTCGGCAGGACAGGGAGGCATCGCCGTTGGGCGCTATGTACATATCGCCTGCTATTGTTCCCTGATCGGTGATGCGCGGATTGAGTTCGAAGATTTCAGCGGGCTTTCCTCGCGCGTCGCCGTGTACTCGAGCAGCGATGATTTCTCCGGTGGTGCTTTGGCGCATCCAACGGTACCTGAAGATCTGCGCCGGGTTTCCAGCGCGCCGGTGGTCCTGAGGCGGCACGCGCTTGTCGGAGCTGGCAGCGTCATTTTGCCGGGCGTCACCCTGGGTGAAGGGAGCTCGGTAGGAGCGTTGAGCCTGGTTCGCAATGATCTCGACGCGTTCTGGGTCTATGCCGGCATCCCGGCGCGAAAGCTCAGGCGGCGAAAGACCGACTTGTTGGCGCTTGAGGCCGAAGCCCTGCGGCGCGAGGGCGCCAATACGCGCTAAGGCTTCGTTGCGCGGACCGCCGGCGGCATCGAGTGTTGCGCAATGCTGAGCGCGCCTAGAAGCTGTGCTCGGGTTCCGGAAACGAGCCGTCCTTCACCGCGCGCACATAATTTTCCACCGCCTGCTGTATGCTCGCTGCGCCGTCCATGAAGTTGCGCACGAACTTTGCCTTCCTGCCGGGAAAAATGCCCAACAGGTCATACAGCACCAGCACCTGTCCGGAGCAGTCGCGGCCGGCGCCTATGCCTATGGTCGGGATCGACAGGCTGGCCGTCACTTCGGCAGCGAGCTTGGCGGGGATGGCTTCGAGCACGATCATGCCGGCGCCGGCGCGCTCCAGCGCGAGCGCGTCGGCGATCAGCTGCTTCGCCGTGTCCGTGGTCTTGCCCTGCACGCGGAATCCGCCGAGCTGATGCACCGACTGCGGCGTGAGGCCGAGATGGCCGCACACCGGCACGCCGCGTTTCACCAGAAATTCGGTGGTCTGCGCGAACGTCGCTCCGCCTTCCAGCTTGACCATGTGCGCGCCGGCGGCCATCAGCCGTGCGGCGTTGCGAAACGCCTGCTCCGCGTTCTCCTGATAGCTGCCGAAGGACATGTCGCCGATAAGAAATGCGCGCTTGGCGCCGCGTGCGACGCAGGCCACGTGGTAGGCCATGTCGGTCAGGCTGACCGCCAGCGTGGTGTCGCGTCCCTGCAGCACGTTTCCGAGGGAATCCCCGACGAGGATGCTTTCGACCCCGGCATTCTCCAGCAGCGCGGCAAAGCTCGCATCGTAGCCTGTGAGCATGGCGATCTTGCTGCCCTCGCGGCGTTGCTTTTGAAGATCGCTCAGGGTGATGGGCTTGTCGCTCATGGTGGCCGTCCGGATATATGGCGATGGATTGCTGATTATAAGACGAGGCGCGGATTTTGCCTGCGCGATTGCACTATCTCAGCGCCCCGCGCGCGCCTGCTTTAAAATAGGCGTTCGAGGCAAAGCCCCCAGCAAGGCGGTGACGATACGACCTGCCTGTTGCCGGTTCCAAGGGTTTGCAACAAAACGAGCGGGACGTCCCCTCGTGCTCCCCCATATCAGCCATAACCAAATGACTTTTGCTACGGCTTCCAAGGACACAGCATGAATCTGGACCGAGTCAGCTCAGGCCGCGACGTTCCCAACGACGTCAACGTGATCATCGAAATCCCGATGAACGCGGATCCGATCAAGTATGAGGTGGACAAGTCGACCGGGGCAGTTTTCGTCGACCGCTTCATGTCGACGGCGATGCATTATCCGTGCAACTACGGCTACATTCCGCACACCATTTCGGATGACGGCGATCCGGTGGACGTGCTGGTGCTGAGCCCGGTCCCGGTGATCACCGGCGTGGTGGTGCGCTGCCGGCCCATAGGCATGCTCAAGATGGAGGATGAGGCCGGCGGGGACGCCAAGCTGCTCGCGGTGCCCGTGGACAAACTCTCCAGCCTGTACCGCTCGATCAAGTCGCCGCGCGACCTGCCCGAGCTGACCACCGCCCAGATCTCGCATTTCTTCCAGCACTACAAGGATCTCGAGCCCGGAAAATGGGTGAAGATCGACGGCTGGGTCGGTGCGGAAGAAGCGAAGAAGGAAATTCTTGCCGGCGTGGAGCGCTTCCGCAAGGCGAAGAAGAAGCCGAAGTTCTAGAGTTCATTTCGATATGAGGGGATACGCCCCGAAGGAAGTCCCCTTGGGGGATCTCCCCTCATACTCCCCTATGTTGGGCGTTGCAAAATTCCATTTTGCAACGGGTTGTTAGCCTACTCCGCCGCTCCTGTAGGGCGAGTGCTCGTTCAATTCGTCCACATAGTGCTCTATGCCGCGGTGCTCGCGCTCGAGGAAGCGCTCCACCGCATCGGAAAACTCGGGGTGCGCCAGCGAGTGCGCCGACAGCGTTTTCTCCGGCAGGAAACCGCGCGCGAGTTTGTGTTCGCCCTGCGCGCCGCCTTCGAATACCGTGATTCCCTCCGCGATGCAGAATTCCAGCGCCTGGTAATAGCAGGTTTCGAAATGCAGGCAGGGCAGGTACTGCAGCGCGCCCCAGTAGCGCCCGTACAGCGTTTCGGCAGAGTACAGATTGAGCGCGCTGGCTATGGGCTTGCCCTCGAGTTCGGCCACGATCAGCAGCGCATGCTGCGGCATGGTCTGCCCCAAGCGCTGAAAGAATGCCAGGTTGAGGTAGGGCGTCGAATGGTGTTCGCGGTAGGTGCGCCGGTAGCAGCGCGCGAAGAACGCCCAGTCCTCGTCCTTGATTTCGTCCCCGCGCAGGCGCCGGAAACCCACGCCCGCATCGCGCACCTTGCGCCGCTCCTGGCGGATCTTCTTGCGCTTGTCGTGCGACATCTGCGCCAGGAATTCGTCGAAATTCGCATAGCCCGGATTGCGCCAGTGGAATTGCACGCCGGCGCGCAGCATCATCCCCTCCGATCGCATCAGCCCGGCCTCCGCGGGCTGCGGGAACAGCACGTGCAGCGACGAAGCACCGGCATCGCGCGCGAGCGCAAGCGCCGCGCGCAGCAGCAGCACGCGATCGGCATCGTTCCCGGCGAGCAGGCGCGGCCCAGACACTGGCGAGAACGGAATCGCCGCCAGCAGCTTCGGGTAGTACGCGAGCCCATGGCGCTGGTAGGCGTCGGCCCAGGCCCAGTCGAACACATATTCGCCGTAGGAGTGCGACTTGAGATAAAGCGGCATTGCCGCTCGCAGCCGCGGCGATGCGGATGGGTCCACAGCACCGTGTGCGCCGCGCTCCCACAGTGTCAGGAACTGCGGCAGCCAGCCGCTGTCGGCGCTGGCGCAGCCGGTGCTGTGCAGTGCGTGGAAGAATTCATGCGACACCAGCGGATGATCCTGCGCGAGCCGGTTCCAGTCCGCGGCGTCAACGCCGGAGAGGTCGTCGAGCACGCGCAACTGCGGTTCCGACTGCGGACAGGATCCTGAAAACTGGGCTAACAAGGGCGCGCGCACCTGCTCATCGGTTTCGCGCGAGCGGTCCCGCGCGTCTATGCTACAAGCGGATTATTGGCGATGGGTTGGCGCGCCGCAAGCGCTATAATTCGCCGATGGGCAATACGGTCAGAATCGCGGTCGCGCAGATCAACTGCATCCTCGGCGATCTGGCGGGCAACGCCGCCAAGATTCTCGATTGCGCGGCGCGCGCCAGGGCCGAGGGCGCCGCGGTTCTGCTGACGCCGGAACTTTCGCTGTGCGGCTACCCGCCCGAGGATCTGCTGCTGCGCGACGGGTTCTTCCGCGACTGCGCCACCGCACTGGCGCAGCTTGCCGCCGCAGTGCAGGGAATCAAGGTGGTTGTCGGTCACCCCCAGCTCGCGGATGGCAAGCGCTATAACGCCGCCTCGCTGTTGCAGGAGGGGCGCATCGCCGCGACCTATCGCAAGCGCAATCTGCCCAATTACACGGTGTTCGACGAGGAGCGCTATTTCGAGCCCGGGGGCGAGCCGGTGGTGTTCGAGGCGTCGGGCCTGCGCCTGGGGATCAACATCTGCGAGGACCTCTGGGGCGAGCAGGGGCCGGTGGAAGCAGGCGCCAGCGCGGCCGGACAGGCGCACCTGGTATGGCGCGCGGACGCGCCGCGCCTCGCGCGCGCTGCCGGCGCGCAGGTGCTGCTGGTGCTCAATGCCTCGCCCTACCATACGCGCCAGCATGCGTCACGTCTTGCCGTGGCGCGCAACCGCACGGCGGAGAACGGGCTGGCGATCATCTATGCGAACCTCGTCGGCGGCCAGGACGAACTGGTGTTCGACGGCGCATCGTTTGCGCTCGATGCGCGCGGGGAAGCCACCCATCAGCTGCCTTATTTCGAAGAGGCGCTGGACTGCGTCGACATCGTCGACGGCGTGCCCCAGCCGGGCAGGCGCGCGCCCGATCTGCCGCTGGAGGCGTCGGTCTATCGCGCACTGTGCCTGGGCGTGCGCGACTATCTGGGCAAGAACGGCTTTCCCGGCGCGATCCTGGGGCTGTCGGGCGGAATCGACTCTGCGCTGACGCTGGCGATCGCCTGCGACGCGCTCGGCGCGGACAGGGTGCGCGCGGTGATGATGCCCTCGCAGTACACCGCAGACATCAGCTGGATCGACTCGCGCGACATGGTCAAGCGACTGGGGGTACGCTACGACGAAATCGCGATCAAGCCGATGTTCGACGCGTTTCTCGCGGCGCTCGCGGGCGAATTCCGGGAATTGCCCGTGGATGCGACTGAGGAAAACCTGCAGGCGCGCATACGCGGCACGCTGCTCATGGCATTGTCCAACAAATTCGGCTCCATCGTGCTCACCACGGGCAACAAGTCGGAAATGGCGGTGGGGTATTCCACGCTGTACGGCGACATGGCGGGCGGCTTTGCGGCGATCAAGGATGTGGCCAAGACGCTCGTCTATCGCCTTGCCGAATACCGCAATAGCCTGGGCGAAGTGATTCCACGGCGCATCATCGAGCGAGCGCCTTCGGCCGAGCTGCGACCGGATCAGACCGACCAGGACAGCTTGCCGTCCTATGCGGTGCTCGACGCGATCATGTCCGGCTATATGGAGCACAACCTGAGCGCGGCGGAAATCGTGGCGGGCGGCCAGCGCGTGGAAGACGTGGAGCGCGTGGTCGGCTTGATCAAGCGCAACGAATACAAGCGCCGCCAGGCGCCGGTCGGCATACGCATCACGCAGCGTGGTTTCGGCAAGGATTGGCGCTACCCGATCACATCGCGCTACCGCGAGAAATTCAGCTAGCGCGGCGATCGCCTGCGTGCGCGGACGTGTTCGCTCTGTCCGCGCTTTTTGTTGCTATACTTGCCGCAAAGCGACACAGGGAGAGTCCGCCATGAAAAAAATCGATGCTGTGGTAAAGCCGTTCAAGCTCGACGAGGTGCGTGAAGCACTGTCGGAAATCGGGGTGAGCGGGCTGACGGTGACCGAGGTCAAGGGCTTCGGCCGCCAGAAGGGCCATACCGAACTCTACCGCGGCGCTGAGTACGTGGTGGATTTCCTGCCCAAGGTGAAGATCGAAATCGTGGTGGCCGACAACATGGTGGAGCAGGCGCTCGAGGCGATCATCAAGGCTGCGCGTACGGGCAAGATCGGCGACGGCAAGATTTTCGTGACCTCGGTCGAGCAGGTGGTGCGCATCCGCACCGGCGAGACCAACGAATCGGCGATTTAGCGCCTGTAGCAAAACGACGGGGGAACCGCCCCCGGGGTCCAATTGGCCGGGCGTTGCAAAATTCACTTTGCAACGGGTGCCTAAACGCTCAAGCGGCCAGGAGCACCAGCAGCGCGCCGCTGCCGCCGTCGACCGGGCGCGCCTGGCAGTAGGCCAGAACCTCCTCGCGCCGCGCGAGCCAGATCTTCACCTTGTTCTTTAGCACGGGCTCGCGGTTTTTCGAGCCCAGACCCTTGCCGTGGATCACGCGCACGCAGCGCACGCCGCGCCGCGTGCAGGCGGCGAGAAAAGCGGCCAGCGCATCGCGCGCCTGATGGCGATCCATTCCGTGTAGATCGAGCTGATCCTGGATCGTCCAGGTGCCGCTGCGCAGCTTGCGCAGCACTTGCCGCGAAATGCCGGCGCGCACGAAATTCGGTTCTTCGCCGGTATCCAGCCAGTCCTGCGCAGTCCATCCGGTGGACAGGCTTTCTTCCAGGGCCGCGTGTTCGTCCAGATGCGATTGCACCGGATAGGGCGGCGGCGCGTCGGCTTCGCGCAGCAGCTTGCCGTGCTGCGGCAGCGGCCGCGCGTCGGCCACCGCCTGGCGGAACAGATCCCGCTCTGATTCTTCAATAGCGATCCTGGCCGCCTTTTTCATGGCTGTCGCCCTCGTTTATTGCGCCCGCTGGCGCCGCTGCCGCGCGGCGCGGCCTTCCCGGCTACTTCAGCCCGTCGAGATATTTCTCCGCGTCGAGCGCCGCCATGCATCCGGAGCCGGCGCTGGTGACTGCCTGGCGGTAGACATGGTCCTGCACGTCGCCCGCCGCGAATACCCCGGGCACGCTGGTGGCAGTGGCATTGCCCTCGTTGCCGCCGCGGGTGATGATGTAGCCGCCCTTCATCTCCAGCTGGCCTTCGAATATTTGCGTATTGGGCGTGTGGCCGATGGCGACGAACAGACCGTGCAGCTTGATGTCCTCGAGCGCGCCGCTCGCGACATTCTTGATGCGTATGCCGGTCACCCCGGTCTGGTCCCCCAGCACCTCGTCGAGCACGCTGTTCCAGCTGACGCTTACGTTGCCGCCATTGGTCTTGGCCAGGAGCTTGTCGATCATGATCTTCTCGGCACGGAATTTGTCGCGGCGATGGATTACGGTGACGTGGCGCGCGATGTTGGCCAGATACAGCGCTTCCTCGACCGCGGTGTTGCCGCCGCCGACCACTGCCACGTCCTGGTTCTTGTAGAAGAAGCCGTCGCAGGTGGCGCAGGCGGAAACGCCCTTGCCCATGAATTTCGTTTCAGATTCCATGCCCAGGTAGCGCGCCGAGGCGCCGGTGGCGATGATCAGCGCGTCGCAGCTATAGGTGGCGTTGTCGCCGGTCAGGACGATTGGTTTCCTGCCCAACTCGACCGTGTTGATCTGGTCGTACACGAGTTCGGTGTCGAATCGCTCCGCATGTTTCTGGAAGCGCTCCATCAGTTCCGGCCCCTGCACGCCGGCGAAATCCGCAGGCCAGTTATCGACGTCGGTGGTGGTCATGAGCTGGCCGCCCGGGGCGAGGCCGGTGAGCAGTACCGGCTTCAGATTGGCGCGCGCGGCGTACACGGCAGCCGTATAGCCGGCCGGACCGGAACCGAGGATCAGGAGATGCGAGTGCTTGTTCATGTTTATCTTGGTGAAGTTGGATATAATAAAAATCGAGGAAAAGAACAGGCGCGATCGGGCAAACAAGACAAATTATACCGTTCCAGACTGGCGGCACTTGGAAGAACATTTATCAGCCGATTGCAGCTTGCTGCGCGTGATGAGTTCCGGTGGATGCCGGAACGCGGTAAAAGCTGCAGTTCTCGGTTGAAGAATATGCGGATAACAACATAGGCGCCGGCAGTCTGATGAAACGTCTCGTAGCTGCGCTAGTGATCGCCCCCTTGTTCACCTTGGGCGCGCAGATTTCTCGGGCGCAGGCAGCCGGAACAGCCGACGCAGACGTACTGCCAGGCGTGGATGGTTTCAGGGTTCGCGGCGAATACCTCTATACCTCCGATGGATTGCGGCTGATTCTCGCGCAGGCGGCTACAACGACGCCGCCTGTACCGGCGCCGGCTCCTGCCCAGGGTGTCGCGCCCTCTGTCGCGCCCGCGCCAGCCGCCGAACCGCGCTTCAATATCGACAAATTCACCGTTCACGGCGCGACGCTGGTTACGCCGGAAGGGCTGCAGCTCATCCTCGCGCCTTATATCGGCAAGGGCAAAGATTTCGGCGATGTGCAAAGGGCGCTCGAAGCCCTGGAGAAATCCTATACCAGCAAAGGCTACAGCGCGGTCCAGGTCATCCTGCCGGAACAGCAGATTGACGATGGCGAGGTCGAGTTCAACATAATCGAGGCGAAGGTGGGGAGGGTCGTCGTCGAGGGCAACAAGTATTTCGACGAGGCCAACATCCGCGCCAGCGTGCCGCAGGTGCGCGAAGGGCAGGCACCCAATATTTTCCAGATCTCGGACAATCTGCGCGTCGCGAACGAGAATCCGGCCAAGCAGACCACGGTGTTGCTGCGCAGCGGCACCGAGGAGGGGCAGGTGGACGCAGTGGTGCGTGTCGCCGACGAGCGCCCCAACAAGCTCAGCCTGACGCTGGACAACACCGGCACGCAGCAGACCGGCCTGTTTCGCCTGGGTCTGGGCTATCAGAACGCCAACATGTTCAACCGCGACCATGTCCTGAGCGCGCAATACGTGACTGCGCCCAACGACGACGACAAGACCGACCGGCTCGGCCTGTACCCGAGCAAGCACGTGCTCATCGTCGGTGCGCAATACCGTATACCGTTGTACCGTCAGGGCGATACGCTGGAATTTACCGCGGGCTATTCCAACGTCAATTCCGGCGTGGTGGCGAACCTGTTCACCATCAGCGGCAGCGGCACGGTCCTCGGCGCGCGCTATAACCATAACTTGGACAAGTTCGGTGACCTGGAGCAAAAGCTGAGCTACGGCCTGGATTGGCGCGGCTACAGCAGCGAGGTCAAGCAGATAGGCGTGGCCGGCTTCGGCCTGGTGCCTGACGTGACCGTGCACCCGGTCAGCCTGACCTACGCCGGCGCGTATCGCAAGAGCGAGAGCGAGAGCACTTTCTATGTCACGCTGACCCAGAACCTGCCCGGCGGCAACGACGCGGGCACCGGCGCGTTCCAGGGCGATCCGCTTACCGTGCCGGCGCGCCCACCGGCCCGCGCGGGCGCAAATCCGCGCTACCTCTTGACGCGCTGGGGTTTCAATCACAATCGCGCCCTGCCGCGGGATTACCAGTTCCGCTTTGCCATGAGCGGGCAGCTGACGCGGGATATGTTGATCCCGGGCGAGCAGTTCGGCATCGGCGGGGCGGACTCGGTGCGCGGTTTTCTGGAACGCGAAATCATCAACGACAACGGCTATCGCGGCACGCTCGAACTCTACAGCCCGGATTTCGGCAGCATCGTCCCGATTTCCGGAGCCAGATTGCGCGCGCTTACCTTCTACGACTGGGGCGGCGTGCGGCGCATACGCCCGGACGTGCTTGAAGCGCACGGACAGCACATCAGCAGCGTCGGCCTCGGGCTGCGCTTCTCGCGCGGTACCAATGTCAGCCTGAGGCTGGACGCCGCGACCGTGACCGACAGCGGGGGTTTGCAAAAGATCGGCGACGTGCGCGTGCACATGAGCTTGGCGTATATCTTCTAGGCGGTACGCGCCGTCCGCGGCACATATCGCCTTCCGACTGCGACGCCACTTTCCGCCTTTGCCTGGCCCGTATCAGGATTCAACTGCCGCGGCGCTGCTTTTTCGCTGAAACTGTGAAAAAGTGTGAAATAGTTCCTGTCTTATCTGCTGCCGAGACCCTAGTCTTAAATTGAAAAACTGGCAACCGGCTGCATTTGGGCCGGGATGGGGGCCGTAGCGAATTTTCATAATCCCGCCAAGCACATAGACCAGTTTGTGCTAACATAAATTCGGCGGTGGAATACGCAACAGTTTGCCGCCGGAAGTTCGACCGAATGCACTGCCGACCTGGCGCGGAAATCGCGAAATAAGTCGGGCGGAAAACGGCAGAAGGGTGTTTGGTGAATGCGAAACGCGCAGTAACTTCGTTACTCCGGCGCAAGGCTCTGTTTGTCGCAGTGGCCTCGTGTTTCGCCGGCTATGCGCAGGCCAATCCCAACGATCCCACCGTGATCAGCGGTGCGGCGACCTTCGCCACCAGCGGCAAGCAACTCAACGTCACCAACAGTCCCGGCGCGATCATCAACTGGCGCGGGTTCTCGATCAACGCCGACGAAGCTACCCGCTTCATCCAGCAGAATGCGCAGAGCGCGGTACTCAACCGCGTGACTGGCCAGGAACAATCGGCGATCCTGGGCCAACTGCAATCCAACGGTCGCGTGTACCTGATCAATCCAAATGGCATCACCGTCGGTGCCGGTGCGCGCATCGACACTGCCGGGTTCGTCGCCTCCAGCCTCAACCTCAGCGACGGCGATGCGCTCGCGGGTAAGTTCAGGCTGCAGGACACGGGCAGCTCCGGCAAGGTCGTCAACAACGGCAGCATAACGACCGCCAGCGGCGGATTCGTCTACCTCATCGCGCCCAACGTCGAGAACAACGGCATTATCAACAGCCCCAAGGGCGAAATCATCCTCGCCGCGGGCAAGTCGGTGGAACTGGTGGATTCGCAGCGGCCCGAACTGCGCGTGCAACTGACCGCGCCCGAGAACAGCGCAATCAACGTCGGCAAGATGATTGCCGAGGCGGGGAGTGTCGGCATATTCGCCGGCGCGATCACGCACAGCGGCGAGATATCCGCGAACAGCGCGGTCGTGGGAGAGAACGGGAAGATCTATCTCAAGGCCACCAAGGATGTGACCCTCACGGCAGGCAGCCGTACTACCGCGAACGGGCCGAGCGGCGGATCGATCAAGGTTCAGTCGGATACCGGCACGGCCACGATCGCAGGCACGGTTGAGGCGAACGGAATGCAAGGTAAGGGCGGAAGCGTCAGTGTTTCTGCTCCCGTCGCCGTGACGATCGTGCCGACGGCGCGCGTGAGCGCCAACGGCAGCGAGGGCGGCAGTGTGACCCTTACGTCGAGTGCAGGTTCGGTTACTGTATCCGCGCCGGTTACGGCCAATGCGAGCAGCGGAGCGGCCGGTCAGATTGCGGTGAATGCGGCGATGACTGCGGTACTGAGCGCCGGCCAGCTGAGCGCCAGCGGAGGCGCGGGCGGTGGCACGGTTTCGATCAAGGGCGCGGGTGGCGTAACGCTTGATGCCGCCGGCTCAGCGCAGGCGAGCGGAGCTGGCGGTGGAACCGTAAGCATCACGTCCGATCAGGGCGCCGTAGCCGTACAGGGCACCATCGACGTTTCGGGGACCAGTGGTGTCGGCGGCAACGTACAAGTCAGCGCGCTCTCCGATATTACGCTCGATGTGGCCAGCAAGATTCTCGCCAGCGGCCGTGTCGGTGGGGAAGTTCATATCGAATCAGGCGAGGGCACGCTGCTCGCCTCCGGACTGATCGACGGCCAGGGGAGCGATGGCACAGGCGGGCGTGTACTGCTGCTCGCGCCGCGCGTGGGCTTGATCCGCGAGGCGGAGGTCAATGTCTCGGGGCGGACGGGCGGCGGCATTGCGCTGGTTGGCGGCGATTTTCAGGGTAAGAATCCGGACATCCAGAATGCGCAGCAGACCTATGTTGGGCCGGATGCGCGGATTGTTGCGGATGCGGTTGATAGCGGGGACGGAGGGAAGGTTGTTGTTTGGGCGGATGACGTCACGCGCTACTATGGCTCGATTAGCGCGCGCGGGGGTGCGAAGGCCGGAGGGGGTGGCCTAAGCGAAGTATCTGGCAAACAGATGCTCGATTTCCGCGGCAATGTCGATCTGCGGGCGACGAATGGGCTGACTGGAACATTGCTGCTTGATCCTGAGGACATCGTAATCGATCATGGCAGCGACCAAAATTCCCCAGGACCATTGCCGTCGGATCTTTCGATTGCCGTAGGACCGCCGACAAATATCAGCAGCACGGGAGCTGTAGCCAATACGACGCTGACTGACGGGACAATTAATGCGCAGTTAGTCTCGGCAAATGTGGTGGTGAAGACCGGTGGCAGCAGTACCAATCCAGGGGATATTACATTGGACAATACCTTGGGCGGGGCTGCGGTGGACTTTCAAGCAGGTACCAATCGACTGACGCTCGATGCAACCCACAGCATCACATTCATAAACGGCACTGCGAGCTTCACGGGGACGAATCTCCTTACGCTTCGAGCGGGGTCAGGCGGCAGCATCACTACTGGCGCAAGCAGCGCGCTCGCGCTTACTGGCGGCGCGCAGCTGTTGCTGCTGGCCGATGCGGGTATTGGTACATCTTTGCTCGCGCCTTTTCAGGTAACGGGCCTCAATAACTTTGCGGCCAAGACTATTAGTGGTGGCGGCATTTTTGTGAACAACGGCACAAGCGGCAACATTAACCTTACTGCTCTCACCGACCCGGATATTGGAGGCACGAACGCGGCCGCGGGGCTGACTACTGCCGGTAGTGGTGCTATTTCAATCAGTAATCATCTCGGATCGATTGCGATTAATAACGTGGTGACGGCGGGGGGCGCCGGGGCGGTGAGTTTGGCGGGCACGGGCGTGACCAATACCGCGACGGTGACGGGGCCTGGCGGGGTGACGATTGATGCCGGGGCGGGGACGCTGGACAACAGTGCGGCCAATGCGACGATCACCAATGGAGGCGGTGCGGCCACGGGGGCGATCAGTCTGACGGCGGATGTGATGAAGCTGGGCGTGAGCACGGGTGGCACGCCCAACGCGATCACGGCTGGGGCGGGGCTGGTGACGCTCAAGTCGAAGACAGCGGGTAATGCGATCGATGTTGGCAGCACGGCGGACACGACGGCGAGCACGCTGGAGCTCTCGGATGCGGAACTGAAGACGATCAGCACCACGGGCGGGCTGACGATTGGCGATAGCAGTGCGGGGGCGATCACGGTGTCGGCGGCGGTGAGTCCGACGGGGGTGACGGGTGGGACGCTGACGCTGCAAGCGGGTGGGACGAACGCTGACATCGTGGTGAACTACGGGCTCACCTTGGCGGTGGACACGACGCTGAGCGCGAACCGCAACATCACGTTTGGCAATGATGGGGCGGGGGCCTCGGGGTCGCTGAGCGCGACGGGCAAGACGGTGACGCTCACCGCGAGCAACGGGGCGATCGAAGGCGACAGCAACGCCGGGACGAACGTGACGGCGGGGACGCTGAGCGCGACGGCTGCCGCGGGCGTCGGCAATACGAACCTGCTGGAGACGGCGGTCTCGACGCTGGGGTTCACGAACACGACGAACAAGGTGCAGGTGACGAACACCTCTGGTGGGTCGCTGAGCGTGAGTGGCACCAATGGGGCTGGGGCGACGACAATCACCGAGACCAACGGCGACCTGACTGTTGGTGTGGGCAACGTTGTGACCACGGGTGGAGCGGTTAGCCTGACGACGCAAAAGAGCGGCGGGGTGCTTACGCTGACGGGCAACGTTGACAGCACCAATACGGCTACGGCCGGAGCGGCGCTGACGCTGGTAGCCGATGACATGACAATCGGCGGGCAGGTGATAGGCGGCACGAGCGGTGCGGTGACATTGCGGCCCTATGACACCACCCGTGCGATCAATCTAGGCACGAGTGCCACGGGCGGGCTGGCGCTGGACAACACTGAGCTTGGCAATATTTACACGGGTGGGCTGCTCACGATTGGGCAGGCTGCGCATACTGGCGTGATCACGGTGGCTGGTACGGCCAGTCCGAGCAATGCGACTGGTGGGCTGACGCTGATCAACAACACGGGCGGCATTGCGGTGAATGCTGCGCTCAGTTCGGCGGCGGCGCTGACGCTGACGGCCAACGGCTCAGGCGGGGCGACGGCTGGGGCGATTACCGACAACGGCAGCGGGCAGCTTAACGCTACGGGCGCGCTCACGCTCAATGCGCACAACGGCATTGGGGTAATCACTGGCACGAAGCCGCTGCATATTGGTGCGGTGGGCAGCCTGACTGCGACCAACGATGGGACCACGCCTGCGGGTGATTTGTATCTCTCGACGGGAGCGATTTCGCTTGGGAGCTTGACGGAGCAGGCTGGGGGGACGCTGCAGGTGGATGCCGGGGGTGCGATCACGCTGGGTGGGGCGCTCAGTGTGGGGACCTCGACCGGTAGCGGCACGATCACGCTGAATTCGTCGAGCACGATTAGTGGCACGGGCAACACGCTGACAGCGGGCACGGTGAACCTGGGGGTGACGAGTGCGACGGCGGTGGGGGGCTCGGGTGCGCCGATCAACACGTCGACTGCCAATCTGAACGCGAAGTCGAGCAACGGGGACATCTGGCTCGCGAATAACCAGAGCGTGACGCTGGTGGCCAATGCCACGGGCGGGGTAGTGAATGTACAGAACACGGGCACGACGAAGACGCTGACGGTGGGCACGGGCGGGGCGACGAGCAGTACGGGCGGCGTCACGCTGAACACGACCGGGCTGATGACGCTCAACGACGTGGTGACGGCGGGGGGCGCCGGGGCGGTGAGTTTGGCGGGCACGGGCGTGACCAATACCGCGACGGTGACGGGGCCTGGCGGGGTGACGATTGATGCCGGGGCGGGGACGCTGGACAACAGTGCGGCCAATGCGACGATCACCAATGGAGGCGGTGCGGCCACGGGGGCGATCAGTCTGACGGCGGATGTGATGAAGCTGGGCGTGAGCACGGGTGGCACGCCCAACGCGATCACGGCTGGGGCGGGGCTGGTGACGCTCAAGTCGAAGACAGCGGGTAATGCGATCGATGTTGGCAGCACGGCGGACACGACGGCGAGCACGCTGGAGCTCTCGGATGCGGAACTGAAGACGATCAGCACCACGGGCGGGCTGACGATTGGCGATAGCAGTGCGGGGGCGATCACGGTGTCGGCGGCGGTGAGTCCGACGGGGGTGACGGGTGGGACGCTGACGCTGCAAGCGGGTGGGACGAACGCTGACATCGTGGTGAACTACGGGCTCACCTTGGCGGTGGACACGACGCTGAGCGCGAACCGCAACATCACGTTTGGCAATGATGGGGCGGGGGCCTCGGGGTCGCTGAGCGCGACGGGCAAGACGGTGACGCTCACCGCGAGCAACGGGGCGATCGAAGGCGACAGCAACGCCGGGACGAACGTGACGGCGGGGACGCTGAGCGCGACGGCTGCCGCGGGCGTCGGCAATACGAACCTGCTGGAGACGGCGGTCTCGACGCTGGGGTTCACGAACACGACGAACAAGGTGCAGGTGACGAACACCTCTGGTGGGTCGCTGAGCGTGAGTGGCACCAATGGGGCTGGGGCGACGACAATCACCGAGACCAACGGCGACCTGACTGTTGGTGTGGGCAACGTTGTGACCACGGGTGGAGCGGTTAGCCTGACGACGCAAAAGAGCGGCGGGGTGCTTACGCTGACGGGCAACGTTGACAGCACCAATACGGCTACGGCCGGAGCGGCGCTGACGCTGGTAGCCGATGACATGACAATCGGCGGGCAGGTGATAGGCGGCACGAGCGGTGCGGTGACATTGCGGCCCTATGACACCACCCGTGCGATCAATCTAGGCACGAGTGCCACGGGCGGGCTGGCGCTGGACAACACTGAGCTTGGCAATATTTACACGGGTGGGCTGCTCACGATTGGGCAGGCTGCGCATACTGGCGTGATCACGGTGGCTGGTACGGCCAGTCCGAGCAATGCGACTGGTGGGCTGACGCTGATCAACAACACGGGCGGCATTGCGGTGAATGCTGCGCTCAGTTCGGCGGCGGCGCTGACGCTGACGGCCAACGGCTCAGGCGGGGCGACGGCTGGGGCGATTACCGACAACGGCAGCGGGCAGCTTAACGCTACGGGCGCGCTCACGCTCAATGCGCACAACGGCATTGGGGTAATCACTGGCACGAAGCCGCTGCATATTGGTGCGGTGGGCAGCCTGACTGCGACCAACGATGGGACCACGCCTGCGGGTGATTTGTATCTCTCGACGGGAGCGATTTCGCTTGGGAGCTTGACGGAGCAGGCTGGGGGGACGCTGCAGGTGGATGCCGGGGGTGCGATCACGCTGGGTGGGGCGCTCAGTGTGGGGACCTCGACCGGTAGCGGCACGATCACGCTGAATTCGTCGAGCACGATTAGTGGCACGGGCAACACGCTGACAGCGGGCACGGTGAACCTGGGGGTGACGAGTGCGACGGCGGTGGGGGGCTCGGGTGCGCCGATCAACACGTCGACTGCCAATCTGAACGCGAAGTCGAGCAACGGGGACATCTGGCTCGCGAATAACCAGAGCGTGACGCTGGTGGCCAATGCCACGGGCGGGGTAGTGAATGTACAGAACACGGGCACGACGAAGACGCTGACGGTGGGCACGGGCGGGGCGACGAGCAGTACGGGCGGCGTCACGCTGAACACGACCGGGCTGATGACGCTCAACGACGTGGTGACGGCGGGGGGCGCCGGGGCGGTGAGTTTGGCGGGCACGGGCGTGACCAATACCGCGACGGTGACGGGGCCTGGCGGGATCACGGTGAACGCGGGCACGGGGACGCTCACCAATAGCGGGACG